>Ga0081540_1002723_pt1 | contig 14384 bp, 11 predicted proteins | sample TabmetS2T1R1_FD_71024 | JGI IMG/M metagenome (GOLD analysis project Ga0081540, IMG submission 71024) | Tabebuia heterophylla rhizosphere microbial communities from the University of Puerto Rico - S2T1R1 | ecosystem: Host-associated > Plants > Roots > Rhizosphere ... | reverse complement strand
GCGTCGCAGCACCAGCCGTGAGAACTCGTATTGCGGCGGCATGAGAATCGAGAAGTCGGCGTGCCGGTGCGAGGCCTTGCCCGCGGCGTCGCTGATACCGTCATCGATGCCGATGATCCATCGCCCGCGATACCGCACGAGCCCGGTCCACGATTGCTCGGCCGCTTCGAATACCGACTTGCCTGATTTCGACAGGACCAGCTCGTCAATGTCGGAGTTCATCGCGCTCCGGGCATGCTGCAGGAAGCGCCATCTGGCGTGCTCCCAGGCCCCGAGCTGGCAGAAATCGGAATCCCAATGGTCCCAGCTATTGGCGCCCTGCGGACCGTATTTGAACGGCCACTCCATCACGACCGAGCATTGGATGCCCGGCACAGACCGGAGCGCAGCGCTCAATGTGGCGACGTCATAGGCGCTGGAGCCGTTGTCATAGATCAGAACGGCATCCGCGCCGTGAATGTCGCGGTTGAAGCGCACCCAGTCGAGAATCCATTCGATCGGGTTGTCCTTCGACATCGTGAAGATGACGCGGCGATCCCTGAACATCTCTGATTCGTTCGGCGACACCTGGAACGTGAAGCTTCCGAGTTCGCCCAGTGCCTGGACCGGGCCGGCATTCTCGGCAATGTCTAGCCACAATTGGGCGTGGCGATCGAGGTGCCTTGCCCGCGCCTTGCAGGTGCCGGCGCGGCTGAGGAACGTCGTCGTCGCGACGTCGCGCGCGAGGTTGAAGAACGGCGGCGCAAACAGGGCCAGCCTGGATTTGCTCACCTGCACCGCGTCGTAGAACAGCGTATTGCTGTCGAAGTCGCGCGCGAAATTCTCACCCCTAAATTCGACCGGGCGCGTCGCTTCGCGCCGCCTGTCGGTAAAGTCCGACAGCGACACCGAATTGGTTCGACAAATGACATGTCGATTGTCGGCTGCAACGACCGGACCTTTGTTTGCGAGCCGCATCATGGTTCTCTTGCCGACATGCTGGGTAATCCCGGGGAGGGAGCGGTGATGGACGAAGCATTGCGCCGCGCGCCATAGGCGATCGCGGCTTTGCGGAAGCCGGCGATGTCGAACGCGAAGGCCGCGGCGGCGTAGACGAGGCAGCCGGTCACGGCCAGCACGCCAAACGAGACCACGCCGATCGGCAGCAGCGGCTTGATGAACGTCAGCACCAGCGCCATGATCGCTGTCGCCGCGACGATGCGCATGACCTGAAACGCGTTGAACGGCAGCGGAAATGCTTTTCGCGTGAGATACCAGCCGAAGCTTGCGCCGAACGCTTCGACGATGACGAGGCTCGCTGCCGCGCCGACCAGCCCAAATCGGGCGAGCAGAACCGGCATGACCACGAGGTTCGCGGTCAGCATCGCGATGCTTTGCGTCGTCATCATGAATGGCGTCTTGGCGAGATGAAAGCTCGCATGAAGGTAGGATTGGGAGAACGACTGGAACAACCAGGCAAACGCCAGGATCGGCATGATCTGCGCCGCTGTCTCCCTGAACTCGCTGCCGAGGACCACGCCGGCGATATAGCTGCTCGTCAGCGCCACGCCGACGACGGCAGGCAACACGGCGGCCAGCAGGATCTCCATGCTGAATTCCAGATGCGGCCGCGCCTCGCGGTCGCCACCGGCGGCGTAGGCGCGCACCGCCAGCGGAATCGTCGCTGACGCGATGCTGACCGCCGGAATCAGGATGATCTGCCGCACGAGATCGGCGGATGCGCCGTACTGGCCGGCCGCGTGGTCGCCCATGAAATGAAACACCAGCATCCGGTCGAGCGCGGCATGGATCGCAAACACGATGCCCGACAGCGTGATCGGAATGCCGAAGCCCGCAAACGTCCGTAAGTCGGAAAGCTTCGGTCCGGCGACGGGGGATCGCAGGATCGTGCCCGCAAACAGCGTCGTCGTGACGAAATAGGTGATGCCGACCATCGCAAGCTGGCACAGCCCGCCGCCGCCAAGCAGCGCCGCGATCAGGCACAGCGTGAACGCCAGGCAGGCGCGAATGATCGACGCCGACATGAATGCAAACGATTGCAGGCGCGCTTTCAGCAGTTCCTGTCCCAGTTCGAACAGGCCGAGCCCCAGTGCGAAGAAAATGGCGGCGATATTCCGCTCCAGCGATACCGACGTCGTCAGCGTGGCAACAAGGAGGGCGATCGGCGCGGCGAGGGCGGAGATCAGATAGGCGAGGAAAATGGTCTTCCGGACGTCGACTGCGCCGCCCTCGGACTGGAAGCGCAGCGCGGAGACGCGGACCCAGGTGAACAGCAGCGCCGAGACGATGCCCGCGGTGCTCAGACCAACGACGTAGACGCCATATTCGTCCGGCGAGAGCAGTCGCGTGAAGACGATCGCGCTCAGCAAGCCAAGCGCGGCCGATACGACGCTCGCAACCGAATAATGAAACGTCTGGCTCAGCATTACACTTTCGGCCTTTGAAGCGCTGATATCCGCTTCGGCAATCGGTTCAGGGTTAACGACACGACACTATTCATCTCGACAATCCGCCGGAGGCACGCCGTTATCAGGCGCAGCACTCCCGCGGATGCCCATTGAGCAAGATCGGTGCCGAACCGGCGCACCGCGCGTTGCAGCGCATCAGCGTGGTTAATTTGCCGCTTTTTCCCTGATCATGGGCGCCCAAAGCACCGTCGCCGGCGAGATCAGGCATTTCCGGGTACACCCGGCCTGTCCATGATGTCCGCATTTGCGACACGCCGATGCCGCTCAAGCTCCGGTAACCATGGCGGAAGCGCTGTTTCCGCGTGCGCCCGTGGTGGACCGGATATTGCAAAGCCCGTCGGCGATTGGATTTCAGATGACCGATTTTCGACGAAAACCCTTTTCGCAAGAAGCGGGCTGCGAGCCTCCTGTTCTTTTTGGTACAGCGGCGCTGTCCGGCCTGTATCCTTTTGCGACGGCGGGAGCCGATCATCGCAACATCTTCCAGTGGCGCGTCCGTGCGCGGTCTGTGAGTCCGAGGTGATCAAATACCGCGCCGACATCGACGGCCTGCGCGCGATCGCCGTCATTCCCGTGCTGCTCTATCACGTCGGCGTTCCCGGCTTTTCCGGCGGATTTGTCGGCGTCGATATCTTCTTCGTCATATCCGGATATTTGATCTGCGGCATGATCGACGCGGACATCCGCAACGGATCGTTCTCGCTGGCAAATTTTTACAAGCGCCGGATCCTGCGGATCCTGCCGGCGCTATTCGTGATGTTCCTGGTCACCAGCGTTCTCGCCGCCATCTATTGCCTGCCGGTCGAACTTATGGATTACGCGAAGAGCCTCGCAAGCGCCGTTGCCTCGATCTCGAACGTCTACTTTGCGCAGACCGCCGGATATTTCGACGCGCCTGCCGAGACCAAGCCTCTGCTGCATACCTGGTCGCTCGGCGTCGAAGAGCAGTTCTATTTCGCAGCTCCGCTGTTGATGCTGTTGGTCCACCGCTTCTGGCCGAAGCGCGCCGGGCTTCTGTTCGCCATCGTTGCCGCGGTTTCCTTTGCCGGCGCGCTGGCGATGAGCGCGCGAAATCCCACCTTTGCGTTCTATCTCGCCCCATTCCGGGCCTGGGAGCTGGCGCTCGGCGCGTTGCTCTCGGTCGAATTCCTTCCCGTTCCGGGATCCGCATTCTGGCGAGACGCCACTGGCGTATCGGGACTGCTGCTCTTGCTTGGCGTCATCGCGTTCGGATCGTCAGCGGTGCCGCTGCTCGCCATGACAGGTCTTGCCGCTGTCGGCACGATGCTGGTGATTGCTTCCAGCGAGCGCGCAGTCTCGATGGCGGGACGGTTGCTGTCGCTGCGGCCGTTCGTGTTCGTCGGACTGATCTCCTATTCGCTCTATCTCTGGCACTGGCCGCTGACCGTGTTTCAGCGAACCGATGCGATCTTCTTCACGGAGTCGTCGGCGTCGACCAGGCTGATATTGATCGTGCTCTCCATCGGCTTCGCCTATCTGTCTTGGAAGCTGGTCGAGACGCCGTTCCGTAAGCTGGCGAAGGGAACGTCGAAGGCCGCGATTTTCGGTGCGACTTCGGCCATGATGGCTTCGACGGCCGGGCTCTGCGCGATGGCGATTCTGTTGAGTGGCGCCCCGTTCCGCTTTCCGAGGCGCGTCGTCGAAATCGGTTCCTTCCTGGCTTACGACTCCTCAGCCGCATTTCGCACCGGGCGCTGCTTTCTGTCGACCAGCCGGCAGCGGCTCGATACGGAGAGCTGCCTGAAGCCCGATCCGGCGCGGCCGAATTACCTGCTCGTCGGCGACAGTCACGCCGCGCATCTGTGGTCGGGGCTTTCGCTGGCGATGCCGGAAATCAACCTCATGCAGGCGACCGCCAGCCTTTGCCGCCCTGCCACCGCCGTCGGCTCGCGATATGACACGCCGGTGTGCCGCTCCATGATGGATTTCGTCTTCAGCGATTTTCTGGTCCACAACAAGATCGATGGCGTGCTCCTCGCCGCGTCGTGGAAGGACGAGGATCTCCCTGTTCTGGCAGACACGTTGCAGCGTTTGAAATCGAGGGGCATCGACGTCACCGTGCTCGGCCCGATCGTCGAGTATGATGCAGCCCTGCCGCGGCTTCTGGTGGACGGCATCCTGCACGACACGCCACAGCTTGCGAGGGCGAAGCGCACGCACGGAATTCGCGAACGGGATCTGGCCATGAAGCAGATGGTGACGGCCGCAGGCGTCACCTATCTTTCCGTCTATGACGCCATATGCCGTGACGACCATTGCGACGAATTCGTGCGCGGCGACATCCCGATGCAGTTCGACGCGGGGCATCTCACGGCCGAAGGCGCGATCGAGATCGGACGACGGCTGTCGGCCTCCTTTGAAAAAAGGCACGCGAGAGCAGGCGATGTTTCGAACTGATCCAAGAACCAATCAAAGGCGGCGCAAGGGACGCGGCCTGCGGCGACTGGCGCTGTTCCTGGCGGCTTTCGGTTTGACCGTGCTGCTGCTGGCACATGTCGACAGCAACGCCGCCTCGCGCGCCGCTTCCACGCCATCGAAGTTCGCAGGCGCCTTCGTCAATTGGGGTCCCGTCGGGCGCGAGCATACGCTGCAGGCGTGGGAAAAATGGCTGAAGCAGAAGCCGTCCTCGGTGCTCGGCGTCGACTTCTACGGCCAAACGACCTGGGAAGATTTCTCCAAATTGAGCTGGGTTCCGGGCGTCTGGAAGAAGCTCAACCCTGCGCGCAACGTGGTGTGGTCGATCCCGCTGACGATGAAAGGGACGCCTCTCGCCGACGTCGCCGAAGGCTTGCACGATGCAGAATTCGAGGCCGCTGCGCGGGCGATTTCGGAAGCGCATCCACAGGCGATCATCCGCCTCGGTTGGGAGATGAATCTGGCTGAAATGGCGTGGTTCGCCAAAGGAAACGAGGCCGAGTACATCAAGGCGTTCCGCCGCGTCGTGGAAATATTCCGGCGCCACTCGACCGGCTTCAAGTTCGACTGGTGTCCGGGGTGGGGGCCGCAGGACATGCCGGCGGAAGCAAGCTATCCCGGTGACGACGTCGTCGACTACATCGGCCTCGATGTCTACGACTTCAAGCACGAAGGCACGCCTGCGGAACGCTGGAACACCTTCTACGTCAAGGCGCCGTTCGGCCTGGAATGGCATCGCGAGTTCGCGCGTCGCCACGGCAAGCCGATGAGCTATCCCGAATGGGGCGTCGGCAACTTCGGCGACAACCCGTTCTTCATTCAGCAGATGCACGACTGGTTCATGAAGAACGAGGACAGGATTGCCTACGCCGCTTATTTCGATGTGAACGGAGCGTGGCCCACCCAAATCGACAACGGCCAGTTTCCGGAATCGCAGCTTCTGTTCCGAAAGCTGTTCAGCCGCTGACCTCGTGATCAGAATTTTGTCGGCGCCGATTAACTCCGTCCATTAACCGTCATCCGAGTTCTCGGCTTCTCGCTTCGCCGCGGGACCGATTATTGCACCGCTGTGCGCGTTACGTTCGCAAGGCCGGATCAATCCGGAGCGAATGCCCTTATCGATACGCAAGTGTCCCGGGATTACGCCTGCAATCCCGTTTCGGGACGATGAGACATGTTCGTGAACGACCTGAGCGTTATGGCAGAGATGTCGACCAGCGATCTCCTGATGGGCGGACCTGATCCGGCGGTCAGGGCGCTTCGTGCGCTGGTGGCGATTTCGCCGTGGATCGATCCCACGATCGAAACCGTCATTTGCATCCCCTGCTTCCGCCGTCCGCAGTACCTGCGCCGGACGCTGGAGTCGCTCGCCGCCCAGCGCACCAGCCGCCGCTTCGCGGTCGTCATGGTGGAGAACGACGCATCGAAGAGCGAGAGCGTTCCGGTCGCCGCCGAATACCTCGCGTCGGGGAAATTGGCGGGGCTGTGCGTGATCGAGCCGCGGCAGGGCAATTGCCATGCGATCAACGCCGCCTTCGAGACGGCGCTGCAGACGTTCCCGGCGGCCACCAGTCTGCTGATGATCGACGACGACGAAATCGCTTCGCCCGACTGGCTGGAGCAGATGATGAGGACAGCGGAAGCGACCGGTGCCGACATCGTCGGCGGACCGGTATTCCCCGAATTCGATGATGAACGGAAGCGCGGGCTGCGGCGCCACCCCGCTTTTGCCCCGGCGTACGACGTCTCAGGCCCGGTGCCGGTGATTTACGGCTGCGGCAACTGCCTGATCCGCCGCTCGGTGTTCGACCGGCTGGGCACGCCGGCGTTTGACCTTCGTTTCAATTTTCTCGGCGGCGGCGACACCGATTTCTTCTACCGCTGCAAACGGCTCGGTATGCGGTTTCATTGGGTGAGCGAAGCCGTGATCAGCGAGACCGTGCCGGAAAGCCGCACCAGCCTGAAATGGCTGGTGACGCGCGGCTTGCGGATCGGCGCGATCAATTATCACGTCCAGCGCAAGGCGACGCCGACGTTCTGGTCGCGGGCCAGGCTGACCGCCAAATTGCTGGCAGCCTTGCCGCTTTCTTTTGTCTATGCCGTATGGGCGATCCTGACCGAGCGTGAGCGGACCATTGCCATGCATCCCATAACGGTGGCGATCGGCAGCGCGCTGGCCGCTTTCGGCGTCGAACCGCAGCCCTACAAGGCGTCGAAGATCGTCTCATGAGCCAACTCGTCGACGCATCCGAAATCCGTGAGCTGGCCGCCGGGATCGAGCGCCAGCAGGTGATGGATATCGTTCGCGGCGCGACGTTTGTCGGAACGCTGCTGCTGGGCTGGATATCGCTGCATCCGTTTGAAAGCCTCGGCGATATGCAGATCGGCGAGGCCGGCACCGGCAACGAGCTGGCGACCTATGCGACGTTCGGCGCGCTCAGCCTGCTGACGGTTGCGCTCGCTTTGCGAAATGACGCGCGTGGGCTGGCGACGCTGCTGTCGCCGGCGTTTGTGCTTTTTGGCGCCTGGCTGCTGGTGACGGTCGTGCTGTCGTTCGATCCGGCGACGTCGGTCAAGCGTCTTTCGCTGACGATCTGCGTTGTCGTGGTGACCGCCGCCCTGATGCTGCTGCCGAGGTCGCAGCGCGAATTGATGCACTGGTTCACGATCGCGGCGCTCGCTTTGCTGGCGATCTGCTATCTCGGAATATTGCTGGCGCCGGATCTTTCAATTCACCTCGCGACCGATCCGCAGGAGCCTGGATTGGCCGGCAACTGGCGCGGCGCGTTCGGCCACAAGAACCAGGCCGCCGCCATCATGGTGATGGTGCTGTTTCTCGGCGTCTACGTCATCCGTTCCGGCCTATGGATATCGGGAGCTGCGATCATTGCGCTTGCCTCGCTGTTCCTGCTGTATTCTGCCGGAAAGAGCTCGCTGACGCTGTGTTTTGCGGTGTTGTTGCTGACGTCGCTGACCTCCCTCATCCGCTCGTTCTGGTTTCGCGCGGTCATATTGCTGACGCCGCTGGTGCTGTTGAACCTGCTGAGCATCGGCACGGTGATGTTCGAGGGCCTCGCCGGAATTTCAAAACTGCTGCCGTTCGATTCGACATTCACCGGCCGCACCGACATCTGGGCGTTTGCGCTGCAGTCGCTCCGTGCGCGATTGCTCACTGGCTATGGCTTTGCGTCCTTCTGGGGCAGCAGCGCCATTCAGAATCTGCCGGAAGGCAAGGAGTGGGCCGGCTTCGCCGCGCACAGCCACAATGGCTATCTCGATACGGCGCTCGGCATGGGCGTTCCCGGACTTCTCCTGCTGATCCTGGTGCTCGTGATCGTGCCCTTGAAGAATTTCCAGCGGGCAGACGAGGGCGGCAACAACGGTCCGCTGGCCATGATGCTGCTGCGGATCTGGCTGTTCGGGCTCTATCTGTCGGCGATGGAAAGCTTCTTCCTCGACCGTTCCGATCCCCTGTGGTTCACGTTCCTGATGGCGGTTTTCGGCCTGCACTATCTCGCCCGATTCCGGGCGCAAGCGTAAGGCTCAGAGCTGCGCCCGTACCGCTTCGGCCACATCCGTCCACCAGCCGTCGAAATCGAATGGCAGTGCTACCTGCGGCCGTTTGACTGCCGAGGCAATCCGGTCGGCATACGCCTCGTTGTCCGAACCGCGCGCGACCAGCACGACGGCGCCGCGGCCGATCAATTCCTTGAAGCGCGGATGATGATCGAATTCCTCCGGCAGCACGGGGCCGGCGACGACCAGCGGCCGGCCGGATTGCACGCAGGTGAGAATGCTGGAGCGCCGCGCGGTGATCCCCTCATCGAGCGGATAGCAGAATACATCGATCTCGCTGAACAGGCCGAACACCGCGTGATCGGAGGCGACGAAGCCGGAAACGATCACGTCGTCGGCGATGTCGAGTTCTTTGGCGCGGGCGTAAAACTCCTCCTCGACCTTGTCGACGCCGCGAATGAAGGAGCCGATATAGACGATCAGCGGCTTGAGCCCGCGTTGCTTCAGGATGGCGCCGATCTCGAGCAGGGCATTGGGCTGCTTGCCCGGATAGATCGATCCGAAATGACCAATCAGGAGCCGCCCGTCAGCCTTCGCGGCGATGAGGCGATGCCGCAGTTTCGAATCTTCGATTCCAGCCGGGACCTCGATGTTCGGCGGCAGTGGCGCCAGCACGGTTTTCCTTGTCGTCCAGCCGAGCAGGGGATCGGCCGCCAGCTCGCGCCGGACCAGCGGCGAGAACATGATGATGGTGTCGGCAAGCAGCAGCGCCGGCATGTAGGTGATGCGGCGTAGCCAATGCAGCCCGTTCCATTCGTGCTGAAGCAGGACGACTTTGCGCCGGCGCAGCCGGGCAATCGCCATCGTTGCGATCGGGGCGAACATCACGCGCTTCCAGGCCACGATCGGGAAGTTGCAGACCACGGTTTGCGCCGAGCCGACCGCGCGCCAGATCTCGGCGAGCGTACCTTCGCTGCGCGTTAGCGTTAACGTCGCGCTGGCTCCGGGCTCGAGCTTTTCGATCGTTCCCTGCAACAGGCGGGTGAACTGGCCGACGCCGCAATGCATCTGCGGTCCCGCGCCGAGAAACAGCGCCCGATATCGGGTTTCTCCAGTCATTCGTGCGGCGGCGAGGTTTCCAGTAACGGTCCACGTTAGCCATACCTGCCAGACATTAGCTTCCGGTAAGCGGCAGCGTCCGCCCGGCACCGTTCTTGCCAATCCTGCCATGAGGAGCGTCCGTCCGTCTCATAACGGGACATCGGGCGGTCATGGCAATGGCGGCAGGCCGCGATTTCGGGACAGCCGGAGTAGGCGGCCACTCAGGCAACAGGAAGTCTTTGGGAGCGCGGCGATGAGCGGCAAGATCTTCAGCAAATGGGATGAGACGCATTCCGAGCTTTGGAGCCATCAGCCGATCCGGCTCGAACACCAGATGCACAAATCGCTGGCGTTCTCGATGGACGAACTTGCCCAACTGATCGAGAGCTATCCGCGCGAGCACTACAGCCTGGTGAAGACCGGCGCCAAGGGATCGAGCCGCGTGTGGCGCGAGGGCGATATCGGCAATCTCTCCGGCCGGCAGGTCATCGAGGCGATTTCCCGTGGCGGCCTCTGGCTCAACATGCGCGACGTCGGTTCGGTCGACAGCCGTTACCGCAAGCTGATCGACCGGATGTTCGAGGAGATCGCAGCCAAGGTCCCGGGCTTCGTGGTGCCGAACCATCAGGCCGGCATTCTGGTCTCCTCGCCGGACGCGCAGGTCTATTATCACGCCGATCTGCCGGGGCAGGGGCTGATCCAGATCGCCGGCCGCAAACGGGTCTACGTCTATCCGAACACGCCGCCGTTCCTGAGGCCGGAGCACCTCGAGGACATCGCGCTGTTCGACGTCGAGGTCGATCTGCCTTACGCGCCCTGGTATGACGCGCATGCCCAGGTGTTCGATCTCGAACCCGGCCAGATGTTGAACTGGCCGCTGAACGCGCCGCACCGCGTCGAAAATCTCGGCACCGTGAACATCTCCATGACGGTGTCCTACGGCAACGACGACATCCGCCGTGCCCAGATCGTCCACCTCGCGAATGGCCTTTTGCGCCATCGCTTCGGCTACACGCCGAAGAGCCGCAGTCCGCGCGGCCCGTCCTTCTTCGCCAAGAAGGTGCTGCAGAAGCTCGTGCGCGACAGCAAGTGGGTCAAGCGCGAGCGCAAGGCCCGCCGCGCGATCGATTTCCGTCTCGACGCCGCCGAGCCCGGCAAGATCGTCGATCTGCCGAAAGCAGCCTGATCGCAACATCGATGTCGGTGCTGGCGACCAATGCGGAACTGGCGACGCGGTCAACAAGCCGCGCGGCAGGCTTCCGTGTCGAACTGCTGCGCGACTGGCAACAGGCGGTTACGCGCTGGCACGACGTCAGCCCGCCGACGCCATTTCAGCATCCGCAATGGTATGATGCGTGGTACAGCGCCTTCGCGAACGCCGAGGGTGTGACGCCGCTGATCGCCGTTGTCACGGATGCATCGACCGGCGAACCGGCGGCGCTGTTGCCGCTGATCCGCCGCCGGCAGAACAACATCGCAATTGTCGAATTCGCCGATCTCAACCTGACCGACTACAATGCGCCGGTCTGGGGCAGCGCCGCGCCGCGCGATGCCAAAGCGGTGCGCGCGCTGTGGCGCAGCCTGTTGTCGGCGCTGCGGCGGATGCCGGAAGTGGCCGATCTCATCCGCCTGCGCAAGGTGCCCGTCGATCTCGACGGCAAGCCCAACCCGCTGGCTTTGTTGGGCGCCGGCGGTCCTTGCTTGCTCAACGGCAATATCGTCACGACAGGCGAGGATTACGACGCCTGGCGATACACGCTTGAGAAGACCGTGCGCAAGGAGCTGGAGCGAAGCTGGCGCGTGTTCACGCGCGATCCGGCCGCGTCCTTTGCGATCATCACCGATACCCAGGAAGCGCTGCGGATTCTCTCGACCACCGAGGTTCAGCAGGGCACGCGGATGCAGAGCCTCGGGCGGAACTACATGCTCAATGACGAGACCTGCGCGGCGTTCTACCGCAATCTGGTGCGCGATGGCGTCGGCAACGGCTATGCGCTGGTCTCGGCACTTAAGGTCGGCGAGGAGATCGTGGCGACGCTGCTCGGCATCAGGACTGGCTCACGCTACGTGATGGTCCGCATCAGCAATGCCGGCGAGAAATGGTCGAACTGTTCGCCGGGCCGGCTGATCATCGAGCGCACCATGGCGGCCCTGCACAGAGACGGCGTGCGCACGTTCGATTTCTCCGTCGGCAACTACGCCTACAAGCGCCGCTTCGGCGTGACGCGGCTGCCGCTGATCGACATCAGCGCCGCCTTGAGCTGGCGCGGATGGTCCGACGCGCTGCGCGACCATATGGTGCGTGCAGTGCGAAACTATCCGCAGCTCGATGCAAGGCTGCGACGCGTATTCGGTAAGCCATTGTCACACGAAGAGAATTGACGCGTTGTGGCTTGAGTTCCAAAGCGTTGCAAATCTGTCACTTATGCTGGGATAGTGGGGACGTTCTCGCTGTGTTCGCGAGAGTTCATGATCGCCTGCACGCCTGGAGCGTATGCTGCACCTCGGGTCAGGGCCTACTGGTGAATGCTTTCTTGGGTGTATTTGGGGAGAGCCGACATGCCAGCCTACATCCATCATCACGACGACATCGAGCCGGGCTTCGTCATCTGTCCGAGTTGTGTGGGGCTCGAAATGTATGTGCGCGACGTCGAGCCGCATTGGAGCATGGCGAAGATCGACTTCACCTATGAATGCGCTGACTGTGGCGCCGAAGTTCGCCAGACCATCGTGAAGCCGCAACTGCGGCACTAGCTGGAATCGTAGGGGGGCAATGGGCGCGCCGTGCTCACCTTCCCATCACACTATAGACGGGATGGTGGGCACGCGCTGCCCACCCTACACGGCAGCCTTAAACCCGCCGCACCACGCCCGGCCGGCCAGGATCGCACTCCAGCGCGTCGCGATCCCACTTTCCTGATATTGCCGCGGCCTCATAGGTGCCTTGCAGGAAATCGAGCAGCGCCTTGTCAGGATTATCTGCCGTACGCACGGCATCGTAAGGCAGGATGAATTCACCTAGCGCTTCGCTGAAGAAGGCCGCCTCCGGCCGCACCTTTGTTGCGCGGAAACCCGGCGGCTCGGGATAGGCATAGGAATAGAACGCGGGATAATCGATCGCGCCGCCGCCCGGCCAGAATCCGGCGCTGCTGACCTCGTGTGAATAGGCTTCATGCGCGACCGCATCGGGCAGGTTCGGCACGCCGCCGGGATGGCGTGGGGCGCGGCGGCCCGAGAAGCGCGTCACGGCGAGATCGAAACTGCCCCAGAAAAAATGCACCGGGCTCGCCTTGCCGAGGAAGCTGGTTCGGAATTGCTTGAAGACGCGGTCGCAGTTGACGAGGATCTGCAGGAAGCACCCGACAGCATCGGGATCGTAGGAAGCGTGCGCGGTGTCCTCTGAAAAACGCACCGGCTCCGACACTTCGTTCGGCATCTCGTCGATGGCAACGGTAATGCCGAGTTCGGCAAGCGCCGCCATAGCGGCGGCGTAGAAGCTGGCGACCGAATGTCCTGCCAGCGTAAATTGCTCCAGCGAGCCGTCGCTGTTCGAGATGCGCAGCGTGTGGTCAATGAAATCGAAGTCGATCTGGAACGTTCTCGCGCCGTCAGGGATCGGCGACGTCGTCAATCCGCGCGGCGTGACGTAGAGCGTCACATGCCAGGAATGATTGAGCCAGGGCGATTTGGTCAGCCGGATCTTGCCGACGATCTGGGTCCAGAGCTGCAGCGTCGCGCAGGTGTCACGCCACGCCGCGGTTGGCAATTCCGGCCACGGGACTTGCGAATCGTTGCTCATGCCAGAACCCCGCGTGTCTGCCGTGAAGGCAGCAGGCGTATCACAAAACCACGCGGCCTTTAAAAAACCAATGCCTCTAAAAACCGCGGCTCACGATTTCGTGCACTCCCGGCAGCGCCGCTGTCCGCGCGAGGCGCGGTAGAGGCTCCTGCACCACCAGCGCCGCGCCATCGCCTGCAGCGGCCGCCGCGCCAGTTGAGCCATAAAGAGAAGTTCGACCATCGCTTGATCCATCGCCCCCGTGGCGACAGATAAGGCGGCACTCTCGGAAGAGAATGCCGCCATCGACGTATCAGCCATGCAGTTTGCTGGCGGTCTCCGCGATCACGCGCCCTTGATAGCGCGCGCCGGCGAGCTCGTTTTCGCTCGGCTGGCGGCTGCCGTCGCCGCCGGTGATCGTGGTGGCGCCGTAAGGCGCGCCGCCGGTGACTTCGTCGAGCTTCATCTGGCCGGCAAAGCCGTAGTTCAGGCCGACCACCGTCATGCCGAAGTGCAGCAGGTTGGTGATGATCGAGAACAGCGTGGTTTCCTGCCCGCCATGCTGGGTCGCAGACGCGGTGAAGGCGCCGCCGACCTTGCCGTGCAGCGCGCCCTTGGCCCAGAGGCCGCCGGCCTGGTCGAGGAAGTTCGCCATCTGCGAGGACATGCGGCCGAAGCGTGTGCCGGTGCCGATCACGATCGCGTCGTAGTTGACGAGATCCTCGATCTTTGCGACCGGCGCGGCCTGGTCGAGCTTGTAATACGAGGCCTTGGCGACCGCTTCCGGCACCAGCTCGGGTACGCGCTTGATATCGACGTTGGCGCCGGCCTCACGCGCACCTTGCGCAACCGCATTCGCCATCGCCTCGAGGTGACCGTAGGCGGAATAATAGAGGACGAGTACTTTAGCCATGATGGTTTTCCTTTGAGTCTGGGTTGGTTGGTTTGTTCTTGGAGGCCATCATTGCCGGGCTAGACCCGGCAATCCATCGACCTTCAAAAGAATCCTCGCGAAGAGGGACGGATGCCCGGGTCAAGCCCGGGCATGACGATTGGTGAGTGCCACTACGCCGCGTCGACCAGCA
>Ga0081540_1002722_pt1 | contig 14385 bp, 10 predicted proteins | sample TabmetS2T1R1_FD_71024 | JGI IMG/M metagenome (GOLD analysis project Ga0081540, IMG submission 71024) | Tabebuia heterophylla rhizosphere microbial communities from the University of Puerto Rico - S2T1R1 | ecosystem: Host-associated > Plants > Roots > Rhizosphere ... | reverse complement strand
GCCTTGAGCCGCCCGCGACGGGGTTATCGGTCGAGCATCTGCCGGCAGGAGAATCCGAGATGACGCGCGCGGGGAGCGAGCACGGACCGGTTGCCGCGTCCCTGCATAACCGAATTTGAGCGCCGGCGGGACTAAAGAATCCGTGGATTGGCCACAATTTGTCCAAGGCGTGTCGCGGCCGCCTCGGCGCCCGCGAAAGTGCCGCGAGACGGAAAAACCGCTGCTAGCCGCGCGGGCTGCGGGCCGATGCGGTGACGAGGTTCATTGCGCTGGCCTCCTGCGCATCAAGCCAGCGGATATCTGAGGTCCGCGACATTTCCTCGACCAGTGAGGATGAGATGCCCATCCGCTTCAGATAGGCGAGCACGAGGCCGGTCACGCGCTGGGTGTCGGCAACTGGATCACCACCGCCGGGGCCGCGCGTGGTAAAGCGGTGGACCCCAAGCCGCGAGCCGGCAATGTCATAGCGCGTGGTCCCGCCGGCATAGACGAATACGCAGGCGCTGGCACAGGAGCCGGGCTTGATCTGGCCGCTGGTGTCGGTGGTGCCGACGGCAGTGACGAGGCCGCGGGCGCGGATGATTTCACCCATGATGATGGACTGGCTGAGATCGCCGCCCGGCGAGGAGAGCAGTACGAGGTCGCCCGGTTTGAGCCTGGCTTCGTCCAGCCGCTCGCGAAACCAGCTGGCGGCGGCCGGGCCGATCTTGCCGCGCAGGGCCAGCGCGGTGACCCGGCGGCCGTCGAGCGCGACATTGTCTGACAGCGACGAGGACATGCTCGGGGTGGAATAGAGGTCTTTCCAGTAGTCCCAGGCATCCGGCCGCGACAGGTCCCGATAGGCCTGGATGAGCACCCCGGAAGTGAGCAGCGCGAAAATGATGACCGACATCAGGTGGCGGCGGAGGAAGCCAAGGGCTCCGCCCCCGTGGGGAGCATCTTCCTCCTCGAATCCGTGGGCCGGTGCAGGCGCGGGCTTGTCCCAAGGCCGCCGCGCCGGCGGCACCGGCAAGCCACTATTTCGCTGCTGGCGATCGTCCACCAATGCCTCCCGGCGGCTATACCGGCAGAAAGACCGGCCCGCTCTATGTGGGGATTGCCAAGAGCAAGGTTCACCCCTGCGACGCTCTTGGCATCGCAGTGTGACGTTAATTTAATGCGACGCGGTAACCGGCGCGGCGCGCCTGGCGGGCTTGGCCGCCGGCTTGGCGGCGCTAGCCTGGGACGGGGCGTTGTCCCAGCCGCCGGCCGGGGCCGCGACGTTGAGCGCGTCGTCCGGCTGCGGCTCGGCGGTGAAAGTCTGGATCGCGAGTTTTGCCGCGGCCAGCGACTGCGGGTCGAGGCGCTTGGCGATGTCGTCGCGCTTGCGGCCGGCGTCGGCATCGCCCTGCGCGGCGGCAAGGCTGAACCATTTGAAGGATTCGGCGAGGTTCTGGTCAACACCGATGCCGCGGGCATAGAGGATGCCGAGATTGTACTGGCTGTCGGCGACGCCGCGATCGGCTGCCTTGCGGAACCACTGGGCCGCGCCCTGGTAATTGGCGCCCTTGCCGCCGCCATCGGCATCGAGCACGGCGAGGTTATGCATCGCCTTGGCGTTGCCGCGTTCGGCGGCCTGCACGTAGTAGCGCCGCGCGATGTCTATATCCCTCTTCACCGCCAGACCCTTCTCGTAGAAGGTACCCAGCCGGAAGATCGCCGGCACCACGCCGGCATTAGCCGCGCGGTCGTACCATTTGGCGGCTTCATCAAGGTTGACCGGCACGCCTTTGCCTTCTGCGAAGCGCAAGCCGATCTCGTAGGCCGCGGCCGCATCGCCCTTCAGGGCGGCATTGCGCAGCACCGGTCCACCAATTCCATCCGGCAGTTGTTCGGTCGGCGGCACTTGCACCTGGCCGAAGCGGCCGCCCTTCGCGGGCGCAGGGAGCGGGGTCGGCGGCAGGGAGCCGGTGACGTCGCTTCCGCCGACCGGCGCCACAACGGGCGCATTCGCGCCTTGTGTGATCGTGATCTGGGAGCCGTCGAGCGTGTTCGGCGCGGTGTAATTGTTCGATTGCTTGCCGAGCGGCGTCGGCGAGATCATCGACGGGCCGGGATCCGGGCTAGCGGGAACGGCGCTCTTGTCGGCGGGCGAGAGCGCCGATGCCGGCTCTTCCATCGCCGGCATCGGCGGAGCCGAGCCGCTGTCGAGCAGGTTCATCGCCATCTTGAAGGTGCCGAGCACGATCACCACCACGCTCGCGCCGACCAGCAGTGAACGGATCTTCGAGGTAATGGTGGAGCCTTCGGTGCCGGCGGCCGGCTTTTCCTTGTCGTTCGGCTTGTCCTTGACCTTGTCCTTGACTTTGTCTTTGGGCTTGGCAGCAGCCGCGGCCTTGGCGGCGGCCTTTGCCGAGCGCTTGTCGTTCTGCGCGTTGGCGGCGGCAGCCTGCGCGGCGCGCCGCGCGGCGGCGATGAAGCTCGACGTGCTCACGGCCTCTTTCGGCCCGGGGGCGGCGGGAATTTCGCTTAGCGCGTCTTCAGAGGCGGCGATGCGCTCCGACGGAGAACGCGGCGACGGCCGTGTGCCCGGCTCGAGCGGATGATCCGGCGGCAGATCGGGCTCGATCGCGCCGCGCGGCGAGGTGTGCGGCAGCAGGATTTCACTGATCGCGCGCGGCGTTTCCGGCATCGCGGCCGGGAGCGGCGGCGGTTCGGCTGCCGCGGATCCGGCGGCGTGGAATTCGCGCGGCGCCGCGACGAAATGCTCCTGCGGGGCAAACGCCGTGAAATCCGCCTGCGCAGCAGCCGGATTAGGCAATTCCGGCCGCGGCATCGGCGGCATCGTCATCCGCGGCGCTTCCGGCTCCGGCGCGACGAACACGGGCGCGGCAGGGGGCGGCTCGGGAGCGAGCGGAGCGGGCGCAGCGCGCACGTTGCGCAGATCGCCCTCGATCATGGTGAGGCGGTCAACCACGTGGCCCAGCGAGGAGTGCACCGTTTCCAGCGCATCCTGGGTGCGGCGGTCGGTTTCCGACTGGCTGAAACGGATGTCGGACAGCTCGCGCTTGACGGCATCGACCAGTTCGGAATCCATCTGCGGCGGTGGCGCAAAGGACTGCCTGTTGCTGTTGTCGGCAATCGCGGCGAGATTGGCGTGCTGGGTTTCCAGATGCCGCAGGATGTCCTGCAGCGCGTCCTCGACACGACCGAGATTGTTGGCGTTGCCGCGCTGGTCGGTGGCGGCCTCGACGCGTTCCAGGAGATACGACACGCGCTGTTCGAGATGCGCAAAGGCCGATGCGTTGTCGGTGCCGACAGGCATGCGATCGATGCGCTCGGACAGCGAGCGGATCGCATTCTCGATGGATTCGTTGTTGTTGCTCTCGACCGGCCGATGCTGCTCGCGGCTCTCGATGGACGAGGTCAGCGCGGCGATGCGCTGCTCGATCATGGCGAGCGCGTCGCCATGGGCTGCGGTATGGGCGAGCTGGTCGACTTTGCCGGACAGCGTGTGCACGTCTTCGGACAGCCGCGCCAGCGCGTCGGTGGAGGCGACGTTTGCGGCGATCGAGCGCAACGCTGCGATCGCGTCCTCGAGCTGATGCACGGTCGACGGATCGTCGTTGGCGCGCAGGATCAGGTCGAGCTTGGCGTGCAGGTTGCGGATCGCCTCGTCATAACCGGCGAGCTGCTCGGCCGGCTTGAGCGATAACAGCACTTCGCGGACTTCCGCCAGTGCACGCTCGATGCCGGCCAGCGCCTGGCTGTCGATGCCGTTCTGGCGCGTGTCGTCGATGCGCCGCGACAGCGTGCGGATTTCATTCTCGATCGATTCGATCGCGCGCCGCGGCATGGCTTCGGTGATGGTGTGGCGGATCTCGGCGAGCTCGCTGCGGAAGGCGGCGATCGACTGCTCGACGTGGTCGGGCCGCTGCAGCGCCTCGATCTGGCTGGTGATCTTGAAGAGATGCCGTTCCAGCGCCGAGAAGTCCGGGCCTGGCGGTGGAGGCGGCGGGACCGCCTGCGAGGCGGGCGCCATCGGCGGGGCAACGGATGGCTGCGGCGCGAACGGGGGCTGCGGAGCGGACGCGCGCTGCGGAGCGTATTGTTGCTGCGGCAAAGACGGAGCCTTGGGCGCCATCGGCGGCGCCTGGCGCGGCGGCATCCGCAGCGGCTCATCCAGCTCGTTCTGGCGTGCCGCGATCTCGGCGATCGCGGTATCGAAGTTCGACGGGCTGAGCGGCGGCGAGTTGCGGTAGACTTGGGTGGCGGCGCGATCGACCATCTCGGCCTGGCGCTGCTGGTCCTGCCGCTCGGCCTGGCGGGCGGCTTGCGGATGGGTGATCTGCGACAGCCGCGCATCGAGGCGCGAGATCGCGTCGTTCAGCTGCCGCGCAACCGCAGGCTCGCCGTGCGGGGGCTGGCCGTAGCTGCCGCGGGGCGCCTCAGCGCGGGGTTTGGAAATCTGTTCGATCTGGCGGGTGATCGAGTCGAGCCGCTGATGGATGTCGTCAACGGCGCGATATTGCTGGCTATGGGCCGCCTGCCGTGGCTCGGAGCCGTTGCGGAAATCCGCCGGAGCATCACCGATATTGGCGTTGAGCCAGTCGTTGAGCGACATGCCGGCACGGCGCGCGGCCGCCTCGGCTCTGTCGCGCACGGATGAATCGATGCCGTCGACACTCCACGATACGCGCGAATTCATGATCTCGTCCGGTTCCGACTCCGGCGCCACACTTTGCGCCACAGCTTCCCCGCGCGTCCCGATCGCAAGACAATCGAATTCGGCGCGGGTCGTCTGCCTCAGAGACTGACTTTTTCCCGGCAGGGTAAATATCGGGTTAAGGAATGCGGCGTGGCGGCCGTAAAGTTAAACGAAGCGTTCGATTTCCTTACGGAAACGTCCGTCCGGCAATGCCTTTCAGCCCTTGCTCTCGCGCGCGGCTTCGACCGGCGTGACGCTGGATGCAGCCATTCCGCTCGAGAGCACGTCGAGGGCTTCCTCGCACCATTCCACCACGGCGCGCTCGTGGCGCACGCCGAGGCGGAGATTGAGGAGCTTGCCGAGATCGGCATGCGGCGCCGTGCCGTCGGGGAAGCGCTTGGTCAGGATGCGCTCGTAGCGCGCCTGGCGGTCGCGATGGTGCTCGAGGCGGGCCATGATGTCGGCGCGCAGGGCATCGAGGTCGACCGCTTCGAGCGCGAACATCCGCACCAGCAAATCGTCTTTGATCGAGGCCGGCCGGCTCGGCCGCGCCGCCCAATGCCTCAAGGCCGCCCGGCCCTCCGATGTCAGCGTATAGACCAGCTTGTTGGGTTTGCCGGTCTGCACCACCTCGCGCGCCTGGACGTGGCCGCGGTCACGCAGCTTGGACAGTTCCCGGTAGATCTGCTGGTGGTCGGCCTTCCAGAAGAAGCCGATGGAGGTGTCGAAGGTCTTGGCGAGCTCGTAGCCCGTCATCGGCCGTTCGGTCAGGCACGCAAGGATCGCGTCACCCAGCGCCACGCGCGGACCCTCCATTTTGGGGCAAGCCATTTTGGGACAAGGCTGCATCTGTTCCTTGACACCTTATGCATAAAGGTGCATATGCGTCAATGTGCATAAGGGCGATGCTGGAATCAGCAGAGATGCGGCCCGATGCTTGATATGGCGCGGCGGGCCGCCGTTGCCAGTGCGAATCACGGCTTCATGCAGAGGAGACGTCCGATGAGCTTGCCCGGCCTCGATCGCTGGTACCGTTTCATCAAGTCGCATGACCGCGCGGAGCTCAAAGCCATGCTCCATCCCGACGTGGTGTTCGAGAGCCCGGTCGTCCATACCCCGCAGCGCGGCGCTGACATCACCTACAAATACCTTTCGAGCGCCATCAAGGTGCTCAACGGCGAGAGCTTCAGATATCTCGGCGAATGGCGCGGCGATAACAGCGCGGTGCTGGAATTCGCCACCGAGATCGACGGCATCACGATCAACGGTGTCGACATCATCAAGTTCGCCGACGACGGCCGCATCATTCACTTCAAGGTGATGGTGCGTCCGCTCAAGGCCATCAATCTGCTGCACAGGATGATGGGCGAGCAATTGGCGGCGATGCAGTGAGGCGAATAGCCCACAACGATCGATACGGCGCGGCTGTCTCGGACGTCAGGAACAAGATAAGGTTGTGCCTGGTCCGCGATTGCTGCGACGCAGGATTTTCCCACATGACCCGCCATTAGCGGAGAGGACGCGATGCCAACTTACAAAGCCCCTGTGGAAGATGTCAGCTTCCTGCTCAACGAAGTGTTCCAGATCGACCGTTACAACAATCTTCCGGGCTTTGCGGACGCTTCCGCTGACGTGCGCGAGGCGATTCTGGGCGAAGCGGCCAAGCTCAGCGAGGAAGTGCTGCAGCCGCTCAATCGCGTGGGCGATCTTGAAGGCTGCAAGCGCCATGACGATTGCAGCGTCACCACGCCGAAGGGATTCAAGGAAGCCTTCAAGCTGGTCGGCGAAGGCGGCTGGCTGGGACTATCGGCGCCCACCGAATATGGCGGGCAGGGGCTGCCGATCACGCTGAGCCAGGTTGTCACCGAATTCCAGAGCGCGGCCAATATGGCTTTTTCGATGTACGGCGGCCTCACCATGGGCGCGACCGCCGCGCTGCTGGTGCATGGCGATGCCGAGCAGAAGAAGACCTATGTGCCGAACATGGTCGCGGGCAAGTGGACCGGCACCATGAATCTCACCGAGCCGCAATGCGGCACCGATCTTGGTCTGCTCCGCACCAAGGCGGTGAAGCAGGGCGACGGCAGCTACAAAATATCAGGCACAAAAATCTTCATATCGGCCGGCGAGCATGACCTCGCCGAGAACATCATCCATCTGGTGCTGGCGCGCATTGAAGGCGCGCCTGCGGGCATCAAGGGCGTGTCGCTGTTCGTGGTGCCGAAATTCCTGGTCAAGCCCGATGGGTCGCTTGGCGAGCGCAACGGCGTGTCCTGCGGCTCGATCGAGCACAAGATGGGCATCCACGGCAATTCCACCTGCGTGATGAACTACGACAGCGCCACCGGCTGGCTGATCGGCGAAGAGAACAAGGGCATGCAGGGCATGTTCGTGATGATGAACGAGGCCCGCCTCGGCGTCGCCGTGCAGGGCCTCGGGCAGTCCGAGGTCGCCTATCAGAACGCGGTCAATTACGCGCGCGAGCGCCTGCAAGGTCGCTCGATCTCCGGCGTCAAGGCGGCGGACAAGCCGGCCGATCCGATCATCGTGCATCCCGACGTGCGCCGCACGCTGCTCACGATCCGCGCCTTCAACGAAGCCGCGCGGGCCATGGTGGTGTGGACTGCGCTGAAGAGCGACGTCGCGCATCGCTCCTCTGACCCCAAGGATCGCCAGGAGGCCGACGATCACATGGGCCTGATGACCCCGATCATGAAGGGCGTGATGACCGGCACCGGTTTTGCCAACGCCGTGCAGGCGCAGCAGATGTATGGCGGCCACGGCTACATCGCCGAGCAGGGCATGGAGCAGTTCGTGCGCGATGCCCGCATTTCCATGATCTATGAAGGCGCCAACGGCGTGCAGGCGCTCGACCTGGTCGGCCGCAAGCTGCCGCGCGACGGCGGCCGCGCCATCATGGCGTTCTTTAGCGAAGTCAGCGCCTTCCTGAAGGAGAACGGCGGCAACGAGGCGATGAAGCCCTATGTCGCGCCGCTCGCCACTGCGCTCGGCCATCTGCAGCAGGCCACCACCTGGCTGATGCAGAATGCGCTGGCCAAGCCCGACAATGCCGGTGCCGCCGCCACCGACTACATGGAATTGTTCGGCCTCGTCGTGTTCGCCTACATGTGGGCGAAGATGGTCAAGGTGGCGAACGACAAGATCGCCGCCTCGGGCGCTACGCCCTACCTGAAGACCAAGCTCGTCACCGGAAAATTCTTCATGGAGCGGATGCTGCCGGAAACCGCCGCGCACCTCGCGCGCCTGCAGACCGGCAGCGACACCACCATGGAACTGGCGGCGGAAGCGTTCTGAACCCTTCGCTTCCGCGCCAAAGCGGGCTATATATTACGATCATCATACCAAGGAGGGCGTTATGCCTGAGGCATTCATCTACGATCACGTCCGCACCCCGCGCGGCCGCGGCAAGGCCGACGGCTCGCTGCACGAAGTCACCGCACTGTCGCTCGCCACCGTGCCGTTGCAGGCGCTGAAGCAACGCAACAATCTGAAGGAAGATGTCGTCGATGACGTCGTTCTCGGCGTGGTCGACCCCGTCGGCGAGGCCGGCAGCGATATCGCACGCTTCGCCGCGCTGAAGGCGGGCCTCGGCCAGTCGGTGCCCGGCGTTCAGATCAGCCGATTTTGCGCCTCCGGCCTCGATGCCGTGAACTTTGCCGCTGCGCAGATCATGAGCGGCCAGCATGAACTCGTGATCGGCGGCGGCGCTGAATCGATGAGCCGCGTCGGCATCGGCGCCTCCGGCGGCGCCTGGCCGATGGATCCCTCGATGGCGGTGCCGGCCTATTTCATGCCGCAGGGCGTCTCGGCCGACCTGATCGCCACCAAATACGGTTTCTCCCGCGACGACGTCGACGCCTATGCCGTGCAGAGCCAGCAGCGCGCCGGCAAGGCCTGGGAAGAAGGCCGCTTCAACAAATCCGTCGTGCCCGTGAAGGACCAGAACGGCCTCACCATCCTCGCCAAGGATGAGCATATGCGCCCGACCACGACCATGCAGTCGCTGGCGCAATTGCAGCCGTCCTTTGCCGCGATGGCTGCGATGGCCGGCTTCGATGCGGTGGCGGTGCAGTCGCATCCCGAAATCGAGAAGGTCAACTACGTGCACCACGCCGGCAATTCCTCCGGCATCGTCGATGGCGCGGGCGCGGTGCTGCTCGGCAGCAAGGAAGCGGGCAGCAAGCACGGCCTCAAAGCCCGCGCCAAGATTCGCGCCTTCGCCAATATCGGCTCGGAACCCGCGATGATGCTGACCGGCCCGGTGGATGTGACCGAAAAGCTGTTCGAGCGCTCCGGCATGAAGAAGTCGGACATCGACCTGTTCGAGCTCAACGAGGCGTTCGCCTCGGTGGTGCTGCGCTACATCCAGGCCTTCGACATCGACAACGCCAAGATCAACGTCAATGGCGGCGCGATCGCGCTCGGCCATCCGCTCGGGGCCACCGGCGCGATGATCCTCGGCACCGTGCTCGACGAGCTCGAGCGCACCAACAAGTCCACCGCGCTGGTGACGCTGTGCATCGGCGGCGGCATGGGCACCGCCACCATCATCGAGCGCGTCTGAGAGCGTAGGGAGCGACGAACATGGCTTACAAGAACTTCAAGTTCGAAACCGACGCCGACGGCATCGCGCTCGTCACCTGGGACATTCCCGGCCGTTCCATGAACGTGCTGGACGAGACTTCGATCAGCGAGATCGAGGCGATCGTCAAGCAGACCACGGAAGACGCCGCCATCAAGGGTGTCGTCATCACGTCAGCTAAGGAAGCCTTCTGCGCCGGCGCTGATCTCACCATGCTCGAGGGCATGAGCCACACCTACCAGAAGCTCCTGAAGGAGAAGGGCGAGGTTGCGGCCAACCAGGTGCTGTTCGAGCAGAGTCGCCGCTTCTCGCAGGTGTTCCGATCGATCGAAACCTCGGGCAAGCCGTGGGTCGCCGCCATCAATGGTCTGGCGCTCGGCGGCGGCTTCGAGATCACGCTGTCCTGCCACTACCGTGTCGCGGCGGAAAATCCCAAGACGCGGCTGGGCCTGCCCGAGATCAAGGTCGGCCTGTTCCCCGGCGCCGGCGGCACCCAGCGCGTGCCGCGCATCGTGCCGCCGCAGGATGCGATGCAGATGCTGCTCAAGGGCGAGGCGGTCAACCTCGCCAAGGCCAAGCAGCTCAATCTGATCCACGCCATCGTGCCGGCGGCCGACATGATCAAGGCCGCCAAGGACTGGATCAAGGGCGGCGGCAAGGCCGTAGCTCCCTGGGACGAGAAGGGCTTCAAGCTGCCCGGCGGCCCCGTCTTCTCCAAGATGGGCATGCAGATGTTCCCGGCCGGCAACGCGATCTATCGCCGCGAGACCTACGACAATTATCCGGCCGCGCGCGCCATCATGAGCTGCGTCTATGAAGGCCTGCAGTTGCCGATCGATGCGGCGCTGCGCGTGGAATCGCGCTACTTTACCGAGATCCTGCGTTCGAAGGAGGCGGCGGCAATGATCCGCTCGCTATTCCTGTCGATGCAGGAATTGAACAAGGGCGCCCGCCGTCCGGCAGGCGTTCCGGCGACGAAGATCAAGAAGCTCGCCGTGATCGGCGCCGGCTTCATGGGCGCCGGCGTCGGTTACGTCTCGGCCCGCGCCGGCCTCGACGTCGTCCTGATCGACCGCGACCAGGAAAGCGCCGACAAGGGCAAGGCCCACGCCAAAAGCGTGATCGACGGCCTGATCGCCAAGGGCCGCGCCAAGCCGGAGGAAGGCGACAAGATCATGTCGCGCATCACCGCGACCGCTGACTACTCGGCATTGAAGGACTGCGACCTCGTCATCGAGGCCGTGTTCGAGGACCGCAAGGTCAAGGCGGACACCTTCACCAAGGCGCAGCAGTATCTCAAGCCGGACGTGATCTTCACCTCCAACACTTCGACTCTGCCGATCACCTCACTGGCCGAATCCTTCAAGGACCAGGGACGCTTCATCGGCATCCACTTCTTCTCGCCGGTCGACAAGATGATGCTGGTCGAGATCATCCTCGGCAAGAACAGCGGCGATGCGGCGCTCGCCGCCGCGCTGGATTATGTCCGCGTCATCGGCAAGACGCCGATCGTGGTGAACGACTCCCGCGGCTTCTACGCCAATCGCTGCGTCGGCCGTTACATCGCCGAAGGCAACGAGATGTTCCTCGAAGGCGTGCCGCCGGCGATGATCGAGAACTGCGCCAAGATGGCCGGCATGCCGGTCGGCCCGCTGTCGCTGTCCGATGAAGTGGCGCTCGACCTCGGCCTGAAGGTGATGAAGGCGACCGAGGCCGACCTCGGCCCCAACGCCGTCAACCCCGACCAGAAGAAGCTGATGGTGGAAATGGTGGAGAAGCAGGGCCGCCTCGGTCGCAAGAACAGCAAGGGCTTTTACGACTATCCCGAGAAGGGCAAGGGTCAGAAGAGCCTGTGGCCGGGCCTTGCCGACCTGCAGCCGAAGAAGCTCGATCCGGATACGCTCAGTGTTGAGGAGTTGAAGCAGCGTTTTCTGGTGGTGCAGGCGGTGGAAGCCGCGCGCACCGTCGAGGACAATGTGGTCACCGACATGCGCGAGGCGGATGTCGGCTCTATCCTCGGTTTCGGCTTTGCGCCGTTCACCGGCGGCACGCTGTCCTATATCGACTTCATGGGCACCAAGAAGTTCGTCGAGCTTTGCCACAAGTTCGAAGCCAAATACGGCTCGCGCTTCACCCCGCCGAAGCTGCTGGTGGAGATGGCCGCCAAGGGCGAGACCTTCTACGGCCGTTTCCCGCCGAAGAAGCAGGCGACCGCGCAGGCGGCGGAGTAGTCCTGGTCCTCTTGCTCGGGGAAGAACGGCGGCCTTCGGCCGCCGTTCTGCTAGTTGCAGATATTGCGATACGCGGTCGACGCTGCTGAAGTCGGGGAATCATCGGCGACAAACGCTACATCGTCCTTCACGATGTAGAGAAACGGTCTGTCGCCGATGTCTTCGCCCGACGCCTTCTTGCTTTTCACGTGCCCGCAAATGGTATCGATATATTGTCCCAGCAAATTCTTTCGCTTGGATCGGTTCATCTCGCTGAACGTGGCAGACTTCGGGTCTTCCAATTTGACACCTACCGCGATCTTTGCCCGGTCCACGACCGGATCGATCGCCTCGGGAGCCTGCATGTCTGCCGCTGCCTCGACTTTCGCGGCGTCAGGAACGGACTTTGCCGCTTTCCCGGCGTGAACGGTTTTGCCGCCAGAATGCGCCGACAACCGCTTCATCGTCGCCGCCCGGCGCGCGGCTTTTTCTGTGGATGTTGCGCTGCTCGTGTCCGATGACGACGGTTCCGGGGCAGCCCACCGACGGGCGGCGGAACTCCTGTCCAGGCAGGCGAATCCGTCGACGCCTGTGCAGGCGTCAAGGCCTGCCTGCGGTGTCAGATAGCAACTGCAGCCGACCAGGGTTGCGGCCAACGCACAGGCAATGAGCGTTCTCATGCAACCCCTCCTTGGAGGTTGAACTACGCCCGCAGTTCTTGCTGCGTGATGATGATCGTGCGCTGGTCCGCCAAAACTGTCGTGAATACATTAAACGCGAATTAAGCTTGCGCGCGCGGCCCGGCAGAGCTGTTTGTTGGTTAATGCCCGCGTAACGGGCCTCTATCCGGCAACAACAGAAAAGGGCCGGATCATTGATCCGGCCCTTCTTGTTTGATCGCGAGATGCGCGCGGCTCATGCCGCCTTCAGCAGCCCTTCCTTGGAGAGCGCTTCCTGCACCTTCGGGCGCGCGGCGACGCGGTCCTTGTAGGCGAGCAGGTTCGGCATGGCGGAAAGGTCCCATTTCATCCGCTCGGCCCATGACAGCATCGTGAACATGTAGCCGTCGGCCACGGTGAACTGCTTGCCCATCAGGTAGTCTTTCCCAGCGAGTTCCCCGTCGACATATCTGAACTTGCCCATCACCCGGTCCTTGAAGAAGGCCTTGGCATCATCGGAGAGCGCGGGGGCGAACTGCGGGCCGAGGTTCTTGTGCAGCTCGCTGTTGATATAGGTGAGCCAGGCCTGCAGCTTGTAGCGATCGGCATGGTCGCGGGTGGGGGCCAGATTCTTGTCCGCGGCCTTGTCGGCGATCATTTGGACGATGACCGGGCCTTCGGTGACCAGCTCGCCGTTGTCGAGGTGCAGGGCCGGCACCTGGCCCTTCGGGTTGACCTTCAAATAGTCTTCACCGTTTTCTAGCTTCTTGGCGCGCAGGTCGACCTTGACCAGGTCGTAGGGGAGGCCGGCCTCAAGCAGGGCGATATGGGGGGAGAGCGAGCAGGCGCCGGGCGAATAATACAGTTTCATCGGATTTTCCTTCCCTCGGATTATTGGTTTGGGCGGCGGGAACGACTAAATGCATGTGCATGAAATAGTCAAGATTGATGCAGCTGCATTTAGTGCTGTACACTCACCTGTGACAGCTATGGAAGAGGTCATGAAACGCAAGCCATCGACCGAGGCGACCGCGGCCTGGATCCGCCTGATGCGGGTGCAGAGCCGGGTGCTGGACGCCGTCGAGCAGGATCTGAAGAAGGCCGGCTTCCCGCCGCTCGCCTGGTATGACGCGCTGCTGGAATTGTCGCGCTCGCCGACCGGCGAGATGCGCCCGGTGGAGCTGGAGAAGCAGATGCTGATCCCGCAATACTCGACCTCGCGGCTGATCGACCGTCTGGTCGACGAGGGACTTGCCGTGCGCCGCGAATGCAAGATGGACAAGCGCGGCCAGTTCGTCGAGATCACCGAGGCCGGCCGCGAGTTGCAGCGGAAAATGTGGGGCGCCTATTCGGCCGCGATCGAAAAGCATGTTGGCTCGAAACTTTCCGACGTCGACGCGTTGAAACTGTGCGGCCTGCTCGACAGGCTGGGCTGCTCCTGCGGTGATGTAAAGGCGGCGGCGGCCGCCAAAGAGGGCGCGCCCGCCCGATGACATTGCTTGATCCCGTTACATCCGCGCCCCGGTCGGGACGCGGATGCCCCGCCACCCGCGCGCGTTCGATCGCAGCGCCCTTGATCCGGAACTTGCATGGCGCGTGACCAGATCGATATGACGCCGCTGTCGTCGCGCGACGAGCTTGTCGCCTGGCTTGCCGCGGGCGTGAAGCCGAAATCGGAATTCCGTATCGGCACCGAGCACGAGAAGACGCCGTTCACGCTGGATGGCCACCAGCCCGTGCCGTATGAAGGTGCCAGAGGGATCGGCGCGCTGCTCGAGGGCATGAAACTGCTGCTCGGCTGGGAGCCGATCATGGAGCGCGGCAACATCATCGGCCTTTATGACGTCACCGGCGGCGGCGCCATTTCGCTCGAGCCCGGCGGCCAGTTTGAACTGTCCGGCGCGCCGATCGAGACCGTGCACCAGACGCAAGGAGAGCTGATGGCGCATCTGGCGCAGGTGCGGGAGATCGCCGCGCCCCTCGGCATCGGTTTCCTCGGGCTCGGCATGACGCCGTCGTGGTCGCGGGCACAGATTCCCATGATGCCCAAGGGCCGTTACAAGATCATGACCAACTACATGCCGAAGGTCGGCAAGTACGGCCTCGACATGATGTACCGCACCTGCACGGTGCAGACCAATCTCGACTTCTGTTCCGAAGCCGACATGGTCAAGAAGCTCCGCGTATCGCTGGCGCTGCAGCCGGTGGCGACCGCCTTGTTCGCCA
>Ga0081540_1002721_pt1 | contig 14386 bp, 12 predicted proteins | sample TabmetS2T1R1_FD_71024 | JGI IMG/M metagenome (GOLD analysis project Ga0081540, IMG submission 71024) | Tabebuia heterophylla rhizosphere microbial communities from the University of Puerto Rico - S2T1R1 | ecosystem: Host-associated > Plants > Roots > Rhizosphere ... | reverse complement strand
TATCACCGGGAAGCTGAGAGCCAATACGGCGAATCCAAAAAAGCTGAAAACTGAACGACTTGACACCGCGAGGAAGACCGGGTGGATCATGGATGCGCGCCTCTTGCTCGTTGCAGTTTGGTGATCGATTGCCCCGCGGCCGTCGCTATCCCAAGCCGCCGCATGATGCGGTACAATTGACCTTGCGTCCCGAAAGTTTGCGGAAATTTTCGGAAAGGAACCTGTAAGAGGCGGCCTTGCTTGAGTCACCGCAGCATTCAATCGTTCTCGGCGATCGGACCATTGACCTGGGCCGTGAGCTGTTGATCGATGCGCGCGGCGATATCGTACCATTGCGCCCTCGGGCCTGGTTGTTACTTCGGCTTCTCGCGATGCAAGCCGGACGTTTAGTCAGCAAAGATGAAATCATGGATGAGATCTGGCCGGACTGTGAGGTCACGGAAGACTCTCTCGTCCATGCCGTAGGCGACGTCAGGCGTGCCTTGGGAAATGTCGATCGATCCGCTCTAAAGACCCTGCCACGCCGTGGCTACATGCTGGCAATCAGCGAAAAGCAGGCTGCCGGTCCCGACCGTTCAATCGGCGTGGCACCTGAGCCCCCCGCCCCTAGAGAATTCTCGCCTCCACCTACGTTGCCGCACCTGTCTATCGTCGTTCTACCGTTCGCGAATCTCGGCGGCGATTCTGAGCAAGAGTATTTCGCTGATGGTGTAACCGACAGTCTTACAACGGACTTGTCGCGCATCGCCGGCGCATTCGTCATCGGCCGCAACACTGCGTTCACCTTCAAGAGAAAAGCGGTAGACGTGAGGGAGATCGGCCGTGAGCTGAGTGTCCGTTACGTGCTGGAGGGGTCGGTGCAGCGCAGGGACAATCGCCTTCGCCTAAACGTTCAGTTAACCGACACGCAAACCAGAACCCAAGTGTGGGCCGAGCGGTTCGACAAGTCGGCTGCCGATGTGCTGGTTATGCAAGACGAAATCGTGTCCCGGCTCGCAAATACGTTGAACGCCGAGCTCATCAAGGCCGAAGCACGACGTGCAGAACGGGTGCTCCGGCCGGACGCCATGGATCTATACTTTCAAGGCACGGCTTTCCTGAACAAGGGCGTGACGCCTGCGTTTTTAGCACGAGCAAGGGACTTCTTCGTGCGTGCTGTAGCGCTTGATCCCGACAACATCGAAGCCGCAGTTGCCGCAGCTCAGGTCGATGTATCGATGGGTTCATCCTTTATGACCGATGACGGATCAGTGCATTTCAAGGCCGCCGAGAACGCGCTCAACTGCGCGTTGTTGCGTGCGCCAAATCATCCCAGAGCTCACATGCTCCTTGGTGCAGTTCACATTCGGACATGCCGCGCTGCCAACGGTATCGCTGAATGCCATCAGGCGCTGAGGCTGGATCGGAATCTAGCCGATGCACATGGGTTCATCGGACTTGGAAAGTATGTGCTGGAGCGTGGCGACGAAGTGGAGGGACACATTCAAGATGCGCTGCGAGTATCTCCGCACGACACGCGTTCCTTCCTTTGGTTCATGTTTGTCGGGATGGCTAAGTTGATGACCAAAACGGACATTGAAGCAATCGGCTGGCTGCGCCGAAGCATCGAAGCCAATCCCAATCACGCGCTTTCTCATTTTCATCTCGCCGGCGCGCTGGCGATGATGGGAGACCTGAAGGAGGCGCGATCCAGCGCGGAAGCCGGCTTGGCACTTGACCGCAGCTTCACCATCCGTCGATACCGCTTCAATGTCTTCCGATTTGACAGCCCAGACTGGACCGCGAGGCTTGACCAATTGTATGAGGGAATGCTCGCGGCCGGGATACCCGAGGGGTAATGTCTGCTTTGAGTCATTCGCGTCGATTTGCGATATTTACGCCATGTCCGCTGTCCGGCCCATCTTGGACCTGCCAGGAGTCCTCTATCCGGGCCGGATTCCGTGTGACCGTTAGGGGCGGCACCATTTTGCTCCGTCCGGTCTGCCTGGATGCATTCGCCCGCGGATCGCGACCGAGGACCGAACGTCAGATCTTTTCGAGCATCGCCGCCTTCAGCTTGGCGATCCGCGCTTCGTCGCGCTTGTAGAACGTCCACTGCTTGACCCGTTTGGCGCTCAGCAGCCCCGCCTGCGACAAAATCTTCAGATGCTCGCTCACAGTCGGCTGGCTGACGCCGAGCTTTTCGGCAATCAGCACGCCGCAGACGCCGTCCTTCACGAGGTCGCCGTCCGTCTGGGGGCGGAAATGCGCCTTGGGGCGTTTCAGCCATTCCAGAATCAAAAGCCGCCGGTCGCTGGCGAGCGCGCGAAAGGCGGACTCGACGTCATCGTCAAAAGAAGCCATATTGCTAATTAGCTAAATGCCTAATTTGTGTCAATTGCTTGCGCCGTAGGGACCCGCAATGGAAATGCCTGATAACACCGCAAATCCGCAAACGATTGCGCGATGCGAACGGATCATCCGGCCGCATATCCGGCGCACGCCCGTCGTCGAGGCCAATGGTGACGAGTTTGGTCTGCCCGCGACGACACTCACGCTCAAGCTTGAGCTGCTCCAGCACTCAGGCTCGTTCAAGGCGCGCGGCGCGTTCGCCAATCTCCTTGCTCGCGAGGTGCCGAAAGCCGGCATCGTCGCAGCGTCCGGAGGCAACCACGGCGCGGCGGTCGCCTATGCCGCGATGAAGCTTCGCAAGCCGGCCAGGATTTTCGTTCCGAGCATCTCTTCGCCGGCGAAGATTCAGCGCATCCGCGAATACGGCGCCGACCTCGTGATCGAGGGCGACCGCTACGCGGATGCGCTTGCGGCCAGCGAAGCGTGGGCACAGCAAACCGGCGCCATGCCGATACCGGCGTTCGACCAGAACGAAACCATCATGGGACAGGGAACGCTCGGCCTCGAACTCGAGCAACAAGCCGCCGATATCGACACCGTCCTCGTATCGGTCGGCGGCGGCGGGCTGATCGCCGGTATCGCCGCCTGGTATGCCGGGCGCATCAAGGTCGTGGGTGTCGAGCCGCTAGCCTCGCCGACGCTGACAAAAGCTTTTGAGGCCGGACATCCCGTCGATGCGGAGGCTGGCGGCCTTGCCGCGGATTCACTGGCGCCGCGGCGCGTCGGCGAACTTGTGTTTCCGATCGTCCAGAAATATGCGCGACAGACCGTGCTGGTTTCGGACGATGCGATAGCGAAGGCGCAGGCGCAGCTGTGGCGCGGCCTGCGCATCGTGGCCGAGCCTGGAGGAGCCGCGGCATTCTCCGCGATATTGTCCGGCGCCTATAAGGCTGCTCCCGGGGAGCGGGTCGCCATTGTCATCAGTGGCGGCAACACCGCCGCGGTAAACTTCGACGCAACATATTGAGCGGCGCGCGCTCGGTCGCGCGGCCCTGCGGGCATGTGTCGCGGTGCCTCGCGGCACAATTCTTGCTCGAATCCAGCCTGCCTGAATGCATCCGCCTGCGGATCGCCTGTTTCCCGGGCATTTTGGATTTGAATCATTATGCGCTGCCTTGTCGTTGCCGATTTGCATTATTCATTGCCGCAGTTCGACTGGCTGCTCGCGGCTGCGCCGGAATTCGACGTTGTCATTTTCGCCGGCGATGCGCTCGACATCGGATCGTTCGTCGATTTCCGCGCGCAGATCCTGGTGGTCAAAAAATACCTGACGCTGCTGTCCGGCATGACGCGGGTCATTTTCTGCTCGGGCAATCACGATCTCGACGAGCGCAGCGCGGAAGGCGAAAAGATCGCGCGCTGGATCGGTGGTATCAGAGAACTCGGCATCGCCTGCGACGGCGACAGCCTCACCATCGACAATACGCTCTTTACGGTGTGTCCGTGGTGGGACGGACCGCTGGTCAAGAGCCGCATCGAAGCCCAGCTTCGCGACGCCGCGCTCGAGCGGGCGCAACGCTGGATCTGGGTGCATCATGCGCCGCCGGCGAACTCGCCGACGAGCTGGGGCGGCAAGCGTTTCTTCGGCGACGTCGAACTGGTGCAATGGATCACCCAGTACCAGCCGTCGATGGTGATCTCGGGCCACGTGCATCAGTCGCCCTTCATTCCCGACGGCTCGTGGTTCGACCGGCTCGGCACCACCTGGGTCTTCAACACCGGCCTGCAGCACGGCCGCCCGCCGGTCCATGTCGTGCTCGACCTCGATGAGGGCACCGCGTTCTGGCTGGCGGCCGGCGAAGCGCAACGCATCGACCTGCGGGCGCCGCTGCAGCGGCCGGCGGCGGATATCGCGAACCCGCCGCCCTGGCTCATATCCCTGGGTCGAATTGCCGAACCCGTTTCGCATCTTTCGGCAGGCTTCGAAGAACCGCGCTAGAACAGCGAGACTACTGAGCCACCGGGAAAACTCGCGATGCCGGCTCATCGGGGTAAAGCGGACCTCGCGACTTCCGGCCCCTCGCGGCCGGTCTCTCGCGTTTTTCGCAATCATTAAATTCCGGAGAGATTGTGTTCCTGGCTTTGCCGTCGCCGGATTGCGAAGTAGCTTCCCCGGGCGACGGCTAAGGAGATGCAGCACGATGAGGGCCTTGGTGATGGCAGTGGCGGTGCTGGCGCTGTTGGCTGTGCCCGCACAGGCGCAGATGGGGGGCGGCAAGCGGGGACATCGGGGCGACGATACAAAGGCCGCGGACAAGAAGCCGAAGGTTGACGACAAGGCCTATCAGGAAGCGCTCAAGCGCATTCCCGATTCCAAGGAAAAGTATGATCCATGGGCCGTGACCAAGACGCCTGACGCCGGCAAAAAATCGTCGAAATAGATCAGCTACTCTGTTGAAAGTGTGGGGGGCTTCCGATGCGACGCCTTTTTGGTCTCAACTAATTCTGATGGTTAGTCTGCATCGTTTCCAATCAAGCATATATTCCAGTTGCTAGGCTTCGTCTTCTTGGCGTTGAAGAAGTAACAGAAAGAACTACGGTGAATCGCGCCTGCGGATTTATACACGAAGCAGCCAGCAGCATAGATTGCCTTGGCTCCATCGATGACATCTTGATCGACCAAGCTCACGTCAAGCCGTCTCGTCAATTCGTATGCGCTCGTTGTTGCTCCGGACGGAAAGACGACGCCCTTTTGTGAGGGCGTCCACTTGATCTTACACTTGCTGATAAAGTCATTGATTCTGTTGCTGACGATCCCAGCCTGGTCCTCTTCCTCAGTCGCAACGAAAACGTCGGTGTCGAAGATCGTTTCCAGCGCCGGTTCGCGCCCCGTATTTTGATATTCGACAGTAACGTCGAGCGGCTTTTCCAGCTCAGGCCCGGCTGATCGAGCGTTCCGAGGGCCAATCCAAGCGCGCTGGCTTGCAACCATGTTTTCTTGCGCCGTCTTGGCGCTATCGATTGCGGCCTGAGCTTGCTTGCCCGCGGCCTCGGCGAGTTTCCTGTTGGTTTCCACCATCTGGCTTGTCTGAGCACTAGACCCTTTCATTTCGTCCAACTGACCCTGCATAGCATTCTGTTGGGCTAACATGACTTTGGTCTGCTTATCTGAGTCATGGCTTGAGACGATGATGGCAGCAATGCCGACTGCGGCAGCGACCCACAGCCCCAATGTCTCGGCGAATTCAAGCCGAAATTTTTTCGTCTCTAACTGGAGAGTCAGCTTCTCTAAACGACGATGATAAGCATCGGCGAGTTGGGCTTGATTTTCAGTGGTTCGGCTTTGCTCGGCTAAGCGTTCCAGCGCGTTGATTGCTCGCTGACGATTGGCATTCACTTCGGCTTCGCGCTGCTGGCGCTGAGCAGATTCCTGTTTCGCTTTGTATTCCGATTTATTCATTTTGCGGCGTACATCTCGCGAGCACACTGCAACATGGAATGCGACCTCCTGCGAATCGGTGAGCCCCTAGCTTGGCACAATGCAGGGTAGTAGCACCGATATTGGTGCGCTCCCCCCCACTATTCACAGGATGCGGCCGGCCCTCTGGGACTGCCTCAGGGTACGCCCTTCCTTGCACCGGCGCACGGGGCCCGGGCCGGTTCGCGGCGTCGGAGGGTTCGTGTAGAGGTTGTTACTAGCGGAAGGCCAAAAAAAGCTGAAATCATATCCTTGGGTCGGATTGCCGATCCGAGCCTGGCGATACCTGCGTCGGCGGCAGGTTGATCATGCTCTGCAGCAGTTCGCCGACCATCGAGAGATGGTTACCCTGACCGGCATATTGGTGCATCAGGTCGGCCAGATAGGTGTTGGCGACGTTGAGGCGTTGCGCCAGCAGGCGCGCGATCAACAGCGCCATCGCCGGCTGATCGCGCAGGAATGCCGCGGCGTCGTCGAACTCGTAGACCACGGAATCGGCGGCGGCGCGCACGGTCGCGGTGTGGGGCTGCTCGAGCAGTACCGACATTTCGCCCAGCATCGCCCCCGGCTCGGTCAGAACGGCGACGACGCTATCGCCCTTCATGACCTCCAGCCGTCCTTCGAGCAGCACGAACAGGTGTCCGGTCTTGCTGCCTTCGTGCAGCACGAGCGTGCCCGCCGGCACGGCTCGCTGAATTCCTCCGGTGCAATAGTCAAGTACCGCGCGCATCAGCATGATCTCCGCATCAGCCGAGACTAGGCACGAAGGGAGCCAAGGTCGAACGGTAAGCCGCGGTTCGCTGCTCAAATTGTCGGCAGCACCATGCCAGCCGTTCGATCATAGCGCCGCATCGTCACTTCGCCACGATCACCTCAATCGACGCTGGTTCCTTGACCCGGCCACCTGGCGGTGGGGTCTGGCTCACCACCATTCCGGGCGCCTGGTTCGGCGCTTCCCGCGTAATTTCGAGCAACATGAACTGCGGCTCGGTGCCACGCCTTCCCGGAATATTGTCGACCGCCGCCACGGCCGCGCGTGCGTCGACAATCGACATGCCGACCAGGTTCGGGATCTCGGCACCGGTCGTTGCAGCCGCACCGGATGCAGGTGCCGCTGCTCGCGTCGCCGTCCGCAACTTTTCAGCCGTCGGCGCGGGCGGCGCGACCGGACCGGTCCGGCGCCTCCACAGGTCGGGCGAAACCAGCATACGGATTTGCTTTTGCTCGCAGGCCGTCCCCAACGCCACTTCGCTCCCATAGGCTGCGACCGTCCCGTCATAGCCGAGACAGGCAAGCCGGTAGATCAGTTCCTGCGACAGCAGACCCTCGAAATAGCCGCCATGAACGTTCGGCCTTTGGTGTCTCACCACATACGCGAAGAGCAGATAGAGATGCGAATACCAGCGCAGCTTTGCTTCCGCGTCATGGCGCTTGCGCCACTTTGCGAATGTGAGCAGCGGCCGCGGCTTTGGGCCGACCCCGTCATGGTCGACATAGTCGGTACAATCGAAATAGGTGAAGACCTTGGGTAGCCGGGCCTGCGCCAGCGCCGGCGAAGCGTTCGGCTGGCGTTCCGCCTTGGCATCCTCCAGCGAATCGTAGAGTTCCTGCAGCGTCAGGTTTCCGACCCGCAGCACGCGAAGAAGGTTGTCTTCCTTGACGTCGATCATGCCGAAATTGCGCGACAGGATTTCCACGTTGCCAAGCCGGAAGCCGTGGTTTCTGCTCTTGGTCGGGAACACGAAATAATTCGCCAGCGTCGAGATCTGACGCAGGACCTCGTCGCCCTCGTTGCTGAACAGATAGGCTTCGTCGAAGCGCGACAACGCCGAGGCCAGAAAATTGCCGCGGCTGGATAGCAGGGTCTCGGCCGGAATGTCCGGCGAGGCCAACACGAATCGCTTGAGTTCAAAAACCTTGCCGATCGCGTGCGACGGCGATTCCGGCCTTGCACCGGGCGAAGCCCCCAAACCATAGGAGTTCAACGCTTCGACCGGCGCAGCGAAAACGTCCGACAGCGTGCGGATGGCGTTGGTGACGACGAAACAACCCATGCTGTGGCCGATGAAGGAAAGTTGAACCCGTGGCCGTGGGGCGGTCGTGCCGCTCTCGTCGTGCTGGCGTACGACTTCAGCGTCGATGGCGCGAATGACCTGGATAAGATCGGGTACGCCGTAGTTTGAAGCTCGGTAATTATCGCGGAAATAGACGATGGTTCGCAGCAACGTAGCCATCAATACCAGGCCGGCCACGCTCCAGCCGAGCAGCGTGATGATATGCACCGCTTCGGGATTCCAGATGTAGCGGAATAGGTCGATCCACCACTGCTTGGTTTGCGATGCGAAATAGAACAGCGGAAATGTCAGGAAAACGACGATGATGCCAAAATACAGCAGCCAGGTCGGAAGCGTCGGCAGCGCGTCCCAGGTGCCGCGCCAGGGACTTCCCATCTTCTCCGACGGCCAGCGGTAACCTACACAGACAAGTCCTTGCCGGGTGCGAATTTTTTCGTCGCGCTCGATAGCCATCGCAGCCGACGTATACATCGTCAACACGGCGGGCTCCGGATTGTTGAAGCCGTGGACCATCACCACCAGATTGGGGGCGGCTCCGTTCAGCAGGCCACCTGCAATCCGCTTCACCGCCAGTTCGGAATCGATCGGTGACAGTTCGGGCGGCAGCGCCGGCGGCGGCACGACCGTGTCGTCGACATTGTATGGCGCCGTGCTTTCGATGAAGTAGGTCGGGATCGTTGTCCCCACAGCCTGATGCGCGCGAAAGAAGTCCATGGCCTGCCCCCATTGCAAAGTTCGCTTGCGCTAGGCTAAGGACGGCAATTCAAGTTTACAAGCTTTGGTTGCATGACGATTCTTGTCACGGCGGTAACCCGGCAACTCGCCAATCGAAGCGCTGCTCAGACGGTTGCGGAGTTGGTCGCGGGGAGGAAATCGCCGATCACGTCCAGAAACAGCCGCGGCGACTGCAGTTGCGGGACGTGGGCACAGCCCGGGATGATTTCCAGATAGGCCTGCGGCAGACCCACGGCCAGTTCGTGCGACATCGGCGGCGGCGTCGCCTCGTCGTGTTCGCCGACCAGCACGAGGGCCGGCACCCTTACCTTGCCAAGCTCCGGCCGCAGATCGAGATCCGCCAGCGCATCGCAGGTGGCGCGAAACACCTTCGGATCGGTGCGCAGGAAAGCCTCGCGGCGATCCTGCATCAGTTCCGGATGCGCGGCCTGAAATTCCGGCGCAAACAGCCGGCGCATCGCCACATCCGTGATCGCTGACAGCCCCTTTGCCATGGATGCCGTCGCCATGCTGCGGAAGGCTTCGCGCCCCGGCCCCGAGAACGCCGCGCCGCAATCGGCCAGAACAAGCCTGGTCGCGATGCCAGGGTGCCGGATGGCCATCTGCAGCGCCACGAACCCGCCATAGCCGTTGCCGAGCACGATCGCATCCTCACCATCGGCTGCATGCTCGACCGCTTCGGCCATCCGGTCAGCGACCGCTGCCAGACCGCCTGTCACGGCGTGCGACCGGCCGAACCCCGGCAATTCCGGGACGATCACGCGAAACGACTTCGATAATTCGGGAACGATGGCATCGAAACTGCCGCGATCGGACAGCAGCGAATGGAACAGAAACAATGGCGGCCCATCGCCCGACTGCGCTGCGTTGACGGTTCCTGCCGCGAAAAGCCGATCCATCCCTGTCTCTCTTTCTGACGTCCTCGAGCACTACTTTTGGCGCACCAGGCCGCCGATTGCCAGATTAAATTCCGCGTAAGATGGGCTCTTTGGCCTTGACGTGATATTTCACGAATGCCTAATTTGGAGAGGCGATCGAAGGAATTGCTATGCTTTTACGTGAGAACGTCTACGAAAGTCTCCGAGCTGATATCCTGACGTGTCATTTCGCGCCCGGCGATGATATGCGTGAACAGGACCTGGCCGAGCGCTATGCCGTGAGCCGCCAACCGGTGCGCGAGGCGCTGTTGCGGCTCGAACGCGAGCATCTCGTCACGGTGACGCCGCGCCAGGGCTACCGGGTCAACCCGATCTCGCTGGCCGACGCGCGCGACCTGCTGCGATTCCGCTTTGCGCTGGAGCCCGCCTGCGTGATGGAGGCGATCGAGAGCGCGAGCGACGACGTCCTGAAGTCGCTGAATAAATTCCGCCGCTTCTCCGGCAACCACGAAGACTTCATCGCCTATAACCGCGCCTTCCACTCGGCGCTCGCACATGCATCCGGCAACCGCCGCATGGCGGCCGCGCTGTGCGACCTGATCGGACAGTCCGATCGCCTGGTACGCGTCAGCGTCGCCAATCTGAAGGGCCACGATCCGGCGAAGCTCGTCGCCGAACATGTCGCGCTGATCGAGGCGATGCAGCGGCGCGACGGGCGCACGGCCGCCCGTCTCATCAAGGCGCATATCGCGCAAACCGAAAAGCGCGTGCTGCCGGCTCTCAGGCGCAACGCCGTCATTGTCGATGCGAGGCAACCATGAACATTTCATCCAAACCCGGCGCCATCGACGTCGAGATCCACGGCAATTTCGTCGACGGCCGCGAGGTCGAGGCAAGCTCCGGCGAGATGCTCGACGTCCGCAATCCCGCAACCGGCGACGTGATCGCGCGGATTCCGAATTCGACCACTGAGGACATCGACCGCGCCATGAAGAGCGCGCGCGCAGCCTTTGAAGGCAAGGCGTGGGGCGGCATGGACACGCGCGCGCGGGCGCGGCTGGTCAATCGCCTTGCCGATGCGTTTGAGGCCAATCTGGATACGCTGTACCGGCTGGAGACGCTGAACAACGGCCGGCCCGTCAACGAGACACGCGCGCAGCTATCTCGGCTGCCGGATTTCTTTCGTTACTTCGCAGGGCTTGCGCTCTCACGCCGCGATTCGGTGATCCCGGTCGAGGGTTCGTATCTCAACTACACCCTGCGCACGCCGATCGGGATCGTCGCCAACTGCACGCCGTTCAATCATCCGCTGATGATCCTCTGCAAGTCCCTCGCCGCGGTGCTGGCGACCGGTTGCGTCACCGTGGTCAAGCCGTCGGAATACACACCGCTGACGACCTTGAAGCTGGCGCAGATCTTCACCGAGGCGGGCCTGCCGCCCGGCGTGTTCAACATCGTCCTCGGCCTCGGCCAGAGCGCCGGCAGGATGCTGGCCGAGCACGGCGACATCAACAAGCTGGTGCTGACCGGCGGCACCGAGGCCGGCCGCATCGCCGGCGGCGCTGCCGCAAAGGTGTTCGCGCACCAGACCATGGAACTCGGCGGCAAAACGCCGGTGATGGTGTTCGAGGATTTCGATGTCGACCGCGCCGTCAACTATGCCGCGTTCGGCGCGTTCATCGGCGCCGGCCAGACCTGCGTCTGCGCATCGCGCCATATCGTGCAGGCCTCGATCTATGACGAGTTCGTCGAAAAGCTGAAGGCAAAGACGCAATCCATTCGGATCGGCGATCCCTTCGATCCCGCCACCCAGCTCGGACCGGTGATCTCGGCGCGGCAACGCGATCGCGTGCTGACCTATTCGCGGTTCGGCCACGAAGACGGCGCGCGTCTCGTGACCGGCGGCGTTGCCGCAAAGGTGCCCGGGCATGACAACGGCTATTTCGTCGAACCGACCGTGTTCGCCGATGTGAAGTCCGACATGCGCATCTTCCAGGAGGAAGTGTTCGGCCCCTTCACCTCGGTGACGCCGTTCAAGGATGAAGCGGACGCGCTCAGGCTCGCCAATGATTCTCCGTTTGGGCTCGCTGCCGCGATCCGCACCCGCGACGTTGGCCGCGCGCATCGCGTGGCGGCAGCGGTGAAGGCCGGCATCGTCTGGATCAACGATCATCACCGCCTCGACCCGGCCTCGCCCTGGGGCGGCGTCGACGATTCCGGCATCGGCCGCGAGTGCGGCACCGAAAGTTTCAACGATCATTTCAACACCAAGAGCGTGATGGTCGCGACGCACGAACAGCCGTTCGACTGGTATCGCGACACGGCGAACCAGCGACGACTGAACTAGCAACAAGCCGCAAACCGTCCAGAGAAGACGGCAGGCGGCATCAACGAAAGCAAAAGGGAGCGAATGAATGTCGACTTCGGTAAACGCGGGCAGCCGTCTGGATCGGCTGCCGATCGGGCCCTTCCACCGCCGGATCATGTTCCTGGTCGGCATCGGAATGTTCTTCGACGGCTTCGATATCTATCTTGCCGGCACCGTGCTCGGCGTGACCTTGAAGACCGGATTTTCCACGCTGCCGCAGAACGCCATGTTCATCTCGGCAACCTTCGTCGGCATGATGCTGGGCTCGTTTGCAACCGGCTTCCTCGGCGACCGCTACGGGCGGCGCTTCACCTATCAGTTCAATCTGCTGGTGTTCGGCCTGGCGTCGCTGGCGGCGGCCTTCGCGCCGAACATGACCATCCTGATCGCCTGCCGCTTCGTGATGGGCTTCGGGCTCGGGGCGGAGAACGTGGTCGGCTATTCGACCATGACCGAGTTTGTTCCAGCGCGCACGCGCGGCAAATGGCTCGGGCTGATGGCGGTCTGCGTCGTGACCGGCCTGCCGGTGTCGCTGCTGGTGGCATCGCTGGTGGTGCCTGAGTTCGGCTGGCGGGCGATGTTTGTGCTCGGCGGCGTCGGCGCGCTGATCGTCTGGTACCTGCGCAAGTCGCTGCCGGAATCGCCGCGCTGGCTGGAAGCCGTCGGCCGCACCGACGAGGCCGAAGCGCTGATGCAATCGATCGAGAAGGAAGCAGCGCAGGGTCGGCCGCTGCCGGCCCCCGCTGCGGCTGCGACCATTGCGGCATCGCCCGATCTCGCCACGCTGTTCACGGCGCCGCTGCTGTCGCGCATGATCGTCGGCTCGGTCTGCCTGATCACGATCAACACGCTGCTCTATGGCTTCGTGACCTGGCTGCCGGTGTTCTTCATCAAGCAGGGGCTGACCATTGCAACCTCGTTCGGCTACTCGCTGGTGATGGCGCTCGGGGCGCCGATCGGCTCGGCCATCGGCGCGCTCACCGCCGACCGTTGGGGCCGCAAGCCGACCATCATCGGCGCATCGCTGATCTCGGTCGTGCTCGGCATCATCTACCCGATGATAACGGATCCGATGCTGCTGCCGGCCGTCGGCTTCGCGCTGACGGTGCCGATCTATGTGCTGGTGGCTCTGCTGTTCGGCATTTACATCCCGGAACTGTTCCCGACCGAAGTGCGCTTGCGTGCCTCAGGGATCGTCAACACGCTCGGTCGCGGCGCCACCATCGTGACGCCGTTCCTGGTCGTGATGCTGTTCGAAGCCCGCGGCGTCGCCGGCGTGATGGCGCTGATGATCGGGCTATTGGTGGTGCAGATCGTGACGGTGTGGGCGCTCGGCATCGAGCCGCGGCATCGCAGCCTCGAGGAACTCAAGCACGATGACACCGCGCCGACATTGGTGAAACAGGCGACCTGAAGACATACTCGTCATTTTCCGGGATGGTGCCCCAGCATCAGACCCGGAACATGACACCGGCGGAACAGCACGCTCTGGAATCTCTCTAAATGAGCGCATTCGCGACATACCGTCGCGTCCAGTGCGCGACCCGCTGCGCTACTGACTCCGGACATCCCAACCCTCTTTGTCCGGGGCAGCTTCATGATCAATCTTCGCGCTACCGCAGCAACCGCAGCGTTGCTTTGCTTCACCTCGCTCGCCGCCTCGACGGCCCAGGCCGACAGCGGCGAAGTCAACGTCTATACCTATCGCGAAAGCAAGCTGATCCAGCCGCTGTTCGACGCCTTTACCGCGGACACCGGCATCAAGGTCAACGTCGTCTCGGCAAGCTCGGGACTCGAGCAGCGCATGAAGGCGGAAGGCGCCAACAGCCCGGCCGACGTACTGCTGACGGTCGATATCGGCCGCATCGACGAGGCCGTGCAGGCCGGCGTCACCCAGCCGATCAAGTCGGTGGTGATCGACGAGATCGTGCCGGCGCAATACCGCGATCCGGATGGACACTGGGCCGGCATTTCGATGCGCGCACGCGTGATCTACGCCTCGAAGGATCGCGTCAAGCAGGACAAGATCACCTACGAGGAACTCGCCGATCCCAAGTGGAAGGGCAAGATCTGCATCCGCTCCGGCCAGCACATCTACAACAATGCGCTGTTCGCAGCCTATGCGGCGAAGTACGGCGAAGCCAAAGCCGAGGAATGGCTGAAGGGCGTCAAGGCCAACCTCGCGCAAAAGCCCTCGGGCGGCGACCGCGAGGCGGCGCGCGACGTCGCGGCCGGCAAGTGCGACATCGGCATCGGCAACACCTATTACTGGGCGCTGATGATGAACAACGATCCCGAGAAGAAGCCGTGGGCGGAAGCGACGAAAGTGATCCTGCCGACCTTCGAGGGCGGCGGCACCCACGTCAATCTCTCGGGCGTGCTGCTCGCCAAGCATGCGCCCAACAAGGCCAACGGCGTCAAGCTGATCGAATGGCTCGCCGGCGAAAAGGCGCAGCACATCTACGCCGATTCCAACTACGAATATCCGGTGCGCGCCGGCGTCGCCGTCAACCCGACGATC
>Ga0081540_1002720_pt1 | contig 14387 bp, 15 predicted proteins | sample TabmetS2T1R1_FD_71024 | JGI IMG/M metagenome (GOLD analysis project Ga0081540, IMG submission 71024) | Tabebuia heterophylla rhizosphere microbial communities from the University of Puerto Rico - S2T1R1 | ecosystem: Host-associated > Plants > Roots > Rhizosphere ... | reverse complement strand
CTCTCGGCCGGCGCCGGAGCGGCACCACACCCAGCCACTCTGCTGGTCCTCTGCTAGGACTTGAAGTGTCTCGCCGAGCTCGGTGGCGAGCTCCGTCGTGTCGTAGTCAGTCCGAACCACGGCCGACCCGGACGACCCCGATAAGTGCCGGGCCGGCACCCACCCGGTGCCGTCGGCAGCGGTCACGAACACGAACTCCGGCCACTCCGTGTCGCGGTCGCCGACCTCAACGATTTGGCCGACAGTCAGTTGCAGCGGAGCTCGGTCAGGGACCTGATGAGCCACGGTAGCTACGACGCTATTCATGCTCTGATCCTCGCTCCAGCAGCGCGACGAAGTCACTCTCGAGGTGGTGCCTATGGTCACGCCGGCCCTCGTGGCGATCTGAGCGAGCGTCCGGTGCCGGCGGCGAGGTAGGTAGCGAGGTCAACGACACCGGCCTCGAACGCGACGGTCGGCGCCCAGGGCAGTTCGGCTCGCAGGCGCGTCGAATCCGCGGTGATGTGCCGGACGTCGCCGAGCCGATATTCGCCGGTGATCACCGGCGCCGGGCCGCCGACGGCCGCACTCAGTGCAGCAGCGAGATCCCCGACGGTGTGCGGAACACCGGAGCCGACGTTATACGCCCGTAGCGGCTCGGTCCGCTCGGCGGGCGGCGGCGACACTGCGGCTACGGCGACCGCCTTGGCGACATCGTCGACGTGGACGAAGTCCCGTCGCTGCCCCCCGTCCTCGAATACCCGCGGCGGCTCGCCCCGCAGAAGCGCCGAGGTGAATATCGCGGCCACCCCCGCGTAGGGCGTGTCCCGTGGCATCCCCGGGCCATACACGTTGTGAAAGCGCAGCGCCGTCGCCTGACCGCCGGTGGCCCGGGCCCAGCTAGCCGCATATTGCTCCTGTGCGACCTTGCTCACCGCATAGGCGTTGCGTGGATCCAGCGCCACATCCTCGCTGACCAGCGCCGGAGTCAGCGGACGCCCACAGCGCGGGCACGGTGGCTCGAACTTGCCGCGATCCAGCGCCGCGGGCGACCGCGCACCGGGCGAGACCTCGCCATGCGCCTGGCACCGTGCCCGTCCCTCGCCGTACACGACCATCGAGCTGGCCAGGACGAGCCGGGCCACCCCGGCCCGGGCCATTCCGGCGAGAAGCTCGGCAGTGCCGTGGTCGTTGACCGAGGCGTAGTTCGGGAGGTCCTGGACACTGACGCCCAGCCCGACCTTGGCGGCCAGATGGCAGACCACGTCCACACGGGCGAGCGCGGCGTCCACAACGGTGGAGTCGCGGACGTCGCCGATAACAAGCTCGCCCGCTAGGGCGTCCGACCCCCGACGGTCCAGCACGCGCACGTCGTGCCCGCGCCGGGCAAGCGCGAGCGCCACGTGCGAGCCGATGAACCCGGCGCCTCCCGTGACCAAAACCCGCTGGGTCACTGCGCCTCCTGGCACGGGAGCTCAGCTGCCCGAGCGCTCATGGCAGCTGGAACGGCGGCGGGACCTCGTCGTACACACGCCCGCACTCACATAGTTCGGTCTGACCGGGCGGCAGCTGCTCGATCGTCGCCACGAGCAAGGTCCGCAGGCGCGGCACGTTGGCCGCGAACTGCTCGAACACCTCGGTCTGGGTAACCCCGGAACCGATCTCAATACCGGCATCCAGGTCGGTCACCAGAGTGAGCGTCGTGTAGCACAGGGCAAGCTCCCGGGCGAGCCCGGCTTCCGGCATGCCGGTCATGCCGATGATCGCCGCTCCGGCCCGTTGGAACTCGTGCGATTCGGCCCGCGTCGAAAACCGCGGGCCGTTTACGACAACCATGGTGGCTTCCGGCGTGACCGGCAGCCCGGTCACGCCGCTAGCGGCCAGCGCACAGGCTCGGCCGACCGGACAGTACGGATCCGCGTACACGACGTGAAACACCCCATTGTCGGCGTCCATATAGGTGTGCGCGCGACCAGACGTACGGTCCAGGATCTGATCCGGGATGACCAGCGACCCGGGCGGCAGGTCGATCCGCAATGAGCCGACCGCCGACAGGGCCAGAATCTGGCGGACGCCGGCTGACCGCAGCGCCCAAAGATTGGCGCGGTACGGAACGCGGTGCGGCGCGAAACGATGACCAACGCCGTGTCGCGGCACGAATGCGACCCGACGGCCGCCGAGCATCCCGACCGTTATGTCGCCGCTCGGTGGCCCGAAGGGCGTGTCGAGGCCAAGTGGGCTTGCGTCGTCGAGCAAGGAGTAGAAGCCGGACCCCCCGATGATGCCGATATCGGCCGGCGGCGTGTCAGAGCGCACTCGGGTGACGCTAGCGTCCCGCTTCACGGCATGGTGAGTTGCCGCGCGGCCTGGAATGCGTTCATGATGGAGGGTGGACCGGAGCGCGGGACCCCCCGACCCTCGCTCCGGTTCTTTAGTTGTCCCGCGAGGGATGTCGTTTGGCAGGTGCGGTGATCCAGGCGGCGGACGAGGAGGCCATACCCGAAGGTATGGACGACGAGGACAACGCAGCGAGCGGGAGGCTGGGCGCCGCAAATGGTGAACATACCTCCCTTGCGGGACAACTTGTGTCCTGACCAAATCTTGACGTTGTGCGCTCCGCGCGTTGACATCTCGGGCGGAATGTTGGTGATGCCAACTACAACCGGCAAAGGAGCAGTCGAGTCCCATGTGGAACAAGATCGCAATCGCCGCGGGCGCCGGTGCCGTCCTCATCGGCGGCGGGGCGGCGGCTGTCGCCGCTGCAGCTAGCGCCGACACGTCGGGGAGCGGAACCGCCAGTAGCCCGAGCTCCAGCTCTAGCGGCGGAGCCAGCGCACCGGCCAAGCCGGGCCACCCCGGCCGTGGACTCCGGCTCGGTGGCGCACTCGGTCGATTCGAGCACGCCGAGTGGGTCACCAAGGACGGCACCGCGAACGTGACCCATGACGCGATTCACGGCACCGTCAGTTCGGTCAGCACGACTGCAATCTCGGTCAAAGCCTCGGACGGCTACGGCCTGACCTTCACCGTCAACGCGGACACCAAGATTCGCGTGCGCGACACCTCGAGCACCGGGAAGCGCGCCGGCCAGTCCGGCACGATCGCCGACGTCAAGACCGGCGACAACGTTCTGGTCAGCGGTATCAAGAGCGGCTCGACGGTTACCGCCAAGCACGTCTTAGACGGCCGCTGAGCCTTAGACCGACGCCCCTACCCGTCCGTCAGGCTGGAGGACGAAGCCGAGCCTGGCAAGATGGGAGGTCTGTGGGGGTGGGTGAGCGCATGGACCGCAAACACTACGAACCCGAGCACATCGCTTTCGGCGAGGCCGTCCGGGCCTTCATCGACAAGGAGATGGTGCCCAACTTCCTGGAGTGGGAACAGATCGGGTCTACCCCGCGGGAGCTGTACCAGGTGGCTGGCCAAAACGGCTTCCTCGGCATGGCGGTGCCTGAGGAATACGGCGGAGGTGGCGTCAGCGACTTCCGGTTCAACCAGGCGATGAACGAGCAGATGGCCTATGCCGGGGTGACCGGCGCGGGCCTCGGACTCACGCTGCACAACGACACGTGCCTGCCGTATTTCCTCACCTATGCCACTGACCAGCAACGCCGGCGCTGGCTGCCCGGCATTGTGTCCGGTGAGCTGATCACAGCGGTCGCCATGACCGAGCCGGGCGCCGGCTCGGACCTGTCGGGAATCCGGACGAGCGCGGTACGCGACGGCGGCGAGTACATCGTGAACGGGTCCAAGACGTTCATCACAAACGGCATCAACGCCGACCTCGTGATCACTGCCGTGCGCACTGGTCCGGATCGGCACCGCGGGCTGTCGTTGCTCATTCTCGAACGAGGCATGCCTGGCTTTGAGCGGGGTCGCAACCTGCAGAAGGTCGGCATGCACTCGCAGGACACGGCCGAGCTGTCGTTCACCGACGTCCGCGTTCCGCTCGCCAACCTGCTCGGCGAGGAGAACCGGGGCTTCTTCCAGCTGGTCGCCAAGCTCCCGCAGGAGCGAATGTCGATCGCGGTCGCCGGGGTGGCCGAGGCTCGCGCGGCGTTCGAGAACACGCATCGGTATGTCCGGGAACGTCGGGCGTTCGGGCAGCCCGTCGGATCGTTCCAGCACTCGCGATTCGTCCTCGCCGAGATCGCGACCGAGATCGACGTGACCCAGACCTTCATCGACCGATGTGTCGACGATCTCAACGCCGGCGAGCTCTCGGCTGAGGATGCGGCCAAGGCCAAATGGTGGGCGACCGAGTTGCAGGGCCGAGTGGTCGACCGATGCGTGCAACTGCATGGCGGTTATGGCTACATGCTCGAGTACCCCGTCGCCCGGGCGTTCACGGACGCTCGCGTGACCCGCATTTACGGCGGGACAACGGAGATCATGAAGGACGTCATCGGCAAGTCCTTGGGTCTGTGAACCCGGATTTGCGGGACTCCCGACCTGTCCGCTTCATCCTTGCGTCCGCCTCACCGGCCCGGCTGGCGACGCTGCGGGCGGCCGGCGTGGAACCCGAGGTCGTGGCCAGCGCGATCGACGAGTCCGCCTACCACGAGCCCTCGGTCAGCGCGCAGGTCCACCGCCTCGCCCGGGCCAAGGCACAGGAGGTCGCGGGCCGTGTCGCCGGCGAGGGACTCGTGCTCGGCTGCGACTCCTTGCTCGAGGTCGACGGCGTCGGATACGGCAAGCCATTGACCGTCGATCGGGCCGTTGCCCGATGGCGCCGAGTGCGCGGCAAGCGCGGCGACCTGTACACCGGGCATGCGCTGGTGCACGTCTCCGCCGGTCGCGTCGTCGGCCGGGCAACCGACGTCGGCGTGACCACGGTCGAGTTCGCGGACCTGACCGACCAGGAAGTCGCCGACTACGTCGCAACCGGAGAGCCGCTGAAGGTGGCGGGGGGATTCACCATCGACGGCTTGGGCGGCTGGTACGTGAAAACGGTCGAGGGCGACCATCACAACGTCGTCGGGCTCTCGCTCCCCCTGGTCCGCCTGCTGCTGGCCAAGCTCGGTTTCACCGTCGCCAACTTGCCCCAGCGGGACGGGAGTGCGGTGCCGTAGCGTCCTTGGGGTGACCGAGGTGCGGCAGGACAGCGTGCTGCAGTCCGGTCACCGGCTGTGCTATCTCGACGCGGGGCCGATTGACGGCGAGCCGATCGTGCTGTTGCACGGGCTGATGTCCGACAGCTCGACGTGGGAGCCGGCGATCGGACCGCTGGCCGAGCACGGGCTACGAGTCATCGCGCCCGACCTCATCGGTCATGGCCGGTCAGACAAGCCGCGTGTTCGATACGGGCTCGACTTCTTCGCGACGAGCGTCAGCGAGCTAGTCACGGCGCTCGCGATACCGCGGGCCACGGTGGCCGGTCATTCCCTCGGCGGGGCGATCGCCGTGTACTTCGGTCGCTTCCACACCGCCCAGCTGCACCGGCTGGTCCTCGTCTCGAGCGGAGGTCTCGGCCGCGAGGTACACCCGATCCTGCGCGCCGCCACGGTCCCCGGTGCCAGCCACATCCTCCGCGCGATGCTCAACGAGCGGACCGCTCCGATGTATCGCGCGCCGCGTCTGCACCGCTCACTGCGCCTTCGGCCCGAGGCCGTCGTCAACCTGAGCCGGATGGGCCGGGCGCTGGTCTCCCCCGGTGGCCGGTCGGCGTTCTTCACCGCGGCCCGGTCCGTTATGTATCCGCTCGGGCAACGTGGCTCGATGCTGGATCTGGGATTCCTCGCCCCGGACGTTCCGACCCTCATCGTGTGGTCCGAGAAGGACACGATCATCCCGGTCAGCCATGCGTACGCCGCGCATCACCAGGTGCCCGGGAGCACGCTCGCCCTGCTTCCCGGGTCCAGCCACGAACCCCACCGCCGGCATGCACAACGCTTCGCCGACGTGGTGGCTCAGTTCATCGAGAACACGGCGGTCAGCGCAGCCGGCGAGACACCGAGCACTTGAGCGCGGCCAATCGGGTCGCTCGCCAACGCTCGTAGCGGTCCGCCGCCGGGCGCGGGTCCGGCGGTCGCAGCGCGGCCAGCACGGCGGCCACCTCGTCCGCAGTGGCGGGACCGCGGACGACGACCGGGCGGTCGGTCATGTCGGTGGAATCCCGTGTCGTTTCGGGATGCGGTCCCGGACCTTGCCGACGAGCACCCGATACCGCTGGACGATCTCGGCGCGCAGCTCGCTCGGCGGGATGACCGCGTCGATGACGAGGTCGGATGCGAGCCGCATCAGGTCGACATCTTGTTCGTATTCGGCGCGCCGGTCGACGACGAACGCATCGCGTTCGTCCGGGTCCGCGATCTCCGCGATCTTGCCGGCGTAGACCGCGTTGACCGCGGCCTGCGGACCCATGACGGCGATCTTGGCTGTGGGCAGCGCGATGCACACGTCGGGCATGAAGCCGGGGCCGGCCATGGCATAGAGCCCGGCGCCGTAGGCCTTGCGCAGGATGACCGACAGTTGCGGCACCGTCGCCTCGGCCACCGCAGTGATCATCTTGGCGCCATGGCGGATGATGCCCTGCCGTTCGACCGCGCTGCCGATCATGAAGCCGGGTACATCGGCCAGGTACAGCAGAGGGACGTTGAACGCGTCGCACAGCCAGATGAACCGCGTGGCCTTGTCGGCGGAGTCCACGAACAGCACCCCGCCCCGCACCGCGCTGTTGTTCGCCAGGATCCCCACCGCTCGCCCGTCGATCCGCCCGAAACCGGTAACGAGCTCCGCCGCAAACAGCGGCTTGACCTCGAAGAACGAGTCCGCGTCGACCAGCCCCTCGATCACGGCGTGCACGTCGAACGGCACGGATTCCTCCGGCGGCACCACGTCGTCGGGCAGCTCGACCGCCGGCAGCTCGGGCTCGCTGTCAGGCGGCAGCTCCCGCCAGCACGTGGGCAGGTAGGAGAAGAAGAGCTTGGCCTGTTCGATCGCGTCCTCGTCGTCGACGGCCAGGTTGTCGCCGCAGCCGGACACCGTGGCGTGCATTCGGGCGCCACCCATCTCCTCGAGGCTCACCGTCTCCCCCACGACCATCTCGGCCATCCGGGGCGAGCCGAGATACATCGACGCGTTGCCCTCGACCATGATCACGACGTCGCAGAAGCTCGGGATGTAGGCGCCACCGGCGGCCGACGGGCCGAACAGGCAGCAGATCTGTGGCACCTTGCCGGACAGCATCACCTGGTTGTGGAAGATCCGGCCCGCGCCGCGGCGGCCCGGAAACAGCGCGACCTGGTCGGTGATGCGGGCGCCGGCCGAGTCGATCAGCCAGAAGACCGGGAGTTCCTCGGTGAGCGCCCGCTCGGTGATCCGGATGATCTTCTCCACGGTGCGCGCGCCCCAGGAGCCGGCCTTGACGGTGGGATCGTTGGCCACCACGAGCACCGGCCGGCCGTCGAGCAGGCCTTGCCCGGTGACCACACCATCCGCTGGCAGCCCCGCTGCCTGCGCATTGGCGAGCTGACCGTCTTCCACGAAGGTGCCCTCATCGAGCAACAGCGCGATGCGGTCGCGGACGTAGAGCTTTCCCTGGCCCGCGAGCTTCTCCGCCGCTCGGGGCGGCGGAGCGAGCGTCGCCTCCCGGGCGGTCGCGATCCGGGACGCAAGTGCGCCTCCAGCGCGCATTTCGGTCCTCGATCCGGGAGCTCGCTTGCTCACGAGACCGGCAGTCCTAGGCCGCGGGCGATCAGCAGGCGTTGCACCTCGGACGTGCCTTCGCCGATCTCCAAGACCTTGGCGTCGCGGTAGAAGCGGGCGACGGGATATTCCTCCATGAAGCCGTAGCCGCCGAAGACTTGGGTGGCGGTGCGGGTCGCCGCAACCGCAGCCTCCGAGGAGAAGAGCTTCGCCTTTGCGGCCGCGTGCTTCACTTCGTCGGCCGGTCGGCGGGCGTCCTTCAGCCAGGCAGCCTTGTAGGTCAACAACCGCGCCGCGTCGAGGGCGACGGCGAGGTCGCTGATCGCGAAGGCCACGGCCTGGCGGGAGCCGATCGGCGCGCCGAAGGTGTTCCGGGTCTTGGCATAGCGAAGCGACTCGGAAAGGCAGGCCTGGGCCAAACCCACGGCGAGCGCCGAGATGGCGATCCGCCCGTCGTCCAGGATGGCAAGGAACTGCTGGAAGCCGCGACCGCGCGCCCCCAACAGGTTGGTTTCGGGCACCCGGCAATCGTCGAAAGTCAGACCGTGCGTGTCCGAGCTGTGCCAGCCGAGCTTGTCGTAGGCCGGGGCAACGGTGAATCCGGGCGTGCCGGACGGAACCAGCAGCGTGGAGATCTCGTCCGGCCCGGTGCGCGCCGTGACGGAAACGACGGACGTCACGGCCGTCCCCGAGTTGGTGATGAACGCCTTCGCACCGTTGATGACCCACTCGCCGTCGACCAGCTTGGCGCGGGTACGCGTGGCACCGGCGTCCGAGCCCGCCTCGGGTTCGGTCAGCCCAAAGGCAGCGAGGGCCCGGCCGGCGACCAGGTCGGGCAGGAAGCGCTCCTTCTGGGCCTCGGACCCGAAGGTCAGGATCGGGTTGATGCCCAAGCCGACGCCGGCCTCGAGGGTGATGCCGATCGACTGGTCGACGCGGCCGAGCTCTTCGATCGCGACGCACAGGGACGTGAAGTCGCCTCCGGAGCCACCGTATTGCTCGGGTGCGATCAGGCCGAACAGCCCAAGGTCGCCCATCTTGCCGATCAGCTCGACCGGGAAGTGGTGGTCGCGGTCCCAGTCCGCGACATAGGGCGCCACCTCGGCCTCAGCGAACTCGCGGACCACCTTGCGGAAGAGTTCGTGATCCTCGGACAGCTCGAACATGACTCGTCCTCCCGATGCCCAGCGGCAGCCTGCTTGACGTTTACGTTAACGTTAAGGAAGATTAGCACTGTGGTCACGCCAGCGGAAGCGAAAACCGACCGCACCTGGACCGTCGGCGAGCTCGCCGAAGACCTCGGAGTTACGACCCGGACCCTCCGGTTCTACGAGGCCGAGGGCCTGATCAGGCCGCAACGCGTCGGCGCGAGCCGGATCTACACCCCGCGGGACCGGGCTCGGCTGCGGCTGATCCTGCGTGGCAAGCGCTTCGGCATGTCGCTGGCCGAGATCCGCGAGATCGTCGACATGTACGACGGCGCCGCGTCGTCCGAGCGACGACAGCTGGCGATGCTGCTCGCCCGCTTGGACGACATTGCCGACGACCTACGGGCCCGTCAGTCGGCCCTGCAGCGCACGCTCGACGAGGTCAACGACGTGGCGGCACGATGCCGAACGCGTCTCGCTGAGCTCGACGGCTGACCACACCACAAGCGGTAACCTCCAGGCGGGCTGCGAGGATGCCGCCGCGACAGGAGGCCAATCGTGCAGAAGGTGCTCATCGCCAATCGGGGCGAGATCGCAGTCCGCGTTATCCGGGCCTGCCGCGACGCGGGCTACGGCTCGGTCGCGGTCTACGCCGACCCGGACCGTGACGCCCGCCACGTCCGGATGGCCGACGAGGCGTACGCACTTGGCGGAAACACGCCGGCCGAGTCGTACCTCGACATCACGAAGGTTGTTGCCGCCGCCGAGCGATCCGGAGCCGACGCTGTCCATCCCGGCTACGGCTTCCTCTCGGAGAACGCGCATTTCGCTGAGGCGGTCATCGCCGCCGGTCTCACCTGGATAGGACCCAGTCCGCAGGCGATCCGCGATCTCGGCGACAAGGTGACCGCCCGGCACATCGCGATGCGCGCCGGGGCCCCCCTGGTGCCCGGCACATCCGATCCGGTCAGCGGCCCGGACGACGTGCTGGCGTTCGCGGCCGAGTACGGTTTGCCGGTTGCGATCAAGGCCGCATTCGGCGGCGGCGGACGTGGGTTGAAGGTCGCCCGCGCGCTGGAGGAGATCCCGGAGCTGTTCGCGAGCGCGGTGCGGGAGGCGCAGGCGGCATTCGGCCGCGGCGAGTGCTTCGTCGAGCGGTATCTGGACAAACCCCGGCATGTCGAGGCCCAGGTACTGGCCGATCAGCACGGCAACGTCGTCGTCGTCGGAACTCGGGACTGCTCGTTGCAACGCCGGCATCAGAAGCTAGTCGAAGAGGCGCCGGCGCCCTTCCTCAGTGACGCGCAGCGCGAGCAAATCCACAACAGCGCGAAGGCCATCTGCCGCGAGGCCCATTACTGGGGCGCAGGAACGGTCGAGTACCTGGTCGGCCAGGACGGGACCGTCTCGTTCCTCGAGGTGAACACCCGCTTGCAGGTCGAGCACCCGGTCACTGAGGAGACGACCGGCGTCGACCTCGTCCGCGAGCAGTTCCGCGTCGCCGAGGGTGAGGTGCTGCGACTCACCGAGGATCCCGCGCCCATAGGGCATGCGTTCGAGTTCCGGATCAACGGCGAGGATCCCGGCCGGGGGTTTCTCCCCGCCCCCGGCACGGTGACGACCTACATCGAGCCGGGCGGACCCGGAGTTCGGGTCGACTCCGGGATCGAGCCGAACTCGGTTGTCAGCGGCGCGTTCGACTCGCTGCTTGCGAAGGTGATCGTCCGGGGCGAGTCCCGCGACGAAGCGCTGGCCCGCAGCCGTCGTGCGTTGGACGAGATGGTTGTCCACGGGATGGCCACTGCCCTACCGTTCCACCGGGCCGTCGTCCGGGATCCGGCCTTTACCTCACACCCATTCACGGTGCACACCCGCTGGATGGAGACCGAGTTCGACAACCAGATCCCACCATTTACCGGCGCGGCGGAATCGGCCGAGGAAGCGGCTCCGCGAGAGATCGTTGTGGTCGAGGTTGGTGGCAAACGCCTCGAAGTGTCGTTGCCCGCCGGATTCGGCAGCGGTGGTGGAGCCGGGCCGAGGAAGACTACGCCTAAACGATCAGCTGGTAAGAGGTCAGCTTCCGGCGCATCGGGTGACGCGTTGATCGCTCCCATGCAGGGCACGATCGTCAAGGTCGCCGTGAGCGACGGCGACGTGGTGTCTGCGGGTGACCTCGTCGTCGTCCTCGAGGCCATGAAGATGGAACAGCCGTTGAATGCCCACAAGAGCGGCACCATCACCGGGTTGGTTGCGCAGGTCGGCGCGGTCGTGACCTCTGGTGCGACCATCTGCGACATCAAGGACTGACGATCCCGGCTTGGCCTCGATCGGGGACGTATTCGTGCGCAGATACGTCCCCGATACGTGTCAGGGGCGCAGGATGGGAGGGTGGCGCAGCGTCCGCCGTTAGGCCGATGGCTGTTGTACGCGTTCGGATTCCGGTTGCCCGAGCGCTACGACGAGTGGGTCTTCCACGATCTGAATTCCCGGGGCTGGGCGATCCGCGAGGTGGCCCGAGTCATGCTGGTTGCGGTGCCCCCGATCATCGGAATCATGTTCCTGCCAGCCGGCATCGGTTTGCGACTGATGACGGCATCGTTCCTCGTGTTCGGACCAGCGTTCCTGGGCGCCGCCTATGCCGATGAGCTGCGGGCGTACCGATTGCGCCAGCACGGGCTGCTGCCCCCGTCGGGACCAGATCCCGAATTCCCGCGCCGGCCGAACTAGGACACGCCCTGGGCTCTACGCTCAGACACCCTCGCGCCGGGCATTGATCCGCTCGATGGCGGCGATCCGCTGGGCCGCGATGCCGGCCATCTCGGCCGTGCGCCGCCGGACCGAGGCCGCGTTAGCACCGGGCGAGAACACCATGGCCCAGCCCGGGCCCTCGAGGGCCGCGACGCGCTCGATCAAGTCGCTGGTGTCGACCCGGTGCAGGCCGGCGAACTCGTGTTGGGCGTCGACGACCGCGACGAGTACTTCGCCGGCAGAAACCTCGAGGACCGCGGCCTCGATTTCGTCGGCGTGCTCATCGAACACCGCCGCGACCATGATGGTGCGCCGCGCCCGTTCCTGGGCCTCCGGTGACAGGTCGGGCATTACACGGTCCTTTCGGTCCGGTCAGTCCAGGTCGTCGTGGTGCATCAGTCCACGGGCGGCCTCGGCGACAGATCCTGACAACGACGGGTACACCCCGATTGTCGCAGCAACGTCCGCGACGGTCAGACCACGTTGGATCGCCATCGTGAGCGGGAAGATGAGTTCCGACGCGTTGGGCGCGACAACGACCGAACCGACGATGATGCCGGTCATCTTCCGGGCGTACAGCTTGACGAACCCGACGTCGGTGCCCTGCATCTTCGCCCGAGCGTTGGTGCGAAGCGGAAGTGTCAGCGTGCGAGCGGCGAGCTCGCCGGAGGCTATCGCGGCGTGGCCCAGACCCACCGTAGCGATCTCGGGATGCGTGAACACGTTGGCCGCGACGGTCTTCAACCGCAGCGGACTCACCGCCTCGCCGAGGGCGTGCCACATCGCGATCCGGCCCTGCATCGCGGCGACCGAGGCGAGGAGCAGTACGCCGGTACAGTCGCCCGCCGCGTAGATCGACGGGATCGCGGTACGCGAGACCCGGTCGACCGGGAGGTAACCCCGCGCGTCGAGATCGATGCCGACATGCTCCAGGCCGAGACCGGCGGTATTCGGCACCGACCCGACGCACATGAGCGCGTGCGACCCGGCGGTAATCCGCCCATCCTGCAGCTCGACGAGGACGCCGTCGTCCACCCGCTGCACCGCGCTCGCGCGCGCGTGGTTGAGCAGGGTGCCACCCCGCGAGGTGAACACCTGCTGCAGCACTTCGGCCGCGTCCGGATCTTCGCCCGGCAGCACCCGGTCGCGACTGGACACCAACGTCACGGGCACACCGAGCTCGCAGTAGCCGCTGGCGAACTCCGCCCCGGTGACACCGGAACCGACAACGACCAACCGCTCCGGAAGGGCCGTGAGGTCGTAGACGTCGCGCCAGGACAAAATCCGCTCACCATCGGGTTGCGCCGTAGGGAGTATCCGCGGCGTTGCCCCGGTGCCGAGCAGCACGACGTCAGCCTCGAGGACCTCCGCTGATCTCGCTCCGGAGCCGACCACCTCGAGCCGGTGAGCGCGGCTCGGCTGGCGTTCGGTGAACCGCGCTGATCCGGCTATCAGCGTGACGCCTTCTCGGAGCAGTCGGGCCCGGATGTCGTCGGATTGCTGGTAGGCAAGCTTTTTGATCCGGTCGTTGACGGCGATGACGTCGACGACGACCTCGCCGTCCCCGGTATAGAGGCCGAGCCGCGGCGCATCACGGAAAGCGGTGACGCTCGCGCTGGTCGCGATCAGCGTCTTGCTCGGGACACAGTCGGTGAGCACGCAGGCCCCGCCGATTCCCTCCCGCTCCACGAGGGTGACCTCGGCGCCAAGCTCCACCGCGACCAGGGCGGATTCGTACCCGGCGGGGCCACCGCCGACGATGACGACACGTGTCATTACGCCATTGTCCCGTCTGGCGGCGGGGGCGGCGAACGGAGTGGGTACGCTGCGCGATCGTGGCACCCTCTAGCACGCTGTATGCCGCGTACGGGTCCAACATGGACCCGGAGCAAATGCTCGAGCGCTGCCCGCACTCCCCGTTCGCCGGCACCGGATGGCTCTCCGGCTGGCGATTGACGTTCGGTGGCGAGGACCTGGGGTGGGAAGGCGCACTGGCCACAATCGTCCCCACCGATGCTCCTGGGAGTGCTGTTTTCGTTGCCTTGTACGACTTGTCGCCCTACGACCATGAACGACTCGATCACTGGGAGTCAGCGGATACCGGCGTCTACAACCAGATCCACGTGCGCGTCTCCACCCTGGACGGCGACGTGCTGGCGACGGTCTACGTGCTCGACGCCTATGAGGGTGGGTTGCCATCGGCCCGGTACCTGGGGCTCATCGCCGAGGCCGGCGAAAAGGCGGGCGCACCCGACGAGTACATCGCGGAGCTACGAGCCCGTCCGTGTCGCTCGCTGGGGGTCTGAGCGATCGCTCTCGATCAGCGCCGCGGGTGCTGCAGGGCGGTCACCGCGAGATGGGTCATGAATCGCACCCCGATCGCCAGGGCCCGCTCGTCGATGTCGAACGCTGACTGGTGCAGATCGACCCGATGGGCACCCGGGGTGTGCACGCCGAGCCGAGCCAGGGCACCCGGGGCGTGCTCGAGATACCAAGCGAAGTCTTCGCCGCCCATGCTCTGCTCTGTCCCGGTGACCGCATTGGCGCCGAGGGCAGCGACGAGCGCAATGCGTTGTATCTCGACACCGGCGGCGTCGTTGACGACGGGCGGGACGCCGCGCAGGTAGTTGACCTCGGCGTGGGCACCGCTTGGCACGATGAGCTGTTGGACGAGAGTCCGGACGATGTCCTCCGCGCTGTCCCAGGCGTTGCGATCCAGCATCCGGATCGTGCCCTCCAGCACACCGGATGACGGAATCGCGTTGCCGGCCTGCCCCCCCTGCACCGAGCCCCAGACCACGGACAGCCCCGCCCGCGGATCGACGCGGCGGCTGAGCAGACCGGGGAGGTCGGTGATGACCCGTC
>Ga0081540_1002719_pt1 | contig 14391 bp, 14 predicted proteins | sample TabmetS2T1R1_FD_71024 | JGI IMG/M metagenome (GOLD analysis project Ga0081540, IMG submission 71024) | Tabebuia heterophylla rhizosphere microbial communities from the University of Puerto Rico - S2T1R1 | ecosystem: Host-associated > Plants > Roots > Rhizosphere ... | reverse complement strand
CGCCGCGTTATGCGCCGTCATCAGCGCCCGCCGCGCGGGCGCCTCCGTGCTGGTGCTGGAAGGCGCACCAAAATTCTATCGCGGCGGCAACACCCGCCACACCCGCAACATGCGCTGCGCCCATGACGCGGCGACCGAGATTCTCACCGGCCCCTACACCGAGGAGGAATTCTGGGACGATCTGCTGCGGCTGACCGGCGGGCAGACCGATGAGGAACTCGCCAAGTTCATGATCAAGGAGTCGAAGGACATCCTGAACTGGATCGTCGAACAGGGCGTGCGCTGGCAGCCCTCGCTCGGCGGCACGCTCAGTCTCGGCCGCACCAATTCGTTCTTCCTCGGCGGCGGCCGGGCGATGCTGAATGCGCTCTATCTCACCGCGGAAAAACTTGGCGTCGAGATCCGCTATGACGCCGAGGTTACCGCGCTCAATATCGAGGACGGCATGTTCCTGTCCGCGAACCTGAAACAGCCGATCGATGGCGCGAGCGAAATCCGCGCTTCCGCGCTGGTCGCGGCCGCCGGCGGTTTTGAAGCCAACATCGAATGGCTGAAGCAATATTGGGGCGAGGCGGCCGACAATTTCCTGATCCGCGGCACGCCCTATAACCGCGGATCCATTCTCAAGATGCTGCTCGACAAGGGCGTGCAGGATATCGGCGATCCCACCCAGTGCCACGCGGTCGCCATCGACGCCCGCGCGCCGAAATTCGACGGCGGCATCATCACCCGCCACGACTCGGTGGTGTTCGGCATCGTCGTCAACAAGCACGCCCAGCGCTTCTATGACGAGGGCGAGGACATCTGGCCGAAGCGCTACGCAATCTGGGGCCGCCTGGTGGCCGCCCAGCCCGACCAGATCGCCTACATTATTTTCGATTCCAGTGTCGTCACGAGCTTCATGCCGACGCTGTTTCCGCCAATCGCGGGCGCCACGATTGCCGAACTCGCCGGCAAGCTCGAACTGGACCCGGCGGCGCTGGAGAAGACCGTCACCGAGTTCAACGCCGCGGTGCAGCCCGGGACGTTCGACCACACCATCCTGGATGATTGCCGCACCGAAGGCATTACCCCGGCAAAGACGCATTGGGCGCGAAAGATCGAGCACGCGCCCTATCTCGCCTATCCGGTGCGGCCCGGCATCACCTTCACCTATCTCGGCACTCGCGTGAACAAGCAGTCGCGCATGGTGATGAAGGACGGCAAGCCCTCCGCCAACATGTTCGCGGCCGGCGAGATCATGGCCGGCAACGTGCTCGGCAAGGGTTACGCCGCCGGCATCGGCATGACCATCGGCAGCGTGTTCGGGCGCGTGGCCGGGCGGGAAGCGGCGAAGAATGCGAAGAACTAGCTGCCGCCGGAACCAGAGGGAGGATTCATGACACGTCTCGCGATCGTTTCCGCTGCTGCCGTGCTGATCGGCGCAACGCTCGCCAACGCCGCCGAGCCGATCGCGCTCCGTGACATGGGGTCGTTTCATGTCGGCGGCCGGCTGGTCGAAATCTCGGGCAAGCCGGTGAAGGAAGTGACGTTCACGCCGGGCGGCGTGCCGGCGAAGGTCGATCCGAACGGCACCTATCAGGTCGAGCAGATGTACGTGCAGTATTTCCTGCCGGCCAACGAGAAGGGCGCGTATCCGCTGTTGATGTGGCACGGCGGCGGGCTGACCGGCGTCACCTGGGAAACCACGCCGGACGGACGCGAGGGCTGGCTGAACTATTTCCTGCGCAAGGGCTGGGCCGTCTACAACTCCGACGCCGTCGAGCGCGGCCGCGCCGGATGGGCGCAATACCCCGATATCTTCAAGGGCGAGCCGGTGTTCCTCACCACGGCGAATCCATTCGAGCGATTCCGGATCGGCGACGGCGCGGGCTCCTACGATCCCGATCCGGCGAAACGGAAACGGATGCCGGGCAGCCAGTTCCCGAACGAGGGCTATGAGAATTTCGTCAAGCAGAACGTGCCGCGTTGGACCACCACGGATGACGCGATCATCGCCGCCTATATCGCCGAGATCGACCGGGTCGGCCCCTCGATCATCATGTTCCACAGCCAGGCCGGCAGCTTCGGTTTCAAGGTGGCGCAGGCACGCCCCGACAAGGTCAAGGCCTTGATTGCGATCGAGCCGGCCGGCGTCGGCGATCCCGCCAAGGCCGATGTCCTGAAGAACATCCCGACGCTGATCGTCTATGGCGACTACATCGAGAAGGATTCGCGCTGGCCGAAAATCCGCGCCGCCGGCGTTGCCTTTGCCGAAGGCATCAAGGCGGCGGGCGGCAGCGTCGATGTGATCGATCTGCCGAAGGCCGGCATGACAGGCAATTCCCACATGCTGATGATGGACAAGAACAATACCGAGGTCGCAGCCCTGATCCAGAAATGGCTCGAGGGCAAAGGCCTGACGAAGTAATCGGGCGGAAGCAGCGAATGCACGGAACGAGAATTCTGGAAGAAGCCGACCGCCTGATGACGGTCTGCAATTCCTGCCGCTATTGCGAGGGCCTCTGCGCGGTGTTTCCTGCGATGGAGATGCGCCGCGCATTCTCCGATGGCGACCTCAATTATCTCGCCAATCTCTGCCACGCCTGCGGCGCCTGCTACACCGACTGCCAGTTCTCGCCGCCGCATGAATTCAACGTCAATGTGCCGAAGACGCTTGCCGTCGCACGCGCCGAATCTTATGCGGCCTATGCGTGGCCTCGCGCCTTCTCCGGCGCCTTCGCGCGTAACGGGCTTGTCATCAGCCTCGTCGCCGCGCTTAGCGTCGCCGCGTTCATTTTCGGCTTTGCCGCCTTCAACGACCGGCAGGTGCTGTTCGGCGTCCACACCGGTCCGGGCGCCTTCTACAAACTGATGCCACACAATGCGATGGCGGCGTTGTTCGGCGCGGCGTTCCTTTACGCGATCGTGGCGCTGGTGATGGGCGTGCGCGCGTTCTGGCGCGATATCGGCGAGCCCGTCGGCATGAAGACCGATATCGGCTCGCTGCTGCAGGCGATCAGAGATGCCGGCGAATTGCGCTACCTGGATGGCGGCGGCGTCGGCTGCTTCAACGAGGACGATCGCCCGACCGATCGCCGCAAGCTCTACCATCACCTGACGTTCTACGGCTTTGCGCTGTGCTTCGCCTCGACCTGCGTTGCGACGCTCTATCATTATCTGCTGGCGCGCGAAGCGCCCTATGCGTGGTGGGATCTGCCGGTCGTGCTCGGCACGCTCGGCGGCATTGGTCTTGTGATCGGGCCGATCGGCCTGCTTACGGAACGATGGAAGCGCGATGCCGTGCTGGTCGACGAAGCGCGTTACGGCATGGACGTTGCCTTCATCGTCATGCTGTTCCTCACCGGCCTGACCGGCATGGCGCTGCTGCTCCTGCGCGAAACCGCCGCGATGGGGCCGCTGCTGGCGCTGCATCTCGGCGTGGTGTTCTCGCTGTTCGTCACCATGCCCTACGGCAAGTTCGTCCACGGCATCTATCGCTTCGTCGCGCTGGTGCGCTATGCGCGCGAGCGCAAGGCGATGGCGGCCGAGTAAGCGCCACGTCGTTTCAAGCGGCGATCACCCCACGTCCGGCATTCGCTCCAGCAGCTTGTCGAGCGTGATCGGATAATCGCGCACGCGCACGCCTGAGGCATTGTAGACCGCATTGGCGACGGCCGCCGCAACGCCGCAGATGCCGAGTTCGGCGACGCCCTTGGCTTTCATCGGCGATGACATCGGATCGGTCTCGTCCAGGAAGATCATCTCCTGATGCGGAATGTCGGCGTGAACCGGCACCTCGTAGCCGGCGAGGTCGTGGTTGACGAAGTAGCCGGCGCGCTTGTCGACCACCAGTTCCTCCATCAGCGCCGCGCCGACGCCCATCGTCATGGCGCCGATCACCTGGCTGCGCGCCGTCTTCGGATTGAGGATGCGCCCTGCGGCGCACACCGCCAGCATGCGGCGTACGCGAATCTCGGCGGTGGCGGTATCGACGCCGACCTCGACGAAATGCGCCCCGAAGGTCGATTGCTGCTGCTTCTTGGCCAGATCGCCGTATTCCATTCCATCTTCGGCGCTGAGACCGGCCTCGCCCGCAGCCTCCGCAAGCGGCACCGCGCGATTGCCCGCGCGCACCTCGCCATCGGTGAACGCCACCTCGGCGGAATTGAAGCCGAGCTTCTGCGCGATCATGTCCCGCAGCTTGACGCAGGCGGCATAGACGCCGGCGGTCGAACTGTTGCCGCCCCACTGCCCGCCCGAGCCCGACGACACCGGAAAAGCCGAGTCGCCCAGCCGCACCACCACCTTGTCGAGCGGCAGGCCCATCATCTCTGCCGCGGTCTGCGCGATGATGGTGTAGCTGCCGGTGCCGATATCGGTCATATCGGTTTCGACCGTTACGAAGCCATTGCGGTCGAGACGAACGCGCGCGGCCGACTTCGTCACAAGATTGTTGCGGAACGCCGCGGCTGTGCCGATGCCGACCAGCCAGCGGCCATCACGGACCCTGCCCGGCTGCGCCTCGCGATTGTTCCAGCCGAAGCGCTTGGCGCCGGTATTGAAGCATTCTGTGAGCTGGCGCTGGGAGAACGGACGCTCCGGCTTTTCCGGATCGACCTGCGTGTCGTTGAGAATGCGGAACTCGATCGGATCGATGCCAAGTTTTTCGGCCATTTCATCGATAGCGATCTCCAGCGCCATCATGCCCGATGCCTCGCCCGGCGCGCGCATGGCGTTGCCCTCGGCGAGATCAAGCGTCGCAAGGCGCGTGGCGGTCATGCGGTGCGCCCCGGCATAGAGCAGCCGCGTCTGGGCGACCGCGCCCTCGGGCTTGCCGCCGGGCAGATCGCCGGACCAGCTCTCATGACCGATCGCCGTGATCTTGCCGTCCTTGGTCGCGCCGATGCGAATGCGCTGGATCGTCGCGGGGCGGTGCGTGGCATTGTTGAATATCAGCGGGCGCTGCAGCGCGACCTTCACCGGCCGGCCCGCTGCACGCGCGCCCAGTGCGGCGAGCAGCGCATCGGCGCGCGGAAACAGCTTGCCGCCAAAACCGCCGCCGATGAACGGCGAATCGAGGCGGACGTTTTCCGCAGGCATGCCCAGGATCGTGGCCATCTCGGCCTTGTTCCAGGCGATCATCTGGTTGGACGTCCATAGCGTCAGCTTGTCCCCTTGCCAGGCGGCGATGGTGGCGTGTGGCTCCATCATCGCGTGGGATTCGTCGGGTGTGCTGTAGTGCGCATCGAGCCGGACAGGCGCGGCGGCGAACGCGGCCGCGAAATCCCCGACTGACGTATCGGCAGGACCGTCGATCACCTCGTGGGGTTTCGCGGTATCCATCAACGAAGCGAGATCGAACGCGCCCTTGTCGGCGGCGTAGTCGACCCGCACCAGTTCCGCCGCAGCGCGCGCCTGCTCGAAGGTTTCGGCAACGACGACCGCAACCGCCTGATGATAATGCTGCACGTCCGGCCCGCCGAGCAGTTTGGCGGTATTGAGCTTGCCTTTGTCGAGCTTGCCGGCATTGCCGGCCGTGACGATGGCGAGCACGCCGGGCGCGGCCTTGGCCGCGGCAAGGTCCATGCCCGTGATCCGCCCCTTTGCGATCGCGGAGCCGACCACATAGCCATAGGCCGGATTCGAGACGACGTCGTGGCGCTCATAGGCATAGGGCGCCCGGCCGGTGGTCTTGAGCGGACCATCGATGCGGTCGGTGGGCCTGCCGATCACCTTGAGCTGGTCGATCGGATTTGTCGTGGCGGGGGTTTCGAATTTCATGCGTCAGCCCTTCGCTTCGGCCAGCACCGCGCCGAGCGTGCGCTCAGTCAGCGACAGCTTGAATGCGTTCTCCCGCGTCGGTCTGGCGTCAGCGAGCAGTTGTGCGGCGACTGCCTTGGCGCCGCGCGGCATCGCCGCGTCCGCCGCCTCGACCCGCCACGGTTTGTGTGCGACGCCGCCGAGTGCGACGCGCCCGCTGCCGTCGCGCTGCACGATCGCAGCGACCGATACCAGCGCGAACGCGTAGGACGCGCGATCGCGCACCTTGCGATAGATCTGCGTGCCGCCGACCGGCTTCGGCAATGTCACCGCCGTGATCAATTCGCCTGGTGTCAGCGTGGTCTCGATATCGGGCGTATCGCCGGGCAGGCGATGGAATTCGGCGATCGGGATCGCTCGCGTCGCGCCGTCCGGCCGCACGGTTTCGATGCTTGCGTCGAGCGCGCGCATCGCCACCGCCATATCGCTCGGATGGGTCGCGATGCAGGCTTCGCTTGCACCCACCACCGCATGCTGGCGGCTGAAGCCGCCGATCGCCGCACAGCCGCTGCCGGGACGGCGCTTGTTGCAGGGCTGATTGGTGTCGTAAAAATAAGGGCAGCGCGTGCGCTGGAGCAGATTGCCTGCGGTGGTCGCCTTGTTGCGCAACTGGCCCGAGGCGCCGGCAAGCAGCGCCCGCGACAGCACGGCATAGTCGCGCCGCACGCGCTTATCCGCGGCGAGATCGGTATTGCGCACCAGCGCGCCGATCCGCAATCCGCCCTCCGGCGTCGCCTCGATCTTGTCGAGCGCAAGGCCGTTGACGTCGATCAGATGCGACGGCGTCTCGATCTCGAGTTTCATCAGGTCGAGCAGATTGGTCCCGCCCGCGATGAACTTGGCATTGGAACTGCGCGAGACGGTCGCCGCAGCCTCGGCCGGCGAGTGGGCGCGCTCGTAGGTGAAGGACTTCATGCGGGTCTCCCGGCGACTTCTGATATCGCCTCGGCGATGTTGGAATAGGCGCCGCAGCGACAGATGTTGCCGCTCATGCGCTCGCGGAGCTCGGCATTCGTCAGTTGCGGCGGCGCGTTGAGATCGGCGCTGACATGACTGGGAATACCGGCCTTGATCTCGTCGAGCACGGCCACCGCCGAGCAGATCTGCCCCGGCGTGCAATAGCCGCATTGAAAGCCGTCATGCTTGACGAACGCGGCCTGCATCGGGTGCAGATTTTCGGGCGTCCCCAGACCCTCGATCGTCGTGATGTTGTCGCCCTCGTGCATCACGGCCAGCGTCAGGCAGGAATTGATCCGGCGTCCCTCCACCATCACTGTGCAGGCGCCGCACTGGCCGTGGTCGCAGCCTTTCTTGGTGCCGGTGAGATGCAGGTGCTCACGGAGCGCGTCGAGCAGCGTGGTCCGCGTATCGATCGCGACCATGTGGCGCGGCGTGCCGTTCACGTTGAAGGATACGCGCGAAACGGCGAACGCGGGGGCGGACGCCGCCTCGCCAGGAACTGCGGCAGCCTGGGCATTGGCGGCGGGCGACGCCGCCGTTACCACCACTGATATGGCGGTTCCTACCAGCAGTTTGCGCCGGGATAATTCGAAGTCGCTCGGCCTTTGCATGAGGTATTCCATTGAGCTGTCATCTGATTTGATCGACACACCGGCCGCATCGGCAGCAGCGTGAACATCCGGTTGCCTCGGCTAACTGCGCTCCGTTTGGGCTGTTCCTTTCCGCCGTTCACGTTTGAAAGAGCCTTTGCCACGCGTCGGACGAGCACACCGATCCAATCAATCAATGGTTGAGTTTGCAGCCACGAAGAACACGCAAAGAAGAAGGGCCGCAGACGGTGCTGCGGCCCTCTCTCCTGGAAGGGGTCTGCCGTTAGTTACTGGTGCAGACCTTCATGGTCTTCATGCCGGTTTCGGCCTCGGTCTTGGTCTTGAACGTGCCGTTGTCGACGACGGTCGTCGTGGTCGTGGTAGGCTTTGTGTCGACTACCGTACATTTCTTGGTGGTGGCATCGCGCACGACATAGAACTCTGCGGCGTCTGCGGTTTCGGCAATAACCGATGCGGCAAAGACCAGCGTTCCGATCATCAGAAACTTCCTCAACGTCTTCCTCCTCCGGGCTTTTCCCATGATGCAACCGGCAACTCCGGAAGAAACGCGATTGTTCCACTTTTTCCCGAATTTATCCCAACCATAGATCCGCGCCGTTGCCGCGCTAATCTTCCCGCGACCCATCGAGCTTCTTGAGGTGTCTCAGCCCCTCCACAACAAGCAGCTCGCTTTCATTGACGCCGGCTTCCCAGCGCTGCTGGATGAAGTGGCGCAGCGTTGTATAGCGCGCGTCGCTTTCATCGATTTCGTTGTTGATCAAGAGATAGACGCTCCACGCTCGCGCACAGGCGGCCCCCACGATGTCCTCATTATCCATTCAGTTCCCCTGCGATCACGCGACGCAAAACCCACATTGCCTATTTTTCCCGTATATTGCTACGGCCACTGGCACCGGATGAAGCCGGGAACACGCGGCAATCCGTGTTCGAAAAGCCGCACCAGCCGTTTTATTTTCGGCTCAAGGAACCAGACTCCGGATCGGGAACTTGCACCTGGGATCGCAATCACGCGATCGGGAGGAACCTGCATGAGACGTATCGTTCTGATTGGTGCTGCACTGCTCGCTTCACTTGCCACGACCATATCCGCTTCCGCCAGATTGGGCATGGCGCCCTTGTCTGCGCAGGATGGTGGGGTGATTCAGGTCCGGGGCGGCCATGGGCACGGCCATGCTCACGGTCACCATGGCGGACGCGGTCATCATTATGGATGGGGCAGAGGGCGCGGTCACCATTACGGATGGTACCGGGGCCGCCGTCACCACTAGCGACGGGACGAAGCTCCGCTCTGTTCGTAGCGCTGCCATGCCTAATTTGCTGAGGCGATACGCCGCAGCGGTGCAGCCGATGGGTCGCGCCTTCCAGGGGGCGCGGCCGGTTCGGCCGTTATCGATTGTCGGAAATCATCAGCCGAGATCCATCTCGACCGCGATCCGGATCAGATCCGAATGGTTCTTGGCGCCGAGCTTCTGCTTGAGCAGCGAGGTGGTGTTGGCGACGGTCTTGTAGGAAATTTCCAGCGCGTCGGCGACCTCGACGATCTTGTCGCCGCGGCCCAGCAGCCGCAGAATTTCCAGCTCGCGCGCCGTCATTTGCGACGCCGGATTGGCCTTGATGGAAGCGCCCGAAAAAGTGACCGCCTCGGCCAGTTGCGGTGAAATGAAATTGTCTCCCGCCGCCACCTTGCGAACGGCCTTTATCAGCACGCGCGGATCATCGCCCTTGGAGACATAGCCCTGGGCGCCCATCTCGATGGCGCGAGCCACGAAGGCCGGATCGTCGTTCATGCTGAACATGATGATTCGCGCGCCCGGGTCGTCCTTGCGGATGCGCCGCATCAGCTCAAATCCGGAGACGTCGGGAAGCCTGATATCAATCACGGTGACGTCGGGCTTCCGGGCAAAATAGGCACGGTGACCGGATTTGGCGTCCGTGGCTTCGTCGATCCTTACTGCGCTGTCGGAAGCGAACAGCGACCGGCAACCCGACAGGACCACCGGGTGGTCGTCGACGATCAGGACCTTGGTTGCCGACTTGGCGGAATTTTGCATGATCGAGTTCCTTTCGGAATAAATAGGCGGTTGGTTACATTTGAAAAGAGAAATCTTGGGTTGCGAGAAGAAATCTTAGGTTACGTGAGCTAGAATAATCCAAATGTGGGACAAGCTTTCCCTTCGAACGCGATTATTGCTGCCGCTAGCCCTGCTGTTCGTGGCTGCCCTGTTGCTTGGCGGCGTTTCGCTGCAGATTTTCGCGTCTTCGCAACTGGTGCAGGAAAGCGAGCCGCCGGAGCGTACGGCCAAGGCCGTCGTTGCTGCGCTCAATTCCGCGCTACAAACTTCAAACAACCCAAGAGCGACTTTGGACGCATTCGTGCAATCGCTGGGCGCATCCGAAGCCATTCAGTTCCGGCGCGACGGGGCCGAACCCACACTTCGGTCTCCGAGGCAAGTCCGAACGCCGTTCGGAACGGTGCCCGGCTGGTTCGTCAAACTGCTGGCCATCCCGGAGCTAGGGGCCTCCTTTCCGGTGACGATCGAGGGAAAGCCGGTCGGCGACATCGTCTTTACACCCGATATCTCCGCCGACCTTTATGAAAAGTGGATCGGCTTTCTGGCCATCGCCATTGCCGGAATCGCCCTGATGCTACTGACGGGCCTCATCGCCCATTTCGCCGCCGGCGCCGCCCTTGGCCCGTTGAAGAACCTGGAACACGGCCTCACCCGGATGCGCATGGGAGATTACGAGCATTTGATTCCGTCGGCCGGGCCGCCCGAGATCCGCAAGAGTTCGCTGGAAGCCAACGAACTCGCCCGCACGCTCAATCGCCTCAGCCAGGACAACCGTAGCTTGCTGCGACGGATCGTGTCGCTGCAGGACGACGAACGCCAGGACATGGCGCGAGAACTTCATGACGAACTTGGTCCGCTGTTGTTCGGGATCCGCGCCAATACGGTGGCGCTCGTGGAAGCGATCCCGCCCGACAAGGCGGAGCTCGGGCTTGCCGCCGAGGGCATTCTGCGATCGGTCGAGACGTTACAGCAGGCCAATCGCCGCATCCTCGACCGGCTGCGGCCGCTTTACATTCAGGAGCTCGGCCTCGAGAACAGCATCCAGACTCTGCTGCGAAACACCGAGGCGCAGGCGCCGGAGCTCAAGCTGACGTCGCAGATCGACGCTCGCCTGAACGAGGTCGACGGCCTGCTGTCACAGACGATCTATCGCGTGATCCAGGAGGCGGTGACGAACGTTCTTCGCCACGCCAGCGCCAGTTCGATGAACGTCGCGGCAACGATCGACCAGCGGGAAGTGATCGTCGAAATATCCGACGACGGCATCGGCTTTCCCGCCAACCGGATGTTCGGACGGGGATTGACGGGGATGCTGGAGCGCGTTCGTGCGCTGAGCGGGACGTTGCAGTTGCTGCGCGAAGACGGACGCACCCGCGTCCATTGCCGGCTTCCGATCGGAGATGCCGTCTCCGATGCGACGGACGCAAAGAAGACTGACTGTCCCTGAAATCCGGCGCCGACATCCGTGGGCCGGCGGAAGCCTATACAGGCCTGCAACCGGTTTGCCTGATCTTGCCGTCGCGCGTGAAGGCGAATGCGATGCGCACCGGCTTGCCGTCGTGATTGAGATAGTCGAGCAAGACGCCATTGGCGGTCGGCTTGATGTCCCGCAGGCCGAATGCGCAAGGCGCGAGCGCTACGAGGCGCGGCCGCCAGTAGGCTTCAAGTTCGGCGCGGCCTTCGCGGACCTCGACCTTGCCGCACCGGCAATCGAGCGTCGCGTCATCGGCATAAAGATCCAGAAGCGCGACGAGGTCGCGATTCCGGCATGCGTCGAGCCAGTCAACCACCAGCGCAACCTGATCGAAATTTTCTGCCAAATTCGCGTACCTCTGCCCGAGGGCCGACGCGGGTGGCGGAGTGTGGCGACGGTCGTGAATTGACACTGAACGGCCTATTGCCTGCGGCTCACCATGAAGTACAACCATTCTGCGAAACAATGGTTCCGGCATGCTAGCCCGGGAGAGTACGGGCCGGGAGAGTACGGCCCGGCAGAGTACGGGGGGCGCCAAATCCAGGCGCGGCGCTGCATCCGCCATCACACGCCAAACGGGGTGACGACGGCGATCGCGAGCGCAGATCAAGCTTCGGCTCAGGCCGCCTCGGCCGCGAAGCCGAGCTGAAGCAAGCGAACGCCGGGCGCAGACGCAAAATCGCGAAAACAACCCCATGCAAAGTAGGATGGGGTTTGGTTTGCGGCGTCGGTGATGGCGTATTGCAGATGATCGTCCTTGAGATGGACGCGAGCGCGCCGGGCATCGGGATGCCATTCCCGTGTGGCGAGCGTATCTTTCAACCTACATACCTGGATTGAGCGCAACTGCAAAATCGCTAATCTTCTGTTTCTGGAATCTGGGGGTTGATTGTGAATCCGAGACGGCAGAGCAGCCGCGCAACTTTCGACGCAACTACCGGGCATTTCCGGCGACGGCACGGACGCCTCGCCTGCGCGATGTCGGTCGGGCTGACCTTTGCCTTCGCGGTTGTAGGCTTGGCCCGGGCCGAGGGTCCGCCATCGCCGCAACAAGTGGTGGTCTCAGCCTGCCGCCCGACGGCCGATCTCATAGCGTTCGAGGGACAAAATTCGAAGTCGCGGCCGGCGGCGACCAGCAAAGCTACGACGTTCTACAGCAACGCTCTCCTCCACTCGATGGCAGGGGAATCCGAACGCGCCATCGAACAGTACGACCGCGCCATCGGCCTCGATCCAGAAATTGCCAGCTACTACTATGGCCGCGGCACGGTGCGATTGAAGACCCGCCACTTTGACAGAGCCCTGGAAGACTTTCGCCGGGCGACAACGCTCAACCCAAAATCCTCCATGGCGTTCTACGGCCGCGGGCAAGCTTACGCCGGTATCAATGAATACGACCGGGCCATCGAGGATCTCAACGAAGCAATCAGGCTCCTCCCGGGTAATTCGGCAGCTTACGCCATTCGTGGCAGCGCATACATTGGCAAGCGGGAATATGATCGCGCCATTGCAGACACCGACCAGGCGATCAAGCTCGACCCTACGTGCTATGTTGGCTTCACCTACAGAGCCATCGCCTACGACTTCAAGGGCGATCGCGACCGCGCCGCCGCGGACTATGCTAAGGTGGTTGAACTCATTCCAAGCCCGGAGACCGCTGACGCATACGTCTGGCGGAGTATCGCCTACCTCTATAAACGCGACTACGTCCGCGCGATCCACGATCTCGGCCGGGCACTTGCGCTCGAGCCCAGGAATACTTCGGCACTGACCAACAGTTGTCGCGCCCACGCAATCGTGGGATTTTTCGAAAAGGCTCTGGAACATTGCAACGAAGCGTTGCGGATACAACCCAACAACCCCGTCGCTTTCGACAGCCGCGGCTTCACCTACCTCAAGATGGGTTCACTCGACGACGCCATCGCCGCTTACGACGACGCGCTCCGGATTGACCCGAAAAAGGCTGTTTCACTCCTTGGCCGCGGAGCAGCCAAGCGGAAGAAGGGAGAAACCGAGGCTGGCGATGCCGACGTCGCGGCGGCGAAAGCGCTCCGGCCGAACGTAGAAGAGGAGCTGGCACGGTTCGGGATCAAGGTGAAGGGGCGAGAACCGTAAATTTTTTGAGCTCATGCCCTGCTCGACAACAGCGGTGTCATTCGCTGACGTTGGTCCCGGCCTGCCGCTGTCTCCGCCACCACACGCCGAACGCGATCACGAGGGCGATCGCGAGCGTAAACCAGGTGATGGCGTATTGCAGGTGATCGTCCTTGAGATGGACGGAAAGCGCGCCGGGCTTCGGGATGCCGCTGTCGGGCGCCGGCGTTTCCAGATCGATATAGAACGGCGCAACGGCTTTGCCGGCTTCGCTCCAACCGAGCGCGCGCGCCATGGCAAGATGATCGCGGATGAACCAGAGCCGCTTTGCGATATTTTCCGATGACGTCAGCGCGCCGGCGCTTTCGGGAAAGCGGATGTAGCCGGTGAGTTTTGCCGGCTGGCCGGTCACGAGCCGGCTCACGGCACGATCTTGCTGGCTGCGATCCTGCATCGTGTTCTGCACGAAGCCGGTGTTGATCACGACGGTGTTGCCGTCGGCGAGGCGCGCCGGCAGGAAGGCCCAGGTGCCGGGGCCGGAGACGTCCTCGCGCACCGCGGAGCCTGCGCTATAGACCATCGCATCAGGCAGCGGCGCATACGTCGCGGTAAAAGTGACGCGGCGGAATTCGTCGTTAGCAGGCGTCAGCGCACTCCATTGCGCAGGCGCCGGCAAGGCTTGCGGCGCCGCGGCGAGCCGCTCGTCCAGCATCGCGATCAGCGCGTGTTTTTCGACCCGGCGCTGCAATTGCCAGATGCCGAGGCCTGCGAAAGCCGCCACCAACACCAGCGTGAAGATGGCAAACCCGGTCACGGCCGGTTTGCGCGAAACTGCGCCGGTCATTTCGGCTCGCGGTCGATCAGCCGGCCGGGCGCGGCCTTGTGATGAAACTGCAGCGCGATCAAGAGCGACTTCATCGCGCGCAGCGGCAGGAGCGTGGTCGCCAGAATCAGCGGCAGCCAGAGCGCGGCATGCAGCCAGAACGGCGGCTGGTACTTGACCTCGACAATGAGCGCCGCGGCGACGACGACGGCGCCAGCCAGCATGATGATGAAGATCGCGGGCCCGTCACCGGCATCGATGAAGCCGTAGTCGAGCCCGCAGGATTCACAGGCCGGCCGCAAGCTAAGGAAGCCCGCATAGAGCCTGCCCTTGCCGCAGCGCGGACAGCGGCAGGCGATGCCGCGCATCGCGCTCTGGGTCAGCGTGGGGGACTGTTCAGCCATCACTTCTTCCTTTTCCCTCTCCCCTTGTGGGCCTGTTGCGCAATCCGCGATTGTGATTCTCTGGGGCAAAGCCTTGGAGGATGACAATGGCGGTGAAGCAAACAGGACAGCCGAGCTTTGTCGATGCGCTGTTACCGAAGGGTGCAGGCGC
>Ga0081540_1002718_pt1 | contig 14392 bp, 16 predicted proteins | sample TabmetS2T1R1_FD_71024 | JGI IMG/M metagenome (GOLD analysis project Ga0081540, IMG submission 71024) | Tabebuia heterophylla rhizosphere microbial communities from the University of Puerto Rico - S2T1R1 | ecosystem: Host-associated > Plants > Roots > Rhizosphere ... | reverse complement strand
CTTTGTCGGCAGAAACTCGTCCTTGTCGCCCAAATGATTTTTGCCGAACTGCCCGGTGGCATAGCCGAGGGGTTTGAGCATTTCCGCGATGGTCGGATCCTGCGCGCGTAAACCAATGTCGGCGCCAGGCAGACCAACTTTCGTCAACCCAGTGCGGATCGGCGACTGGCCGGTAATGAATGCCGCACGCCCTGCTGTGCAGCTCTGCTGTCCATACCAGCAGGTAAACATGGCGCCTTCCTTGCCGATACGATCGATGTTCGGCGTCCAATAACCCATGTCTCCACGGTGATAGATGCTTGGGTTATACCACCCGATATCGTCACCCATGATGACAAGGATGTTCGGTTTCCTTTCCTGTGCGAATGCTACGTCGGGCAAGCTAAGAATACCGGTTATCAGGAGCGTAATTGAACTTAGGACTAGTTTTGGTTTCATAGATGCTGGTTGTTATTCGTTGGAAGAAAAACAGGTGATACTGTCTTAGTTGCCGGGCCGCGCCACTCCTTCGACTTCATTAAGTCGTTTTAAGGCATCCTGTTGGCGCAGGAGACCGTAGTTGATCCCACTGGGATTGAGCGTTGATCCCAACTGGTACGGGTATTTGTCAAAGTCCGCGAAGAAGTCTTTGATTTTTCCTTGGATTGGGACAAGCAACCATATGTTACGGGCGAGAAACTCAATCGCACCGCCGCCTTCCTCCAGTCCCCGTTCGTATGGGTCCATGCGCAGATTAGCGATTAACGCCCATGCGGGAGTCTCGCGGACGGCGGTAGCAATATTTCCATGAGATACCGCAAACGAGAGCTTCCAGTCATTCCAGCGAACGGCGTTTAGATTGCCACCCTGGTCGAAATACATGATGGAATCGCGGGGCCCTTGTTTCTCTTTGCCTTGGAAGTAAGGCATGAAGTTATAGCCATCCAGATGCACCTTGAAGTTCTTGCCATTCGCAGAATATCCCTTGAGCATTTTTTCCTTTACATCAGGCAAACCCGCCGCTGCGGCGAGCGTTGGGAACCAGTCGATCAATGAGATGGGGTCGTTATAAACGGTGCCCGGCTTAATCACACCGGGCCAGCGCACCATCATAGGAATCCGGAACCCGCCTTCCCAGGTTGTTCCCTTTTCGCCGTGAAACATGGTCATGGCGCCGTCCGGCCAGAGGGCCAGTTCCGCACCGTTGTCAGTCGTGTAAAGGACAATGGTATTGTCGGCGATCCCGAGATCATCGAGCTGCTTCAACAGCTCACCTATCATTCCGTCATGTTCCACCATTCCATCGGCATGAATCCCTTTGCCGGTCTTGCCGAGCGACTCGGGCTTCAAATGGGTAAAAACATGCATGCGCGTGGAGTTGAACCATACAAAGAACGGCTTGTCGGCTTTGTGCTGGCGATCGATGAAATCCTTCGCCGCAGCGAGAAACTCAGAGTCCACGGTTGGCATGCGTTTGGTGTTAAGCGGGCCGGTGTCTTCGACCCTGCCGTCGGCGTACGAGTGAATCACACCGCGCGGGCCATACTTCTTTTTGAACTCAGGATCCTTCGGATAGAAATAACCTTCCGGTTCCTCTTCTGCGTTGAGGTGATAGAGGTTACCGAAGAACTCATCGAATCCATGCTTGGTTGGCAGATGCTGGTCGCGGTCCCCGAGGTGGTTCTTGCCAAACTGACCCGTGGCGTAGCCCTGTGCCTTTAACACATCAGCGATGGTAGGCGCCCAGTCTGGAATTCCATGCGGATCGCCAGGCATACCGATGGTTAGCAGACCGGTGCGAAACGGCTCTTCGCCGAGGATGAAGGAGGCCCGGCCCGCTGTGCAGCTTTGCTGCCCATAGGAATCCGTGAAGATCGCTCCTTCTTTGGCGATGCGATCGATATTTGGCGTCTTATAACCCATCAAGCCTTGCGTGTAGGCGCTGATTTGTGGAATTCCAATATCATCGCCGAAGATGACGAGAATATTGGACTTCTTTGCTTGCGCGAACGAGCTCCCCATTGAGGCTACCAAGGCCACGAAAAGACACACTGCGAAAGCTAGTTTTGTTTTCATGTTTGAACCTTTCTGAACAACTACCTAAAGAACTAACGATATTCCTCGTTAGCTCGGTTTGCTTTTACCGAATTGCTACCGTCAAAATTAGAATCCAGGTACTCGCGAGCACGACTCGTTCAACACCAGAAAGCCCGCGGTCCCATGCTCCGCAGAAAAGCTCGCCTCCCAATCAGCTGAGCAATTCCTGAGGAACTTTGCCGCCGTTTTCCGCAATCTTGACCAAGACCTGTTTATGCAGCCAGACATTCATCGATGCTGAATCATTTGGGTCGCCGGTGTAATTGAGTTCCTGGGCCAACTGCTTGCGCGCTTTAAAACTACTGTCCATTCCGACGAGTTTCATGAGATCCACAATCGATTTTTTCCAATCCAGGTCTTCGGAATTCTTGGCGGCCAATCCATCAAGAATCGCTGCGACATCTACGACTTTGGGCGGAGTCGCCGGTGCGGTCGACGAAGGTGCGGCTGCCGGAGGCGCTGCAGGTTGCGCCCCAGCTGTGGAGGGCGCGGCGGCGGTTGGTGCAGCGGCCGCTCCACCCGTTGCCGCCACAGTCGCGCTGGGGTGACTGAATATCTTTGACATTAGATTGCTGAGTAAACCCATAAGATGACCTTTCTGTTTGTTGTTAGTTTGATGTGCCGATTAAATGTGAATCGTTTCGTTGTCTTGAATTTTCGAAACTGTTACGCACTGTTGCCCTTGACGGGTTCCTTTCACCACCAAAGGCGCCTGAAACCAAATCCGCCGTACCAGTCGAGGGCAGCTTGCTGCTCCATTTCGGCCGCCGCAATTTGGTTCTGAGCTATCTGCTGCTGGATAGCCAGCTGTTGATAGCGTTGGTATTCCTGTTCGCGACCTACGTAGGCAACGCCCGCCTTCTCATCCTTGTATACGTAGAAAACTTTTCCATTCACGGTCGCACGCTGGACCTGATAAGGCGGAAGGGCCGCGTAGATCTGCTGTTGCTTTGGCGTTTGTGGTGTCCGCGCGCGGAAGCCTGCCGCGGTGAGCAGAGACTCGGTGTTAGACGATCCCATTCCAGCGCAACCGGTAAGAAATAGCGAGGCAAGCGCTGTTATGAAGAATACAACAAGGTTTGAAGTACGTAGTGTTGGTGTCATGATGAGTCCTCTAACTGAATTATTGTTGTGTGTCGAGGCTGTCCCACTCTCGAAATTCCCCCTGCGCGTTAGCTTTTCTTCGCCATCGCGTTCTTGATCAGACCGATGACAGCCATCAGAATGGCTCCGCCTACCCCGCCACCGGCGACGTTGCTCAAGATCGTGCTCAGATCGAGCGAGCCACCCCCGGCAGCCGCGCCTCCCATTACCGCCTGGAGGAGCGCGCCGCCCAAGCCGCCGCCGACGATTCCCGCGATGGAGTTCCCCGCTGTGCCCAGGCTGTTCTCTTTCATTGCCGCGCCGGCGATGTTGCCACCGACTGCGCCGCTCACTGCTTCGATGATCAGACTGATTATGTTCATTAGTTTGGTTTCTTATTTTTGTTTGCACTTGCTTGGATTGGCTGGGTCCGCAAAAGGGCCGCAGCGAAAATCGACGCAACAGTAGCTGTATTGTTTTGGAGGCGCGGCCAGCACCCGCGGTCCCCGCCTGGCGACGCTCAAGCGACTCGAGCTCAATTCTAGTCCGCACGCGATAAGGGACATGCCGTGCTCAGATTATGCTCACGACCGGAAAAGAGCAATAAGACCAAGGGCTTACATCGACAGGAGCTCTCCACGTGCGAGTCCGCCTAAGTCAATTTGACAACCGAAATTATCAGTGCCTAACGAGCGACGATCGATATCTTGGCGCGATTCGCTAGATCGACGACATGGTCGCGTTCAAGCAGCAGGGTCTTTCCGGCTTCAACAGCGATCACTCGCAGTTTTGCGTCGGCAGCGACGCGGATTGTTTCGACACCAATTACCGGCACATCGAAACGTACGTCCTGATTCGGCTTGGCAACTTTCACCATGATCGCGCCTTCACGCGCGAGCGCGCCGCCACGCTTGATGGCGTCGTTCGTTCCTTCAAACGCTTCCACCGCAACGACAGTTCCGTTTTTTACGATCACAGTCTGCCCAATATCGAGCCGTGCCATTTCCTTGGCCATCTGCCAGCCCAAATCGACACCTTCCTCTTCGCGCCGACTAAGCTTCGCCCCCGCGATCAATCCCACAGCCGTTAGAGAGTCTTCGAGAAATGTCGTCGCCGGCAGAAGATCGACATCTATCCTGGCCAGTTCGTCCGCGATTGCGGCAAAGATGGATTCCGCATTGCGTTGTTTCAGTTTTCCCAGCAAAAGCAACGCTTTCAAATCCGGTCGCAGATCGAAAAGATTTTTCGGCGCAATCTGTCCGGCCATGATTGCGTGATGAACCCTGTGTTCGTTAAAAAATTTTAGCAGCCGATTCAGTTGTCCGACGCGCATCCATTCGATCAGATCGACATGTTGCGCGAGAACTGGATCAGTCTCGCCGGTAAATGCCGCCCCGACGATTTGTTTGATCCCGGCTTTTCGTGCTGCGTCAGCCAGCAACCGGGGATATACGCCGTTTCCGGCGATAATTCCCAGGATCTGTAACGGTGCGTTTGCCAAACTCCGAATTTGAGATAAACGGGCGCCTCACACAAGCGCCGCTGCAAGGTTATCCGTGGCGGCGGCGTTTGACGTGCAATTGGGCAAGGGCCTTTTGCAGCGACGCTTGAATGGCAGCCACCTGCTCTGGGGTCTGATCTTCTTTCATTGCCGCTTTGGCGCGCTCGACTGCTGCTTCGGCCGCGGCAATGTCGATCTTCTCGGATTGAAGCGCCATGTCGGTTAAGACCGACACGGCGTCGGTTCTAATTTCGACAAAACCTTCGCCTATCGCCATCGCAGTTTCGCGACCGTTTTTCAACACGCGCAACTCACCTGGCACCAAGGTCGTTAGCAGCGGGACGTGCTTGGGGTACACTCCCAGTTCCCCCTCTGAACCCGGCAGCGTGACCATCTCCACGTCTTCGGAGTAAATTTTTTCCTCGGGCGTTACAATCTCGAGCTTCAGGGTGGCCATGATTGGAAGTTAAAGAGTTAAAAGGTACAAAGTTGGAAAACAGGAATGGGGAAACGTTCTGACGGTTTAACTTTCTTACTTTTTTAACTTTCTTTGATCATCTCGATTCCGCCCTTCATGTAGAAATTTTGCTCAGGCACATCGTCATGTTTGCCATCGAGAATTTCTTTGAAACCGCGAACTGTTTCTGCCACGGGAACGTATTGGCCCTTAAAGCCGGTGAAAACTTCTGCCACGTGGAATGGCTGGCTAAGGAACCGCTGAATTTTGCGTGCGCGCTGAACAGTGACCTTGTCTTCCGGGCTTAGTTCGTCCATCCCGAGAATCGCGATGATGTCCTGCAAATCTTTGTAACGCTGCAAAACACGCTGCACACCGCGCGCAACGTCATAGTGCTCCTCGCCGACAATCTCCGGAGCCAGCGCTTTTGATGTGGATGCCAGCGGATCGACTGCCGGATAAATACCCAACTCGGCGATGGCACGCTCAAGCACGATGGTCGAGTCCAAGTGGGCGAAAGTGTTTGCCGGCGCGGGATCGGTGAGATCGTCCGCTGGAACGTAGACTGCCTGGAACGAAGTGATCGATCCTTTATTTGTCGATGTGATTCGTTCCTGCAAATCACCCATCTCAGCAGCCAGGGTCGGCTGGTAACCAACCGCGCTCGGCGTTCGGCCCAGCAACGCCGATACTTCCGAGCCCGCTTGTGAGAATCGAAAGATGTTGTCGATAAAAAGCAGCACGTCCTGGTTGCGCTCGTCGCGAAAATATTCGGTCATGGCAAGCGCAGAAAGCGCAACGCGTAAACGCGCGCCGGGCGGTTCGTTCATCTGACCGAAAACCATCCCTACTTTCGACTTCGACAGGTCCTTTTGATCGATCACGCCCGCCTCGCTCATTTCCTTGTAAAGATCATTGCCTTCCCGGCTTCGTTCCCCTACTCCGGCAAAGATGGAAACGCCGCCGTGTTTCATGGCGATGTTGTTGATCAACTCCTGGATGACAACAGTCTTGCCAACACCCGCGCCGCCAAATGCGCCGACTTTGCCGCCTTTTGTAAATGGGCAAACAAGATCGATGACCTTGATCCCAGTTTCCAAAATCTTTGCCGTTGTGTCTTGCTCTGTGAGCGACGGCGCCGGCCGATGGATTGGATAACGCTTTTCGAATTTTACGGCACCACGGTTATCAATCGGGTCGCCAGTAACGTTAAAAAGCCGGCCAAGCACGGCTTCGCCCACCGGTACGGTGATTGGACCGCCAGTGTCGGTCACACTCATTCCACGCTTCAACCCTTCCGTGGAAGACATTGCGATGGAGCGCACCCAGCTTTCGCCCAAATGCTGTTGCACTTCGAGGGTCAACTTCGTTGGGTTGCCATTCACTTCGTAATCGATTTCAAGGGCATTGTAGATTTTCGGCAGTTTTTTTTCGTCCGGAAATTCCACATCCACTACGGGACCGATGACTTGCACTATGTTTCCTTTATTCATAAATCCTGACTAACCACTGAGCGCCATTTGCGCTGTGGCAATCTCGAGCAGCTCGGTTGTGATGCTGGCCTGACGCATCTTGTTGTATTCCAATGTGAGCTCTTTGATAAATTGATTCGCGTTATCGGTAGCGTTCTTCATCGCCACCATCCGCGCGCTGTGCTCGGACGCGCGCGCGTCGAGGATCATCTGAAAAACCTGGTAGGAGACATAATACGGGAGCATCGAATCCAGAACGACCTCGGCGTTCGGCTCGAACACGTAGCCTATCATTGGATCGTGACCTTCACCTTCCGTCTGGGCTGCTTCGCCTTTCGGCAAATCAAAACTGCTGATCGGCAGCAGTGTCTGTACTACCGTGCGTTGGTTGATCGTGTTGATAAAATGCGTGTAGAGCACCGAGACTTTATCCACCTCGTGCCTCAGAAATTTTTCCATGCAAAACTTCGAGATTGGCTTTGCTTCGACGAAGCTCGGCGAGTCTTTCAATTCAAAATCCGCCAATAGATCGCGCTTTGTTCGGGCGATAAATTGTCTCGCCTTTTTTCCTGTCACCACGAACGCCGTTTTAGAAGAATCAAAATTTGCGGCTTCACGAAACAGGTTCGTGTTCAACGCTCCGCAGAGTCCCTTGTCTGTGCTGATAATTAGGACCAACTCTTTCTTGAGAGGTCGGATAGCGAGCAGCGGATGAAATCGTGGGTCGGTCCGTTTTTGCAACGAAACGAGAACCTTATTCATCAAGGCGGCGTAAGGGCGCCCCGCCAGCGCATGTTGTTGGGCTTTGCGCATCTTGGACGCAGCCACCATTTGCATCGCTTTGGTGATCTGCGCGGTGTTGCGGATAGATCTGATTCGACGCCGTATGTCCTGGGTATTCGCCATCTATGAAATTTTCGAAGTTCGATCGTCAATTTTCGACCTGCGTCGTACGCGATAGTGCGCGGCCTTTTCCCGGACGTGAAAACCGATTTCTCGCCTTTTGGCTGGTTCGGAGGGTTCAAGTAACTGTTTCAGTGCGGCAAAAAGATTGGCAATCCCCTCGTCATGAGAATCGAGACGCCGCTCGAGTTCCCGGAGCTTCGCAGCAAGCTGTGCGTTGGCCGCAACCATTTCCCGCAGTCTCACGAACGCCCGTACAACCCTTACACTCGCCTGGACAGCGATCTCGCTGTTTAGCACGCTCGCGAGCATAAGAGCTCCGTGCTCGGTAAATACCCATGGGAGTTTGCGTTTGCCGCCGTGAGAACTTGAGGTCCCAAATTGTGAGCTCAAACTTGAAGTCGCAATTTGCGACTTCAAGTTTGTAAACTCCTGACCCGTAAGCTGAAATGCAAAGTCATCAGGGAAACGAGGCCGATTCCGCTTGAGTTGTTCATTGAGCCGCTTCGCGGTGACCCCATAGATCGCCGCCAGATCGGAATCGAGCATCACTCGGCGACCTCGAATCAAATGGATCGCGCTCTCCAGATTAGCGATCCTGCGATGCGAGCTCATGCTTTGATCAAACTGGTCCAGACAAATCATCGCCAGGCGGTCTTGAATTCATCGAGCGCCGCTTTCAATTGCGACTCGAGATCTTTGTCGAGCTCCTTTTTCTCGCGAATCGTTCCAAGCAATCCTGCTTTCCGCGTTTGCAGCCAATCCTGAAGCTTAAGTTGGTACTCCTTGACGCGATCTACTGGAACAGCATCGAGGTATCCGTTCTGCATCGCCCACATCACTGCCACCTGTTCGTCCACCGGAATCGGATTGTACTGTTTTTGTTTAAAAAGCTCGACAATGCGTTGACCGCGATCGAGTCGTGCCCTTGTCGCGGCATCAAGATCGGAACCGAATTGCGCGAATGCAGCAAGCTCCCGGAATTGCGCCAGATCGAGCTTTACCTTCCCGGCCACCTGTTTGATCGCCTTGATCTGGGCGGCCGACCCGACACGGCTAACAGAGAGTCCTACTGAAATCGCCGGCCGCACGCCCTGGTAAAACAAATCAGTCTCGAGATAGATTTGCCCATCCGTAATGGAGATCACGTTTGTGGGAATATATGCGGAGACGTCGCCAGCCTGGGTTTCGATAATCGGCAACGCAGTCAACGATCCGCCGCCGAATTCGTCGCTCATTCGCGCGGCGCGTTCGAGCAATCGCGAGTGCAAGTAAAATACGTCGCCGGGATAAGCTTCACGACCGGACGGACGCTTGAGCACCAGCGAAACCTGCCGGTAAGCCACTGCGTGCTTCGATAGATCGTCGTAGATAATGAGCGCATCCATTCCATTGTCCATGAACCACTCGCCCATCGCTGCGCCAGCGAATGGCGCCAGATACTGATTCGTCGCCGTGTCGGATGCAGGCGCAGAGATGATTGTGGTATAAGGCATTGCGCCTTCTTTCTCGAGAGTATTGAGTACCCGCGCGACGTTGGAATTTTTCTGGCCAACTGCGACGTAAATGCAGTAGAGCGGCCGATAATTGGTGTTCTTCGCGTCTTCGGCGGCTTTGTTCAATCGGGCCTGGCTGATAATGGTGTCGATTGCAATAGTGGTTTTACCAGTTGCGCGATCGCCAATAATCAACTCGCGCTGGCCGCGACCGATCGGAATCATGGCGTCGATCGCCATAATGCCGGTTTGCACCGGTTGATTCACACTGCGCCGTTTGATCACGCCCGGCGCAATTTTTTCCAACGGATAAAATGTTTCGGTTTTGATCGGTCCCTTGTCATCAAGCGGCTGGCCGAGTGTGTTTACCACACGGCCCAAGAGGGCTTTGCCCACGGGAACGGAAAGGAGTCGGCCGGTCGTTTTGGCTTCGTCGCCTTCTTCAACCAACGTGTTGTCGCCCATCAAAATTGCGCCGACTTCAGTTTCTTCGAGGTTCAACGCAAGACCGAATACTCCGTTTGGGAATTCGATCATCTCGTTGAGCATTACGTCGCTCAGACCTTCAATGCGTGCGACTCCATCTCCGGTTTCGCGCACGACGCCGACGTTGCTTTTGGTTGTCGCTGTTTTCAGCCCTTCAATTTTCGTTTCAATCTCTTCGAGTATGCTGCTCATGGTTTTTGCCTTGATTAAAGTTCTTGTTGAAGACGTTCGAGCCGGTTGCGCACGGTTCCGTCCCAGACATCACTCCCTACGCGAATACGCATTCCGCCAAGAAGCGCAGGGTCGACTACAAATTCCGTTGTCAGGTCGCTGCCGTATTTCTTTTTAAGATTAGCCACGAGCTCGGAACTCGTCGCGGAATCCACTTCGTTTGCGGTCTCGATTCTGGCCCGCCGTTTTTCCAGTTCGAGTCGAAGAAGACGTCTGTAATTTTTCAGAGCCTCGATGTAATGACGCGGTTTTTTCGCGATAAGCGAATCGACCAGCGATGCAATCCTTCCAGGGTCGAGCTGGCCGTCTGTGAAACTTGCCCGAAGCATTTCACGCGAGAGCTGGCGGATTTCCTTGTTGATTTTCATCAGGCCACCTCACGAGCCGCTTCCTCCTGCAAGCGCCGTTGGTCTTCCGGCGTTAACACCTTCCCAGCCACCTTTGCCGTCGTATCAACTACCAGGCGCCCAAGCTCGCGCTTTAAAGATTCCATTGTGCGCTCGTGTTCAATTGCACTCGCTTCACGCGCTTTTGCAATGATTTGCTCCGCAGCGGTAATCGCCTCCTGCTGCTTGCGCTCGGATAGATGTGCCGCGCTTTCGCGCGCTTCATCGATCATTTTTTGCGCGTCCGCATTCCCCTTTGCGACAATCTCCTGATAACGCTTCTCGGCTTCGGCGAGTTCCTTCCTGATCTTTTCGGCGTTAATCTGGCCCTCTTCTATCTTGCGCCGGCGTTCCTCCAGCACGGCGAGAATGGGTTTGTAAGCGAATCGCTGCAAAAGATATGCAACAATGCAAAAGCTGATGACTTGCGACAGAAACAACTTCCAATTCCAGCCGAATGTTTCGGCCGTTTCGCGCAAGATGTCAGTTACGCCTCCGCTACTGGCGGCAATTATCAGGTTCATAAATTAGGTTTCGGGCGCAACACCGATTGCCTCCCGGTGAAAATTAGCGAACGAGATACAGCGCGTAGAATACGATCGCCTCGGTCAACGCGATGGCGAGAATTCCGTGCACGAGCACTTGCGTGAACGCACCTGGATTGCGACCGACCGCGCTGGTCATTCCCAAGCCGGTCAAGCCGATTCCGATTCCGACGCCCATCGCGGCAAGCCCGACGTGAATGCTTCCGCTCAGTTCTGCTAGTATTGGTAGTATCATATTTTTCTTAGTTGGTTTTGCGATCTCGTCACGAGATCGTCGAAAAATCAGTGTGCGTGCTCCGGTTCCTCCTGATGTTCTGCGATCAACATTGTGAAAACCGCAGTGAGCAGCATGAAAACGAGCGCCTGCACAAATCCCACAAGCACTTCGAGGAAATAGAATGGAATGGGCAGGATGGGCGACAGCCACGGAATCATCGTGGACATCGCCTCGAGAATGCTTTCGCCGGCATAGATATTTCCAAACAATCGAAAACTGAGCGCGATCGGTCGAAATATAATGGAGATCACTTCCAGCAGGCCCACGGCGAAAAAGATGACGACCATTAGGATCTTCACGACACCAGTCGTCTCACCTTTCGGGCCAAACAGATGCTTCAAGAATCCGCCAACACCGTTGGCCTGAATCGCCCAGACAAACCACATCACAAAAAATATGGCCGACATCGCCGTTGTCATGTTTAGGTCCGCGTTGCCACCGCGCAGCAAAGGCCGATCTACATGGAAATTCCCTGAAGGATCGTAATGGCCCCACCCGATGGTACCGATTCCGGGAATCAGTCCGAACCAATTCACGAACAGGATAAAAATGAAAACCGTGGCATAAAACCAAAATCCTTTTCGCACTAGGTCACGCCCGATGATGTTTTCCAAAAAATTGTGCAAACCCTCGACCAACCACTCCCAAAAATTTTGAATCCCGCTGGGGATAGGCTTGACCCGCCGGGTCGCGATTTGTGAAAAAATGATGATGCCGGCAGCGACGATCCAGGTGAACAGCATCGAATTTGTGATTCCGAAGCCGCCGAAATGGACAAGCATCTGCGGTTTTAACGAGACGCCCTCGTGCTCGGTCGCACCCGCCTCGGCAGCAAAAGTCGAAGTGGCAAGCATTGCGCTGGAGGCCAACGCCAGGATCGACATCAGTAAACAACGATTGCGCATTTTATAAGTATTCCTAACCGACATCGGGGTGATGCCGGCCTGCCGAGGTCGACCGCCTTAGCAAGTGCTATGGCGGAAGGTTAACCCTTCTACCACTCGACGCGCATATCAAAGCGCGTTTTCCCAGAATGACAAACAAATTCTTCGACTGACCGTTATTTCGCGGGAAATCCTTCGGCAAACCGCGGAGCAAGCTGCGTCACTGGCTTCGATTTCACCGGCTCGGAACCGCCATTCAGACGAATCGCTTCTTCGTAGAACGATTCTAACTGATCGATTTGAGTGTCCTGCTCGAATCGTTCGACAACAGTGATGTGTGCACGGGCTCCCATTTGCATTAACAGGCCCGGCGAACGCGTGATGGCCTGCATGGCGTTCGCCAATCCAACGTGATCTTCCTCAGCTACAAGGAACCCAGTGCGTTCATGCTCCACCGCTTCGGGTATCCCACCATGACGGGTCGCAACTACCGGCAACCCGGTCGCCATCGCTTCCAAGACCGAGTTCGGCACACCTTCCTGATCTTGATTGGCGGAGATTTCGCTCGGATGCAAAAACAGATGCGAACTCGCATAAAGCTCAAGCAGTTTCCGTTGCGACAGAAATCCAACGAAATGCACGTCTCTAAGAATTCCCAATCCATCGGCAAGCATCTCCAGTTCTGGTTGGAGAGGTCCTTTGCCAGCGATGTAAAATTCCGCCTTAGGATTGTCTTTCTTAAAAACGGCGAAAGCGCGCAAGCTCGTCGCAACGCCCTTTTTCGGAATCAACCGGCATGCTTGCACGACTCTCCATTTTCTATCGCCGGGTGGTTCTCTATCAACGAATGGAAATTCATTCAGCGGGATACCAGTGCGATTGATTCGCAGTTTTTCCGGCGGGCAGCCTAGTTGGATCAATCGGTCGACCAGCGATTGGGAACGTGCAAACACGAGTGGAACCGCTTTGAAAAGACGGCGCAGCTTTGCTGGATAATCCTTAATCTCTTCTTTGTGGGCGACATCCGCGCCATGAAAAGATACCACGCACGGCTTGTCCCATTGCTCGATGAAAGGGAGCAGGTGCACGCCGGTATGTCCAAAATAGATATGCATCAGGTCGGCGCCATGCCGTTCCAACAACGAATCAAGCGTTTGATACTCCCCTCGATAGACAATCGGCGGTCGTCGCTCCACGAATTTCAGCCAACCGTGTACCAGCAGGTTTGTGCGCCGTTTTGGAATGACCTCTACCTTTGCAAACGGAAATCGTTCCGCATTCTGGATCTCTTTTGTGACAACGAAGGTATCAACGCCGCGTAGCGCTTTTACCTGCCGGTAAATATGCAACATCTCCGACTTCAGAAAGCTGGAGCAATAGCTCGCTACGACCCGCTTACCCATAAATCGCGGCAGTCTCGCTAGAGATTCTCGGCTTGTCCACCCCTAATTGGGGAGTCGATAGCCTGGTCGGCAGTTATTCTCTCTGCCAACGCATCCTTTAACGCGTCGATCCCTTGTCCCTTCGCGGCCGAGATTGGAAAGATGCTGATTTTAGGAAATCTCTCTCTCAGCATCTCGAGATTTTCGTTCGCATCAGCCAAATCCATTTTGTTTGCGACGACCAGCCATGGGCGCGATGAAAGCGTCGGATCATACAAATCAATTTCCTTCCGAAGACTCTGCAAATCCTCCACCGGACTGCGTCCTTCGCTCCCGGCTGCATCGATCACAAATATCAAAATGGGGCACCGTGTAATGTGGCGCAAAAATTCGTGGCCCAGTCCAAGTCCACGATGTGCCCCTTCGATCAAACCGGGGATGTCTGCCATCGTGGCGTGACGATAACCGGGCAACTCCATCACGCCGACGACCGGATGCAAGGTCGTGAACGGATATGGCGCGACCTTTGGCCGCGCAGCTGAAAGTTTCCGCAGTAATGTCGATTTGCCTGCATTCGGGTAACCAACCAACCCAGCGTCCGCAATCGTTCGCAGCTCCAGTAGAAAATATCCATGCTCGCCATCTTCGCCGTCGGTATATTGCCGCGGCGCGCGATTACGCGAGCTCTTGAAATGCACGTTGCCTTTTCCTCCGGCTCCGCCTCGGCAAAGCACGAATTCCTGTCCGTCTCGCACAAGATCGACAACCGGCCGGATCGCGGATTGATCTGAATTAAACGTTGGATGTTGGGCGCCTGCTGGCAATTTATCGGAGTTGGGCGTTGGACGTTGATTCCCCTCAGCAGGCCAAACGATTGTGCCCACAGGAACTTTTGCGATCTTGTTCGCGCCTGCGCGCCCTGCCATTTTCTTTCCTTTGCCGTGGGTGCCGTTTTTCGCTTTGATGATGGGTTCGTAAAAAAGATTAGCTAAGTTATCAACGTGCCGGTCCGCACGTAGAATCACGTCGCCACCCCGTCCACCGTCCCCACCGTCCGGTCCGCCTTTGGGCACAAATTTTTCCCGCCGAAAACTCACGCACCCGCTTCCGCCTTTCCCAGCCTGGGCTAAAACTTTGATGCGGTCTACAAACATGCCGCGTCCAAGTTGCCATTAGCAGCAACCTGTGTCATCCCACCACATCGAGCCCATGG
>Ga0081540_1002717_pt1 | contig 14394 bp, 11 predicted proteins | sample TabmetS2T1R1_FD_71024 | JGI IMG/M metagenome (GOLD analysis project Ga0081540, IMG submission 71024) | Tabebuia heterophylla rhizosphere microbial communities from the University of Puerto Rico - S2T1R1 | ecosystem: Host-associated > Plants > Roots > Rhizosphere ... | reverse complement strand
GATGGGCCGACGTGCTCACCGGCACGTATCGGCGCGGGCACTGACCTCCACTCCTGATCCCGCGAAAGTCACTCCAGTCATGTCCATCCTGATCGACAAGAACACCAAGGTCATCTGCCAGGGATTTACCGGCAAGAACGGCACGTTCCATTCGGAAGCCGCCATCGCCTACGGCACCAAGATGGTCGGCGGCACCTCGCCCGGCAAAGGCGGCAGCAAGCATCTCAACCTGCCCGTCTTCGATACGGTGGCCGAAGCGCGCGCCAAGACCGGCGCCGACGCGAGTGTGATCTATGTGCCGCCGCCGGGTGCGGCCGACGCGATCTGCGAGGCGATCGATGCGGAGATCCCGCTCATCGTCTGCATCACCGAGGGCATTCCGGTGCTCGACATGGTGAAGGTGAAGCGCTCGCTGTCCGGCTCGAAGTCGCGCCTGATCGGGCCCAACTGCCCCGGCGTGATGACCGCGGGCGAATGCAAGATCGGCATCATGCCGGCCAACATCTTCAAGCCCGGCAGCGTCGGCATCGTGTCGCGTTCGGGCACGCTGACCTATGAGGCGGTGTTCCAGACCACCCAGGAAGGCCTCGGCCAGACCACCGCGGTCGGCATCGGCGGCGATCCGGTCAAGGGCACCGAGTTCATCGACGTGCTGGAGAAGTTCCTCGCCGACGACAAGACCACCTCGATCATCATGATCGGCGAGATCGGCGGCTCTGCCGAGGAAGACGCCGCCCAGTTCATCAAGGACGAGGCCAAGCGCGGCCGCAAGAAGCCGATGGCCGGCTTCATCGCCGGTGTCACCGCGCCGCCCGGCCGCCGCATGGGCCATGCCGGTGCGATCATCTCCGGCGGCAAGGGCGATGCCGGCTCCAAGACCGCGGCGATGGAGGCCGCCGGTATCCGGGTGTCGCCGTCGCCGGCCCGTCTCGGCAAGACGCTGGTCGAAGCCCTGCGCCGCTAGCGTCCGGCGCAACGCCAACTGGTTCAGGATCAAGCTCCGGCAATGTTGCCGGAGCTTTTTTCATTGCCGAAGGCTCTCCAAGTGGTCTGTTCAAAGATTTGAATTTCAGTTCGCGGCTTGGTTCTTTTCGGGGCGAACATTCGGCCTAAATAGGGTAAAGGTCTTTTCAACCTGCCGGACCCGTAACCGGGCCGGTGCCCGCGCCGTCTTCCATGCGCGAAGTGAAAAATCACCAGGACGCCATCATGTCTCGTCAGGACGCGAACGCCGCTTTTGCCCTCTCCTCGTTTTTGCAGGGCACCAACGCCGCCTACATCGACGACCTCTACGCCCGCTACGAGCAAGACCCGAATTCCGTCGATGGCGAGTGGCAGGAATTCTTCAAGAGCCTGAAAGACAGCCCCGCCGACGTCAAAAAGAATGCCGAAGGCGCCTCCTGGGGCCGCGATCACTGGCCGCTGACCCCGCGCGATGACCTGACCTCCGCGCTCGACGGCAACTGGGCACAGGTCGAAAAGGCGGTCGGCGCCAAGATCGCCGCCAAGGCGGTCGCCAAGGGCGCCGATGTTTCGGCTGCCGACGTGCATCAGGCCACCCGCGACTCCGTCCGCGCGCTGATGCTGATCCGCGCCTACCGCATGCGCGGCCATTTCCACGCCAAGCTCGATCCGCTCGGCATCGAGGCGCCGCGCGACCGCGAGGAACTCGATCCGCGTACCTATGGCTTCGTCGAGGCCGATTACGATCGCAGGATCTTCCTCGATCACGTGCTTGGGCTGGAATACGGCACGCTGCGCGAGATCGTCGCGATCTGCGAGCGCACCTACTGCCAGACGCTCGGCGTCGAGTTCATGCATATCTCGAACGCCGCGCAGAAGTCCTGGATCCAGGAGCGCATCGAGGGCCCGGACAAGGAGATCAGCTTCACCCCGGAAGGTCGCCGCGCCATCCTCAACAAGCTGATCGAGGCCGAAGGCTTCGAGAAATTCTGCGACCTCAAATTCACCGGCACCAAGCGCTTCGGCCTCGACGGCGCCGAGTCGCTGATCCCCGCGCTGGAGCAGATCATCAAGCGCGGCGGCAATCTCGGCGTGAAGGAGATCGTGCTCGGCATGCCGCATCGCGGCCGGCTCAATGTGCTGACGCAGGTGATGGGCAAGTCGCACCGCGCGCTGTTCCACGAGTTCAAGGGCGGCTCGGCCAACCCTGACGCGGTGGAAGGCTCCGGCGACGTCAAGTATCACCTCGGCGCATCGAGCGACCGCGAGTTCGACGGCAACAGGATCCACCTGTCGCTGACCGCCAACCCCTCGCATCTGGAGATCGTCGATCCCGTGGTGCTCGGCAAGGTGCGCGCCAAGCAGGACCAGCACGGCGATCCGCCCGACATGCGCATCTCCGTGATGCCGCTCTTGATGCATGGCGACGCGGCGTTCGCTGGCCAGGGCGTCGTCGCCGAATGCTTCAGCCTCTCGGACCTGAAGGGCTATCGCACCGGCGGCTCGGTGCATTTCATCGTCAACAACCAGATCGGCTTCACCACCTATCCGCGCTACTCGCGCTCCTCGCCCTATCCGTCCGACGTGGCGAAGATGATCGACGCGCCGATCTTCCATGTGAACGGCGATGATCCGGAAGCTGTCGTGTTCGCCGCCAAGGTCGCGACCGAGTTCCGGCAGAAATTCCACAAGCCGGTCGTCATCGACATGTTCTGCTATCGCCGCCACGGCCACAACGAGGGCGACGAGCCGGCATTCACCCAGCCGGTGATGTACAAGCGGATTGCCGCGCATCCCTCGACGCTGGACATCTATGCCAAGCGTCTGATCGCCGACGGCGTGATGACCGAGGGCGAGGTTGAGAAGGCCAAAGCCGATTGGCGCGCGCGGCTTGATGCCGAACTCGATGCGGGCTCCGGCTACAAGCCCAACAAGGCTGATTGGCTCGACGGCAAATGGTCAGGCTTCAAGATCGCCGACCAGGAAGAGGATGCGCGGCGCGGCGTCACCGGCGTTGCCATCGCCGAGCTCAAGGAAATCGGCCGCAAGATCACCAAGGTGCCGGACGGCTTCCGCGTTCACCGCACCATCGCGCGCTTCCTGGAGAACCGTGCGAAAGCGATCGACAACGGCGTCGGCATCGACTGGGCGACCGGCGAGGCGCTGGCGTTCTGTTCGCTGCTGCAGGAAGGCCGCCATGTCCGCCTGTCCGGTCAGGACTCCGAGCGCGGCACCTTCTCGCAGCGTCACTCGGTGCTGATCGACCAGGAAGACGAGAGCCGCTACACGCCGTTCAACCATCTCGGTGTCGACCAGGGTCATTACGAAGTCATCAACTCGCTGCTGTCGGAAGAGGCGGTGCTCGGCTTCGAATATGGCTACACGCTGGCCGAGCCCAATGCGCTGGCGCTGTGGGAAGCGCAGTTCGGCGATTTCGCCAACGGCGCGCAGGTGCTGTTCGACCAGTTCATCTCCTCGGGCGAGCGCAAATGGCTGCGCATGTCCGGCCTCGTGTGCCTGCTGCCGCACGGCTATGAAGGGCAGGGGCCGGAGCATTCCTCCGCGCGCCTCGAGCGCTTCCTGCAGATGTGCGCCGAGGACAACATGCAGGTGGTCAACCCGACCACGCCCGCCAACTACTTCCACATGCTGCGGCGGCAGCTGCATCGCGAAATCCGCAAGCCGCTGATCGTGATGACGCCGAAGTCGCTGTTGCGCCACAAGCGTGCGGTGTCGCGGCTCGACGAACTCGGCAAGGACACCACGTTCCACCGCATCCTCTGGGACGACGCCCAGATGCTGCCGAACGAGCCGATCAAGCTGAAGCCGGACGGCCAGATCCGCCGCGTCGTGCTCTGCTCCGGCAAGGTCTATTACGACCTCTACGAGGAGCGCGAGAAGCGCGGCGTCGACGACATCTATTTGCTGCGTGTCGAGCAGCTTTACCCGGTGCCGCTGAAGGCGCTGGTGCAGGAGCTCTCCCGCTTCAAGGGCGCCGAGATCGTCTGGTGCCAGGAAGAGCCGCGCAACATGGGGGCCTGGCACTTCATAGAGCCGTATCTGGAGTGGGTGCTGAACCAGATCCAGGCGCCGAACCGCCGTCCGCGCTATGCCGGCCGCGCCGCATCGGCTGCGACCGCCACCGGCTTGATGTCCAAGCATGTGGCGCAGCTCAAGGCGCTGCTCGACGAGGCTCTGAACTAACCATCATGCCCCGCGCGAGCGGGGCATTTCCAACTGAAGCCGGCGCCGGGCGCGCGACACGTCCGGCGCGGCTAATTATCGCTCAAGGGTATTGAGGAAAGACCATGACTGAAATTCGCGTTCCGACGCTCGGCGAGTCCGTGACCGAGGCCACCATCGGCCGCTGGTTCAAGAAGGCCGGCGAAGCCGTGGCGGTGGACGAGCCGCTGGTTGAGCTCGAGACCGACAAGGTCACGATCGAGGTGCCGGCGCCGTCGGCCGGCGTGCTCGGCGAGATCATCGCCAAGGACGGCGAGACGGTTGCGGTCGGCGCGCTGCTCGGACAGATCAATGATGGCGCCGGTGCTGCCAAGGCGGCCGCCGCTCCCGCCGCGGCCAAGGCCGCCGCCGCGCCGCCGGCGGCCGCTGCGCCCGCGCCGGCTCCGGCCGCGAAGGCGCCGCCGGCCGATGCGCCGCTCGCGCCGTCGGTGCGCAAACTCTCCGCCGAAAGCGGCGTCGATGCCTCCACCGTGCCGGGCTCCGGCAAGGACGGCCGCGTCACCAAGGGCGACATGCTGGCTGCGATCGAAAAGGCCGCGTCCGCGCCGACGCCGGTCAATCAGCCCGCCGCTTCCGTGCAGGTGCGTGCGCCGTCGCCGGCCGACGACGCCGCGCGCGAGGAGCGCGTGAAGATGACGCGGCTGCGTCAGACCATCGCGCGGCGCCTGAAGGACGTGCAGAACACCGCGGCGATGCTCACGACCTTCAACGAGGTCGACATGACCAACGTCATGGCGATGCGCTCGCAATACAAGGATGTGTTCGAGAAGAAGCACGGCACCAAGCTCGGCTTCATGGGCTTCTTCACCAAGGCCGTGGTGCAGGGGCTGAAGGACATTCCCGCCGTCAACGCCGAGATCGACGGCTCTGACCTGATCTTCAAGAACTACTACCACATCGGCATCGCCGTCGGCACCGACAAGGGCCTGGTCGTGCCCGTGGTGCGCGACTGCGACCACAAGTCGATCTCCGACATCGAGAAGTCAATCGCCGATTTCGGCCGCCGTGCCCGCGACGGCCAGCTCAAGATCGACGAGATGCAGGGCGGCACCTTCACCATCACCAACGGCGGTATCTACGGCTCGCTGATGTCGACGCCGATCCTCAACGCCCCGCAGTCCGGCATCCTCGGCATGCACAAGATCCAGGAGCGGCCGATGGTGGTCGGCGGCAAGATCGAGGTGCGCCCGATGATGTATCTGGCGCTGTCCTACGATCACCGCGTCATCGACGGCAAGGAGGCCGTGACGTTCCTGGTTCGCGTCAAGGAAAGCCTCGAAGATCCGGCGCGGCTGGTGCTCGATCTCTGACGCGACGGGGGCTGATGTGACGGACAGGGTCGTTGTCATCACCGGCGGCAGCCGCGGCATCGGCCGCGCCGCCGCGCTCGCCGCCGCTGCGCGCGGCTATCGCGTGGTGGTGGGCTATGCCACCAACAAGGCGGCGGCCGACGAGGTCGTCACGCAAATCGAGCGCAAGAACGGCAAGGCCATCGCCGTCAAATGCGACGTCGCGCATGAGAAGGACATCCTGGCGCTGTTCAAGGCGGCCGATGAATTCGGCACGCTCGGTGCGCTCGTCAACAACGCCGGCATTGTCGGCAAGAGCGGCGTGCGCGTCGACGAGATGTCGGCCGAACGCATTCAGGAGATGATGGCGATCAACGTCACCGGCAGCATCCTGTGCGCGCGCGAGGCGGTGAAGCGCATGTCGACCAGGCACGGCGGCCAGGGCGGCGTCATCGTCAACCTCTCTTCCGTCGCGGCCAGGCTCGGCGCGCCGAACACCTATGTCGACTATGCCGCCTCCAAGGGCGCGATCGATTCCTTCACGACAGGCCTTGGCTATGAGGTTGCGGGTGAGGGCATCCGCGTGGCCGGCATCAGGCCCGGACTGATCGACACCGAAATCCACGCCGCGGGCGGCGAGCCCGATCGCGCCCATCGGCTTGCCTATATGGTGCCGATGAAGCGCGTCGGACAGGCCGAAGAAATCGCCAACGCCATTGTCTGGCTGATGTCGGACGAGGCGTCCTACGTCACAGCAGCCACTCTCGACGTCTCTGGCGGGCGCTAACACTTAAATCTCAGCTACAGGACTTCCATCATGGCTTACGATCTCGTCGTCATCGGCACCGGACCCGGCGGTTACGTGTGCGCGGTGCGCGCTGCGCAACTCGGCATGAAGGTTGCGGTGGTCGAGAAGGACCCGACCCTCGGCGGCACTTGCCTCAATGTCGGCTGCATGCCTTCGAAGGCGCTGCTGCACGCTTCCGAGATGTTCGAGGAAGCGGCACATTCCTTTGCCAAGATGGGCGTCAGTGTCTCGGCGCCGAAGCTCGATCTGCCCTCGATGATGAACTTCAAGCAGCAGGGCATCGACGGCAACGTCAAGGGCGTCGAGTTCCTGATGAAGAAGAACAAGATCGACGTCCTGATGGGCAAGGGGAAGATCCTTGGCGCCGGCAAGGTCGTGGTCACCGGCGCGGACGGCAAGGCGCAGACGGTCGAGACCAGGAACATCGTGATTGCCACCGGCTCCGATATCGCACGGCTGAAGGGCATCGACATCGACGAGAAGCGCATTGTCTCGTCGACCGGCGCGCTGTCGCTGGAGAAGGTGCCGGGCAAATTGTTGATCGTCGGCGCGGGCGTAATCGGGCTCGAGCTCGGCTCGGTGTGGCACCGCCTTGGCTCTGAAGTCATGGTGGTCGAATTCCTCGACCGCATCCTGCCGGGCATGGACGGCGAGGTGGCAAAGCAATTCCAGCGCATCCTGGAAAAGCAGGGCTTCAAGTTCAAGCTCGGCGCCAAGGTCACCGCGGTCGACACCTCGGGCAAGGTGCTGAAGGCGAGCGTTGAGCCGGCCGCCGGCGGCTCTGCGGAATCGATCGAAGCTGACGTCGTGCTGGTCTGCATCGGCCGCGTGCCTTACACCGATGGCCTCGGACTGAAGGAAGCCGGCGTTGCGGTCGACAATCGCGGCCGTGTGCAGATCGATCCGCACTTCTCAACCAACGTAAAAGGCATCTACGCCATCGGCGACGTCGTCGCCGGGCCGATGCTGGCGCACAAGGCCGAGGATGAGGGCGTCGCCTGCGCGGAGATCATCGCCGGGCAAGCCGGCCACGTGAATTACGATGTGATCCCAGGTGTTGTGTATACCACGCCCGAGGTATCCTCCGTCGGCAAGACCGAGGAGGAGCTGAAACAGGCCGGTATCGCCTATACCAGCGGAAAATTTCCCTTCACCGCCAATGGCCGCTCCAAGGTCAACCAGACCACGGAAGGTTTCGTGAAGATTCTCGCAGATGCGAAGACCGATCGCGTGCTCGGCGTGCACATTGTCGGCCGCGAAGCCGGCGAAATGATTCATGAAGCATGCGTTTTGATGGAATTCGGCGGTTCGGCCGAGGATTTGGCGCGCACCTGCCACGCCCATCCGACCCGTTCCGAAGCCATCAAGGAAGCGGCGCTTGCAGTCGGCAAGCGCGCGATCCATATGTGACCCCGGGACCGGTTTGGGGTAACCTGAACCGACGGGATTGCTTCGATGCTGCGTCGTCTTTTACAACCCTTCTGGGTTCTGCTTGCGATCATCTTCCTGATCGAGGCATGGCTGTGGGATCACCTCGAGCCCATCGTTGCGAAGATCGTCGCCTGGATTCCGCTGCGCCAGTTCAAGCAGTGGCTGGCTGACCGCGTTGATTCGCTGTCGCCCGCGATGACGCTGATCGTCTTCGCAGTCCCCCTCATTCCGCTGTTTCCGCTCAAGCTGATCGGGCTGTGGCTGCTCGCGCATGAATACTGGCTGACGGCCGTCTCGGTTCTCGTCTTCGCGAAATTCGCCGGCGTCGGCGTCACCGCGTTCATCTTCGACGTGACGCGCGAGAAGCTCTTGGAGATGCGCTGGTTCGAAAGGCTCTACGAGTTCATCCTGATGATCCGCGCCAAGGCCAAGGCCCTGGTCGAGCCGATCAAGCAGCGCATCCGCGAACTGCTGCGCGGCGACGGCGACGGCTGGTCGGCGCGGACGCTGCGGCTGATCGCCCGCTTCCGTCGCAGCGTGCACGAGGCGCGATAGCGTTTTCAAGCGAAGTGGGTACCGGTTCGCGTGAAGAAAACGCGTCCAAGCAAGAATCTCTTCAGCTCGACGCCTGTTAGTTCGACGCCTGGGCGAGCTTGCCCCACTCATTCGCCTGGATGCGGACGACCAGCTTGTAGCCGCCGCCATCAGGCTTGAACACCGACGCCTCACCCTCGCGGATGTCGAACCAGTCCTTGCCGAATGCGTCCATGATGTTCGGCTTGTGCGAAACGATCACCACATTGGTGCCGGCCAGCGGCGTCGTGCTCGCGAGCTTGCGCAGCGCCTGGGTGCGCCGGTTGTTCTCGTTGGGCGAGACCACGAGGCCGCCTTCGCTGATATCGGCCGAGGCTTTCACCTCGCCAAAGCCGAGCAGGGTGCCGGTGTCGACCGCGCGCTGGAACTGGCTGGTCTGCACCTCGCCGACAGGAATTTTCAGCTTGCGCATGGCTTCACCGATCGCCTTGGCGAGCGCACGGCCGTCGTCATTGAGCTGGCGCTGTTGCGCCACGTTCTTCGGATTGAGCGGGTCGGTGTCGGCCTGATCCGGATAGGTCGCGCCGTGGCGGAAAACGATCACGTATCCGCCCTGGCGCAAGGCGTCGACCCATTCCGGCGGCGCCGACTGGCCGTGGGCCGCCAGCGAATACAATCCGAACAAGACATAGAGCAGAACCCGTCGAACGATTGGCATGGACTTCTCCTGTCAATGATCGTGCAGTGAGGAACGAAGCGGTCCAATTCCATTGGCTTGCTATTGCGTTTTGCGGTCCCCTGAAGAGACCGCCGCCTAGTGCAGATGCAGCACGTGCAGCAGGTGCGGCCAGAACAGGCCGGCCCAGGTCATGCCGATTCCCATGAGCATCAGCAGGCCTGATACCCAGGCCAGCCACACCATGCCGGTGATGATGGTTGCCGACGCCAGCACGATGGCGATCTGGAACATCGCGGATGCATACTCGTAATGATGATACCTGTCGGTTGCCACATCGCGCGCCGCTTCGGCATCCTTGGCGCGCTTGGCGAGTTGCTCCGTTCCTTCGCCGGTTTCCGGCTCGGAGCGGTAGCGCGCGGCGGTCTTTTCCCAGGTCTCGATCTGCTTGGTCAGTGCGGCCTTGGCGGCTTCGTCGGTGGTTGCGCCGAGCGTCAGCTTGCCCTGTTCGGCCGCGGTCTGAATCTGGGTGCGGCGAATGCTCTTGGCCTGGAAGAAGGCCCAGAGGTTTGACGCTTCGACGTTCTTGGCGATCGAATCGGTCTGAGCGCTCTTGCCGAGCATTTCCGACAGCGCAAGGCAGAGCGCAATGACGGCAATCAGCAAGGCGATCTTGCGGTTGGAGCCGGAAGCGTGTTCGGCGTGCTCCGCATGCTCCATGCTTTCGTGTGCGCTCATTATCCCCTCCAGGTGAAGCGTCGGCCGAACGATTGACCGAACAATGTGGCGCGCGCAAGGGGTGCTATCGCGTTTTCAAGCGAAGTGGACACCGGTTCGCGGGAAGAAAAACGCGTCAACGCGAAGAGTCTTGGCTGTCAACCGTATGACGGGGAGATGTCAGCGGCGCGGATGGGCGCTGCGGTAGACTTCCAGCAGCCGTTCGGCATCGATGCCGGTATAGATTTGCGTGGTCGAGAGTGAGGCGTGACCGAGCAGCTCCTGAATGGCGCGCAGATCGCCGCCGCGGGATAACAGATGCGTGGCAAAGGAATGCCGCAGCGCATGCGGCGTGGCGCTGTCGGGCAGGCCGAGCGCGCCGCGCAGCCGTTCCATCGCAAGCTGGATGATTCGCGGACTGAGCGGCCCGCCGCGTGCGCCGACGAACATCGGTCCCGCCGGCGACAGCGGGTAGGGACACATCGCCGCGTAGTCCTCTATCAGTTGCAGCACGTTCTGCAGCACCGGCACCATCCGCGTCTTGTTGCCCTTGCCGGTGACGACGAGCACGTCGCCTTCGCCCGGCTTCGGCACGTCGCGCCGCTTGAGGCCCAGCGCCTCGGAGATGCGCAGGCCCGAGCCATAGAGCAGGGCCATCACGGCGGCATCGCGCGCCAGGATCCAGGGATCACGCTCCTCGCCGGCGCGCTCGTCGGCCTCGGTGAGGCGCTTTGCCGCCGTCATCTGGATCGGCTTTGGCAAGGTCTTGCCGACTTTCGGCGCGCGAATCGCGGACAGCGCTCCGACTTTGCCCTTACCCTCGCGCTCGAGGAATCGGCCGAACGAGCGCAAGCCCGCCAGCGTGCGCATCAGCGAGCGCCCCGCGATCTCGTCCGCGCGCCGCATCGCCATGAAGGCGCGCACGTCACTCGCCTCGATCGCGGCAAAGTTCTTCAGCGTCACCTGCTTGCCGCGATGCTCGGCAAGGAAGGCCAGAAACTGCCTGATGTCGCGGGCATAGGCTTCCAGCGTCTTCGGCGACAGCCGCCGCTCGGCGCCGAGATGTTTCTGCCATTGCACGATTTCGCGCATGATCGTGCCGTCTGCGCATTCGAGCGCAAGCTCTTCAATGGCTGGGTCGGTTTTCGCCAATTTGCGCGAGGCCTGTTTGCGGAGGATCTGGGGGTATCGACGCCGTGATTCTCCTGATTATATCGCATCCTCTTCGTTTACCCTTCGCTAAGGCGGCGCCTTTTCCGATGGACCACCCCACCCGCACTAGCGCTCCTGCCGTCTCGACCGATGTCGTCGACGTGCTGGTGCCGGTCGCGCTGAACCAGACCTATTCCTACCGCGTGCCCCGCGGCATGGAACTGGCGGCCGGCGATGTCGTCGCGGTGCCGCTCGGCCCGCGCGAGGTGATCGGCGTGGTCTGGGCGCAGAACGCAAAGCCCGATCCGCGGCTGCATAACCGCCTGAAGGATGTCGGCGAAAAGCTCGACGTGCCGCCGCTGAAGGGAGAATTGCGCGCGCTCGTCGATTGGGTTGCCAATTACACGCTGTCCGCCCGCGGCATGGTGCTGCGCATGGCCTTGCGGATGGGCGAGAATCTCGGTCCCGAGCGGGCGCGCATGGGCGTGCGTCTTGTCGGCGAACCGCCGCGGCGCATGACCCCGGCGCGGCGGCGAGTGATCGATGTGCTTTCCGACGGGCTGCTGCATGGCAAGTCGGAAGCCGCGCGCGAGGCCGGCGTTTCCACCGGCGTGATCGACGGCCTCGTCGATGAGGGCACGCTCAGCGTGGAGGTGATGCCGCCGCCACCGCCGCCACCGGCGCCTGATCCCGATTTCGCGCGGCCGGAGTTCACGCGGGACCAGCGCAGCGCTGTCGATATGCTGCGCACGCTCGCCGCCAGCGGCAGTTTTCATGTCGCGCTGCTCGATGGCGTCACCGGCTCAGGGAAGACCGAGGTCTATTTCGAGGCGATCGCGGAGACGATCCGGCGCGGCAAGCAAACGCTGATCCTGATGCCGGAGATCGCGCTCACCGGCCAGTTCCTCGACCGCTTCTCGCAGCGCTTTGGCGTGCGGCCGATCGAATGGCATTCCGAGCTGACACCGCGCACCCGCGCGCGCAACTGGGCGGCGATTTCCGAGGGCAAGGCGCCGGTCGTGGTCGGGGCGCGCTCGGCGCTGTTCATGCCCTATGCCGATCTCGGACTCATCGTCGTCGACGAGGAGCACGACCAGGCCTACAAGCAGGATGACGGCGCGCACTACCACGCCCGCGACATGGCCGTGGTGCGCGCGCACATCGCCAAGATTCCGATCGTGCTGGCGTCAGCTACGCCTTCGGTCGAGAGCGAGGTGAACGCGCGCAAGGGCCGCTACCAGCGCGTCGCGCTGCCGGCGCGCTTCGGCGGCCAGCACATGCCGCATATCGAGGCGATCGATATGCGCCGTGCACCGCCGCCGCGCGGCCGTTTCATCTCGCCGCCACTCGCCGAACAGATCCGCTTCGCGGTGGAGCGGCGCGAGCAGGCGCTATTGTTTCTCAACCGCCGCGGCTACGCGCCGCTGACGCTGTGCCGCGCCTGCGGGCATCGCTTCGCCTGCACCATCTGCGACGCCTGGCTGGTCGATCACCGCTTTCGCCAGCGCCTCGTCTGTCATCATTGCGGATTCTCGATGCCGCGTCCGCATGTCTGCCCGAACTGCGCCGCGGAAGAATCCCTCGCCGCGATCGGCCCCGGCGTGGAGCGCTTGCAGGAGGAGGCTGCCAGCCTGTTTCCGGATGCGCGCACCATGGTGCTGTCGAGCGACCTCATCACCTCGATCGAGACCATGCGCAGCGAGCTCAACGAAATCGCGGAAGGGCGCGTCGACATCATCATCGGCACCCAGCTGGTGGCGAAGGGCCACAATTTCCCGCGGCTCAACCTGGTCGGCGTGGTCGATGCCGATCTTGGCCTGAGCAATGGCGACCCGCGCGCCGCCGAGCGGACCTTCCAGTTACTCAACCAGGTGATCGGCCGCGCCGGCCGCGAGCAGGGCCGCGGCGTCGGTTATCTGCAGACGCACCAGCCCGAACATCCCGTGATGAAGGCGTTGATCGCCAATGACCGCGAGGCGTTCTACGCCAGCGAAATCGACGCGCGCGAGCGCACCGGCTATCCGCCATTCGGGCGGCTGGCGAGCCTGATCATTTCCGCCGGCGACCGCCCGACGGCGGAAGGCTTTGCGCGCAAGCTTGCCGCGGTGGCCCCGCTTGATGAGCGCGTGCAGGTGCTGGGCCCGGCGGAGGCGCCGCTCGCCGTCATCAAGGGCCGCTATCGCTTCCGCCTCTTGGTGAAGTCGCTGCGCAACGTCGACCTGTCGGAATATTTGCGCGAATGGCTCGCGGCGGGACCGAAGACCAAGGGCAATCTCAAGCTCGAGGTCGACGTCGACCCGCAGAGCTTTTTGTGAGCCCCAAGGAGGGCTCCCCTACGAAAAAAGCCTGCCGTCATGACAACGGCAGGCTTTCCTTGAGCTCGCAGCATTTTCTGCGGCTTTACGCTACGCAACGCTTACAGGCTGGTTAGAGGCGTAAACGGAGCCGGTTGGCGTCCGCGGGGCTTACATGACCTCGGCGGTGACGTGGCCGACGCCGGAAGACGTCAGGCCGACCGCGCGGGCGGCGCCCTTGGAGAGGTCGAGCACGCGTCCCTTGATGAAGGGGCCACGGTCGTTGACGGTGACGACGACGCTGCGGCCCCGGTGGGTGACGCGCAGCTTGGTGCCGAACGGCAGCGAGCGGTGGGCGGCCGTCAGATCGTTCTCGTTGAAGCGCTGACCCGAGGCAGTCCGGCTACCGGACTCGTTGCCGTAGAACGAGGCGACGCCCGCGAAGCCGCCGGAGCCCGACGGGGCGGACGCGTTGGCATCCCGCCAGCTGTGGCTGGCGCGGTGATGGTAGTGCTTCTTTGATTTTGCCGAGGCTTCAGAAAGGCCCCCGACCACAATAGTTGCGGCGATAAGCGCCGTTGCCGAGAGCGACCGGGTTACCCCCGGTGCCATCTTGGTCTTCAGCATAATAATAGTCCCTTGATAGTATTGCCACATTTTCGGCAAGTGGACCCCCTGTCCCAGTCGCGATGAGGGCGTTTCCTTTCACAATGAGGCGCGAATTGGGCAGCAAAGCCAGATTATCTCGGGCTGAAACATCTTGTTACTGAGGGGTGTAACTACGGAATATTCCGTAATCTTTAGCTTTAACGATTTTTAATCTATTTTATACTTCACAATACTACACAAACGAGTATTTTGCTGCACCGCAAAGACTTGCGGAAGTATTGCGCCGTGCCGAACGTTTGGAACAATTTTGTCCTAGCCAAATCTAGCCGTTTCGGACGGCCAGACCGCGCAGCTGGGTCTGAATAAAATCGCCGATTGCGGGGCTCGATCAGAGACGGCGTTACGCGGTTTGGTCGAGCGCGAAACACGTTGTTCTGCGACGTGGAAATCGCGCCGCCACAACGCTTCCGATCACGCGCCCGTCATGTTGCACCTGCGCGCTTGCCATGCTAGCAAAGCCGCGATTTTAACGATCCCGGCAATTCCTTTGCCGGGCGAAAATCGAAGTCCCGCTTGAATTCCAAGGGCTTGGATCGCTAGGCGCCGCTTCGTGGCGACGGTTTTTCCCTTGCGAATTTGACAGCTAAAAAGAGCGCGTCTGTGGCTGCACAAGATCCG
>Ga0081540_1002716_pt1 | contig 14395 bp, 14 predicted proteins | sample TabmetS2T1R1_FD_71024 | JGI IMG/M metagenome (GOLD analysis project Ga0081540, IMG submission 71024) | Tabebuia heterophylla rhizosphere microbial communities from the University of Puerto Rico - S2T1R1 | ecosystem: Host-associated > Plants > Roots > Rhizosphere ... | reverse complement strand
ACGCGCTCGTCCGAAGGGAAGCAGTCGAACGCAATGCGCGCGGAAAAGGCAGCCGACGCTTGGAGAACCGCTTACTGGGTTGCCCTCCCGCTGACTCGCTCCGCAGCGAAAAGCCCCGTTTCCGGGGCCTTTCCAGTAGCGGGGGCAGGATTTGAACCTGCGACCTCCGGGTTATGAGCCCGGCGAGCTACCTGACTGCTCCACCCCGCGGCGTGGGCTCAAGTATAGCTCAGCGCTCTCTTACCCATCCGCGGCAAATTGGCGACCAGGAATCCCGCCGCGAGCACTGCGATCCCGGCCAGCGCGTCGAAGATGAAGTGGTTCCCCGTGACGACGATCGTGATGACCACCGCGATCGGATAGAGCACTCCGAGCACGCGCACCCAGCGGCTGCGGCCGTAGCGGATGAGCCCGGCCCCGACGCCTACGGCCCAGCCCGCGTGCAGGCTCGGGACCGCCGCGACCGGGTTCGAGAAGGCGGACGCGTGCGGCGAGCCGATGTCGATGTTCCAGATCGCCTCGAGGGTGTCCTCGATCCCGAGGCCCTCGATCAGGCGCGGTGGCGCCGTCGGGAACTGCCAGTGGATGAACACCGCGATCGCGGTCGCCGCCAGGAACCCGTTGCGGAAGCTCCTGTACCCGTTGCGCGAGCGGTGGTAGAGCCAGACAAAGAAGACCGCCGTCAACACGAAGTGGCCGACGAAGTAGAAGAGGTTCATCGCCTCCACGAGCTCAGGCACGCCGAGGAATGCGCGTTGGAGCGACTGCTCCCAGGCGAAGTCGAGCGCGCGCTCGAGGTTGTCCACCCGCTGCGCGTTCTCCATCGCCACGGGCCAGTTCGGGCGGATCATCATCCGCGCGAGCTCGTACGCCCAGACCGCGCAAAGGACGATCAGGATCTCGCGTACGCCGTCCCGCCGCTTGACTGCGTCCCACGCCCGACGCATGTGAAGATCTTATGAACAGCTACCGTCGCCGTGACGGACGATGCGTGTAGCGGCTATCGATCTCGGCACGAACACGACGCGTCTCCTTGTCGGGGACGTGGTCGACGGGCGGGTCGATGCCGTTGTGCGCCGAAGCACGATCACGCGCCTTGGCGAGGGCGTCGACGCGCGCCGTCGCCTGCTGCCGCTTCCCATTGCCCGCGTCCGAAACTGTCTCTCCGACTACCGTCGAGAGCTTGAGTCTCTGGGCGTGGAGCGCACCTTGCTCGTTGCAACGAGTGCGGTTCGGGATGCCGAGAACGGCGAGGCGTTCCTCGGCGAGATCGAGTGGAGCTACGGCTTCACGACGCGACTCCTGAGCGGTGAGGACGAGGCGGAGCTGACACGCCGGGGTGTCGGGGAGCTCGGTTCCGGGGTGGTCGTCATCGACGTCGGCGGGGGTTCGACGGAGCTTGTCTCGGCAACCGAGCGCGTCTGCACCAACCTGGGCTCGGTGCGGCTGACCGAGCGTTTCCTGGGCTCCGACCCGCCGACCTCCGCGGAGCTCGAGGAAATGACCGACGCGATTCGCGCCGTGCTGTCCGAGTACGAGCTGACCGCGACGGACGGCGTGGGCGTCGCGGGCACGGTGACCTCCCTCGCAGCGCTCGATCTCGGCCTCCTCGACTACGACTCGGAGCGCGTGCACGGGCACCGGCTGAGAGAGGCCGCTGTTCTGGCGCAGGCGGAGCGCCTCGCCGCGATGCCGCTCGCCAGGCGCCGCGAGGTGCCGGGCCTCGAGCCCGAGCGCGCGCCGGTGATCGTCGCCGGGACGGCGATCCTTCTGGCGACGATGTGGTACCTCGGCCTGGATGAGATCGAGGTCAGCGAGCGAGACCTCCTCGACGGGGCGGCGCTCGAGGCCGCGAAGCTGCCCGAGCCGGTCGAGGGCGACGCCCCGCCCGGCGCCTACACCTGCTGCTAGCCGGGCTCGTCGAGCGGCTCAGGCGGCTCGTCCTCGGCCAGGCGCCTCTGGACGAGCTCGCGGGCGAGGATCCCGACGAGCCGGCCGTCCTCAACCACGGGCACGCGCTCGGCGTCGCGCTCCTCGACGAACCGGAACGCCTCCTCGAGGTCCATGTCCGAATCGATCGTGTAGTGCGGCGGCTCTGCGATCTCGCCGACGGTGGTCGTTTTCGGGTCGAGGCCGGGCGCCACGACTTCCCGCACGAGCGTCTTCCGCGTCAGCACGCCGACGAACTGCCCATCCCGTGAGACGAACACCGCCCGCACTTCCTCGCGAGCGAGCAGCTCGCCCGCCTCGGTCACCGGCGCCGACGCGTCGAGCGTCCGCGGTTCCGGAACCATCGCCTCGCGCACCTTGCTCACGGGTAGATCCCCCGGGAGTCGAGCGCCGATGCGACCTCGCGAATCGCGCCCACCAGAGCCGCGCTCCGCATTGACAGACGCTGCTCCTCGGCCAGGTTCCAGACGCGGTCGAATGCATCGCCGAGCTTGTCCGCGAGCTTCGCCCTGATCTCCTCACGGTCCCAGAACAGCCGCCCGAGATCCTGCACCCACTCGAAGTACGAGACCGTGACGCCGCCCGCGTTCGTCAACACGTCCGGGAGCACGGGAATCCTCCGGTCGGCCAGGATCTCGTCCGCATCGATCGTCGTCGGCCCGTTCGCGCCCTCGGCCACGAGCCGGCACTGGATCCGCGGCGCGTTCTCGGCCGTCAGCTGCTCCTCGAGGGCCGCGAGCACGAGGACGTCGCACGGGAGCTCGAGCAGCTCCGTGTTCGAGACGTGCTCGACGCCCGGGTAGTCGGCCAGCGTCCCGTGCTGGTCGACCCACTCGCGCACGGCGTAGTAGTCGAGCCCGTCGGGCGAGTAGACGCCGCCCGAGATGTCCGAGACTGCGAGCAGCTTCGCTCCGCGCCCCGCCAGCTCACGCGCCGCCACGCCGCCGACGTTCCCGAACCCCTGGACGACGAAGCCCTGCTCGGCCAGGTTCCAGCCCAGGCGGTGACAGGCCCGGTCGATGACCATCACGACGCCCGCGCCGGTCGCCTCGCTGCGGAACACCGAGCCGCCGATCGAGATCGGCTTGCCCGTCACCACCTCCGGCACCGCGTGCCCGAGCTGCATCGAGTACGTGTCCATCATCCAGGCCATCGTCTGCTCGTTCGTGGCCATGTCCGGGGCGGGAATGTCCTTCTCCGGGCCGATCACCGGCAAGAGCTCGATCGTGTACCGCCGCGTCAGCCGTTGGAGCTCGTCCGTGGACATCGCGCGCGGATTGCAGCGCACGCCGCCCTTCGCGCCGCCGTACGGCAGCCGCAGGAGCGCGCACTTCCATGTCATCCACATCGCGAGCGCCGCGCACTCGCCGAGCGTGACGTGCGGGTCGTAGCGGATCCCGCCCTTCGTCGGCCCGAGCACGCTCGAGTGCAGGACGCGGTAGCCCGGGAAGACGGCCCAGTCGCCGTCGTCCATCCGCACCGGCACGCTGACCATGACCGCGGTCTCCGGGTAGCGCATCCGCTCGGCCGCGCCAGCGTCGACGTCGGCGTGGGTCAACGCCTCCTCGTACTGCGCCACGGCTGTCCGGAAGAGCGGCGTATCCCATTCGAGGGGCTGCTCCTCGAGTGAAATCTCGTCGATGCGCGCCACGCGGTGAGTCTATTTCGGCCGCACTTCGAGCGTTAGCCCGGAGATCCCGAGCACGACGACCTCGTCCCCCTTGTCGACGCCCTCCCGGCAAAGCGCGCGCCAGTTCTCGCCACGCACGCGGACACGCCCCGAAGGGCGGCAGTCGCTGAGGGCGATGCCCTCCGCGTCCACGAGCGCCTCGGCCCCTACGCGCGGACGCAGCCGGCGCGAGATCCGGATCCAGAACGCCGCCTCGCCGAGCTCGATCGTGATCCCGACGAGGATCGCGAGGATCCCGAGATAGCGCGGCAGGACGAAGACCGCGAGGAAGAGTGCAATGACGAGAGCGATCTAGTGCCCCATCCAGCAATACGTGCCGGTCTCTGGCCCGCGATCACACGGCGTCAGAGTCCACCCTCGCCCTTGCCAAGGCTGCGAGCCTTGGCGGCGGTCGAGTGCGGCCTCTGGCTTGGTGCTCGCGACCCAGAGCCTCGGCGGCATTACTGGACGGGGCACTAGTCGACGATCAGGACCGGCGTCCCGAGCTGCACGTGGTCGAAGAGCCAGGTCGCTTCAGGAATGAGCATCCGGATGCAACCGTGCGAGGCGGAGTAGCCGATCGAGGCCGAGTCAGGCGTCCCGTGGATGCCGACGCCCGGCGCCGAGAGCCCCATCCAGCGCGTGCCGAGCGGGTTGCCGGGGCCGGGCGGGATCGGCTTCAGGCCCTTGGCCCAGGCCGAGTCCGGAGGTCGCCACCACGGGTTCGTCTGCATGTCGACGATCCGGAACGAGCCCGTCGGCGTCGGGTACTGCGATCGTCCGGTCGCCACGTGGAAGCTCCGCACCGGCGTCTCCCCGTTGAACAGCTCGAGGCTGTTGGCGCCGCGGTGGATCACGATGACCGGCCCGAACCCGGCCTTGGACACGGACGGCTTCAGCGTCTCCATCACGACCGGGATCGGCTGCCGGATCCGCGTCCGCAGCGTCCGCACGATCGCGCGCACCATGGTCTGGCGGCGGACGGTTCGGCCCCACTGGGAGTCGGCGATCTGCGGATGGCCGTCGACGAGGCCGGTGACGACCGCATTCTCGGCAGGAATCCCGAAGCGCTGGTCGAGCGTGGAGACGTACTCCTTCACCTGGTTCCGGTCGACGTCGACGCTGACCCCGATGTCATCGCCGGCGCCCGCCTGCTGAGCCCTCGACACCGCGTCCTCGATTGCGGCGTTCATACCCAGCCGCTGCGGAGGCACGGACCAGTGCTGGCGCGCAAACGAGAACCGAAGCGGCGTGGCGAAGCGCGCGCCGATCTGCTGCTCGGCCTGTCCTGCGTCGAGGCCGGACGTGTTGACGCCTGCGATCCGGACGCCGTTCGGAATCCGCTTCGAGGGCCCTGCCGACGGCGCGAGCGCGATCGCCGCGCACAGGACGAGCAGCGTCGAAAGCACCACCCGCTTCCAGAGCGACATGCGGACGAATGAAGAAGCAACCCTCTTCACGAGCCAGATGTTACGACCAAAAGCCCTGCTCTGCGAGAAAGTGCCGGGGCGGGACTCGAACCTGCACGCCCCGAAGCGGCACCTGATTTTAAGATCGCCGGAGCCCCGAGACAGGCCGACCCGACCCGAAGTCCGCGTGCGATCGTTGCAGTTGAAGCAAGCCTGTGGGAAGATCTTGTGGTTCTCGCGCGTCAACTTAATGTCAGCGGCATCGTTTCCGGTGCCGATCAGGGGTCGCGAAAGGAGCGACCAATGCAGGAAGTCGGTGCACAAGCGGTGCTCGAGTCTGCACCGGAGATGGGTGAGGGCCTGACAACGTCCCTCCCCCGCGGTGACGTCGAGCACGCGCTGTCGATCGAGGACGCCCCGCTGGAGCTGATCCTCGATTTGACTCGCTTTGCGGACGGCGAGCCCACCGAGGCGCGCAAAATCGCGGTCGCGTGGGAGCGGGCCGATCTCGAGCGAGTCTTGCAGGAGACCGAAGGCGATCGAATCGACTTCACCTTCGATCGCGACGCGCTGTGGAAGGCGATGGAGGAGGATGTCGAGGCACACGGGCTCCGCGAAAAGGCGATCGTCCTCGCGGTCGCCGTGACCGCGGCTTCAGGCGTAGCGCATAGCGCCGCGGCTGAGCCGGGCCCGTATTTCGGAGCAGGCGGGCCGCCGATTCACTCGATGGCACCTGACGACCGATCCGTCTCACGCGCCATCCCCACGCCCGAACCGACCGTGGGCGTCGACAACGTCGCCCTCTCAGACCACGGCGTGGTCGCGCTCCCGCCCGAACCGACCATGGGCGTCGACGACCGAGCCGTCTCACGCGCCATCCCGACGGCCGAACCCGGGCTCGGCGTGGACGACCGGGCGGCCTCGCGGGCAGTCACGGCCTTCGCGGCCGAGCCCGTCGGCGCAGAGGACGCCGGCAGCTGGGCGCCGTCCCCCGCCGAGACAGCCGCCATCGGAGGAGCGATCGCACTGGCGATTACGGGTGCGGCATTCCTCGTAACTGGTCGACGGCACGGGCCGGAAGCGCGTCCGGCATAGGACACTGCTCGTTGGAGCGCCCCTCTTCGTGGAGAGGCGCTCCAACGAGATCGTCTCGTCTTTCTCTGGCGACCTGGTCTTGATGCCGGGGGCGGGACTCGAACCCGCACGCCCCCGAAGGGGACACCTGATTTTAAGTCAGGCGCGTATGACCAGTTTCGCCACCCCGGCCGGGGAAGCGTAGCCTCGTCCCGCGACCTACTGGCCGGGCGCCATGTCCTTGACGCTCTGGTAGCGCTCGCCCGCCTTGTTGCGGCGCTTGTCGCGGAAGTCGGAGAGCGCGCCCTTGTCGAACGACGTGCACGTGAGCACGAAGCCGTGGCCCGGATCGACCTGCTCGAAGTTCGCATCCTGGTTCTGCGAGTACGGCGGCTCGTTCCACGCGGTCGCCGCGATCTTGCTCCCGAGCTCGGCGAACGGGGCGACGACGAGGCCGGACGGGTCGTCCTGGTAGAAAGACTGGATCTTCGCGACGTCGCTCTGGCTGACCTTGGGCCCGTACTGGACGACGATCCCGCCGTGCTCAAGGTTGTGGACGAGGATCGTCTCCTTGATCGAGTCGGGATAGATGCCCCACGGCGCGGGCTGCTGGTAGTGCGGGCCGCTCGAGGGCGGGGACGAGTTGTAGTCCACGACTGCGTTCGGGTTGTTGAGATGCTTGGGCTTCAGGCCCGGGAACTCCTTCTCGGTGCACGTGCTCGTGCTGATGAGGCCGCCCGAGGCGCTGCTGCTGCCGCCGCCTCCGAACGCGACGACCGCGAGCACGCCGCCGAGGAGCAGGATGCCGAGACCGGCGAAGGCGAGCACGTAGAGGTACGTACGCCTCTCGCCGGGCGTCCTCGGAGTCGTTCGCTGTTTCGGCGCCTGGACCGCCTTTCGCGGCGGCGGCGGAGTGCGGGCTTTCTTGGCCAAGAGCGGCGATGGTAGCAACGTCCGACGGCCGCTCTACCGTTTGCAAGTCCCATGTGGATCGCTTTTTTCATGCTGCTCTCGTTCGCCGCGCTCGCGGTCGGCGGCGCCTGGTTCCTGCGCCGGCTCCGCGCCGAGTTGGCCGTGCTCCGCTCCGACGCGGGCGCCCAGCTGGCCGAGCGGAACGCTGAGGTCGACCGCCGGCTCGAGGCGATGACCTCGACGCTCGACCGCCGGCTCGAGAGCACGTCGCACACGACCGGCGAGATCCAGCGGCGACTCGGGGAGCTCGGCCGCGCGAACGAGGAGATCCTCGCGCGCGCGAACGACCTCAAGCGCCTCGAGCAGGCCCTGCGCCCGCCGAAGGCGCGCGGCGGCTTCGGGGAGCTGCTGCTCGAGAACCTGCTCCGCGACCGGCTCCCGGCAACGGCGTTCTCGCTCCAACACGGGTTCTCGGGCGGTGAGCGCGTCGACGCCGTGATCAAGGTCGACCGCCTCGTCCCAATCGACTCTAAGTTCCCGCTCGACAACTTCGAGCGCATGCTCGCCGCCGAGAACGACATCGAGCGCCAGCAGCACGAGAAGCTCTTCGCGCGCGATGTGAAAAACCACGTCGATGCGATCGCCGGCAAGTACATCCGGCCCGACGAGGGCACCTACGACTTTGCATTCATGTACCTCCCGTCGGAGGCGATCTACTACGAGCTCGCGTGCGGCAAGACCGGCGCGCTGCTCGCCTATGCGCACGACAAGCGCGTGCTGCCGGTCTCACCGACGACGCTGACCGCGTACCTCCAGGTGATCGTGCTCGGCCTCAAGGGGCTCCAGATCGAGCAGCACGCCCAGGAGGTCATGGCGTACTGCGCGCAGCTGCAGGGCGACTTCGGGAAGTTCAAGGAGGACTTCGAGCTCGTCGGCACGCACGTCGGACGCGCGCAGAACAAGTTCGTGGACGCCCAGAAGCGGCTCGGGCGTTTTGAGACGAAGCTCGAGCAGGCCGGCGAGGCGCCTGCGGAGCTCACGGCCGAGGTGCACGAGCTCCCCGGCATCGGCGCCGCCTAGAGACCTACTCGAGGAGCCCGACGCCGGAGCCTTGGCCGTGGCGGACGCCGTCTCGTCGTAGTTGCTCCTGGAAGCTGCGAATCTCGCGGTCACCGGTGCGCCGACGTCGGCCTCGATGGAGTCGAACGTTCCGACCTCGACGAGCCGGTGGACGAAGGAGTCGGCGAACGGCTTGGCGTCCGCGGTCGTCGGCTCCGGCTTCACGCTGCCGCCGCAGCCCGCGACGAGCAGGCCGAGAACGGGCGCGAAGGCAGCGAGGCGGATCAGGCCGGTGCAGTCTGCTCTTGCTTCAGGTAGCGGATGAGCCCGCCGGCGACGACTATCTCGCGTTCTCGAGGGAGCAGGTCGTGGGTGAGCATGATTTCCTGGTCGCCGTCCATCTGGCACGACAGCTCGTCCAGCCCCTCGGCGATCTCCTGCAGGCCCGAGATGCGCCACGTCTGTCCGAGCTCGGCCTTGTCGTAGTCGGCCGCATCCTTGAACAAGAGCGGGACGATCCCCTGGGCGATCAGGTTGCGCCGGTGGATGCGTGCGAAGCTCTTCGCGATCACTGCGCGGACGCCCAGCTGAGCCGGCGCGAGCGCCGCATGCTCTCGGCTCGAGCCCTGGCCGTAGTTGTCGCCCGCGACGATGAAGCCTCCGCCCCACTCCTTCGCGCGGCGCGGGAACTCGGGGTCGCGGTGCTGGAATGTGAACTCGGCGATCGCCGGGACGTTCGAGCGGTACGCCATCACCGTCGCGCCGTCGGGTGAGAGGTCGCCGGTCGAGATGTCGTCGGGCGCGACGATCAGCACGCGGAGCTCGAGTGTGTCGGGCAACTCCTTCTGCTCGGGCGGCGGCTTGATGTTCGGGCCGCGCGGGACATCGATCGACGACGCCTCGTCGGCGGGAACCGGCTCCAGGATGTGTCCCTGGACGACAGCAGGTCGGGCCGGCGGACGCGCCGGAAGCTCGGGCGGAGTCAGCTCCCGCGGATCGGCGATCTCGCCCTTGAGCATCGAGGCCGCCGCGACCGCGGGCGAGCAGAGATAGACATTGTCGTCGGCGGTCCCGCTTCGCCCCGGGAAGTTCCGGTTGAAGGTGCGCAGCGAGTTTGCCCCGGACGGAGGGGCCTGCCCCATGCCCACGCACGGCCCGCAGGCCGGCTCGAGCATCCGGATGCCGGCCGAGAGCAGGTCGACGTACGTGCCCGACTGCGTGATCTGGTCGAGGATCTGACGCGAGCCCGGGGTCGCGGTCGCCGAGATGAGCTTCTCGGAGATGCGGTCTCCACGGAGCGTCCCGCCGACGATGGCCATGTCCTCGTAGGACGAGTTGACCGAGGAGCCGACGCATACCTGCGCGAGCGGCGTCCCGACGAGCTCATCGACGGCGACGACGTTCCCGGGGCTCGACGGCTTCGCGATCAGCGGGACGAGCGCCGCCAGGTCGATGTGCTCGACCTCGTCGAAGTCGCTCTCGTCGTCGCCCGTGTCGAGCGCGGTGAAGTCGCCGGAGCGCTCCTGCTCGTCGAACCAGGCCTTCGTCTCCTCGTCGGCGGGGAAGACCGCGCCGGTCGCGCCCAGCTCGGCGATCATGTTCGCGATCGTCCCGCGCTCGGTGTACGAGAGCGTCGAGACGCCGGGCCCGGTGAACTCGAAGATCGCGCCGCGCCCACCGCGGACGCCGCGTCGCCGGAGCAGCTCGAGGATCACGTCCTTCGCCTGGATCCACGGCCGCTGGAGCTCGTTCTCGAGGAAGACGCCGACGACCTTCGGGCACGGCAGCTCAAAGGGGTGGCCGGCCATGCAAACTGCCACGTCCAGCCCGCCGGCCCCGATCGCGATCATCCCAGCCGAGCCCGACTGCGTCGTGTGGCTGTCCGCGCCGACCAGCGTCTTGCCCGGCGTCGCGAAGCGCTCGCAGTGGATGTAGTGGCAGATCCCGTTCCCGGGCCGGGAGAACCAGGCGCCGTACTTCGCGGACATGGCCTGCAGGAACCGGTGGTCGTCAGGGTTCTTGAAGTCGATCTGGAGGATGTTGTGGTCGACGTAGACGACCGCAGTCTCGACCTCGACGCGCTCGTGGCCGAAGAGCTCGAACTGCATCATCGCCATCGTCCCGGTCGCGTCCTGGGCCAGGGTCTGGTCGACTGCGATCGCGATCTCGGTGCCCGGATCGAGCTCGCCCCTGACGAGGTGCTCTTCGAGGATCGTGCGCGCGAGCGAAGCCATCGCGGTCAGTATCGCAGGAGCGCTCCGACGCCTTCCGCAGGACCCAGGTCGTCGTGCGCGGTCACGGCCCAGACGGTGCCGCCGTGCGCGACGGTCTGGTGCACGGTCAGGTCGAGCCCGTCGTCTCGGCGCTCGGTCTCGGTCCCGTCGAGCGGGCACTGACCGCCCGTCGCCGAGAGCCGTCCGCAGGCCGGGCACTGCCACGCCTCGTGATCTGCGCCCTCCTCGTAGAGCAGGACTTCGACGCGCGCGTCGGAAGCGGCTTCGAGCACGGCGGCCCAACCCGATGCGGCACGCCCGCCCCGGCCGGCTCCTTCACGCCAGCGGTCGATCAGTGCGCCCTCCTCCTTGGCCCGTGCGGCGTCGAGGATCGGGCTCGTCAGCTCGAGCAGCACCTGCGGGGAGGCGTGAGCCTCGGCGCTCGTCCAGCCGACCACGGCATGCTTCGACCCGTTCGAGAGCAGCTCCTCGAACTCGGCGCGCGTCTCCTCCGACGAGACGACGATCACCTTCGGCGCGCGCATCCGGCGCACGCGGCGGTCGACCTCCTCGGCCACGTCCTTCAGGTGCTCCGAGACGAGCTTCTCGATGTGCCGCTGGAAGCGCGCTTGCGACCAGCCGCCCTGGTCGTGCCGGCCGGGAACGTCGTCCGTGCGCTCGACGATCTCGTCCAGACGACCCGCGCGGAGCCGGAACAGCTCGCCGCGCTCACGTCCGACGAACGCCACGATCGCGCCCTCCCCCCGGCCGACGAGCGGGACGAGCGGAGACAGGTGGAACTCACGGCCCACCCGGACGCGGTCCGGAACCGACTCGATCAACGGCTGCGGGCGCCACACGTTGTCCATCCCGGCCGAGAAGAGCGCGACGCCCCGCGCCCCGTCGCGCTGGAACTCGTTCGCGAAGTAGTCGCGGATCCGCGCGAAATCCTGCTTCAGCGCAACCCGCTGGTCGTGTGTCAGCCCACGGTTGTTCGTCTCGGCGTGCCGCTCCCCCTCGGTGAGGAGCGAATGCACCCGTGTTGCGGCATCACCCGGCGTCGGAGCCGTCTTCGGATCGAGATCGAGGTAGAAGCTGACCGCGCAGCCCTTCTCCGCACGGAACTCCGCAAGCTCGCGGAGCCCGTTCCAGCTCACCGTTTCGGCCATGTTGATCCCTTTCCGGTCAGAGCGGCGATTCTATGCGTGTAACTGCTTTCTGCAGGCTGCTGGTGAGGGAAGTTTCAAGCGATCCGATTCGTTGAATAACCTGGTGGACCCCACGGGTCCCGATCTTTGGAGAGGATGCTTTTGTGAGCGACGTCCGTGACCTGATCATCATCGGCGGCGGGCCGGCCGGTTACACGGCCGCGCTTTACGCTGCGCGCGCGAACCTGAACCCGCTCGTGATCGAGGGAATCACCTTCGGCGGGCAGCTGATGATCACGAGCGACGTCGAGAACTACCCCGGCTACCCGGATGGCGTCCTCGGCCCGGCGATGATGCAGGACTTCCGGCGCCAGGCCGAGCGCTTCGGCGCCGAGTTGATCACCGAGGACGTGACAGCGGTCGACTTCTCGGAGCGGCCGTTCCGCGTCGAGGTCGGCGACGACGAGTACTTCGCGCGAGCGGTGATCGTCGCCACCGGCGCCAGCGCGCGACAGCTCGGGCTCGAGTCCGAGCGGCTGCTCCAGGGCCGCGGCGTCTCGTATTGCGCGGTCTGTGACGCGGCCTTCTTCCGGAGCAAGAACGTCGTTGTCGTGGGCGGCGGCGACTCCGCGATGGAGGAGGCGATCTTCCTCACGAAGTTCGCCGACAAGGTCACGGTCGTGCACCGCCGCGACGAGTTCCGCGCGTCGCCGATCATGCTCGACCGCGCGCACGCGAATCCGAGGATCGAGTGGATCACGAACGCCGTCGTCGACGAGGTGCTCGGGGAGGACGGCAAGGTGAGCGCCGTTCGCGTCCAAAGCGTGAACACGGGCGAGAAGACGGACATCCCGGCCGACGGGCTCTTCGTCGCGATCGGGCACGACCCGAACACGCGGCTCTTCCTCGACCAGCTCGACCACGACGAGGCCGGGTACCTCGAGGTACAGCCGGGCTCGACGGCGACGAACATCACGGGCGTGTTCGCGGCCGGCGACGTCGCCGACCACACGTACCGCCAGGCGGTGACGGCGGCCGGAACGGGCGCGATGGCGGCCCTCGACGCGGAACGCCTCCTTTCGTCCGAGGATCATCAGGCGGAGCCCTTTCTGACGGCTCCCCACGCGGAAGCGGTCTAGCCGAGGCCCGCACTACCCTCGCTTCATCGCGAGAAGCGCCTGGACCGATCTGCTCGACCCGACCGAGGACGAGCTGCGCGAGCATGTCCCGCACGAGATGCGCGCCGACGCCTTGGGCGAGCTCATGCGCCCGGCCGATCCGGACGGCCGCATGCCACGGCCGAGCATCAAGAGCCACGGCGACTACGTCCTCGGCTTGCTCCTCGCCGCGGTCGCCGTGCCCGAGGAGGACGTCGTCTACTACCAGGAGGTCGACTTCGTCCTCAGCCGAGACCGGATCGTCACCGTCCGCAAGACGCCCGGCGGGCGGCCGCCGTACGACCCGAGCGACGTCGGGGACGCATGCGACGCGGTTCCCCACGAGCACTCACCGGGAATGATCGCCTACCTGCTGGTCGACGATGTCGCGGAGCGCTACATCGACCTCCTCGACGCGCTCGACGACGAGATGGAGGAACTCGAGGAGGGCATCGACACGTGGCCGCCCGAGAAGGTTCGCAGGCGGATCGCGGAGCTCAGGCGCGACCTCCTGCACATCCGCAAGACGCTGGCTCCAACACGGGACGCCGTGCGCGAGGTCGTCGACGGCCGCGTCGACATCGAGGGCCGAACGTTGTTCACGCGCGAGGTGTTCCCGCGGGAGGTCGAGCAGCAATTCGGCACGACCTACGACAAGCTGCTCCGGGCGACGGAAGGTCTCGAGTACGCGCGCGACCTGCTCTCTGCAGCCCGTGACTACCAGCAGGCCCGCATCTCGAACGACCAGAACGAGGTCGTCAAGCGGCTGAGCGCCATCGCGTCGATCCTGCTCGTGCCGACGTTCATCGTCGGGCTCTACGGCCAGAACTTCATCCACATGCCGGAGTACCGCTGGCACTACGGCTACGCCTGGTCCTGGTTCCTGATCCTCGCCTCGACGGTCGTGCAGCTCATCTACTTCCGCCGCAAGGGCTGGCTCTAGGACTTCCGCCGGAACACGTACCAGACCGCCAGACCGACGAGACCGAGGACGACCAGAGCGAGGACGACGTAGCCCGCGTCGTCCAGGATCCGGACCGCGACGTTGCCCGCGAGATAGGCGAAGACGCCGACCGAGATCGCCCATGAGATTCCTCCCAGCGCGTTCCAGGCGAAGAAGCGCGGCCAGGGCATGTGATTCGCGCCTGCGAGCCACGCGGCCGTGACCCGCAGGAACGGGAGCCAGCGTCCGACGAAGACCGTCTTGCCGCCGTGCTTTTCGAAGAACGCCTCGCCGCGCACGAGGAACGCCTGGCGGCGGTCTTCGAACCGGCCGGGGCGCGCGAGGACACGGCGCGCGCCATGGCGTCCGAGCTCGTAGCCGATGTTGTCGCCGACGATCGCCGCAGCCGCCGCGGCGACGATCACGAACGGGAGCCAGAGCTTCCCCTGCGACGCGAGGATCGAGGCGGTGATCAGGGCCGTCTCCCCGGGCAGCGGGATGCCCGCGGACTCGCCTCCGATCAGCAGCGCGAGCAGGACGTACGCGACCCGCGTAGCCGGCAGGGAGAGGAAGACGAGGGTGCTCATCCTTGGTCGGCTGCGAGCCTAGAGCCCGGGGCTACGATCCTGCGAAGTGCCCTGGTTCATCTGTCCCAACTGCAAGCAGCGCTCGGTCGACATCGACGGCGTCGAAGGCTTCTCTGAGCAAGCGCCGCAGTGCCGCCACTGCGGATTCGGCTTCCTCTTCGAGCTGATGGACGACTACTACCCGGCCCCGAGCGCGGGGTTCGTCGTCTGCGACGCGGAAGGGCGGATCCTCGCGGTTGGCCGCGGCGTCTTCGAGCTGACCGGCTACCAGGAG
>Ga0081540_1002715_pt1 | contig 14396 bp, 17 predicted proteins | sample TabmetS2T1R1_FD_71024 | JGI IMG/M metagenome (GOLD analysis project Ga0081540, IMG submission 71024) | Tabebuia heterophylla rhizosphere microbial communities from the University of Puerto Rico - S2T1R1 | ecosystem: Host-associated > Plants > Roots > Rhizosphere ... | reverse complement strand
GACAATGAGCAGCGCCTTGACGCTGTCACCGGCCACGCCGTCGTTCCCGTGGTCGTCTATGTCGGCAGCGAGATGGCCGGGCCCGGTCATGTCAGGCATCACGGCGGCGGCGACCTCGCCATCGGCGCCTCCGCTGCGAGCGAAGCGCTGGCGCAAACGCTCGAGGCCGCCGGCGTCCGCACCACGATATCGGACGACATCGAGGTGACGCAGTGGAGCAAGCTGGTGATCAACTGCGCTTTCAATGCGCTTTCCGCCGTGGCCGGCATTTCCTACGGACCGATGCTGGAAGTCTCCGGCACCAGGGATGTCGTCACGCGGACGGTGCAGGAAGCAATATCAGTCGCTCACGCCTGCGGCGTCTCGATACCCGACGACCTCCTCGCGCATATCCTGAACATCCCCACCATCATGCCGGAACAGAAGTCGTCCACCGCGCAGGACCTTGCGCGCGGAAAACCCAGTGAGATCGACTTTCTCAACGGCTATGTGGTGCGCAAGGGCGCCGAGTTCGGCATTGCCACGCCGACCAATCACGCGCTGCAGGTGATGGTGAAGCTGGCAGAACGTAGCAAGGAGCTATCCAAGCAAAGGATGTAGCCCGGTGCTATGCGCGATCCTCGGCGGTCGTGAAAAATTTCGTTCCATCGAAGAAGCGGTTCGGGCGATTGAATACCGAGAGAAACAGCGCTCCGTTCGGAGAATGGGCAACATGGATGTTGCCGCCGGGTCGCCACACGAAGTCGCCCGCGCCACAGCTCCCTTCTGCGTCTTCCAGCGAACCTTCGAGCATGAAGGTCTGTTCGAGCGCCGTGTGCTCGTGCAGGGGCACGACCGCGCCGGGCGCCATCTTGAACAGGATGGTCGAGCGCCCCTCATCGTCCTTGTACAGGATCTTCATCTCTATTCCGTCGAACTCCGTTCGCTGCCAGGGCATCGACGAGGCGGCGACGAAGGTCGAGCGGAGTTCGGGCGGGTTGACGGGCGAAGGCTTGTTCATGGCTTCTTCTCCGAAAAAGTGTTGCACCGCTCTCGCTTTAGGAAATCTCGTAGACCGATACCCTGTCCGCGATGCCGCTCAGCGCCACGCGTCGGGGCGTCGGCTGTAACCCGTTGGTCTCGAGCAAGGCCCGGGCAAGTGCGTTCTCCACCACCGATTCCGTCACCACGATCGAGCGTGAGGCAGCAAGACCCTGGACGCGCGACGCGATATTGACCGTCTGGCCGAAATAGTCCTGCTGGCCATTGAGCGTCACCGCGAGGCATGAGCCTTCGTGGATGCCCATCTTCAGGAGCAGGCTCTGATGCTGACGCGCGGCGCCAAGATCGCTCATCGCCTCGCGCATGCGGATCGCAGCCGCAATGGCGCGATCGGGCGTCTCGAAGGTTGCCATCACGGCGTCGCCGATGGTCTTCACGACCGCGCCCCTTTCGGACGCGATGATCTCCTGCAGCAGCCTGAAATGTTCGTTGACGAGATCGAACGCCGTGAGGTCGCCGACGCGATCGTAGAGCGCGGTGGAATCCTTGAGATCGCTGAACAGGAAGGTCAGGCTCAAAATCTTCAGGCGCTGGCCGATCGCAAGCGTTTCGGTGCGATAGATATCGCGGAAGGTCTGATTGGTGAGCAGACGCGTTGCCGTGAGAACGGACTTGCGTCGCCCCAGCAGGTTGTCCAGCGCAGGGCTCGCGACCCATACCGCCGGCAATACACGGGCATCGGTGCGGTTGTCCAAAGCCAGGCGCAGCGGCCCCGGGCGCAGGGCGGCCGTGTCGACGGGAACCTGGACCTTGTTGAAAATCACCGAAAGGTTTTGCCGCTCGCTTGTCTCTTCGCCGCTGACATCGAGGAACTGGGCCGTATGCGTAACGGGATCGAACACGATCAACGTCCCCTGCGGCGCGTGCAGGGAAAGGATGGCTCTTTCGCCGGCCGGCAAGTCGACAAGTTCGAGCGTGAGCTCGTCCAGCAGTCTGTCCAGATCGGTCGGAAGATCGAGCGCCGAACTCCAGAAGATCTGGCGATAATATTCGGCCGCGGACAATTCGTCGGGGCTATGCGCCGCGATCTTTCGCACGCGGGGGCTTATCGTGAAGGTCACCTCGACCAGATGATCGAGCGTCGTCTCGTAGCCGGCGGCACAGAAGGCGCATTCGTACTGCGCCCGATCCACGGTCTTCAGGCTCTTGTTGGCGGACAGAATTCCGGCGCAGCTCGGGCACATGACGTTCCACGTCATCTCGAACAGACCGAGCCTCACCGCATTCAGGAGAGCTGCAATGACGCGGTCTTCGTCCATGCCCTCGGTGCGCGCGAGATCAAGCGCATTCACCTTGTTCAAGGCATGATCCGCCGCATCCCGCACCATGCGCTCGAGCATGTCCACGACGGCTTCGTCGGATGACTGACGCAGGGCGGCAAATAAAGTCTCGGTTTCGCTCATGCGGTAATGCTACCTGAAAGAAGGCAGCGCGAACACCCGTTAACCCCGCCCGCGTGTGCTGCAAGTGGTCCGGCCTCCGGGCGCAAGCCAACAAAAAAGCGGCTCCGAGGGCCGCTTTTTCGTTAGACGCTCCCAGGCATCAGTACGCGTCGTATCCGTAATACCCATATGACACCACCGGTGCGACAGTGACGCCAACCGGGCCGACGCCGACCGGACCGACGTACACGCCCGGAGCGCCGTATTCGACGACGACCGGCGGCGCGAACATGCGGGGATAGCGGCCGGTGTTGTAAGGCGTGCGGACGCCGTAGCCGCCGGTCATGTAGCGCGAGTTCGGATAGTTGAACCCGATCGTGCCGGGCTCCTGCGTGGCTTCCTGCGCCATCAGCGGCGTGGCGAGGGTGGTGGTCAGAATCGCGGCTGCACCGAAAAGTACAAGTTTTCTCATCTCTCTCCCTCCGTAGCCCCTTCGGGGAAGCAACAGTGGAGCCGAACTCGTGTTCCTGGTTCCCGATCAAGCCGTCGTGAAGTCGCGCGCGGCGGCGACCGCTCGTCCGGGGAGACTCCATCAAAAAGCCCGCGACGAAATCGCGGGCTTTTGCAATCTGAAGCAGCGCGCTCGACTCAGCGCGTGGTGAGACCGGTGGTCCGGGCTGGCGCGATCGCGGCAGCTTTCAGGTTCGTCCGCGGTGTCAGCACGCTGAGCTGATGCGGAGAGACGGCCGACGCTACGGGTGACTGTTCTCTGACATCGGCTGCGCCCAACACGCTGGCCTGCACCGGCGATATCGGAAAGCCCTTCGCCTCATAGGTCGGCAGCTCCGCGGCAAAAACGGCGGTGGAACCGACAATCGAGATCGCGGTTGCGGCTGCGATGGAAAGGTAGATCTTGTTCACTTGAATTCTCCGGGGTGGGCTTCGTCGCCGCAGCCTATACCCCTTTTGCTGCAATGCGATATCACTTTATCGCGCCGCAACATCGAAGCGTGAACAGTCAGATAATGGTGATATGTCAGTTGATTAGCAGAACCGCATGTAGCGCCGTGCCAATTGGCAAGTAGCCTGGATGAGCGCAGCGACATCCGGGACTACTCTGACACCGTCCCGGATATCGCTGCGCTCATCCGGGCTATCTGACCCGGGCTGATCGCTATTGCCCCCGCCGCTTAGGCGACGTTTCGCTTCTCGATGACTTTGCGGAAGTCGGTCGCCAGGCTGCTGTAGTAGCCGGCCAGCACCTCATAGAAGGTCTGCTGTGCCTTGTCGGTGGCCTCGCGCGCCTGGGCTTCGCATTTGGAGGCCTTACTCTCGTATTTCTCCACCTTGGTCTGAAGCTCAGCCACCACCATGGTCGTTACTCCCCACAACTCGTCCCACGTCACGATGGTATGCCGGGTGACGTCGAAAAGATGGCCGCGGCGGGGAGATCTTGCAGCAGCGCCGTGAGCAAGTCGTGACGGTTAACGCGCCGGCACCGACGCCGGCGGTCGCACGGATGTGCCTGTTGCAGCCGCCGGCCGCTTGGCCGCGACGCGCTTGTCAGCGCGTTTCCCGCTATCGATCGACTCCAGATAGGACGACAGCGCCCAGGCCGAGCTGGAATTGCTGACATAGTGCTTCTGCAGGAACAGATAGAGCGAGAGGCGGAAGCGGCCCTTTGCGAGGCCGCGCGCGCTGCGATGGCAGGCCGCGCAACTCTCTGCGAACAATTTTTGCGGCGGCTTGCCCTGATCGAGGTTTTGCGCCTCGGCCGCCGAGCCGGCCAGCACGGCCATGAGGCTGAGGACAAACAGGCCGCAGCCCGTCTTCTTTGACGACATCAATTCTTATCCGTGTGAAGCCACCTGTCCCTCCCCTGGTCAGAAGGACGAAAGCGGAAATGGAAGGCGTGCAATCTGCTGTCCACCGGTGGCGAAAAGGAGGCTGCCTCCGCCTCATTGCGCGCCATTCGTGGCACGGCGGTTACAGAAACAAGGCGGGAGCCGTAGCAACCGTAGGATGGGTGGAGCGAAGCGATACCCATCACCTTCGCGGGTCTGCCACGATGGGTATCGCTACGCTCCACCCATCCTACGCACCAACTCCTACGCACTAATATGGCGGCTTCTTCCGCTCCCGCTGCGCTCTTGCAGCTTCCATCCACCACGCAAGATCTTCGGCAAACCGCGGAAACGCGCTCGAGAGCGCCTTGCCGCCCTCGCCTTGCGGCTTGCCGTCTTCGCTGAGCGTCTGCGCGATAGGCCCGACCGCGATCGAGCTTGAAATCACCACCATGCCCATCTCGGAAAGCGTGCCGTGCCAGGCGAGCGCGGCGCGGGCGCCAGAGATGCGGCCGGCGGAATAGCTGACGATCGCCGCGGGCCGCCAGAACCATTCCTCGAGGAAATGATCGGTGAGGTTTTTCAGGCCCGGCTGCATGCCCCAGTTATACTCGCCGGTGACGAAGACAAAGCCGTCGGCGCCGCGGATTTGCCCGGCCAGCTTTTCGAGCGCATCCGGCGCGCTGCCCTTCGGATATTCCTTGTACATCCGGTCCAGCATCGGCAGGCCGATCGCCTTGGCATCGATCAGTTCGACATCGTCGCCGCGGGCGCGCAGCCCCTCGACGACGAATTGCGCCAGCCGGATGCCCAGGCGGTCGGAGCGATAGGATCCGTAGAGAACGAGAATGCGGTTGCTCATGATGGAACAAGCCTATCATGATGATTGCAGCATGCAGAAGACGCCATTGGCGAAGGTATCGCCTGCGCTCCACCGATCTAGTTTTCCCGAAATGAGAGAAAGCCGGCGGGCATTACGCCGCCGGCTGCCTCCTGCGACTGCCGGCCCGGGTCCGGTTCCGCCGCCATCTCTGACGCAAGTCTGATCTTTTGCGTCGTTCCTGACTCAAGTCTGACCTTTGCACGGTTAATGAAGTCCTAACGATGCTAGCGTGATGATAGTCACGGATGGCGAGACCTCATCCGGCTACGCTCACTGTCACCTTTCGGGAACGGTTGTCCGTAAAATTCCCGAACGGAATCTATCGGAATTTCCAGCGGAATCCGCCGCTGCTATTTTCACAGTGACGAATCGTTTTGCGCAGGAGGCCGACATGGCCCAGGTCTATTTTCACTGCTCAAATGCCCGGGAAGTCCGGATCGATCAGGCCGGCGCAGCGGTGAGCGATCTGAACGAGGCGCGCGACCGCGCAGCCACCGTGGTGCGATCCCTCATTATGGAAGAGAGCGCGGAAGACTGGCGCGACTGGGTCGTCCATGTCAGCGACGATTTCGACGAGGAAATCTTCGTCGTGCCGTTCGCTTCCGTTCTCGGCAAGTCGCATTGAGGCTGTCATGATCGCCGCTCACGCCACGTTCATGCCGCTGCTCCGCCGCCTCGATCTGATTGTGGCGCGCTGGTACCGCCTCGTTCACCGCGCCCGTGACACCTACCGGCCCGAACGCCATTACATGCGCGGCCCCGGGCCGAAATGGCACGCCAAGCATCGCACCGAAAAGCGCTACCCCTAGCTGGTCGCTGTAGCAGTGGCCCGGATGCGCGCAACGCCATCCGGGACGCGTTTATCGACGTCTTTTTCCGCCTTCGATCGACGCCTCGCCGGTTCCCATTTTGGAACAACCCTGACGCGTGGCCTCAACCTCACCATGTCCTCGCCTTGCTTTGGTCAAACCTCGCTGGCCGTCTGAGACCGCCGGGCAGAGGAATCGCCACGCACAGGCAAATACGCACATCGCCCAAGCGGGTGACATTGGACCAAAGGACCGCCAATGCAATCCACGCAGATGCCGAAAATGCTGAAAGAGACCGATCCGCACGACATCTTCGCGATCGAGCAGGTCTTGGCTGCACACGCCAACCGCGCGCCGCCGCTGGTGCACGATCCGGCTGCCCAACCTGCGGCGCCGCAAGCTCCTGCCGTACCCGAGATTTCGGTCGGCGCACCTTCTTCGCAGGTCGACGCGACGTACCACGCGTCCGCTGCGAGCGAGTTGAAAGATGTTCGCCCCGGCGACCTCAAGACCCTCGGCGACGCGTCGACGGCCACATGGACCAAGGGCGTGCTGATGGCCGCGCTGGGTCTCGGTGGCGCCATCGCTGCCGCTGCCTGGCAGCATTATGGCGATCAGGCCAAGGCGATGGCGATCGGCTGGGCGCCGCCCTCCGTCATTGCCGCAATCGCTCCTTCGGAAAAGCCCGCCGCCGAGCAAGAAAGCGTGCCGGTGATTCAGGCCGCAGCCGATCAGGCCGCCGCGCAATCGGCGCCGGCGGCGCCTGCCGAAACCGCGACGCCGGCGGCGCAGGCCGCTGCAGCCGCTCCTGTCGCCAGCGCCCCTTCAACCGAGAGGGCGCAATTGCAGTCCGATCTCGTCGCGATGACCCAGCAGGTCGAAGAATTGAAAGCCAGCATCGCACAGCTCAAGGCGAGCCAGGCGCAACTGATCCGCGATGCCGCCAAGGCGTCGGAAGCGAAGGCTTCGGAAGCGAAGCCTGTGGAGCAGAACTTGCGGCCCAAGATCACCGCAGCAGCGGCGCCTCCGCCGCCGCGCCCGGCGGTTGCTCCCGTGCGCAAGCCGAAGCCGGCCTACCCGCCGGCCCAAGCCGCGTATGTTCCGCCACCGCCGCCGGCCGTAGCCCCGCCACCGCCCGCGCCGCCACCGCAAGCCGTTGCTGACGATGGCCAACCCGTGGTGCGGCCGCCGATGCCACTGCGGTAAGCATCGATCGGGGCACTCACGCAGTTCAGCTCTGATGCGGCCCCCGCATCATCTTCATGGCGTCTTCGATATGGCGCCACTCCCTGGCCTCCTCGACGTCGCCATTGCTCTCGCAGGTCTGCGCATTCCGCGCGGCCTGCGCGATCGCGGTGAGACCGTGCTTTTCCATCATCTGGCGCGCAATCGTGTGGATTTGCATTTCGGAAATCATGCCGCTCCTCCCTCACCAGATACCGATATCGATCGCTATAAACCTCCAGCCCTCAACGCTCGTTCCCGCGCTCCGCAGTAACATTTGCAGTAACATTTTAATGCAAGGGCGCAACGCGCGTCGTCATGCCGCGAGGCAAATGGCAAGCATAACAGCCCCAAGTACAACAACCTTCGGCATCAAGCCGCCGCCAAGTCCGGCGGCCTGATGCCAGATCAATTTCCCGCGCCGCACCGCTAGGTTGCTTCCCCGTTACGTTAAACCGTCCTAGTGTCGCTCTCGAACTGGCGGGCCTACGACCATGCGCACCCGCGTCAGAAAATTTGCCCACATCCTGGAACGCCTTGGTCTTGCAATGGCGGGCGCGGCGAGCGGCTTGTTCGTGGCGGCGCTGGTGGGAACGAGTCATTCCTGGCTCACCAACCAGGCTTTCCTGCTGCTGATGATGCTGTCCGGCGCCGTCGGATTCTATCTCGGCATCGACACCCCGCCGCTGCCCTTCCACGCCGACGGAAAACCTCAGTGCACGGACGGCAGTTGGGACCGCAAGATCGACACGCCGGAATTGCTCAGCGCGGTCGGCACGTTCTTCGCCGCGTTCTCGGCCTTTGCTTGCGTCGGCGTGATCGTGCTGCGCCACGATCCGCATCCGGTCTGGATCGCAATGATCATGGCCGGATGGATCGTCGGCGTCACGATGCAGATCATCGCCGGCGCGATCGCGCGCATGCGCGGCTAGTTCGCCGTCAGCTTTCTTCCTCCAGCGCCAGCACCAACTCGGTCAAGGTTGCGCCGACGCCGAACATCAGCGCGTAGGTCACCACCAGGATGACCATCATCTGTCTCGGCGCTTCGCTATGTGCAATCATATCCCTGACGTGGAAGGTATCGATCACCGTCAGCAGCAGGATGAAGGACAGGCCGAGCGCCACTCCCATCAGGAAGTGAGTCAGCAGCTTGTTGAACAGCGGCTTGCCTTCACGCATGGGAGTCTTGCCTGGCTTGCGATACCGGCTAAACGCGCGGTCGAAGGCAATGGTTCCTGGAACGTGAAATGTCCTCGCGCTGCGGCGCGTCGGCCTTCCACGTTTTCGAAGTGTTAAGCAAACCGTCGGCGCACCCATGCGCACTTCAAAAAATTTCCACAATCGCTTTTAGGAATTTGCTTCTCGACAAAGGAGACGGTCCCATGCGGCTAGGACAAGCAATTTTCCTCGGTGCGGCTGCGGCTCTGCTCACGCTGGCGGTGCCGACACTCGCCAAGAATCCGGACAGCCAGAAGAACAACGAGCAACCTGCCTCATCATCCTGCCACGCCTATCAGCAGGCGGACGACGGATCGTGGACGCAACTGCCGTGTCAGGAAATGGGCTCCAAGGCAACAGCGCTGCCCAAGTCCACCTCGAAGAACACCGACGACGAGACGCGCTGACCAAAATCGTTTTCCCTTCCTGGCAGCGTGATCGCGCCAAGGACACGGGGACCATGATCGCCCGCGATGGCCTGTGCGGCGTTAGCGCCGGCACGATACGCGCGCCGTCGTCCGGCACTACGCCGCAGCAACCCCCGCGGCCTTCGTAACGAAGGCGAGACGGCCGGTTTCGCGCGACGCGGCGGCATGCGTAAACCCCGGATTAAGTAGCACCACTTATGATGGAACTCCGCACTTAAATACCAGCGCAAATCGCAAACGGCATAAATCCCATGAAAATCGGCACCCTGCTCACCGCGGCCATCGTCTCGCTTTCCACTGTCGGCGGCGGGTTCGCCGTCTATGTCGCAGTCACGAAATACCAGACCATGGACAACGTCTCGGTCGCGCAGAGCCGGCTGCAGCTGGTGCGGGCGGTTAGCGGCATCCCCGCCTTCATGAACTCAGAGCGTGGCTTCGCCACCAACATCCTCTACGGCCCGGCGGCGGTGGACCCGAAGATGCGGGCCGAGCTCAACGAGAAATACCGCAAGAACACCGACGGCCCGCGCAACAGGATGAACTTGATCCGCAAAGACCTGTCGGCGTTCGACGACGCGGCGGCGGTAGCCGCCGGCATTGACGAACTGAACGCAAAGTTTGCTGCCCTGCGCGACGCCATTGACAAGGCGATCGACGGTCCGGCGGAACCCCGCAAGGACCTGGCAAGGAAGATCATCGCCGACAACGCCGTGTTCAATGCCGCCGCCACGAAACTGCTCGACGAGCAGGTGCGCCGCATGGCGCGGCTCGACGGTGACGCCTACCGGCAGGCGGTCTATGCCAACGTCGCCTGGACGCTGCGCGACGTCGGCGGTTACAACTCCAGCCTTCACAAGAACCTCGTCGGCGCCAACCGTGCCGCCACCGAGGCTGAAAAGATGGAATACAGCCGTTCGCAGGGTCGCGCCGACCAAATCCTGATGTCGCTGCAAGACCTGCGCGGCAATCCGGCGACGCCGGCCAATGTGGCGCAGGCGTTGGAAAAGATGCAGGAAAACTTTGTGGTGCGGCTCGGCAAGGAGCTGAAACTCGTCAAGGACGGCGCAGCCTCAGGCAAATACGAACACGATGTTAACGTGTTTTACGCGGAATCGCAGATCGGCCTGGGAGCCGTCGTCGAGGTGCGCGACGCGTTCTACGACAACGCCGAATACATTCTCGGCAACGCCTATTCCTCCGCTCGCTTCAGCTTCCTGATCGCACTCGTCGTGTTGCTTGCCGTGGCCGGCGCCAGTATTGCGCTGGTCACGATGGTTCGCCGGCGTGTCTGCAAGCCGATCGTCGATCTCACCGCCACCATGTCGCGGCTGGCGAGCGGCGACGTATCCGATGAAATCGGCGGGACGGAGCGTGGGGACGAGATCGGCGCGATGGCGGCGGCCGTGCGCGTCTTCAAGGACAACATGATCGCAGCCGAACGCCTCGCCGCCGAAAAGGAAGCCGAGAACGACGGCAAGGTGCGTCGCGCCCAGGTGCTCGACAATCTCACCCGCACCTTCGAGGCCAAGGTCACCGAGCTGGTCGGCGGCCTGTCGTCGGCATCGTCCGTCATGGAAAACACCGCGCAGTCGATGTCCTCGACCGCGGTCGCCACCAACCGTCAGGCGGCCGTCGTTGCCGCGGCCTCTTCGCAGACCTCCAGCAACGTGCAAACCGTCGCCAGCGCCACGGAAGAACTGAGCTCCTCGATTTCGGAGATCGGCCGCCAGGTCGCGCAGTCCACCGAGATCGCCTCCCGCGCGGTCGAGAACGCGCGTCGCACCGGCGAGACCGCCCGCTCGCTCGCCGACGGCGCGCAAAAGATTGGCGACGTCGTGACGCTGATCCAGAGCATCGCCGCGCAGACCAACCTGCTGGCGCTGAACGCGACCATCGAGGCCGCGCGCGCCGGCGACGCCGGACGCGGCTTTGCGGTCGTCGCCTCCGAGGTCAAATCGCTGGCCGGCCAGACCGCCAAGGCCACCACCGAAATCTCCGAACAGATCGCCTCGATCCAGGCCGCTAGCGACCAGACCGTGACGGCGATCCAGAACGTCGCCAACGTGATTGCCGAGATCGACCAGATCGGCACCGCCATTGCCGCCGCGATCGAGGAGCAGGGCTCGGCGACCAGGGAAATCTCCCGCAGTGTGCAGGAGGCCGCGCGCGGCACCCAGGAAGTCAACTCCAACATCTCCGGCGTCCAGAAGGCCGCCGACGACACCGGCTCGGCCGCCAATCAGGTGCTGGGCGCGGCCGAACAGCTCTCGGCGCAGTCCAAGGACCTCGCCGGCCAGGTCAACCGCTTCCTCTCGGAGGTGCGCGCGGCGTAGGCCCGCTTGGCCGGGGGGACGGGAGCCGCGCTACAAGCGGGAACTTTCCCGCCGGCTGGAGCTTTGTGTTGCGTAGCGTGGCTTGTCTCCCTGAACCGACCGCTGTTTTCGCGGTTTCACCCCGCGGGCGTCCGTGACTCCAGTCGAGATAGAAAAACTGCAGCGCCGGATTGCGGCCCTCGAAGCGGACAACGCAAGGCTCCGCGAACTCGCGGTCGACGACAATACGCAGTTGGAACGCGCCGAAACGGCGCTGGCCGATAGCGAACACCGCTATCGCACCCTGTTCGATTCCATCGATGAGGGCTTTTGCATCATCGAATTCTTCGATGGCCCGCACGGGCCGCTCAGCGACTACATCCATATCGAGGCCAACCCGGCCTACGCCCTGCACGCCGGCATTCCCAATGTGGTAGGCCAGAAGCTGCGCGAGATGGTGCCCGACGAAGCCGACGGCTGGGCCGAACTGTACGGCGGCGTGCTGCGGACCGGCGTACCGATCCGCTTCGAGCGTGAGCTTGTCGCCACCGGGCGCCATCTCGAACTCGCCGCCTTTCGCATCGAACCTCCAAGCCGCCGCCAGGTCGCCGTGCTGTTTCAGGACATCACGGCCCGCAAGCGCGCCGAGGCGGTAATGCAAAACCTCAACGAGACGCTGGAAGTGCGCGTTGCCGAAGCGATCGCCGAGCGCAAACAGGCCGAGGACGCGCTGCGTCAATCGCAGAAGATGGAGGCGGTTGGCCAGCTCACCGGCGGCATCGCGCATGACTTCAACAATCTCCTGACCGGCATCATCGGCTCGCTGGAATTGCTGGAGGTGCGGCTGCGGCAGGGCCGGACATCCGAAATCCACCGCTATGTCGCTGCCGCACAGGGCGCCTCGAAACGCGCCGCGGCGCTCACGCATCGCCTGCTCGCGTTCTCGCGCCGCCAGACGCTCGACCCCAAGCCGACCGACGTCAACAGGCTGGTGATGGACATGGAGGAACTGATCCGGCGCACCGTCGGACCGCAGATCGAACTGGAGGTGGTGACGGCCGGCGGGCTGTGGTCGGCGCTGATCGACGCTTCCCAGCTCGAAAGCGCGCTGCTCAATCTCTGCATCAACGCCCGCGATGCGATGCCGGAAGGCGGCCGCATCACCATCGAGACCGCGAACAAGTGGCTTGACGACCAGGCTGCCAGGGGACGCGATCTCCCGCCCGGCCAATATCTATCGCTCTGCGTCAGCGACACCGGCACCGGCATGACACCGGACGTGATCGCGCGCGCCTTCGATCCGTTTTTCACCACCAAGCCGATCGGCCAGGGCACCGGCCTCGGGCTGTCCATGGTCTACGGCTTCGTGCGCCAGTCCGGCGGACAGGTCCGCATCTATTCCGAGGTGGGAAGCGGCACGACGATGTGCCTCTATTTGCCGCGGCATTACGGCAGTTCGTCAGAGACCGCAGCCAGCACCAGGCCCGTCTCATCCGTGCCCAAGCCGACCGGCAAGACGGTACTGATCGTCGATGACGAACCGAGCGTTCGCATGCTGGTGACGGAAGTGCTCGAAGAGCACGGTTTCTCCTCGATCGAGGCTTCAGACGGACCCATGGGACTTCGAATCCTGGAGTCCGACGCGGCCATCGATCTGCTCATCACCGATGTCGGCCTGCCCGGCGGCATCAACGGCCGTCAGCTTGCCGATGCCGCGCGCCTGGCGCGGCCGCAGCTCAAGGTGCTGTTCATCACGGGCTATGCGGAGAACGCCATCATCAGCAGCGGCCATCTCGCGCCGGGCATGCGGATACTGACAAAACCGTTCGTGATGACGGCGCTGGCAAACCGCATCCAGGAAATGATCGGCGACGATCGAAAAGAGTAGGCCGAAGCCTGCCGCTATCCTCGCAATCCCAGAACGCGGCGGGCGATCGACTGGCGGTGGACTTCGCTCGGTCCCTCATACATCCGCATCAGCCGCGCCTTCTGCCAGAGCGCGTTGAGCGGGATTTCCAGCGTCATGCCGAGCGCGCCGAGCGTCTGCATGGCATGGTCGCAGGCCTCATAGGCCATCTCGGTCGCGAACACCTTGATCATCGAGGCTTCGTGGCGGACGTCCTCGCCGCGGTCGGTCTTGTCGGCGGCGTCCAGCACCATCAGCCGGCAGGCGTGCATACGGGTGGTGATGTCGGCGATCCACCACTGGATCGCCTGTCGCTCGGCAAGCTTGACGCCGAAGGTCTCGCGCTGCTTGGCGTGCTCGCACAGCATGTCGCAGGCTCGCCGCGCGATGCCGATGCAGGTCGAACCCATTTCGAGCCTGCGCGTGCGCAGCCGCAGTTGCATCGGCGCGTAGCCCTTGCCGATTTCGCCGAGCACCGAGTCCGCCGGGATGCGGCAATCCTCGAACACGATTTCGTAGGTCGAGCCGCCGCCGAGCATCGGGATCTCGCGCTCGATGATGAATCCGGGCGTTCCCTTCTCGACGATGAAGGAGGTGATGCCGCCCTGCCGCGCATCGTTGCCGACACGCGCCATGACGATGATAAAATCAGCGGCCCGCGCGTTGCTGATCCAGATCTTCCGGCCGTTCAGCACCCAGTCATCGCCGTCACGCACCGCGCGCGTCTTCATCGCGGCCGGATCGCCGCCGGCCCCCGGCTCGGAAATCGCGATCGCGGAGACCATGCGCCCCTCGATATAGGGCTGCATGTATTTCCGCTTCTGCGCCTCGGTGCCTACGGCCTGCAGCATGCGCAAGTTGGGCGAATCCGGCGGCAGCACGAACGGCACGCAGGTGCGGCCGAGTTCCTCGTGAACCGCAGCCATGGTGCGGGTCGGCAGGTCATGGCCGCCGAGATCCTCGGGCGCGTCGAGGCCCCACAATCCCAATTCCTTCGAGACGTCGCGCAACCGCTTGCGCTGTGCGTCGGTGAGTTCCGGATGACCGCCGCCGGGCAGCTTCGATTTCAAATAATGCGGCTCGAGCGGAATCAGTTCGCGGTCGACGAATTTCGCCACCGTCTCGCGGATCATCGCAGTCTCTTCATCGGCAATCATCGACAAACCTCTCAGTCGGCGAACCCGACATAACGGACGAAATCGCCGTTCGCCTCGCGATCGGAGCGGACGGCATTGGCGGGAAAACGATCGTCGGGATAGCCCATGGCGACGCAGGTCATGATCACCTCTTCCTCGGGGATGTCGGCGATCTCGCGCACGATATCCGAGCGCATGATGCCCTGCCCGTTG
>Ga0081540_1002714_pt1 | contig 14396 bp, 15 predicted proteins | sample TabmetS2T1R1_FD_71024 | JGI IMG/M metagenome (GOLD analysis project Ga0081540, IMG submission 71024) | Tabebuia heterophylla rhizosphere microbial communities from the University of Puerto Rico - S2T1R1 | ecosystem: Host-associated > Plants > Roots > Rhizosphere ... | reverse complement strand
CAGGGGGGCACGTGGGTGAAGTGCGCGCCCCGGGGGGCCGCAACGCCCGCGTCCGCGCGGATGGTGTCGCCGCTGCGCAGCGTCGCCTCGAAGCGCCCGTCGTCGCTCGCGAGCCGCGAGACGAGGTCCTCGCCGGCCTCGATCCCCTTCGCCCTGCGGAACCAGTCGGCGTACTCGACGAACAGCGCGATGGGGATCGGATCGACGTCCTCGGCGGCGATCCCGCGCTCTTCCAGGTAGGCCTCGAGCGTATGCACGCCCGACGCGTCCAGGTGCCAATCGGGTCCCGACCGCAGGAACATCCCGTCGGGCATGTGCTCGCGCCAGAACCCCATCGGGCGCCCGACGACCGTGGTCTCGATGCCACGATCCCGCGCCAACGCTGCCGTCGACAGGGCGTAGGGGCCGCCCCCGATCACCAGCAGGTGCGTCGTCCGGGGCGAGTCGGTCGACATCGGTGAGCCGAGTATCTTCCGATGAGAAGTGGCTGCGCAAGGGCTCATGAACGCCGACTTGCCCGTCCTCGTCGACGGCGCGCGCACGCCGATCGGCCGCCTCGGCGGCGCGCTGTCGCGGATCCCTGCGGTCGAGCTCGGATCGCACGCCGTTCGCGGTGCGCTCGACCGTTGCGCGGGACTCGCGCCCGACTACGTCGTGATGGGCAACGTCCTGCAGGCCGGCAACAGCCAGAACCCCGGCCGCCGCGCCGCCCTGCTCGGCGGCGTCCGGCGCGAGGTGCCGGGCACGACGCTCAACGACGTGTGCCTTTCGAGCATGAGCGCCGTCGCGCTGGCCGCGAGCATGGTTCGCGAGCGCGAGGCCGACTGCGTGCTCGTCGGCGGCTTCGACTCGATGAGCCGCGCGCCCCACGCGCTGCACGTGCGCGGGGAGGCCTCGAAGATGGGCGATGCCCAGCTGATCGACCTCATGGTCCACGACGGCCTGTGGTGCGCGATCTCCGAGGTCGGCATGGGAGAGCTGTCCGACCGCGAGAACGAGCGCCTGGAGATCTCGCGCGCGGCGCAGGACGTCCTGTCGCTGCGGTCGCATCGGCTCGCCGCGGCCGCGACCGAGAGCGGCCGCCTCGCCGAGGAGATCGTGGGCGTTCCGGTGGACGGGGGCGAGGTCGTTGCCGACGAGGGCATCCGCGCGGACAGCACGCTCGAGCGCCTGGCCGCGTTGGCGCCCGCCTTCGGGCGAACAGGGACGATCACCGCGGGCAACGCCTCGCAGCTCTCCGATGGCGCGTCGGCCGGGCTGGTGACGTCGAGCGAGCGTGCGCGGCGGGCCGGTACCGCTCCGCTCGCCGAGATCGTGGGGCGGGCAGTGGTCGCGGGACCCGACTCCACGCTTCACCGGCGGCCCGCCGAGGCGGCCCGCCGCCTGCTCGACCGCCACGGCCTCACGCCGGCGGACATCGACCTGTGGGAGATCAACGAGGCCTTTGCCGGCGTCGCGGTGGCATCGATCGACGCCCTGGGGATCGACCCCGATCGCGTCAACGTCAACGGAGGCGCGGTCGCCCTGGGGCACCCGCTGGCCGCCTCGGGCTTCCGCCTCGTCCTCACCCTCGCCTACGAGATGCGGCGCCAGGGCCGCGAGCTGGGCGTCGCGACGATGTGCGGCGGCGGCGGGCAAGGTGAGGCATTGCTCCTGCGCGCGGCCGTCGACCGCTAGCCGAGCAGGAAGCGCTCGACGGCACGGCGACCCTCGCCGTTGGGTGAGCGCGACTGGACGGAGTGGCCCGAGCCGGGCACCACGACGAGCTTGCCGTCAGGGGTGTGCTCGGCCTGCTCGCGGGCCCACGGCAGCGGCGTGGAGAGGTCGCGGCCGCCGGCGAGCAGCAGCGTGGGCACCGGCGGCAGCTCGCCGGACTTCGGCTGGGGCGGCGCCGGCGTCGGCGGCCAGCGCACGCAGGTCCGGGCCAGGCCGTTGCCGATCACCGTCGCCCGGTCGAAGGGCGCCGGGTTCGTCTTCGCGGCGGCGGCCTCCAGCTTCTGCTCGCGGCCGGCCAGCGGCGCGGCCGGAGACCCCCAGGGCGGGACGAGGTCGGCGCAGATCGTCGACGCGTGCAGGCCCTGGCTGAGGACGCCCGCCGGCGCCCGCTGGGCGCGGCGCACCGCGCGCACGATGCGGTCCAGCCGGCTGGTGCTGCCGTGCCGGGCCGCGCGCAGGGCCCCCAGCACTCCGGGGAAGTTGGGCGCGCCGACGCTCAGCGCGACGAGCGTGTCGTAGATCTCCGGCCCGTCGTGGTGGGCGCGGACCACGGCAGCGAGGTCGGCTGCGGGGTCGCCGGGGCAGTGCTGGGCACGGCAGACCGCGCGCAGGACACGCGCGCTCTCGGTCATCCCGTCGACCTCGAGGCCGTCGAGGCTCGCGGCCGGCACCACCGAGTCGAGGACGAGCTTGCCGACCCGGTCGGGGTGGGCGATCGCGTAGCGCTCGGCGACGAAGGTGCCGTAGGAGGTGCCGTTCAGGGTCACCTTGTCCGCCCCGAGCGCGGCGCGCAGCGCGTCGAGGTCCTCGACGGTGTCGGCCGTCGAGTAGAAGCGGCGATCCGGGCCGATCGTGCGCGCGCAGGCATCGACCGCCGCGGGCGGCGGCGGGGTCAGGTCGGAGGTCCCCATCGCCTTCTGCAGCGCCGGGCAGCGCAGCGCGTCGGCACCGGTGCCGCGCTGATCGAACATCACCAGGCGGTACTTGCGCGTCAGTGCGCGCATGCGCGCGCGCACACGCGGCACGAAGGCGACCCCGCCCTGTCCCGGGCCGCCGGTGAGGACGACGAGCACGGGCGCCCCCGCAGGCCTATCGGCGGCCGATACGCGTAGGTGCAGCGTCCCGGGCGTCCGGCCCGAGTGGTCGAGGGGGACGACGAGGGTCGAGCACGTGAACCCGCTCGCGTTGGCGCAGGCGTGGGCGCCCGAGAGCTTCGGCGCGGGCGCCGTGCGACCGGCAGCCGGCGCGACCGTCGCGGCGCTGGCCGCCGGCTTGCCGCCACCGCCGCCGCACCCCGCGACGAGGGCACCGAGGAGGAGGAGCCCCAACGCAGCCGTTCTCCGCACCCGCACAGCATGAACGTCCGCGACGTAACGACAAGCTCGTACCTGCCGGACGTTCGCGTGTGGCGGTGGGGCTAGTCGCGCATCGCCGGGAAGAGCACGACCTCGCGCAGCGAGCTCGTGCCCGTGAGCAGCATCACGAGCCGGTCGATGCCGATCCCGATCCCGCCGGCGGGCGGCAGGCCCTGCTCGAGGGCCTGGATGTAGGCCTCGTCGAAGGGCATCGCGTCCTCCTGGCCCGCGGCCGCGAAGCGGCGCTGGGCCTCGAAGCGCGCGCGCTGCTCGTCGGGGTCGTTGAGCTCGCTGAACGCGTTGGCGAGCTCCAGGCCGCCGGCGAAGAACTCGAAGCGCTCGACCAGTCCCGGCTCGGACCGGTGGTCCTTGGCCAGCGGCGAGATCTCCTTGGGGTAGTCGACGACGAACGTCGGCTGCACGAGCGTGGGCTCGACGACCTTCGAGAACAGGTCGTCGACGAGCTCGGGCCACGTGAGGTCGTCGGTGGGGATGTCGTGGTCGGATGCGGCGATCGCGGCGGCGAGCGCGTCGCGGTCGCGCAGGTCGAGCACGTCGATGCCGGTCGCGTCGCGGATCGCGTCGCGCAGCGTCACCCGGCGGTAGGGCGGCGTGAAGTCGATCTCGCCCTCGTATCGCGCGGCCTTGACCGCCCGCGGCACCAGCTCCTCCACGCGGCGCATGACGTCCTCGTAGTCGGCGTAGGCCTCGTACCACTCGATGACCGTGAACTCGGGGTTGTGCTTGTACGAGATGCCCTCGTTGCGGAAGTTCTTGCCGATCTCGTACACGCGCTCCAGGCCGCCGACGATGAGCCGCTTGAGATAGAGCTCGGTGGCGATGCGCAGGTAGAGATCGCGGTCGAGCGCGTTGTGGTGAGTCGTGAACGGCCGCGCCATCGCGCCGCCGTAGAGCGGCTGCAGGATCGGCGTCTCGACCTCGATGAAGCCGGCGCCGTCGAGATAGGCGCGAACGGCGCTGATGATCCGCGCACGGGTCATGAACAGCTCCCGCGCGCCCTCGCTGGCGATGAGGTCGAGCTCGCGGTGGCGGAAGCGCGTCTCGGTGTCCGACAACCCGTGGAACTTGTCCGGCGGCGGGCGCAGGCTCTTGGCCAGCAGCTGGAAATCCTCGACGCGCAGGGTCAGCTCGCCGCGCTTGGAGCGGAAGGCGAGTCCGTCGACGCCGACGATGTCGCCGAGGTCGAGCTCGAGCAGGCGCCCCATGCGCTCGTCGCCGAGCACGTCGACCTTGGCCTGCAGCTGGATGCGCCCCGAGCGGTCGTCGAGGTCCAGGAAGGCCATGCGGCCCTGGCCGCGACGGGCGTGCAGCCGGCCGGCCACGCGGTAGCGCGCGTCGGAGTCCTCGCCGGCGGGCAGGTCGGCGTGCGCCGCCTGGATGGCGGCGATCGGCTGCACGCCGCGGTAGGCGTGCGGGAACGGGTCGACTCCTTCGGCGCGAAGGCGATCGAGCTTCGCGCGGCGTGCCGCGAGGAGCTCGGAGCCTTCCTCCGTGCTCACGGCACTACGCGACGTCGATCTTGGTGATCTTGAGCTTGCGCTTCTTGCCGTTGGGCAACGCGACGTCGACGGTGTCGCCGCGCTTGTGCCCGATCAGCGCCTTGCCGACGGGCGACTCGTTGGAGAGCTTCTTCTCCGACGGGTTGGCCTCGGCGGACCCGACGATCGTGTACTTGTCGCTGTCGCCGGTCTTCTCGTCCTTGACGTTGACCGTGACGCCCACGCGCACGAGGTCGGTCGAGAGCTCCGACGTGTTGACCACCTGCGCCGAGCGCAGGCGCTCCTCGAGCTGGGCGATCTTCTGCTCCAGCATCATCTGCTCGTTCTTGGCGTCGTCGTACTCGGAGTTCTCCGAGATGTCGCCGAACTCGCGGGCCTCCTTGATGCGCTCGGCCACCTCGCGACGCTTGTTCGTCTGCAGGTCGTCGAGCTCTCGCTGGAGCTTCTCGAGACCTTCGGGAGTGAGGATGACGTCCTTGGGCATGGGTGGTGAGGGTGTTGTTTCGGTTGCCGCCACGAGACACGAAACCCCGCTCTTCGGCGGGGGACCGGGGGCGACATGGCTGGACGAGCGGGGCAGTATAGCGCCGCGCTACGCGGCGGCCGGCAGGACGCTCAGACCGCTCAAGATCGCCCGAGCATCGTCCACCGTCGTGGTCGCCTGCATCGCCTGATGCAGCGCCTTGGACGCCCTCAGACGCTCCAGGTACCACGGGTAGAACTTGCGCAGGTAGCGCCCGGCGCGCTCTGGGCCGAGGTGCTCGACGGCGCGGTCCATCACCCAGTCGAGCTCGGCGAGGACCTCCTCGCCGGTGGGCTCGGCCGTGCGCGTGCCCAGGAGCTGCTCGAACAGCCACGGGTTGCCCAGCGAGCCGCGGGCGAGCATGATCGCGGCGGCGCCGGTGCGCTCGTGGGCGGCGCGCACCGCCTCGGGCGTGCGCAGGCCGCCGGTCAGCAGCACCGGCGCGTCGAGGCTCTCGACGAGGCGGGCGGCGAGGTCGTAGTCCGGCGTGCCCTTGTGGTGGACCGCGGCGCTGCGCGGGTGGAAGCCGATGGCGCTGACGCCGGCGTCGTGGACGAGGCGGTGGGCGAGGTCGTAGCCGTCGGTCTCCCCCGGCCGCTGGCCCGACCGCAGCTTGACGGTGACGGGCAGGCCCGAGCCCTCGCGCGCGGCGCGCGCCACCGCGACCGCGGTGTCGGGGTCCTTGATGAGCGCCGCGCCGGCGCCGGTCTTGCAGACCTTGGGCACCGGGCAGCCCATGTTGAGGTCGATGAGGTCGGCGCCGCGCTCGGCCACGATGGCGGCGGCGGAGCGCATGACGTCGGGGTCCTGGCCGAAGAGCTGGATGGAGACCGGCCCGCCCGTCCCCGCCACGCGCTCGTCGGGATGGATGCGCAGCAGCTCGCGCATCGTCTTCTCGTTGCGGTGGTGTATGGCGAAGCTCGACACCATCTCGGAGACCGCCAGGCCGGCCCCGTGGCGCTTTGCCTGCAGGCGCACGAACCAGTTGCCGATCCCGGCCAGGGGCGCGAGGACGACCCGGTTGGGGACCTCCACCGGGCCGATGCGGAACGGCCGGCTGAGCTCAGGTGTTGCGCTCATGCAGCAAGCGTAGGCCGGTCAGGGTCAGCAGGTCGTCCGTCTCGTCGATCTCCTCGGCGAACGGGACGATGTGCTCGGCCAGGCCGCCGGTGGCGATCGCCTCGAGGTCGGCGCCCATCTCCGCGCGCAGGCGGCGCAGGATGCCGTCGACCTGCCCGGCGTAGCCGTAGATGATCCCGCTGCGGATGGCGTCGATCGTCGTCTTGCCGATGAGCGAGCGCGGCGGGGCGAGGTCGATGCGCGGCAGTGCGGCGGCGCGGGCGGTGAGCGCCTCCATCGAGATCTCCACGCCCGGGGTGATGATGCCGCCGAGGTACTCGCCCTCGGCGGAGACCGGGTCGTAGGTGACCGCGGTGCCGAAGTCGACGACCACGCAGGCACCGTGGACCTTGTCGTACGCGGCGACCGCGTTGACGAGGCGGTCGGGGCCGATCTCGCGCGGGTTCTCGTAGCGCAGGCCCATGCCGGTCTTCATGCCGGGCCCGACCACGAGCATCTCGTGGTCCAGGTAGCGGGCGGCCATCGACTCCCACTCGGGCCGCAGCTGCGGGACGGTGCTCGAGACGATCGACGAGTCGAGGTCGGCCAGGCCGATCCCGCGCAGCTCGAGCAGGTTGCGCAGGACGGCGCCGAGCTCGTCGGCGGTCGAGTCGCGCACGGTGGCAAAGCGCCAGTGCTCGACGAGCGTGCCGTCGCGGTAGGTCCCGAAGTGGGTCTGGGTGTTGCCGACGTCGACGACGAGGAGCATGGGCGCGGGAGCCAGTCTAAGCTCGCGCCGTGCCGATCAAGCTCTACGTGATCCACGGGTCCCATCCCGCCGCGGCGGTCGCGCGCGCGCTGGAGATGAAGGGGCTGGCCTACGACGTCGTCGAGCTCATGCCACCGCTGCACTTCGCGATCCAGCGCGTCCGCTTCGGCGCTCCCACCGTGCCCGCGGTTCGGCTTCAGAACGGGATGAAGGTCTCGGGCTCGACGGCGATCATGCGCAGGCTCGAGGAGCTGGCTCCCGAGCCGCCGCTCTACCCGTCGGACCCGGCCGCGCGCGCGCAGGTCGAGCGCGCCGAGCGCTGGGGCGACGAGGAGTGGCAGGGCGTCGTGCGACGGCTGCTCTGGGTCGCCTTCGACCGCTCGAAGGCGTCGATGCCGTCCTACCAGGTAGGGGCCGCGCGGCGGCTGCCGGCGCCGGCCGTGCGGGTCCTCGCGCCGGGGGCGATCCTCGCCGAGCGCAAGATCAACGATGCGACCGAGGCCCGTGCGCGCGAGGACCTCGCGGCGCTGCCCGCGCACCTGGACCGCATCGACGCGTGGATCGCCGAGGGCCTGCTCGGTGGCGAGCAGCCGAACGCCGCCGACCTGCAGATCGCCACATCGACGCGGCTGCTGCTGACGATCGGCGACGTCCGGCCGCTTCTGGCCGGTCGCCCGGGCGAGGCCCACGCGCTGGGGCTGTTCGCGCAATGGGACGGCTGGGTCCCCCCGGGCGCCTTCCCGGCAGACTGGCTGCCCGCGGTGCCTCAGGCCGCCTGAGGGGCGCGCTCGCGCACGAAGCCGCCGATCAGCTCGGCCAGCTTCTCGGGAGCGTCCTCGGCGACGAACGTACGCGCGCCCTCCACGGGCTCCAAGCGCGCGTTCGGGATCGCGGCGGCCAGCCGCCGCCCGAGCTCCTGCGAGAAGAAGCGGTCGTCCTGGCCCCAGGCGATGAGCGCGGGGATGGCGAGCCCCGGCAGGCGCTCGGCGGCGTCGAGCATGATCGACCTGTCGATCCCCTTCAGGCACCTGACGAGGTCGGCGCGGATCGCGCCGTCGTTGAGTGCGGGCTCGACCCACGAGGCGGTGACGTCGTCGGGGATCTCGCGCGCGAGGCCGCCGTAGGCGATGACGGTGCGGCGGGCGGCCGCGGCGCGCATGGGCTGCAGGGCGGCGAAGATGGCGCCGGGGACGCTTGCCGACTTGACCATCGGCACGAACTCCTTGGGCGGGAAGACCTCGAAGCAGTCGCAGTTGGTCAGCACGAGCCGGCCGACGCGCTCGCCGTGGTCGAGGGCGACGAGCTGGCTGATCGCTCCGCCGGTGTCGTTGCCGACGAGCGTGACGTCCTCGAGGTCGAGGGCGGCGAGGAAGTCGCCGACGAGGCGGGCCACACCGCGCGGCGTGATGTCGGCTTCGGGGTTCATCGCCCGGCGGTGGGAGCCCAGCGGGAGGTCGGGTGCGATGCAGCGCGCGTTCGGCTCCAGCAGCGGGATGACCTTGCGCCAGTGGGCGGAGTCGACCAGCAGGCCGTGGAGGAAGACGACGGGCGGGCCGTCGCCGCTGTCGCGGTACGTGATGGGTCCCTGGGGAAGCGTGATCTCGGGCATGTCGGGGTGCGTCCTCGCGATCGACTAGCGTTGCGTACAGGCTGTACGCATAATGAATACAGACAGTATGAATGTCAAGCGTTCCAAGCATGCCGAGCGCTCCGAGGCGACCCGCGCGGCGCTGATCGGCGCGGCACGGCCTCTCTTCGCCGCCCGCGGGTTCGCGGGCGTGGGAACCGAGGAGATCGTCCGCGCCGCCGGCGTCACCCGCGGCGCGCTCTACCACCAGTTCCGCGACAAGCAGGACCTCTTCGCCGCGGTCTTCGAGCAGCTCGAGCTCGAGATCGCCCAGCGCACGGGCGCGGCGGCCGCGGCCTCGGGATCCGACGATCCCCTCGTCGAGCTGCGTGTCGGAGCCGAGGCCTGGCTGGACGCCTGCACCGAGCCGGAGGTCCAGCGCATCGTCCTGTTGGACGGCCCCGCCGTCCTCGGCTGGGAGCGCTGGCGCGAGATCGCGCTGCGCTACAGCCTCGGCCTCATGGAGGCCGTCCTCCAGCTGGCCGTCGACGCCGGGCAGATCGCCCGCCAGCCCGTCCGCCCGCTCGCCCATGTCCTCCTCGGAGCGGTCGACGAGGCGGCCCTCTACGTCGCGACCGCCCAGGACACGGAGACCGCGCGCGCCGAGGTCGGCGAGGTCCTCGATCGTCTGCTGGCCGCGCTGGGCGCTCCTTCGGCCTAGCCGTGCGCCGGGAGGTGCAGGGGCGGCCCGTCGCGGCGCACGCCCTCGTCGAGGGGCATCGCGGCAAGGCGGTCGCTCAGCCGCGTCCCGTCGGGCGTGCGCAGGTCGAAGTCGAGCTCGAGCAGCGGGATGAGGACGAAGCGCCGGCTCGTGGCTTCGGCGTGCGGGATGGTCAGGCGGTCGGAGCTGTAGGGCTCGTCGCCCAGAAGCAGCAGGTCGACGTCGATCGGGCGCGGGGCGTGGCGGATGCCGCTGCCGACGTCGCGTCCGAGCTGGGCCTCGATCGCCTTGCACGAGTCGAGCAGGTCCTCGGGACCAAGGGCGGTCTCGATCCGCAGGCAGGCGTTGAGGAACGCGGGCTGGTCGAGGATCTCGCCGACCGGATCGGTGTCGTAGGTCGACGAGCTGGCCAGGACGATGACGCCGTGGTCGGGCAGCGCGTCGACTGCGGCCTGCAGGTTGGCGCGCCGTTCGCCGACGTTCGAGCCCAGGCCGAGGTAGCCCCTCACGCCTCGGCCCTGCGCTTGATCGCAGCGAGCATCTCGCGGCGGGTGATCCCGCTGAAGGGCGCGATGAGCCGCCAGTAGCGACCGAAGCGGCGGCGGGCCTCCGGGTCGGTGGCGGCGATCCGCGTCTCGGTCCTCACACGGCTGCCGTTGCCCTCGGGGGCGACGGTGAAGGCCATCGCCACGCGGACCCAGCCGGGCGCGGCGAACGCGCGCAGTGCGTGGATCGTGTCGACGGGCATGTGACCGCCGCGCGGCCGCCACGGCGCCAGCACGCCGCCGACGACGACGGTCGCGGGGTCGTCGTCCAGGACCGCGAGGCCGATCCCCCGCATCGACTGCAGCAGCGGCCGGTCGTCGCGACGATGGCGCCCGAGCAAGCGGATCCGCATGAGCGCGCCCGTGACCGGCAGGTCGCGGCTCGTCACGGCGCGCGCGGCCGCCGCGCAGCGCTCGGGCGTGGCGGCGACGCGCGTGGCGTGCGCGCTGCGCCAGTCCCAGGTCGGCAGCGCGTCGTCGATGCTCATCGCGGCTCGGGGAGCAGCAGCGCGAGCTGGCGCGACTGGGCGAGAAGCGTGCCGTCGCGGCTCCACAGCTGCCCGTCCTCCTCGAAGAACGCGCCGGACGACGTGGTGGAGCGGAAGAGGGCGAGGACGTGCTCGTCGGCGATGGCGGCCGCGGCCACCGGGTCGCGGAAGTGGACGGTGAGGTCGATCGTCGGCGCGAGCGCCGGCCCGGTGAGGTGCGGGAAGGGCGAGGGCAGCCAGGCGTCGGAGTACATCGCCAGCGCGGGCGGGTCGAGCGGCTGGGGGTCGGCGAAGCGCAGCCAGCCGCCGGAGACCGTCTCGGACGCACCGCTGTAGCGCTCGCCGCCGAACGTGGGGCGCACGTCGAACTGGGCGACCATCGGGACCTCCGGCGGTGGCTCGAGCGGCGCGAGGGCCTCGGGCGCCGGCGCGTCCGGCGGCGCCTGCGCGTAGTCGGCCGCGCCCACGAGCTCGATCGCGAAGGCGGCGACGGCGATGACGCACAGCCGCCCGCCCTGCGTCAGGCGCGCGGTCACGGTGCTCATGGTGCGCCCGTGGCGCTCGATCACGACCTCGATGCACAGCTCGCCGGTCCGCGGCGGGCGCAGGTAGTGACAGGTGAGCGATCGCGGCCGGCGGTCGGGCTCGTCGAGCTCGTCGATCATCGCCCGTAGCACGATGGCCGCGATGTAGCCGCCGTTGGCGCCCAGCTGCGTCGACCATGCCGGCTCGCACGTCCCGCGCCAGGCGCCGTCGCCGAGCGGCGCGACCGCGGTGGCGCGCTCGAAGGCGGTGGCGAGGGCACTCATGGCCCGACAGGATGGCGGACGGGCGCCTCACCACGCCGTCCAGCCGCCATCGACCGCCGGCACGCGTCCGGTCACCGACCGCGCGCGGGCGACCACCGCGCCGCCGCGAGGCTAGTCGTTCGACTGGCGCCAGACCTCGACCGAGACCGACTCGACCGGGAGCGGGATCGGCGGCTCGGGCTTGGTGGCCTTGACCCACACCTCCTCGGCGGCGAAGTCGGCCAGCAGCCGGTCGGCGACGGCCGAGCACAGGCGCTCGAGCGTCTTGTAGGAGCGCTGCTGGGCGACCAGCGCCACTCGCTCGCAGACCGTCGCGTAGTCGACGGTGTCCTCGACGAGATCGGTGACCGTCGCGTCGCACTCGCCGATCTCCAGGCGGAGGTCGAGCACGAGCCGCTGGCCGACCTCGCGCTCGGCCGCGGTCACCCCGTGGTGGGTGTAGAGCGACAGGCCGGTGACCTCGATGGTCACCTCGGTCTGCGGCCCGTCGCGCTCCTCGTCGTCGTAGTCCTCGTCCTCGAGCTCGTCGTCGAGGTCCTCGTCGTCAGGCGCCATCGGCGCGCAACGTAGCAGTCGCCACGGCGAGCGCGTCCTTCGTGGGCGCGACGTCGTGGACGCGAAACACGCAAGCTCCGCGTTCCAGGGCCATCACCGTCGTCGCCAGCGTGGCCGCGACGCGCTCGTGCGGGTCCTCGCGGCCGGTCAGCCGGGCGAGGAACGACTTGCGCGAAGTCCCGATGACGACGGGGAACCCGAGGGCCACGATCTCGTCCAGGCGCCGGAGCAGGTCGAGGTTGTGGGCGAGCGTCTTGCCGAAGCCGATGCCGGGATCGACGAGGATCCGGTCCTCGCGGACGCCCTCGCGGACGGCGAACTCGATGCGCGCCTCGAGGAAGGCGCGGACGTCGTCGACGACGTCGTCGTAGCGCGGGTCGTCCTGCATCGTCCGCGGCTCGCCGAGCATGTGCATCAGGCAGCAGTCGCAGCCGCGATCGGCCACGAAGCCTGCCAGCTCGGGCTCGTGGCGGAAGGCGCTGACGTCGTTGACGAACGTCGCGCCGGCGTCGACCGCCGCCTGGGCGACGGCGAGCTTCATCGTGTCGACGCTCAGCTGCGCGCCGGTATCGAGCAGGACCCGGATCACGGGCACCACGCGCCGCAGCTCCTCGTCGAGCGTCACCGGCTCGGCGCCCGGCCGGGTCGACTCGCCGCCGACGTCGAGGATGTGGGCGCCCTCGGCGACGAGGAGCCGCCCGTGGGCCACCGCCTCGTCGAAGTCGAACCACTCGCCGCCGTCGGAGAACGAGTCCGGCGTGACGTTGAGGATGCCCATGATCCGGGGGGCCACTGGTGGCCCCCGATCCTATGCCGAGTTCGCTCCAGACAGGCAGTCCGAGGTCGATACAACGGAAGATGAGCGAACGCGGCACGTGGCTGTGCCCCACCGCGCTGCACCGGATGCGCCTCCTGGACATGGAGGCCAAGCTCACGCGCCCGCGCGCGGTCATGTACGGGGCGCTGCTGCTCGTCTTCATCGTCGGCCTGCCGTGGTTCGGCTGGACGCCGTTCGTGCCGCTGGTGCTGTCGATCGTCGGCTACGCCGCGCTGCGCCCGCGCATCGCCTCGGCCGAGCGGCCCGAGTACGTCGTGGCCGCGACCGTGGTCAACGCGCAGGTCCTCATCGCGGTCGGGATCGTGCTCACCGGCGGCGCCGATAGCCCGGCGATCCCGTTCATCCTCCTGCCGCTCGTCACGCTGCCGGCCCGGTTCTCCAGCCGCGGCGTCTATGCCGGCCTGGCGATCACCGTGGTCGCGCTCCTGGCCGCCACCGTCGGCGCCGACACCGGCGACTTCCTCGACCAGCCGACGTACGTGCTCGCCGGCCTGGCCACCGCGGGTGGGCTGACCGCGTTCGCCCAGTTCCTCATGAACGCCGAGATGAAGCAGCGCTCCGACGCCGTGCTCGACCCGCTGACCGGGCTGCTCAACCGCAAGTCGCTCATCGACCGCTTCCGGGAGATCGCCGAGCAGGCCGCGCTCACCGACGCGTGGGTGTGCGTCGTGGCCTGCGACCTCGATCGCTTCAAGGCGGTCAACGATCTCCACGGCCACGACCGCGGCGACCAGGTGCTGCGCGACGCCGCCTACGTGCTGCGCAAGCAGCTGCGCTCGTTCGAGCTGCTGTACCGCCTCGGCGGCGAGGAGTTCCTCGCCGTGCTGCCCGGCCTCACGCTCGGCGAGGGCCGCGACGTGGCCGAGCGCGCCCGCGTCGCCCTCGAAGAGGCGCGTCCCGCCGGGCTGGAGCTCACCGCCTCGATGGGCGTCGCCGCCGCCCGCGGAGCCGACATCAGCTACGACACGCTCTTCCGCTCGGCCGACGCCGCGCTGTACGAGGCCAAGCGCCGCGGGCGCAACCAGGTCCGCGCGGTCGGCGACGACCCCGAGACCCGGCTGGCCGACGGCCTGGCGCGGCGCAAGGCCGCGTAGGACGCCGCCAGCACCGGCAGCGCTCCGGCCAGCAGCAGCGTCCACCGCGCGCCGAGCGCGGCCACGAGCAGCCCTCCGGACACGAGCGCGACGAGCTCGGCGCCGTTGCGCCCGGCGCTGTAGGCGGCCCAGGCGCGCCCGCGCAGCTCATCGGGCACGCGCGCGTGGATGAGCGTGCGCACGACGACGTTCTTCGTCCCGTGGCCGATGCCGCCGGCCAGATAGGCGGCCAGCGCGAAAGGCAGGACGAGCCAGAGGGTCGGGAGCGCCAGGCCGGCGCCCTGCAGCGCCATTGCGCCGAGCGCGACGCCCGCGTAGCGCGCGGCGGGGACGCGCGAGGCGACGAGCGTCGAGCCGACGACCATCCCCAGCGTCCACAGCGTCATGAGCGTGCCGTAGCCGGCGTCGCCGGCGTGCAGGACGTCCTTGGCGAAGAAGACCTCCGCCGTCGCCGAGGCGGTCATGAACAGCAGCGACACGAACGCGGCGACGATCACCGGCGCGAGCACGTCGTCGCCGAGCAGAAAGGCGATGCCCTCGCGGGCGCGCTGCGAGGCCCGCTCGGCGGGGTGCGGCTCGCGGCGCGCCCGCAGCGCCTGGGCGGCGAGCGCGACCGCGAGGAAGCTCGCCGCGTTGACGAGCAGGGCGATGCGCGTCGAGCCGGCTGCCGCGAGCAGGCCGCCGAGCACCGGCCCGGCCGTGTAGCCGAGGTAGCGCGCCGCCTCGATGCGGCCGTTGGCCCTGGCCACGCCGGCCTCGCCGGCGGCCGCCGGCACCCGGGCGAACTCCGCCGGCTGGGCCCGCGCGACCCCCACACCCAGCAGAGCGATCAGCGCG
>Ga0081540_1002713_pt1 | contig 14399 bp, 9 predicted proteins | sample TabmetS2T1R1_FD_71024 | JGI IMG/M metagenome (GOLD analysis project Ga0081540, IMG submission 71024) | Tabebuia heterophylla rhizosphere microbial communities from the University of Puerto Rico - S2T1R1 | ecosystem: Host-associated > Plants > Roots > Rhizosphere ... | reverse complement strand
ACCTTGCGTTTCGCCGATCTGGTCGGCGAAATCCTGACGGCGGGCCCGATCACGCCCCACGCGCCGCTGCCATTCAAATTCTACATCTAAGGCGATCGCATCATGGCCTCCGCACCGAAGACGCCATCGCTCTATGCGCGCATGCAGACCCACGGGACCCTGACCGAAACGCCGCGCGACGTCGCCGATGCGCGCTTTGCGCTACCATCGACGATCCACTGGATGCGTGCATTGGCGATTCTCACCACGGATCAGAAACTCGATTTCGCCGCGGCTCGGACCTTCTACGCGAAAGTACAGGCGCATGGATTGCCCGAGCGCGAGCTCAACACCGTTTGCGAGCAGCTTCTGTTCGTCCTCAACCAGATCGCCGCGTTGCAGGCTCTGGCAAGCGCACCGAACAAGGCGGACGTCGCCCGCACGGCGATCGTTGCCTGGTACTACGGTGTCTACAGCGCCGCTTCGGCGATGACGGCGGCGATGGACGGATCGTTCCAGGACAATCACACGGAGACCGCAAGGAAGTGGCACGAACGGTTTCCGGCCAAGAACCTGGCGATGCATCCGTTCGCGGATTGCCTGTCGAGCATTTTGCCGAGCATCGCCGACGCCGAACTCGCACCCGTGAAGGCGCGGGGTCAGCATCACCTGGTCAACACGCCTTCTACCGCGCAAGAAGCTTGGGGCTGCTGCGCCGAATATCTATCGGGGACCGCTAAATGGGAACGATGGAACGTCGAGGAGAGAGTGAGAGAGACGCCGGCCTTCAAGGCCCTGGCAGTCACCGATTTTCGGAAGCAGGACGCGCGTAACTTGCGCGATGCGGCCTACGCCCGGCGTGGCATCGCGTTTCTGCACCAGGCTTCGCGATATCGCGGAAAGGCCAACTATCGAGATGCGATCTTTCTCGCCTACGGGTCTTCTGTGCCAACCCAATTGTCTGGTTTCATCGACGATCTGCTGACCGTATTGAAGGCCTTCGCGGCGATGGCGGGCGCCTACTGCTCGCTGAGGGTCGGCAAGGCGGCGTGGATCGACTTCGTCGATGATCTCGACCGCAAGAAGGCCATCTCCGTGTCGCCCAAGGATGTCTGGTGACGATCTAACGCGTCCCTAGTTATCATCGCGGATCGCCAACCATCGACCAGTACTCGCGCTCCTGCGCGGCTTCGAGTCCTTCGAGCTTCACGGGAATGAGCGAGAAGTCGAGGTTGTAGCCCGCGTGCCTTCGGCTGGCGGTGTTCCAGGATTATCACGTCATCATCGGTGTCGGATTTCCGATTCCAGCCCGCACTAAGCGCCCAATTGTGCGCCAGTGCCTTCAGAAATGCGCGAGGTCGCATGAGTGTGTTGCGGTCGAAATCAATTCAGTCATGCTCAGAGACATCCCGAAACAACAGGATGCTTTACCCATGTCTCACGCAACGCCCATCGCCTTGGATGCGCCGCTCGTCGCATCACCGAATCAGGCGATGAGGGTCATCCAGGTCTCGCGCAAGAAGCTATACGAACTGATTAACACGGGCGAGTTGGAGAGCTACACGGAAGGCAAATCCCGCCGGATTACGGTCAGGTCGATCAACGAATACATCGAGCGGCGACTGGCAGCGGAAGCGGCTCGCCGCGGTCACGTTGCATCCGATCGAAACCGTCCGTCACGTCCTTAAGCGCGACAACGTCACCCCCTGGTTAAAGTTGCGAACCCGATCGGCCATGCGTTGGACTTGATCGGATGAACTTAAAAGCAACCATCTCAACGCCGATAAATGACGCGCAGAAGGCGCTCACGCTTGCGCCTCGCATTGTGGCGACCGCGCCGGCGACGCCAACTGCGCGACTCCACGCGTTGCAGGAAATGGCCGATTATCTGCGCGAGCATGTCAGGAGCGGCCGGCTCAATCCGGCGACTGTTGCGGACAAGGTTTTCGAAGTCGCCGCACTGCACGGGCTGACTGGCGAACCCGGCAGCGACAAAGAAGTGGCAGTTATGCAGATCGCGATGTCGGCAAACCTGCCGCTCGAGCTGCATCCGACTGTGCAGTTCGACAAAAAGTCTAATAACGATCCCTTGCCGACTTCGCCGTCGCTCGAAACCAAAACGCCGGTCGCCTGGAAGGGGACCGCGCCGCTAAAGCAACGCTGGTTGGCCGCAGCGCGTATTCCTTGCGGCGATCTCACGCTCTATTCGGGCAATGGCGGCGCCGGCAAGACGGAAACGGCGGTGCAACTGCTGGTCTCGGTGGCCGCCGGGCTGGGCGACTGGCTGGGGTGCGTTGTCGAAGCGGGGCCAGCGCTGTTCCTGAGCTGTGAGGAGCCCGAGCCCAATGTCCGCGATCGGATCGAGCGCATCTGCATGCACCGTCGTATCGATCCGCACGCGATCCATGATCTGCACCTGCATTTTCCAGACCTTGAGGCGACCTGGCTCGCGACCGCGGACCGCCTAGGCAAGGTTGCGAAAACTGCACTTCTTCAGCAGGTCGAAGCCTGGATCAACGTGCACCGGCCGATCCTGGTCGTCATCGATTCGATAGCTGCGGTGTTCGACGGCGAAGCCATCGCGCGACGGCAGGTCCGCAGCTTTCTTGCACTGTTACGGAAGATCGCGCGCGAAAACGAGGCAGCGATCGTGCTGCTCGATCACCCGTCGGTGCGCGGCATGGCCGACGGTTCCGGAACCGCAAATTCAGTCGACTGGCGCAACTCCGTTCGCGCCATGTTGCATCTTTCCGACGCCGACAAGAACGATCCGGACATTCGAGAACTTGAGGTAAAGAAGTCGAACTACGGCCGCGCTGGCGAAAAGATCAAACTGCGCTGGAATGGCCTGACGTTCGTTCTGGCAACGTCGGCCGAAAGCTCCTCCTACCGGGCCGCGGCCGAACGCGATGTCGACGAGCTCTTCCTCAAACTACTCGACAAGCGCATTGCCCAGGGCCGTCCCGTCCGACCGTCGACCGGTCGCGGAAGTGCGCCATTTGAGTTGGCCGGCGATCCCGAAGCGAACGGCGTGTCAGCAGACGCTTTTCGTGCCGCCATGGAGCGATTGTTCACGGCCGGTAGGATCGTGAGCGTGGAAACGGGGCCCGCGTCGAAACGCCGGAAGCACATCGAGAGAGCACCCCGGTGACCTTCCATCGCCCCTTCGATCGTCTTCCATCGCTTCCAACGCCTATTCGAACGCCCCTGCCAACGGTCACTCCATCGGCTACCAACGCCCCTTCCATCGGCGGTGTTCCATCCCCCCACACCCCCAAGCGATGGCACGCGCCGCTCCGCTTAGGCTGCGCTGGCGCTCACAGGGTCTCGATGCAATTTGGAGGTGGCAGTGAGAGGTGAGGACCGGTCGACGAGCACTGGGAGTGACGGCAAGATAAAGCGGATCTTCGATCCGCGCGCCCTGCGGTCGCAAAGTATTTGTCTGCACATTGGTTTTTGCACCTTGCGTTGGGGACTCTTCAAGGTGGCGTGCCGCCGCCTCAGAAGTTTTCTCTTTGAATTTCAATCCTTCGAGCAAAGCCTCCCGCAACGTGCGTCGATGAGGAGCCCGCCGTTCGTTCACCGTCATGCGCGCTGATGCGATTTGACGCGATCGATGCTTCGCAGCTCTTGTAAGGGCTCGTTCCGATGACAATCGTCGCGTCATGGAGAGGGATGAGAGCGAGAATTTCCGGGTTAGACCCGGACGGTCACGCAGCAGTGGTGCGCGGATTAATCCGCGCACTCAACCGTTTTTGAAGCAGGTCCAAATCGCGGTCCGCAAAGCTGGCGGCGATCCCCACCGGACAGGTGGTGGATGGCGATCGGGCGGCGCTTCGGCAGGAGGAAGAACGGGCCGCTTCAACGCGCGCGGCCGGGGTGCGAAGGTCATGGCCTCGTTTCCCCGAGCGGGTGGGGACGGAGGGTGGAAAAGAGATTCCGCAGGCCGCTTCCGCGCGCGGCGGGTGGTCGTCAAGGCAAGGGTGGCCCGGCTCAATCCGCAGCGGCAGGGCGCACGGGGTCCGAAGATGCGGGGCACCGTGAGCAGGGCTGTCGATGCCCATTTGCGCTACCTCGAACGGGACGGGGTCAACCGTGACGGCGAGCGGGGCAAGGCCTATTCCGCTTTCGAGGACGAGACCGACGGCAAGGCCTTCGTGGAGCGCGGCCGGGGAGATCGCCATCAGTTTCGCTTCATTGTCGCGCCGGAGGATGCCGCCGAAATGGCTGACCTTCGCGGCTTTACCCGTGACCTCATGCGCCAGATGGAATTGGATTTGGCCACCCGGCTCGACTGGATCGCGGTCGATCATCACAACACAAGCCATCCCCACACTCACATCATCGTCCGCGGAGTGCTCGATGATGGCCGAATTCTCAATATCGCCGGCGACTATATCGCCCACGGCGTCCGGCACCGGGCCAGCGAGCTGGTGACCCGGGAGCTGGGCCACCAGAGCGAGATCGAGCTTCAGACGAAATTGCAGAACGAGGTCGAGGCCGAGCGCCTGACCCGGCTCGACAAGATGCTCCTGAGCGAGCAGCGGGAGCAGGGGGTCATCGATCTCCGGCCAGGGGAAGGCGCGACCTGGCTCGTCGGCGAAAACCGCAACCTGATGATCGGCCGGGTCAAGCACTTGGAACGCTACGGTCTGGCCACTGAGCTGGAGGCGGGAAGGTGGGTCGTTTCCGACCGCGCAGAGGCCACCCTGAACAAGCTTGGCGAACGCAATGACGTCATCAAGTCCATTCACCGGACGCTCTCTGCCAATGGCCTCGCCGAGGCGCGCGGCGTTGGTCAATACGCTCTCCATGGGGAAGGCTCAGGCCAGAAGATCGTCGGCCGGGTCCTGGCCAAAGGCCTCGCCGGGGATGAGATGGACGAGCGGGTCTATCTGATCGTCGACGGCATCGATGGCCGTGTCCACCACATGGAGTTCAAGGACCCTGCCCGGATCGAAGAGATGGGGCGCGACATGATCATTGAAGCCGCGCCCGTCGTCTCTGGTCCCAGACCCGCTGACCGCAACATCGCCGCCAATGCTGCGGAGGAGGACGATGGCCTCTATCGGCCAAGCCGGCACCTGGAGCGCATCCGTGACAGCTTTGAGCGGCAGGGCAAGGACCCCGAAGCCTTCGTCCGCTCCCACGTCCGCCGCCTGGAGGCGCTCCGCCGGGCCCGCCATGTCGAGCGCGTCGATGCCGACCATTGGAAGATCCCGAAGGACATCGTCGAACGTGGGCAGGCTTACGACCTCAGCCAGGGCGGCGACGGGCTCAGGGTTCGGACGCTGTCCGCCCTCAGCCTCGAGCAACAGCTTGGCAGCGATGGCGCAACCTGGCTCGACCGCGAGCTGACGGCTCGCGACCGCTCGGCAATCGCCGATGGTGGCTTCGGCCAAGAGGTAAGGAAGGCCCTCAATCGTCGGGCTCAGCGACTTGCGGACATGGGGCTCGCGATCGCCAAGGACGGCAACATTCATATCCCCAGCCGCGTCGTTGCGACCCTCGAACGGCGGGAGGTCGAACGCGTCGGCCAGCAGATGGCGAGAGAACGTGGTTTGACTTTCTTGCCTAGCACTACAGGCGACCAGATCAGTGGCCGCCTCGTCGGCGTCGCCAGCCTCGTCAGCGGACGCTTCGCCGTGATCGAGAACGGGCTTGGCTTCCAGCTCGTGCCTTGGCAGCCCGTCCTGGAGAAGCGCATCGGCCAGCATATCACCGGCCTTCAGCGCAACGACGGTGGCATCGAGTGGAGTTTTGGCAGAAAGCGCGGGCTTGGGCTGTGAGTGCGGTCGTTAGCCTCAACCGCTTGCCGCCATTGCGCCGGACCGCCGTCACCCCGTCAAGGCTGGCGCGTTCGCGCCCCCGCTTCGCGGCTGGCGGCCTTGACGGGCTGCCGCCGGTCCAGCAGATGCGAGTGCGGCGCTGAATATAAGCGCATCGAGCCGACATGTTTGATGCCGCATAGCGGCCACATATCCTGTGAGATCTGCGGTGCGGTACTAGAGTCTTGGGCGGAAAGCACTCACATTGCCACATTCGAACTGGTCAAGCGTCCAGACGGAAAACCCGCATGACTAGCCGTCCTAAACGCCCCAGGGACCCCAACCAACTCGCCAAGGCGATCATTGATATCGCCACGGGGGAGAAGTCGGACCGCGATCCTGCACCCGAAGAACAGGGCAAAGACCCGGCGGCAGGGTTATTTTTCAAATCAGCCCAGGTCTTGGTCAACGATTGACCGCTTGAGCATGATCGCCGCCCTCATGGCCGTGGTGTGTCTAGTCGCCTCGATCGTTTCTCTGTTCGGCTTGAGCGGGGCCGTTTCTCCGTCCCGGCCAACCTCTCGAAGAGCAGCGCGCACAAGCGGCGGTCCATGCGACCGCAACGCGGCGCCGAAGGCGTCATTGACCGCCGCGAGCACGATGCGCAAATCGTTGAACTCTCTGTTGGAGGCGACTTCTGTTGGAGTTGGCCTCTGTTAGAGTTGACAGCCGAAAAAAATCTCTCGCCGTCACCGGGGTCCGAATGCTTTCGAATGACCGTTGGCGCACGCTGTCGTATCCATACGCTTGACACCGCTCATCATGGCTGCGGACACGATCTCGGGTTACATAAGGGCTGCTTGGCGGCATTGAGTTCAAGCAGACCGCCTATCCGCTCGACCGCGACTCGCGAAAGGCTGCTCCCGCCCGCTTCTTGAAGAGAAGCTTCCGGCGGTGATGCCGAGGAAGAGGACCGCCGCCTGGCTGCATAAATCTAGCGCCGCCGATCAGGGGGGCGCCATCGGCCAAATTGAGATGGCAGATCATCTGGCCACTTACGCTGGGTATGGTAACCTCGGATCAGCGTGATGCTGCTAACGCACATCACTCCATCCTGACTGCGCTTCGGCATCAAGTCTTTTGAGCCAAAACCTTATCGATGCGCCGTCCATCCATATCGACGATTTCAAAGCGCCAGCCTTCAGCTTCGATACGATCCCCCTCACTGGGAATGGTGCCGAACTGATGGAGCAAAAATCCGGCAACGGTTTGGTATGTTGGCGAGGGTAGCAGATCAATTCCTAGCATGGTGGCAAACTCAATCGCTGGCATCCATCCCGCAATCAAGTACGAACCATCTTCGCGCTTCTTGAAGGCGCTTTCGGCCGGACCTTGTTCACTATGAAAGCTGCCAACAATCGATTCAAGAATGTCGGCGGTCGTCACTACTCCCTGGAAAGTTCCGTACTCGTCATGAACTAAGCCAATGTGTACAGGTGAATCTCTCAAGATGGCGACGACATCACGAGCATCGACACTTTCGGGGATGAAGGGCGCTTCTCGAACCAATGCACGAATGTCGGGCGTTCCCCCCGACAAGAGAACGTCAAGTACATCCTTAGCCTGCAAGATCCCCAGCGCATCGTCGCCGTCGAACACGGGCAGGCGAGAATGGGAGGTTCGTACGAAAGCGTTTCGAACTGTTTCCGGGTCGTCGACCAGGTTGATTCTATCAACTTCGTGACGAGGCGTCATGACTGCACCGACGGCCAGATCGCCGAGACGCATGACGCCAGCAATCATTTCTTTTTCGCCCGGCTCAAGCACGCCTGCGTTCTCCGCTTCGACGACCAGCGTGCGGATTTCATCCTCACTCACTTTTCCCGTTGCGTCCCCTCGATGGCCGAGGGCCCAGAGGATTGCTTTGCCCGAATGGTCTAGCAACCAAACCAACGGGGACGAAATTTTTGCCAGCAAGGCCATTGCGGGCGCCACTTTGACTGCCACAGACTCGGGGTCGCGCAATGCAATCTGCTTTGGCACCAGCTCCCCAATAATAAGCGAGGCATACGTAATGACGGAAACCACCACGGCCACACCCAATGCCTCCGCACCCGTCTTAGGAACCCCTAATTCCTCCAGCCAAACGGTCAGGCGCGTGCCGAGTGTCGCTCCCGAAAAAGCGCCCGATAGTACTCCGACGAGAGTAATGCCGATCTGAACAGTTGAAAGAAATCTTCCGGGCTCGGAAGCAAGTGCGAGTGCTCTTCGTGAGCCCGCCATCCCATTCTCTACTAGCCCTTGGAGTCGCGCCGGTCTGGAAGACACCACGGCAAGCTCCGACATCGCTAGCAAGCCATTGATGACGATGAGTAAGGTTACAACCCCGAGTTCAAGAAAGAGCACGGCTTTCCTACAGTTGATGCATCAGCCAGCACACGACTAATAACTCTCCGCGCCAGCCTCGTTTTCACTCGTTGCATATTCGAATTCAGGCTGTGATACGCTCAGCGTGCACTTGCTTTGGACCATGGCCAAGGCTCTTCGTCCGCTTGACGATCACTGATTGTCACACACTCATCTACCCCCGCACGATCATTAGGGTAAGCTCTTTCGCAAATCTCACGTTGCTTGCTCGAACTGTAGCCCGATCAGGCTGTCAGAACAGTCATGAAGCACAGGGCTGTAGAGACTTTCGCATCCCAAGAATATGCGCTCGTATACGAAAGTTTGCCAGTCAGTGAGAAAAGCAATATTCCGGGTGGTAGCTTGCAATCATGGTCAGCCCGGTAACTAAGGTTTCCCTCACGGAGAAGTTACTCAGTAGCCCCGCTTATCCGTTGAGAACCTCCGACTTGCACACGTTGAGCAGGACAATCTCGCTGTCGGGCATTCGCCGGATGTGAGGCGGTCATAAAGGAGAACGGTTACGTTCGCATCGTTTACGGCTAACGAGGGAATCTATCTAGTGGTGCCAGTGCCCCCAAACTTAGGACCGAGTGAGGGCAATGCAACGCTTATTGTAAGGATGGTGGTTACGATCGATCGCATCAGGACGAGCCAGTTTATCTATCAAGCCCCGAATTGCTGACCACAATGGTGCGGGATTGGCTTGAAGGAAAGGGCGTCCGACGCAACGCTATGTAGATGAGCTTGCAGTTGCCTCTACTAATTCGGCATCGCGTTCATATTCTCGGGACAGAGCATTAAGTTTGACCGCAAAGTCTGGGTCTCCTGCGCCGTCTGCTAGTTGGCGACACCAACGGGCCCGGTCGCGCAGCCTTTCGCTCTCAGTATGAACAGTTGGGGCCTTACGAGGCATTTCCTCCTCCGCACTCCATCTCGAACTCTGCCTTTCCATCATCCATAAACGGTACACTTGTGAGCGCTGCTAAGTCCCCTTTTGCCAAACGTGTGCATTTTACACCACTGCGTGACGGTTGCCATCTCGCGACGCACCATTACCAAGGTCCGGTCGGCTTCGGGTCCAGAAGCTGCCGCAGCTCTCGGTTACGTCCGATGAGGGCCCAACGGCAGACGTAGAAACCTACTCGATAAATTGTCCGAGTCTGGGATTGAAAGTGGTCGCACCCGGCTTCGCGGTTCCACGAAGACGGGTTGTGCGAGCGCCCTGCGGCTGCGAAGATTGGGCATCTAGCAAACCTGCTTGTGGATCTCGCGATGAACCGGCTCGTCTTGAAACTGTCCGTTACAACGTTCGCCATTGCTGCCGGGTTCGTACTCCCAGCATCGGCTCTTGATGATGCCGCCCCTTTTGGCTTCGCTTGGGGACCACTGGATAAAGTCCCCAAACCGTCGCTGGCGCTAAAGGACGCGAATGTCACCGTACTGCTATATCGACGCGATCGGCTACCAGCCGACGAAATGCCTGATACCGAACTAGTTCTGCTTGATGTCTGCAGGAAAGAAGGTCTTCAACAGATAAGCTGGGTGAGCAAAGCTCTTTCGGCTAACGACGCTGTTGCCAAATTCGCGCAGGTCGTTGCCCAAGGCGTGCAAAAGTACGGAGAAAGCAAGGCTACGTCTGATGGCGCACTTGCTTGGGAAAATGGGCGGATCGAAGCTGTGAGTGTCTCGGAACCCGACGGGAAACACCGTCTTCTCATGGTGAGCCGGGGTCCAGGGTTCGGTCCGTGCTCAGCCGAGCACGATCTAGCTTCGGATCAAGCCTTGCGAAATCGATGGTTGCATCGACCGGAGCTTCCGAACTAGCCGACGGATCGAGCGAGGGAAGCGGCCGACAGGTTACCGGGCCGCTCGTTTTATTTTGCACTTGAACTGCCGGGTCTCGGCGGCAGTCATCGGCCGATGCACGGACTTGCAGGGAGCGCTTGCGGGCGAAACGTAGGTGGGAGAAATTGGTGTTGCTCTACCAGATGCGCGAGCTTCAGCGTGCGATGAGCAAAAGAGCATAATGCACGGCGCGATTAGAGATGCGGCAAGAATCTTCAACATTTGCCCTCTCAATGGGACGGCCCGAGGTGTGTTTGTGACGGTCGTTTTGGCCGGCACAGTTTAAGCGATTGGCATCAAGTGGTATCTACCTTGCCGGCTGCTCAATATTTCCAGACGCTGCGCGCGCCGATCAGAACGGCATTTCGCACACGCTCTGCCGGAACCTGGGGATCCGGATTCACAGGTGCGCCGCTAGGATTGATTACGACCGCGACGTTGGGCTGCAGTGTCCAGCCCGGCTTCAGGAAGACCGAATAGTTGAACTCGAACGAAAGCTCATAATTGCGCCTCACGGTCGGCCGTCCGCTAAAGAAGGCGGTATCGGCATCGAGCGCACTGATGCGCGGCGAGATGTGCGTGTAGAGGAAGGACGCACCGAACGCATCGTCCGGCCGGCTTTTGATCATGCCGTTGAAGATCAAACCCCCATCGAGGTACCAGTCGGAGAAGTTGCGGTCGCCGGGGCTGGCGCTAAAGCGCGCGAATGAGAGCACCCCTGTATTGGCGTCAGCACCCGGCGGGCGATAGAGCTGCTGGTCGACGACCGCGTAAACGCCGCTGTTGCCGCGAAAGCGTCCGGCAATCCGGTTACTTGAGGGGCTCGCGAGGGATACCCCAGCCGTATCGAAGCGCTGATCGTCAAACATCCCAAAATGATGCCATCCCCCTAGCCGAACACCGCTAGCGAGCCCGGTAGCGTCGCGCGCCTGATTGTAGCTGTGCTGAACCTCGGCAATCAGGAAGGGCGGATCGTTGACCCGGAAATTCAGCCCGTACCGGTTGCGCAATTCCGGATCATTGAGACCGGGACCGGCGGGATCGCCATTAAGCAGGGACACGAGTACCGTCATCCCAGGCTTCGGCTCCACCTTCAAGCGCAATCCGGGTGTCGAGAGCGGATAGGCGGCCCCGCCGCTAGGAATGTTGACCGCCGGATTGGTTGGCCAGTCGCTCGAATTGAAGAACGAAAAGTACTGGCTGAAGAGGAATTCGGTGTCGACGACGAGTTGACCGGCACGAAATGAGGCCTTCCCGTTCCAGAAGGACTGTTCGAGCCAAAGCTCGGACAGTCGCGTTGTGGGAATGGCTTCGATGTTGGAGATGGTATTGAGGTTGCCCACGAGTTCGCGGCTTGGGCCGCGGCTGCCGTGAAGCTGTAAGATATTGGTATAGGCGGTCAGTCCTGGAAGGCCTGCGATCTTTTCCAGATCGAAGCCGACGATGGTCTCAAGTTTACCGGATAGAATGGTGCCGCGCTTGATACCCCCTAGAACGTTCGAAAGGACATCCTCGGTAAGGATGACGCCGAAAACCACTCCATGGTCCTTGAGCCACTTCCTCGTTTGGACGAGCGCACTGTCCGGGGGCAGCGTCGACTCCAGCGACGGCTTTGGCGGCAAGTCCGCTACCGATTGGGCGAGCGCCGGCGCCGGAACGCATAACCACATTAGCAACAGGGCAGAATGTGGCCGGATCAGCATGCTTGGGGGTCCAAAGAGGTTCCGGTATTCCATAGACGTGTGTCACGGATTTGAAATGCATTTCTGCGGGGCGAAAGTCATTGGCCACAATGGAGATGGCTGATTGCGAATTAGTTGCATTTAGCTAAGAGGTTTGCTAGTTCTTGCGAATGAGTTGCAATAGCAGGTGAGGCGTGGGGATTCGGGGAAGAAACTGGCGTCGCGCTTTCGGGGCGAGCGTCGTCACGCTGGTGGGTGCATCGGCACAAGCGGCCGATCTCAAGCTGCCTGTGAAGGCGCCGTTTCCGCAGCCCATGCTCGATTGGAGCGGTTTCTATGTCGGCGGACATTGGGGCTACGCGCGCGGAAAGGCCGATGTCGCCGTCCTGGATCCCATAGCCGCAGATACGGGCAAGGCGCTTGGAAGCCAGTTCGGCGGCCTGCAGGTCGGCTACAATCATTTCCTCGCCTCGGGCCTTATGCTCAGCGTCGAAGGCGACCTGACGTTTCCAAGCTTCCTGAATGCTGACGATGTCGCTTGGACGAGAACCACGTTGCGCGGCGGGCTAGACGAGAAGATCGATTATGTCGGCAGGCTGCGCGGGCGGGTTGGCTACGCATTCAATCCGTTCCTGTTGTATGCGACCGGCGGCTTTGCCTGGTCGCAAGCGCGCTTCGTCGAAACGTCCGATCTCACCGGCGACGAGGACAAGGTTATCCGCCAACGCGCGGGATGGACGGCGGGCGCCGGCGTCGAGGTTGCGATCGCGCCGGACTGGAGCGCAAAGCTCGAATATCTGTACGATAGATTTGGCACGATCTCGGCAACGATGCCGTCCGGCGCACAGGCGACGTCGAGTTTCGATACGCACACCGTCCGGTTGGGCCTGAACTGGCACATGGCGCAAACCGGGCTCGGCGCGGCGAGCCGCGCGGCGCCAGCGATCGAAGCCGAGAACTGGAACGTGCACGGCCAATATACCTTCATTGGCCAGGGCTACCCGAGCTTCCGCTCTCCCTACCAGGGACCGAACAGCTTGACCGGAAGCAAGCAGGCTCAGAATACGCAGAGCGCCACGGCGTTTGTCGGCCTGCGGCTTTGGGAAGGCGCAGAATTCTACATCAATCCGGAATTGATGCAGGGCTTTGGCCTCAGCGACGTACACGGTCTTGCCGGCTTTTCGAATGGCGAAGCGCAGAAATCAAGCTTTCCCGTGCCGCGCCTGAACGTCGCCCGCGTTTTCCTGCGGCAGACATTCGGCCTTGGCGGCGAGCAAGAGACGATCAACGACGGCGCAAACCAGCTTGGCGGCAAGCAGGATATCTCGCGTATCACGGTGACGGCTGGCAAATTCGCCGTACCCGACGCCTTCAACGGCAACGTCTATGCCAACGATCCGCGCACCACGTTCCTCAACTGGAACATCTATGGCGGCGGCTCGTACGACTGGACCATGGACAAGCTGAGCTGGACATGGGGCGGCTTCGTCGATTTCAATCAGAAGGATTGGGCGTTCCGCACCGGCTATTTCCTGCTGCCCACCGTTTCCAACTACAACAGCTTTGATATGCACGCCCCCGAGCGCGGCCAGTACACGGCCGAACTGGAGCTGCGTTATCAGCTGTTCTCGCAGCCCGGCAAATTGCGGCTGTTCGGCTGGATGAACCACGGCTACATGGGCGGATATCTCGACGCGCTCGCGCTGCCGGTGGGCAGCCCGAACTATCCGGACATCACGCTGACCCGGCGCGTCCGGACCAACTATGGCTTCGTCGCCAACTTCGAACAGGCAATCACAGCCGATCTCGGCATCTTTTCGCGCGCGACGTGGAGCCCCGGAAAAACAGAGATCATCGGCTGGACCGATTGCAGCCAGAGCCTTTCCTTCGGCACCGTCCTGGCCGGCACTTCGTGGGGACGCCCCAACGACAAGATCGGCATTGCCGGCGTGATCGAGGGACTGTCACCCGAGGCGCGCGCCTATTTCTCAGCTGGTGGTCTAGGCATTCTCATCGGTGATGGCCAGCTGAACTATCGGCGAGAGAAGGTGCTCGAAGCCTATTATGCCTACAGCCTCAACAAATGGGCCACCCTAACGGCGGATTATCAATTCATACACAATCCGGGATACAACTTCGACCGTGGACCAGTGCACATCTTCTCCGGAAGGCTGCATGCCGAATTTTGAATTCGTGCAGCAATCAACGATAGCTAAGAACATAGGTACGCGCGCTCAGCCATGGCCGGCTAGGCAAGAAAGCCGCCATCGGAGGTTGCAGTGCCGATAAAGTCTTCGACACCTCGGCTCGGTTGCGGCATTCTTCGGTGAGTGACGTCGCAGCCTCCCCGTAAAGTGGTGACCCCATGCAAGCGCTGCTTGGACGGCTATTTCAGGAGTCTGAGAAGAGCGCGTCCGGCCGGCGATCGCAGTTCCTTGGCATCAAGCGTGCCGTCCTTGTCTGGATCGGCGGCATCGAAGCGCTGCGTAACCACAGCGAGATATTCGTTTATCGTCAACGTGCCATCGTTATCAGGATCTGCTGCCTTTATTTCCTTGGCGCTCAGTCTGCCGCGCAATTCGCGGACATCGAGGGTGCCATCGTGATCCGGGTCCAATTTTGCGAACAGGCTAGTCGCGGCCTTTCTGACTTCCATACGATCAAGCGTGCCGTCATTGTCAGTATCAAACAGCTTGATCGGATTTGCACCCCGTGA
>Ga0081540_1002712_pt1 | contig 14402 bp, 13 predicted proteins | sample TabmetS2T1R1_FD_71024 | JGI IMG/M metagenome (GOLD analysis project Ga0081540, IMG submission 71024) | Tabebuia heterophylla rhizosphere microbial communities from the University of Puerto Rico - S2T1R1 | ecosystem: Host-associated > Plants > Roots > Rhizosphere ... | reverse complement strand
CAACCGGCGAGCGGCCCGCCGCCACGCCCGAGCTCACGGCCCACCGCTTCCTCCCGTCCGAGGCGGTGGCGCTGCTCACGGATCTCCTGTCCGACGAGGGCGCCCGGGCCCCCGCCTTCGGGCTGGACAACGCGCTGCGGCTCCCGTTCCCCGTCGCGGCCAAGACCGGCACCAGCCGCGCCTACGTGGACAACTGGACCGTGGGCTTCACCCGCGAGCGGACGGTGGCGGTCTGGGTGGGGAACTTCGACGGACGGCCGATGCAGCGGGTCTCGGGCATCACCGGGGCCGGGCCGCTCTTCGCCCGCGTGATGCGGCGGGCGATGGCCGGCGTCCGACCGGCGCCGCTGGTGGACCGGGCCAGGTTCGAGCGCGTCCGGGTCTGTCCGCTCTCGGGGCACCGGGCAGGGGAGGCCTGCCCCGGCTCGTACGAGGAGGTGTTCCTCCCCGGAACTGCCCCGACCACTCCCTGCGAGATGCACCGGCTGTCGGAGGGGCGATCGGTCCTCGCCCTCGACGCCCGCTACTCCGGCTGGGCGGAGCGCGAGCGGCTCGACGTCGCTCCGAGCTCGGACGCCGCCGTCGCTCCGGGCTTCGTCACACCCCAGGACGGCGACGAGTTCCTCATCGAGGCGGGGGTGCCGCTCTCCTCGCAGACCATCCCGATCCGGATCCGCGGCACGGGCCGGCTCCTGGTGGACGGCGCGACGGTCGCAGTGGACGGCCTCGGCCGGACGCGGGTCGCGCTGTTCCCGGGAAGACACCGCCTGGAGCTCGTTCCGCCCGGGACGTCGACGGCGCTCCGGACGGTGGAGATCCAGGTCCGCGGCGGCGTGGTCGCTCGCCGCTGACGCCGGCCACTTCAGCTTCCGGGACGACGCCCGCGGGGAGCCTCAGGTCGGCGACGGCCGGCGAGTGAACCGACGTCGCTTCCACTCGATGCCGGTCACTTCGAGTCGCCGATCCCCGCAACGACCGCGGGGCCACCGACCGATGTCCGTGGCCCCGCGTCTTCGACTTCGAGCTGGCTGGATGAGGTCTAGCGGTTCGACGGCGACATCACCAGGGCCGCCTCGTCGTTGCCCGGACCCACGTCCGAGTCAGCCTGGGCGACATGAAGCGCCGGCACGTACTCGCTCACGCTCGGGGTCACCGACGCGGCCTCGGCGGGCTGCACATCCGCGAGAGCCAGCGCGACCGGAAGGCCCATCACGCAGAGGAAACCCGCGGCGACGCTCCGAACCCGCATCCAGTTGCTGCTCTCGATCTCGGTCTTCATGGCTGCTGCCTCCGTGGCGGTCTGTCCCTTTGCCGCCGACGGACTCTGGAGATTGCAGCCGCAGTGCCGGGGGCAAGCTCCCGGAACCAGGCGAGTTCAAGCAGCATGTCGTGGCGTGGGGCTCTACAGACCTCCGTGGGTGTTGCGGACGCGGCAACATGCCCGTGGAAGTTGGCACAGGAGGTGCCGATGTCGGACCTGCTCTACCTCGCGGAGGCAGATGTGCGCACCGCGGGCCTGCCGATGCGCGAGCTCCTCGAGGCGCTGGAGTCCGCCTTTCGCGACCTGGGGGAGGGGCGGGCGGAGGTGCCACCGAAGATCGGCGTCCATCCGTCGGCCGCTGCGTTCTTCCACGCGATGCCCGCGCTCTGGCCCGCCGGCGGGATGGCCGCGGTGAAGTGGGTGGGCTCGTTCCCCGGCAATCGTGACCTCGGTCAGCCCAGCATCTCCGCGCTCCTCGTCCTGAGCAATCCCTCCGACGGGCGCCCGGTCGCGGTGATGGATGGGCGCTGGCTCACGGTGCGGCGCACGGCGGCGTGCTCGGCGCTCTCGGCGCGCTTCCTCGCTCGGCCCGGCGCGCGCCGCCTGGGCGTGCTGGGATGCGGCCTCCAGGCCCGGGCCCACGTCGAGGCACTCCGCGAGGTGCTGCCCATCGAGCAGGTGAAGGCCTTCGACCGACACCTGGACCGGGCGACCGCGTTCGCCGAGGACGTCCGCCGCGAGCACGGCGTGGAGGCCAGCGCCCACGACACGGTGCGCGAGGTGGTCGAGGGCCTGGACGTGGTGCTCACCGCCGGAGCCATCGCCCGGCTGGTGGACCCGCCGATCGCGGCCGGATGGCTCGCGCCCGGAGCGTTCGCCTGCAGCGTGGACTACGCGAGCCCGTGGAGCGCCGGTGCGCTCGGGGAGGTAGATCTGGTGTCCACCGACGACCGGGCCCAGCTCGAGGCGGCGCGGCGCTCGGGACCGGTTTCACGTCTCCCGCCCGTGCACGCCGACCTGGCCGAGCTCGTCACCGGCCGGAAGCCGGGGCGTACCGCCGAGGGTCAGCGCGCGCTCGCCTGCAACCTGGGACTCGCCCTCGCCGACGTGGTCGCGGCGGCGCTGGTCTACCGGCGCGCGCGGGAGGCAGGACTCGGAACCCGCCTCCCGCTCTGACGCGGCCTCACTCGGCCCAGGACGAGGTCACGAGCTGCGCCTCGTCACACCCCGGCCCGATGTCCGCGCCGGAATTCGCCTCGTGCATCCCCGGGGGAACGTATCCCGAGCTCGACGTCGCCTGCGCCTGCGGCTTCGGCTGCGGCGCCGCGTGTCCGGCGGCCAGGGCGAAGGTCACCGCGGCGGTGACGCACAGGAACCCCACCGCAACGCTCTGCACCCACGTCCGCGCCTTCTCGTTCATCATGACTCGCTGTCCTCCAGCACGGCGCCGTGTTGAATCGGTCGCCGTTGGGACAAGCGCGATTGCAGCGTTGGTGCCGATCGCAAGTGCCCGCGCTCACCGCACGCTCGACGGTGTCGCGTGACTTCGTCGGCTTCAACGTGTCGCCGCGCGCGCAACCGTACGCGCCGTGCGCTGAGACCATGGTTCATGTGCGCGAAGGAGCGAACGCGTGCCGCGCGCGATGCGCGTGGTGCGCACATCGCCTGCGTCGCCTCATTGCAGCTTCCTCAGAGCGGGCGTCGGAGCACGCGCGCCAGCTCGCCGATGACGCCGCGACGGAAGGCGAGCACGCAGATCACGAACAGCCCGCCCTGCACCACCGTGACCCACCCGCCGAGCTGGGCGAGGAAGCTCTCCACACAGACGATCGCCACCGCGCCCACGATCGGGCCGAAGACGGTTCCCAGCCCTCCGAGCAACACCATCAGGATCACCTCGCCGGAGGTGGTCCAGTACACGTCGGTCAACGAGGCGAGCTGGAACACGATGGCCTTGAGGCCGCCAGCCAGTCCGGACAGCGCGGCGGAGAGCACGAAGGCGATGAGCTTGTAGTGGTCGGCGCGGTAGCCGAGCGACACCGCCCGGGGCTCGTTCTCGCGCACTGCCTTGAGCACCTGCCCGAAGGGCGAGTGGATCACCCGGACGATGAAGAAGAACCCGAAGAGGAAGATCGCCAGGACCACCCAGTACAGCGTGAGGTTGCCCTCCAGCGAGATGAGCCCGAGGAGCTTTCCACGCGGCACTCCCTGGATGCCGTCCTCTCCGCCGGTGAACGGAACGCGCAGGCAGAAGAAGTAGAACATCTGCGCCAGCGCCAGGGTGATCATCGCGAAGTAGATGCCCTGGCGCCGGATGGCCAGCCACCCCACCGCGAGGCCCAGCACCGCCGAGGTGGCGACTCCGGTGAGCAGAGCCAGCTCGAAGGGGAATCCCCAGACCAGGGCCGCGTGCCCGGTGAGATAGCCGGCTGCACCGAAGAACAGCGCGTGTCCGAACGACAGCAGCCCGACGTACCCGAGGAGGAGATTGAAGGCGCAGGCGAACAGCGCCCAGCACAGCATCTTCATCAGGAAGACGGGGTAGATGACGAACGGGGCGACCACGCACACCGCGATGAGGACGAGCGTGGGGATCCGGAGCGAGCGCGCCTCGCCCCGTGCCGGAACGCGCCCGCGGATCGCCGCAGGCTTCTCGGTCTCGACCCGCGCGGTCACGCCGTCCTCCCGAAGAGGCCGGTCGGCTTCACCATCAGCACCAGGGCCATGATCACGAACACGACCGTGCTCGAGGCCTCGGGGTAGTAGACCTTGGTCAGCCCCTCGATCACGCCCAGGGCGAAGCCGGTCAGGATGGACCCGAAGATCGAGCCCATCCCGCCGATGACCACCACCGCGAACACGACGATGATCAGGTCGGAGCCCATCAGGGGGCTGACCCGGTAGATCGGCGCGGCCATCACCCCGGCCAGCGCTGCCAGCCCCACGCCCAGCCCGTAGGTGAGAGTGATCAGCCGGGGCACGTTGATGCCGAACGCCTGCACCAGCAGCGGGTTCTCGGTGGCCGCCCGCAGGTAGGAGCCCAGCCGGGTCCGCTCGGTCACGAACCAGGTCAGCGCGCAGAGCAGCACCGAAACCAGCACCACCCAGGCCCGGTAGTTGGGGAGGAACATGAAGCCCAGGTTCTTCCCGCCGGTGAGCTGGGGCGGCATGTCGTAGGGCTCGCCCGAGACCCCGAAGTAGTTCCGGGCCACGCCCTGGATGATCAGCGCCAGGCCAAAAGTCAGGAGCAGACCGTAGATCGGGTCGAGGCCACGGATGCGCTTGAGCATCGTGCGCTCGATCAGCGCCCCGAACAGGCCCACCACCAGCGGAGAGATGATCAGCGCCGGCCAGTAGCCGACCCCGAAGTGCTCCAGCAGGAGCCAGGCCCCCAGCGCCCCCAGCATGTAGAAGGCGCCGTGGGCGAAGTTCACGATGTTGAGGAGGCCGAAGATGATCGCCAGGCCGAGGCTGAGCAGCGCGTAGAACGAGCCGTTGATCAGTCCTACCAGGAGCTGGCCGAACAGCGCCTGGATCGGAACCCCGAAGACGGTGGTCATCGGCGTGGCATGCCAGGAGCTACTTCTTGGCGGTGATCAGCGGGCAGTCGCCCTGCGCGAGCGGCCGGAACGCCTGGTCCGCGGGGATCTCGCGGATGAGCTTGTAGTAGTCCCACGGCGCCTTGGACTCGCTCGGCTTCTTCACCTCGTAGAGATACACGGGGTGGATCTTCCGGCCGTCGGCCCGGATGGTGCCCTTGCCGAAGAGAGGATCGTCGGTGGGCAGGGCCTTCATCTTCTCGACCACCGCCTTGCCGTCGTCCTTGCTCTTCAGCGCCTGGATCGCCTTCAGGTAGTGCAGGACGCCGGCGTAGACGCCGGCCTGCACCATGGTGGGCATCCGGCCGTTGTGCTTCGCAGCGAACTTCTTCGACCAGGCCCGGGTCTTCTCATCGTGGTCCCAGTAGAAGGCCGAGGTCAGCTGCAGCCCGTTGGCGGTCTTGAGCCCGAGCGAGTGCACGTCGCTGAGGAACACCAGGAGGCCGGCGAGCTTCTGTCCGCCCGCGACGATGCCGAACTCGGATGCCGCCTTGATCGAGTTGATGGTGTCACCGCCGGCGTTGGCCAGGCCGATGATGTTCGCCTTCGAGGACTGCGCCTGGAGGAGGAACGACGAGAAGTCCGAGGCGTTCAGCGGGTGGAGGACCGACCCCAGCACCTTGCCTCCGTTGGCCTCCACCACCGCGCGGGTGTCCTTCTCCAGCTGCTTGCCGAACTCGTAGTCGGCGGTGAGGAAGAACCAGGTCTTGCCGCCGGCCTTCACGACCTCCTTGCCAGTGCCGTTCGCGAGGGCCCAGGTGTCGTAGGTCCAGTGCACCGTGTTCGGCGTGCAGTTCTTCCCGGTGAGGTTGGACGTGGCCGCGCCGGAATCGATGAAGACCTTGTTCTTGTCGGCCACCACCTTGGCCACCGCCAGGGCGCATCCCGAGTTCGGAACGTCGAGGATGGCGTCCACGCCGTCGACGTCGATCCACTTGGTCGCGATGCTGGAGGCGATGTCCGGCTTGTTCTGGTGATCGGCGGTGACGATCTCGATGGGCATCCCGGCGACCTTGTTGCCGAACTCCTCGGCCGCCATCTTCGCGGCGACGACGGAGCCGGGGCCGCCCAGGTCGGTGTACAGGCCGGATTGATCGTTGAGGACGCCGATCTTCACCGTCTTGCCCTGAGCGAGGGCAGCGAGGGGAAGGAGACAGGCGAGGGCGAGAAGCCGTGAGGCGATTCGCATGGACTGGCGCTCCTGGTTTCTGCGGGGTGAGGGGTTACACACCGAGATACGTCTGAAGCTGCGGCAGGCTGGACTGAAAACGGTCGGCGGGAATCTGGTCCACCACGCGGCCGCGGTCCATCACGTAATGGCGGTCCGCGATCGAGGAGGCGAATTTCAGATTCTGCTCCACCAGCAGGATGGTGAATCCCTCGGCCTTCAGCCGACGGATGGTGGCCCCGATCTGCTGCACGATGACCGGTGCCAGCCCCTCGGTGGGCTCGTCGAGGAGGAGCAGGCGTGCACCGGTGCGGAGGATCCGGCCGATGGCGAGCATCTGCTGTTCGCCGCCCGAGAGCTTGGTCCCCTGACTGTGCAGTCGCTCGCGGAGGTTCGGGAAGAGATCGAGCACGTCCTTCGTCGCCATGCCCCCGGACCTCACCTGAGGCGGCAGGAGGAGGTTCTCCTCCACGTCGAGGCTGGCGAAGATGCCCCGCTCCTCGGGACAGAACGCCATCCCCAGGCGGGCGATGCGGTGAGGTGGCGACCGGATCGTCTCGGTCCCCTCGAGCAGCACCGAGCCCTCGCGCCGCGGCACCATCCCCATGAGCGAGCGAAGGGTGGTGGTCTTTCCCGCGCCGTTGCGGCCGAGCAGGGTGACCAGCTCTCCGGGGCGGATCTCGAAGCTCACCCCGTGGAGGATGTGTGATTCGCCGTACCAGGCCTGGAGCGCGTCGACCTGGAGCAGGGGACGGCCAGCCGGCTCGGGCGGTGGATCGGAGCGGGCGACGGCCGCCTCAGACATGCTCGGACCCCATGTACGCCTGCACCACGTCCTTGTTCTTGCTCACCGCCGAGTAGTCACCCTCGGCGAGGATCTCGCCCCGGGCGAGCACGGTGATGTGATGCGAGAGGTTCGCCACCACCTTGAGGTTGTGCTCCACCATCAGCACGGTGCGGCTCTTGGCCACGCGCTGGATGAGGGCGGAGGTCCGGTCGACGTCCTCGTGGCCCATCCCCGCGGTGGGCTCGTCGAGGAGCAGCAGCTCGGGATCGAGCGCGAGCGTGGTGGCGATCTCCAGCGCCCGCTTCCGCCCGTACGGGAGCTCCACGGCGAGGGTGTGCATGAACTCCTGGAGGCCCACCGCCTCGCCCAGCTCGTGCGCGCGGGGCTCGAGGTCCTTCAGCGCCCGCTCCGGACGCCAGAAGTCGAAGGAGCTGCCCCGCTTGCGCTGCAGCGCCACCCGGATGTTCTCCAGCACCGTGAGGTGAGGGAAGACCGCGGAGATCTGGAACGAGCGGACCACCCCGCGGCGAGCGACGTCGGCGGGCCTGTCGGGAGTGATGTTCTCTCCCTTGAACTTGATGGTGCCGGCGGACGGGGTGAGGAACTTGGTGAGCAGGTTGAAGCAGGTCGTCTTGCCCGCGCCGTTCGGTCCGATCAGCGCGTGGATCGTCCCGGCCAGCACCCGCAGGCTCACGTTCTTCACTGCGACGAACCCGCGGAATTCCTTCGTGAGCCCCTGGGTCTCGAGGAGCAGCTCGCCGGGCTGACGCGGTGAATCGTTCATGTACGCTCGAACCTGCAAAGACGGTGGGGGGCGCAGCAAGACACGTTGCGTCGCCCAGGTCGAGCGCTTCCCGCAGTCCTCCGTCCGCTTCAGCGTTCGAGGACGTACAGCCCGGGCGCGTCCGCCAGAGGCGGGAGCGCGTCGCTTCCCGGTGCCGCGGGCGCCGGCACCTGATCTCCGGAGCGGCCCTTCATCCAGCGCGCCCACTCGTTCCACCAGGTGTCGCCGTGCCGCCTTGACGCAATGTGCCAAGCGTCGGGATTCTCCTCGAGCTGTTCGTGCAGCCAGAAGGCCGCGCTCTTGCTCGGCGGGTTCACCACTCCGGCGATGTGTCCCGAGCTGCTGAGGACGAACTCCACGGTGCTCCCGAGGAGGCTGGTGGTGCGGAAGGCCGAGCGCCACGGGGTGATGTGGTCCTCCACCGCCCCGACGATGAAGGTGTCCGGCTTCACCGCGCCGAGACGCAGTCGCTTGCCCTGGATGATCATCTCGTCGCGGGCCAGCGCGTTGTCGAGGTAGCAGCCGCGCAGGTACTCGGAGAGCAGCCGCGCCGGGATGCGCGTGCCGTCGTCGTTCCAGGCGAGGAGATCGAACCCCGGGGGCTCGTCGCCCATCATCCACGCCGAACCGAAGTAGTTGAAGTAGAGGTCGTTGGGGCGCAGCAGGTTGAACGTTCGCGCCATCTCCTGCGACTCGAGCAGCCCGCGGCGAGAGACCCGGCGGAGGAGCCGCTCCACCGTGGGGCGGTCGGTGTAGGCCCCGAGCGGCCCGGGCTCGCTGAAGTCCACCAGGGTGTTCATCAGCGTCAGCGAGTTGAGGGACCGGTCGCCACTCGCCTCGAGGTATGCCGCGAGCATCGTGGCCAGCGTCCCGCCCACGCAGAGCGCGGCGACGTCGACCTTCGACGCGCCGGTGATCTCCTTCACCACCCGGAGGGCCTCCACCGGGCCCTCGAGGAGGTAGTCCCCGAACCCGACGTCCCGCAGGCCCAGGTCGGGGTTGCGGTAGCTCATCATGAAGGTCGTGTGGCCGTTCTTCACCGCCCACTCGACGAAGCTCCGGCCGGGGGCGAGGTCCATGATGTAGTACTTGTTGATGAAGGGCGGGCTGCAGAGCAGCGGCACCGCGTGCACGGTCGCGGTCTGCGGCGCGTACTGGATGAGCTCGAAGAGCCGGTTCCGGTAGACGACCTTCCCCGGGGTGGAAGCGAGGTTCTTCCCCACCTCGAACGTCGAGCGGTCCACCAGCTTCGGCCAGCCCTCCCGGGTGCGGAGGTCGTCCATCCACTTGCGCAGGCCACGGAGCGCGCTGAGCCCGCCGGTCTCGAAGGCGCGGCGGAGCGCGTTGGGATTGGTGAGGAAGAAGTTGGTGGGAGCGAGCGCATCGACCAGGAGCTGGCTCGCCATCCGCGCCTTGCGCTCCGTCGTCTCCTCGAGACCGGCCACCCCCACCAGCTCCTTCACCAGCTGCTCGCGGAGCAGGTGATTCTGGAGCAGCCAGAAGAAGAGGGCGTTCTCGGTCCAGGTCTTGTCGACGAACCGGCGGTCCTTCGCCGGCAGGGGCATCGGTCCCTCCGACGGTGCGCCCACCGCTCGGGCCGCCGAGGCACCGGTCGCGACCAGCGCCCCGTTCGCCCAGCGGGCGATCGCTCCGGCGGTGGCGAGCGGCCGGCGGAGCAGGCCCGCGGCTCCGATGGCGAGCGCGCGGCCGAAGCCCACCGGGTCCACCCGGTCCAGGGCCTCGTCGGCGAGTCGCCGCAGGCCACCCTGCACCGGGCCGGGCTCCGCCGCGGGCGGCAGCGGCGGCTCGGGCTCGGCCGCGACGGGGCGCTGCGGCAGCTCCAGGACGTTCATCGGTCACTCCCTGAGGACGAGGTTCGAGCGCGCCGCCGGCCCTTGAAGGACTCCTCGGCGTGGTCCACCTGGTGTGCCTGGAGGCTCGCGCCGAGCTTGAGCCGGAGGAACGCGCTGGAGGTGTAGCGGGTCACGCGCTCGTAGTAGCGCTCCGTGAGCTCCCGGACCAGGGCCGCATACGCATCGGCCAGATGCGCAGGGACGCTGAACCCGTCGTAGTCGACGACTGCCCGGATCCGCCGTCCCAGCGGGGCGCAGACCCCTTCCACGGCGGCCGAGATGTCGCGGAGGTCCTGCTCGCCCTTGATCGCCAGGCCGGCGAAGTTGATGAACAGCACCTCTCGCTGCGGGTCGAACTCGAAGCGAGAGGCGATCGGCCGTTCCTCCAGCAGTCGCCGCAGGCCCATGGGCTCTGCCCGGAACAGGCGCGGGTCCATCGTGCCCAGGGGTTGTTTGATCTCGGGGGTGAACTCCATCTGCCCCAGCACGTCCGCCTCCAGATCGATGCCCGGGGCGATCTCCTCCAGGCGAAGCCCGTTCTCGGTCAGGCGGAACACGGCGCGCTCGGTGACGTACATCGTCTCGTGACCGAGCTCCCGGGCGCGCTTGCCGCTGAACGTGACCTGCTCCACCGCGGGAACGAACTTGCGGCTCGCTCCCTCCTTCAGGATCCGGAGCCGCCCGTCGCCGATCTCCAGCGAGAGGTCGGTACAGGTGAACGTCCCGACGAAGACCACCTTCCGGGCGTTCTGGCTGATGTTGATGAACCCGCCGCACCCGGCGAACGTCTTCCCGAACCGGCTGACGTTGACGTTGCCCGCTGCGTCCACCTGAGCCATCCCCAGGTACGCCTGGTCCAGCCCGCCGCCGTCGTAGAAGTCGAACTGCTGGTTCTGGTCCACCAGGGCCTCGGTGTTCACCGCGGCGCCGAAGTTGAGCCCCGACGCCGGCAGACCGCCGATGACCCCGGGCTCGGCGGTGAGCGTGACCAGCGAGAGCAGGCCCTCCTCGGCGGCGACGCCCGCCACCGATTCCGGCATGCCGATGCCGAGGTTGATGAGGGTCCCCGGGACCAGCTCGCAGGCAGCGCGGCGACCGATCACCTTCCGCCCGTCGAGTGGCGGCGGGGGCACCGACTCGAGCGGCACGCGCAGCTCGCCCGAGAACGCCGGGCTGTAGGCGGTCGCGTAGGTCTGCGCGTGGTACTCGGCGGGGGCGACCGCGACGCAGTCCACCAGCGCGCCGGGAATCTTCACGCTGCGGGCGGGGAGGGAGCCGGCGTGGGCCAGCCGCTCCACCTGCACGATGACCATCCCGCCGCTGTTCTTCGCGGCCATGGCCATCGCCAGGTTGTCGAGGGTGAGGGCCTCGCGCTCCATGCTCACGTTGCCGTGCGGATCGGCGGTGGTTCCCCGGAGGAAGACCACGTCGATGGGGAACGCCCGGTAGAGGAGCCAGTCCTCGCCGTGGACCGGGAAGAGCTCGACGATGTCCTCGGTGGTGCGGGCGTTCACCTTCCCGCCGCCGTTCCGCGGGTCGACGAAGGTGCCGATGCCGACTCGGGAGAGGGTTCCTGGCTTGCCGGCGGCGATGTCCCGGTAGAGGTGAGAGATGCAGCCCTGGGGGAGGTTGTAGGCCTCGATCTCTCCGGCGAGGGCCATCGCCCCCACCCGGGGAATCAGCCCCCAGTGGCCGCCGACGACGCGCCGGAGGAGCCCGGGGACCGCGAGGCGGTTGAGCCCGCGCGTCTTCCCGTCTCCCTGACCGGCCGCGAAGACCAGGGTGAGCGCACCCGGCCGGCCCTGGGCCACGTAGGCGCGCGCCAGCGCCTCGAGCAGCCCATCCGGGGTGCCGATGCCCACGAATCCGGAGGTCGCGAGCGTGCTGCCCGGCTGGATGAGGGCGACGGCCTCGTCGAGGCTCACGACCTTGCTCACCGAGGCGGGCGACATCCACGACCCCCTTCAGGACGGCTCGACGCCAAAAAAAACGGCGGGTCGACCCTCGGCGCACGATGACGCCAGGGGACCCGCCGGGGTGTCAACGGTCGCCCGTCGACGAAACGACTAGTTCTTGGGGGAGAGCAGCTCCAGCGTCCGCTGGGTGTACTCGTTCACGGCCTTCCGCCACTGCGCGCTCATCTGCTCGGAGGCGTTGATGGCCTCCTTGGCGACGCGGCCGGCCTCGTCGACGGCCGAGACGGCCTGGGCGATGCCCTGCTTCTCGATCTTCTCCACTTCGGCCAGGGCCGCGGTGAAGCGGTTGGTGCCCTCGGTGACCAGCTTCAGCCACTCGTTGCCGAACTGCTGCATCTGCGAAAAGACGCTCTTCTGATCCATGGTTCTCTCCTGCCGGAAATCCGGTGTGGCCCCTCTCGTAACACCCCCCGGAGGGGTGTCAAGGGACGTTTGTTGCGGTGCAGCAAAATCGGGCCGTTCGGATGCGATCTCGACGGGGGCGGACCTCGTGGGGGTCGCCGCGTGGCGGTCGCGTCCTGGGCCATTCTTCCGAGGCATACGAGCTCCTTCCCGGGTACCGGGTCAGGGGTGCTGTGTCACCGCCCGGGGAGGGAGTCAAGAGTCGGCCTGTTGCACCGCAACAGAGCTCAGCGTCGGCGCGATGGCTTCCGCTTCAGCGTGCGCCGCAGGTCCGCCAGCTCGCGGCGGAGCTCGGCCACCTCGTCCCGGCCGCTGGCCGCCGGGGGTTCGGAGGTCCGGCGGAGCGCGGCGAAGGGGTTGTAGAGGCTCCCCAGACCGCTTCGCGTCTGGAGGTACATCTCGAGCGCCCAGCTCATGTAGCGCCCCAGGAAGTCGGCCAGGGGCTCTTCCCCCATGCGGATGAGCTGCACCAGCAGGGGCACGGGGAGGAGCCGGGCGGCGTTCCGGTCCTCGAAGATGATCTGGGCGAGGGTGGGAGCCGTCAGGTCGGCTCCGGTCTTCGCGTCGAGCACCTGGACGTCGGCGCCGGCCCGGATGCGATCGGCGATCTCGTCGAGGCGGACGTAGCGGCTCTGCTCGGTGTCGTAGAGGCGCCGGTTCCCGTACTTCTTCACCAGCATGGCAGGACTCCTACCTGATCCCACGGAGGGGGCCAGGCCCTGTGCACCTGCAGCATACGTGAGGCAGCAAACAAAGGCTGGACCGGCCGGTCGGGGCTGAATAGATTTTCGAATCAATGTACTTCGCCCACGACCTCGGCCGGGCGTTCGCGCGCCCCATTCACGCCTGGGCGTCGATGCTCCGCACCGCGTGGACCCACCCCTTCAACCCGGTCTCGGTCCTTCCACCGGTGAGGGCAATGGCCGCCGCCGCCGAGATGCTCGAGCGCGCGACCGCCGACTACCCGAAGCCGGCCTTCGGGCTGGACCGGACGGTCATCGACGGCCGGGAGGTGGCGGTCCGCGAGCAGCTGGTCCACGAGACGCCCTTCTGCCGCCTGCTGCGCTTCGAGCGCGACGTCCGCCGCGACGACCCCCGGGTGCTGATCGTGGCGCCGCTCTCCGGACACCACGCGACGCTCCTCCGGGAGACGGTCCGCGAGCTGCTCCCTGATCACGACGTGTACATCACCGACTGGGTGGACGCCCGGGTGGTTCCCCTGGCCGCTGGGAAGTTCGACCTCTCGGACTACGTCGATCTGCTCGTCGCCCACCTGCGGGCGCTCGGACCCGGGGTCCACGTCCTGTCGGTGTGTCAGCCGGCGGTTCCGGTGCTCATGGCGACCGCGGTGCTGGCCGAGGCCGACGACCCGGTGCAGCCGGCGAGCATGGTGCTGATCTCCGGCCCGGTGGACACCCGGGTGAACCCGTCATCGGTGAACCAGTTCGCGCAGGTTCACTCGCTGAAGATGCTCGAGGCGATGGTGATCCACCGCGTGCCGGTGGGGCACCCCGGTTCCGGACGGCGCGTCTACCCGGGTCTCCTCCAGCTGTGGTCGTTCATGTCGCTGGACCCGCACCGGCACGTGGATGCGCACGTCGGCCTGTTCAAGGATCTGCTGAACGGCGAGCGCGAGTCCGCGGACAAGCACCGGAAGTTCTACGACGAGTACTTCTCGGTGATGGACCTTCCGGCGGAGTATTACCTGGAGACGGTCGAGCACGTGTTCCACCGGCACAGCCTCCCCGAGGGACGGATGCTGCACCGCGGGAAGCCGGTGAGACTCGACGCCATCCGCCGGACCGCGCTGATGACGGTCGAGGGCGAGAAGGACGACATCACCGCCCCCGGTCAGACGCAGGCCGCCCACGGGCTGCTCACCGGAATCCCCGCCGGCTGGAAGGAGCACCACCTCCTGGAGGGGGCGGGGCACTACGGGACGTTCAGCGGGAGGCGGTTCCGGGAGCGGATCGCTCCGAGCCTCCGGGCGTTCTTCCGCGCCGCTCGCTGAGGCCTGAGCCGGCCCGCGGGAACGCCCGGGTTCTGGTGCTCAGGCGTCGAGGCTGACCGACCGCGAGAGTCAGCTCCTGGGGGGACGCGGCGCACCCGGGGCGAGACGCCCTGCCACGGACCCGCTGGCCTCGCTCCGGACGCTCGCAGGGTGTCTCGAGTCCGCTCACGACACCCGCTCGACGCAGGTGCGCGGATCGAGCCTGAGAGGCTCGGATCCCCTTGCCGGCCGCAGGTCCATGGCGGCACACCCTCGCCGAGCGAATCGGTCGAGCCCTCCTGTTTCGGGTAAGGCTTCCGCGAAACAATTTCGGACCCTCGGGCGAGGACGCGGCGACAAGGGGGGGCAGGCCATCCGGTTCGGTTTCGGGGAGTCGTTCGGAGGAACAGTTCCAGCGTCGCGGGAACTGTTCCGGAAAGAGCGTTGGCGGAACCGTTTCGGACGCATCGCACAGCCTTGCTGGCGCCCCTCGGTGGGTTCGTCCGCTTCGGTTCCTCGAAAGACATTCGCGAAACCGCGCGGCTCGTCCACCCGACAGTCAGCCTGGGCCGAGCGTGCGCC
>Ga0081540_1002711_pt1 | contig 14404 bp, 13 predicted proteins | sample TabmetS2T1R1_FD_71024 | JGI IMG/M metagenome (GOLD analysis project Ga0081540, IMG submission 71024) | Tabebuia heterophylla rhizosphere microbial communities from the University of Puerto Rico - S2T1R1 | ecosystem: Host-associated > Plants > Roots > Rhizosphere ... | reverse complement strand
CAGCAGGATGTTCAGCGCGATCTCGTTGGGGGTCTTCTGCCGGTTGGCGCCCTCGACCAGGGCGATCATCCGGTCGATGAAGCTCTCCCCCGGCTTCTGGGTGATCTGCACGACGATCCGGTCGGACAGCACCTTGGTGCCACCGGTGACCGCGGAACGGTCGCCGCCGGACTCCCGGATGACCGGGGCGGACTCGCCGGTGATCGCCGACTCGTCCACGCTCGCGATGCCCTCGACGACGTCACCGTCGCCCGGGATCACCTGCCCCGCCTCGACCACCACGAAGTCGCCGAGCTGCAACTGCGGTCCCGGCACCGATTCCTCGCGGGTACCGGTCGCGCCGGGCTTCCAGTCGATGAGCCGGCGGGCCGTCACGTCGGTCTTGGCCCGGCGAAGGGTCTCCGCCTGTGCCTTGCCCCGGCCCTCGGCGACCGCCTCGGCCAGGTTCGCGAAGATGACCGTCAGCCACAGCCACGCGGTGGTGACCCAGGCGAACACGGTGGAGTGCTGGACGGCCAGCACGGTGGTGAACACCGAACCAACCTCGACGATGAACATCACCGGGTTGCGCCACAGCGTGAACGGGTTCAGCTTCATCAGCGCGTCCGGGCCGGACTTCCACAGTTGCTTGGGATCCAGCAGCCCGCCGCCGATGCGGTGCGGTCCGGCGCCGGACGGTTCCCGTCGCGAAGGCGCCTTCCCGATTGTTGTTACAGCCATTTCTCAGTAGTTCCTTATCGTGTGTACAGCGGCGGCGGCTAGTGGACGCCCTCGGCCAGCGGGCCGAGCGCGAGTGCGGGCAGGTAGGTCAGCAGGACCACGATCAGCGTCACGCCGACGAGCATGCCGACGAACAGCGGCTGGTAGGTCTTGAGCGTGCCGGTCGACTCAGGCGTCGCCTTCTGCCGGGCCAGCGAGCCGGCCAGGCCCAGCACGAACACCATCGGCAGGAAGCGGCCGAGCAGCATGGCCAGCCCGAGCGCGGTGTTGTACCACGTCGTGTTGACGCTGATGCCGGCGAACGCGGAGCCGTTGTTGTTGGCCGCGGAGGTGAAGGCGTACAGCACTTCGGACAGGCCGTGCGCTCCCGTGTTGAGCATGCTCGCCCGGGCGCTCGACAGGGCCATCGCGGAGGCGGTACCGACCAGCACCAGGGTCGGTGTGGTCAGGATGTAGAGCGAGGCGAACTTCACCTCCCGGGCACCGATCTTCTTGCCGAGGTACTCCGGCGTGCGACCGACCATCAGGCCGGCCACGAAGACCGTGATGACGGCGAGGATCAGGATGCCGTACAGGCCCGATCCGGTACCGCCGGGAGCCACCTCGCCGAGCATCATGTTCGCCATCGGGATCGCGCCGCCCAGCGCCGTGTACGAGTCGTGGAAGGAGTCCACCGCGCCCGTCGACGTCAGCGTTGTCGCCGAGGCGAACGTGGCGGACTGCAGCACGCCGAAGCGCGACTCCGTGCCCTCGGTCGCCGAACCCACCGCCATCGGCACGGTGCCGTGGTGGATTCCCTGCAGCGCGTTGATCGCGATGACCGAGCCGACCGCCATGATGGCCATCGCGCTGACGATCGCGTACCCCTGCCGGTTGCTGCCGACCATCCGGCCGAACGTGCGCGGCAGCGAGAACGAGATGACCAGCAGCAGGAAGATCTCCAGCCAGTTGGTCCACGTCGCCGGGTTCTCGAACGGGTGCGCGCTGTTGGCGTTGTAGAAGCCGCCACCGTTGGTGCCCAGCTCCTTGATGACCTCCTGGCTCGCCACCGGCCCGCCGGTGATGTGCTGCGCGCCGCCCGCCAGGGTGTGCACGTCGGTGCCCCCGGACAGGTTCTGGATCACGCCGCCGGCGATCAGCACGATCGCCCCGATCACCGCGATCGGCAGCAGCACCCGCAGGCAGATCCTGACCAGGTCGACCCAGAAATTGCCGAGCTGGTCGGTCATCTTGCGGGCGAAGCCGCGCACCAGCGCGACCGCGACCGCGATGCCCACCGCCGCGGAGGCGAAGTTCTGCACCGCGAGGCCGGCCATCTGCACCAGGTGGCCCATGGTCGACTCACCGGAGTACGCCTGCCAGTTGGTGTTGGTCACGAAGCTGACCGCCGTGTTCCAGGACAGTGCCGGCGGCACGTTCGAGAAACCCAACGACAGCAGCAGATGGTGCTGCACCCGCTGGAACAGGTACAGGAAGAGGATCGAGATGACCGAGAAGGCCAGCACGCTGCGCGCGTAGGTTGCCCAGGACTGCTCGCCCTCGGGGTTCACCCCGATCGCCTTGTAGATGCCCCGCTCCACCCGGGAGTGCCGGGTCGGCGTGATCACGCGATAGATGTAGTCGCCCAGCGGGCGGTAGGCCAGCGCCAGGGCGAGGATCAGCGAGGCGATGAAGATGACGCCTGCCGTCGTGTTGCTCATTTAGAACCGCTCCGGGAAAAGTAGGGCGACCACCAGAAAGGCGGCCAGCAGCACGGCCAGCACCAGCCCGGCCACATTCGCGGGACTCACAGCTTCTCCACCCCACGCAGCGCCAGTGCCAGCAGACCGAAGAGCACCACGGTCAGCAGCACATACCAGAGATCCGTCATGGCGTTCGCTTCCTTTGACTGTCGCGATAGGCCCGGAGCTGAGCGCGGACCTCACCGGCCGCCAGCCCGATCGCGGCGGCCATCACTAATAGCAGTATTAGGTACATATCCGTCGAGCCATGCCAAGTCAGGTCACCCGAACGGTTCTCCAGAAAGCCGTCGGCGACCAGCCAGCCCAGCGGCACCACGGCCGCCATCGCCAGGTGGTCGGCGGTCAATGCGGCCGCGGCGGCCACCGCCACCGCGACCAGATCCAGCCGCCAACCGTTGTGAGCCGCGGGAACACCCGCCGCGACCAGCGCGCCGGCCACGATCACCACCGCGCCGACGCCGATGTTGATGCCGACCGGGGTACGGGCGGGGGCCCGCTCCGCCTCGGCGGTCGGCCGGAACCCGCCCGACTTCAACAACACGTGCCGCTCCTGACCCGTCATGCGGCCCGGGGCGGACCGCGACCCGAGTCAAGCTCGGTGGCGGGCCGTCGGGCAGGGTCCTTGACACGAAAACAACGCGGCCCGGCCGGATCTTGACGCGTTCCCTACGCGGTCACCCGTTTCCGCACCCCGGGGGCGGGAAAAGGCCCCGCGTGTCCGACGGGGCGGTGACGGCGAGCGGGGCGGCGATCGACACCCCCGGAGCCGGAGGGCAGGCGGGCCGGACCCCGCCTCCGCTGCCCGAGACCCTCCGGTACCGCCTCAAGCGCCGGCTGCTCGGCCGCCCGTTGACGACCGCGAGCCTGCACAACGAGCGGTTGAGCCGTCCGCTGGCGCTCGGCGTCCTGGCACCCGACTGCATCTCCTCCTCGGCCTACGGCACCGAGGAGATGCTGATCGAACTGCTGCCCATCTTCGGGCTGCTGTCCTTCAGCCTGGTCCTGCCGATCACCGGCGTCATCCTGTTCATCCTCGTGCTGCTGACCGCCTCGTACCGGCAGGTCGTGCAGGTCTACACCCGGGCCGGCGGCTCCTACGTGGTGGCCCGCGACAACTTCGGCCCGAGGATCGCGCAGATCGCCTCGGTCGCCCTGCTCATCGACTACGTGGTGACGGTCGCGGTGCAGACCGCCGCCGGTACCGTCGCGGTCGCCTCGGCCATCCCCGCCCTCGGCCCGTACAGCCTGGAGATCACCGTCGCAGTGGTGGTGCTGCTCGCCTTCGGCAACCTTCGCGGCATCCGCGAGGCCGGCAGGGTGTTCGCCGCTCCCACCTACCTGTTCGTCCTCGCCATCGGCGGCATCATCGTCGCCGGGCTGGTTCGCGAGCTGGCCGGCAACCTGCCCAGCTACCAGCCCACCCAGTTGCACGGCGCCATCGACGTCCACCACGCCACCGGCCTGACCACCTTCGCCCTCGCGCTGACCCTGCTGCGCTCGTTCGCCAACGGCGGCTCGTCGCTGACCGGCCTGGAGGCCATCTCCAACGGGGTCAGCGCGTTCCGGCCGCCCGAGGGGATCAACGCCAAGCGGGTGCTGCTGACCATGTCGCTGCTGCTGGGCTTCCTGGTCGCCGGGGTGTCGCTGCTGGCCCACCTCACCCACGCCACGCCCTACCAGAGCGGGTACCCGTCGGTGATCTCGCAGGAGGCCCGGATCGTCGCCGGCCAGGGCGCCATCGGCAACATCGTGTTCGCCTTCGTGCAGGGCGCCTCCGCGCTGATCCTCTACACCGGCGCCAACACCAGCTTCAACGGCTTCCCGTTCCTGGCGAGCTTCGTGGCCGAGGACTCGTTCCTGCCCCGCCGGCTGACCCGGCGCGGGCACCGGCTGGTCTTCTCCGACGGCATCCTGCTGCTGGCCGGGGTGAGCATCGTCCTGCTGCTGGTGACCGACGCGAAGGTCAACTCGCTGGTGCCGTTCTACGCGATCGGCGTGTTCACCGGGTTCACCATGGCGGGCTTCGGCATGGCGCGGTACCACAGCCGGCACCGGGAGTCCGGCTGGCGGCGCAAGCGGGTCATCAACGGGGTGGCGGGCGGGCTGTCGCTGACGGTCGTGCTCATCTTCGCGGTGGCCAAGTTCACCGAGGGCGCGTGGCTGGTCGTGGTGGTCTTCCCGGTACTCGTCGCACTGCTCATCCGGGTCAACCGCCGGTACCGCGAGGAGGAGGCGGCACTGGCGAGCCTGGCGCCCATCATGGACACCGGACCCAACCCGTCCCGCAACGTCATCGTGGTGCTCGTCGACGACCTCGACCTGGCGGTGCTCCGGGCGCTGCGGTATGCCCGGTCGCTGCGACCCAACGTCCTCTACGCGGTGCACTTCGCCGTCGACAACGTGCACGCCGACCGGCTGGTCCGGCGGTGGCACACGATCCAGCGCGGCGACGTACCGCTGCAACTGCGCGCCTGCCCGGACCGGCGGATCGCCCGGGCCGCCCAGGAGCTGATCGCCGAGCTGACCGCCGACGAACGCACGGAGGTGACGGCGGTGCTGCCCCGCCGGGCCTACGGCATCAGCGGGTACCTGCTGCACACGCACAACGCGGACCGCATCTCGGCGGCGGTCAGCTCGCTGCCCCGGGCGGCGGCGACGATCGTCCCGTACGACGTGGACGCCACGATCCGCAAGGTCGAGCGGATGCAGAAGCCGATGGGCCCGGACGAGCCGAACGGCATCCCGGCCAAGCCGCCGCGGCCGCATCCGGCCCAGTTCCGCCCGGCCCCACCCGATGCCACGCCGGCCGGCCGGCTGCGCCCTCACCAGCCGCAGACCGCGCAGGGTGTGATCGGCGCGGTGGACGTGCAGCCCAACGGCAGCGGGCAGTTGCTGCGCTGCGAGGTCAATGACCACAGTGGACGGTTCCTGGTGCTGTTCTACGGCCGTACCCACATCCCCGGCATCACGCCCGGGCGCCACATCCGGGTCTGTGGAACCGTCGGCCGATACAACGGCGAACCGGCCATCGCGAACCCGAAGTACGACCTGCTGGAAATCGAGTGACGCCCGACGCCGTACTGCGCTAGACAGGCGGCATGCGACCGGAGCCCGGCCAGGTGCTGCACTTCTCCGAGGACCCGACGATCACCCGCTTCGCACCGCACGTCGCCGCCACCGCCACCGAGCCCGGGGCCTATGTGTGGGCGGTGGACGGGGACCGTGCCCCGGACTACTGGTTCCCGCGCCAGTGCCCGCGCGCCATGGCGTGGACCGTCCCCGGTACCGGCGAGGCCGACCGGGAACGGATCCTCGGCCCGGGTGGCGACCGGCACCCACGCGCATGCCATGGTGGCCACGCGGCCGGTGCGCCCGCTCGGCCCGGCCGAGCCGGTCGGCGACCTGTTCGCGCTGCACGAGTCGGCCGGCATCCAGCTCCGCGTGCTGCCCAACCTGTGGCCGCTGTGGGACGCGGTCATCGCCAGTACTCTCGGCTTCTCCGGGATCCGGCTGCGCAACGCTAGTCCACGTCCCGGCGCGGCGTGACGACCAGAGCCGCGGCCGTGAACAGGGTGGCGTAGCCGACCAGCACGACACCCGCCGTCCACTGAGACAGGCCGCCGTTCAACCCGCCCGGGAGCCGACCCAGCGCACCGCCGGCCGCGACCGGCAGCCATTTCGTCAGCCCGCTGCCGAGCAACTGCCCGACCAGCCCCTCCACGACCGCGAGCCAGGCCAGCGCCATGGCGACGGCGGCGATCAGGTTGCGCACCAGCGCACCGACCGCGACTCCGATCACCGCGAACAGCACGTTCCACGCGAGCCCGCCACCGATTGTGCGCCACAGTCCGGTACCGGTCAGGTCCAGCGACCCACCCTTCACGCCGAGCCAGACCGCGGTGGTCGCCAGCGCGGTGACGCAGCCGGCGATGCCGAAGGCGAGTCCGGCGGCCGCGTAGGTGGCGACCTTCGCGCCGAGCACCCGGCCGCGATCGGGGGTCGCCAGGTAGGTGTCGGTGATGGTGCGGTGCCGGTGCTCGCCCGCGACCGCCATGATGCCCAGCACCAGCGGCAGCAGCGACACGAGCCCGACGTGTGCCACGGCGCCGGACACGGCGGCGGCGTCGATGGTGTCCTCGCCGGCCAGCAGGCCGGACGCGCCGACGACGATGAGCGCCTGCGCGGCGGCCAGCAGCAGCCAGGGGGCGCGCAAGGTGCGCAGCTTGAGCCATTCGTTGCGGAGCATGTGGTTCCTTCCTCGGAAGGTGGGTCAGGCGGTTGCGGCGTTCAGGCGGTCGCGGTGGTGAGGCGCAGGAAGGCGTCCTCCAGGCCGGCGTCGCTCGCGCCGAGGCCGTCCAGCGGGCCGGCGTAGCGCAGGCTGCCGCCGGCCACGATGACCACGCCGTCGACCGTCTGCGCCACCTCGGCCAGCAGGTGGCTGGAGACCAGCACGGCGCCGCCGGCCGCGGCGAAGTCCCGGAGCAGGCCGCGCAGCCAGGCCATGCCGGCCGGGTCCAGGCCGTTGCCGGGCTCGTCCAGCACGAGCAGCCGTGGCTGCCCGAGTAGCGCCGCCGCCAGACCCAGCCGCTGGCGCATGCCCAGCGAGTAGCCGCGCACCCGGCGGTCCGCCGCACCGGTCAGCTCGACCTGGTCGAGGACCTCGTCAACCCGCCCGGGCGGAAGGCCGGCGATCTGCGCCGCGATGCGCAGGTGGTCGCGGCCGCGCCGGCCGGGGTGGAACCCGGTCGACTCCAGCACGGCGCCGACCTCGCGGCGCGGCGCGGCGAGCCGGTGGTAGGGCACGCCGCCGATGAGCGCGCGACCCTCGGTCGGCCGGGCCAGGCCGAGGATCATGCGCAGCGTGGTGGTCTTGCCGGCCCCGTTGGGGCCGAGAAACCCGGTGACCTTTCCCGGGGGTACCTCGAAAGTCAGCCCGTCGACGGCCCGCACCTTCCCGAAGTCCTTGGTCAGGCCGAGCACCGCGATCCCAGTCATGCGGCCAGCCTGCCGGCGCGCAGCGGCCCGGTCGTCGCCCGGCCGTGGCATTTTCCGGGTACCGCGGCGGCGGTACCCGCCGTACCGCGACCGCGGGACGCCCCGGTCGGGCCCGCCGGCCTACCGTGATGGGATGACGGTCACCGGCCGGCTGAGCCGGCACCTTCCGAGCCGCCGCTCGTTGAGCCGGCACCTGCTGCGCCAGCCGCACGCGGACATCGCGATGGCCGCGGTGGTGTTCCTGGTGACGCTGCTGACCACGGCCACCACGCCGGCCCGGGGCCGGATCGACGCCGGTACCGTCGTCACGGCCACGGTCGCCTGCGGCGTACTGGTCCTGCGCCGGAGCCGGCCGCTGACCGTGTTCCTGGTCAGCGCGGTCGCGGCAGAGGGCTACCTGGCCATGTACCAGGGCCACGAGGGCGCCATGATCCTCGCCGCCCCGCTCATCGCCCTGTGCACCGCGGCCGAGCACGGCAGCCGCCGCCGCTCCCTGCTGATCGGGGTGCTCGCGGTGCTGGCGCTGGCCGGGGTACACATGCTCGTGAAGCCCACCTCCTGGCTGGGCGCGGAAAATCTGGCCCTGGCGGCCTTCGGCGGCCTGGCCGTGGCCGCCGGCGACGCCTCCCGCAACCGGCGCGCCTACCTGGCCGAGGTCGAGGCCCGGGCCAGGCGCGCCGAGTCCGACCTCGAGACGGAGGCCGCCCGGCGGGTGACCGAGGAACGGCTGCGCATCGCGCGGGACCTGCACGACGCGCTGGGTCACCAGCTGGCCCTCATCACCGTGCAGGCCGGGGTCGCCGGCTACGTGCTCGACGGCGTCCCGGGGGTACCGGCGCCGGCCGGCGAGGCGCTGGCGCACATCCGCACAGCGAGCCGCACCGCGCTGGACGAGCTGCGGGACACGATCGGCCTGCTGAGGGTGCCGGACGAGGCGGCCGCACCGGTGGAGCCGACCGTCGGGCTGATCGGTCTGCCGCAGCTGGTCGCCTCGTTCCGCCGCGCCGGGCTCTCAGTCGGGTACCGGCTGGGCGGGCCCGTCCGACCGGTACCGGCGCCGGTCGACCTGACCGCCTACCGCATCGTGCAGGAGTCGCTGACCAACGTGTGCAAGCACGCGGGTCCCTGCGAGGCCTCGGTCGCCGTCGACTTCCTGGAGGACTCGGTGCGGATCGCGGTACGCAACGCACCGACCGGGCGGGCGGCGGCGGCCACCTCCGGGCACGGCCTGACCGGGATGCGGGAACGGGTCGCGGCGCTGGACGGCGCGCTGTCGGCCGGCCCGCTGCCGGCCGGCGGCTACCAGGTGACGGCCTCGCTGCCGCTCGGCTCCGTCTCGGCGGTCGGCGGCATTTCGTCGGTCGGCGGTCTTGCGGTCGACCCGGTGGTAGCGGTGGCGCGGTGACGGTCCGGGTGCTGCTCGCGGACGACCAGCCGCTGGTGCGCGGCGGATTCCGGGTGCTCGTCGACTCCGCCAGCGACCTCGAGGTGGTCGGCGAGGCGGCCACCGGGCTGGAGGCCGTCGAGCTGACCCGGGCCACCGCGCCGGACGTGGTGCTCATGGACATCCGCATGCCCGAGCTCGACGGGCTCGCCGCGACCCGGCTCATCACCGCCGAGCGCGCGCAGACGCGGGTACTGATCCTGACCACGTTCGAGATCGACGACTACGTGTTCCAGGCGCTCCGGGCCGGCGCCAGCGGGTTCCTGGGCAAGAGCGCCGAGCCGCGCGAACTGCTCGACGCGATCCGGACGGTACACGGCGGGGACGCGCTTCTGTCGCCGAGCGCCACGCGCAGCCTGATCGCCCGTTGCCTCGCAGAGCCGGACCGGTCGGCCGCCCGTGTCCCCGACCGGCTCGCCGTCCTGACCGAGCGGGAGCGCCAGGTGCTGGTACTCGTCGCAAGTGGACTGTCCACTGAGGACATCGCGGGGCGGTTGGTGGTCAGCCCGCACACGGCCAAGACACACGTCAACCGGGCGATGACGAAGCTGGGCGCGCACGACCGCGCCCAGCTTGTCATCATCGCGTACGAGACAGGCATCGTCCGAGCCGGCGGCTCCTGAGCGCGTCAGAAGGAGCGGAAGTAGACCTGCTCCTGGCGGCCGACCGCATCACACACTGAACCGACGGCGGACCCACCGCCCTACACAACGCCGTCCTACTCTGCCGCTACCACCACCGCGTCATCCACGAAGGCGAATGGCACGTCAAACTCGCCAACGGCCAACGCGAATTCACCCCACCCGACTACATCGACCCCGAACGCAAACCACTCACCAACACCTATCACCCGAGGAAGTGATGGTCGAACCGGACCTCGCCATCCGGCTCGGCACCGGTGACGAACCTCAACAGCCGCAGGCCCTCGTCGGTCAACTCCTCGGCGTCGCTTGTGGACAGTCGGGTGAACGGCTCGACCACCAGCGCCGTCGAGTGGCCGGCGCGGTCCAGCCGCCAGTGGCCGCGATGGTCGCCGTCCACCAGGATCGTCCCGAAGCCCGCGCCGTTGCCCGGGAACAGCGGGGGTCGCCGGCCGTCCGGGATCACCCGGCTGCGGTCGGCGTAGGACAGCAGGAGGTTGTCATACTCCGGAAGGAACCGCGCCGGTGCCGGTGTGTCCGGGTCCGGGCGCGGCGCGTCCGGCAGGTCGAACAGCACCGCGCCGGCCTCGCTGCGGAACGTGCGGAGGTCGAGCGCCGACACCACCTCGCGCAGGCCGGCCAGTCCCGACCACGCGCGGACATCGGCGACCGAGGCGGGGCCGAACGCCGCGAGATACCGCAGCACGAGCGGTCCGGGCGCCGGATCCGGATCGGGCTCGCGGCCCAGCCAGGACCCGATCGTCGTCCACGTCGCCGGACCGCCCGCGCCCCATACGCCCCTCGGCGGTACCTGCACGGTCGGCACCTGGTAGGAGACCGTGTAGGACAGCGCGGCCGGGTCGACATCGGGCCAGCGCGCCGCGAGCCGGGCACTGAGCTCCGCCCGGGTCAGTGGCGTCCGCACCAGCAGCGACGACCCCAGCGCGACCAGCTCGGCGATGTCCACTGTGGACACGAGTGCGCGGAACGGCGAGCCCTGGTAGGCGCGCTGGTGCACCGGCTCCATCAGGCGGTGCAGGGCCAGACAGTCATCGGCGGTGACCAGGTGCACGGTCGCGCGCATCAGGTGTGTACGCACGGCCTGCCGCGACTCGATCGGGCCGGACAGCTGTTCGGGACGGAAGCCCGCCAGCCGGCTCCACAGCCCCACATAAGGCGAGTTGGGCGCCTGCGCCTGCATGCCGACCAGGTGCCCGAGAGCGTCCATTGTGGACATCCGGGCGCGGCCCAGCAGGAGCTGCCGCGCCAGGGTCGCGCGGTTGACCGCCCGTCGACTCAACACCTCACCGCTGTGCGCCCGGCCCACCCGCCGACGGTACCGGGCCGGACCGACACCTCGGTGGCGACCGTCACGTCCAAGCCCTGGGACAGCGGCGCACCTCGATCCGGTACCGGCATATCTTGTATGCATCATGAATACGACTGCCGTACCGTCTGCCACCACCCGGGTCTACCAGCACCTCAAGCGGGCCATCCTCGAACAGATCCACGCGGACGGGGCATTGCTCTCCGAGGCCGACATCGCGGCCACCGTCGGCGTCTCGCGTACCCCCGTCCGTGAGGCCCTGCTGCGCCTGCAGTCCGAGGGCCTCGTCGCCCTGTACCCGAAGCGCGGCGCCCTGGTGCGCCCGGTGTCGGCGCAGGAGATCGAGGACGTCATCGACGCGCGCCGGCTCGTCGAGGTACACGCGGCTCGGCGGGCGTGGCAGCGGCGCGCCGAGCTGGCGACGGCGCTGGAGCCGTGGCTGGAGCTGATGGTCGAGGCCCGCGAGCGCGGCGACGTGGTCGCGCTGATGACCGCCGACCGCGCGTTCCACGAGGCCGTGGTCGACGCCGGCGGCAACCAGCTCCTCGGCGAGCTCTACCAGCGGCTGCGCGACCGGCAGATGCGCATCGGGGTGGCGGCGATGCGCGTCGAACCGGAGCGGATGGACCGCGCGGTCGCCGACCACACCGAGCTGATCGACACGCTGCGCGGCGACGACCCGGCGCGCTGGCGCGCACTGGTCGAACGGCACATCGGCGTGGCCGCGCACCACCTCCGGCCCGCCCGATGACCGCTGTCACGGTCGAGACCACGGTTGAGACCACAGCGGTGACCACCGCGCCGGTGAGCACGGCCCCAACGAGCGCCGCGGCGATGCGCACCACCGCGGCAGGCGCGCCGGCGACCGCGGCCGCGCCCGCCGGAGTCAGCCGCCGCGCCCTGCTCATCTGGACCGCTGGCGTCGCCGTCTACATCGTCGCCGTCTTCCACCGCACGTCCCTCGGCGTGGCAGGAGTCGAGGCCGGGCACCGCTTCGGCATCGGCGCCTCCGTGCTCGCCCTGTTCTCCGTTGCCCAACTCGCCGTCTACGCCGCCATGCAGATCCCGGTCGGCATCCTGCTCGACCGGTTCGGCTCCCGCCGGATGCTGCTGACCGGCACCGTCCTGATGGCCACCGGCCAGGTCGTCTTCGCGGTCGCCGCCGACGTGTGGCTGGCCATCGGGGCGCGGGCGCTGATCGGGGTCGGCGACGCGATGACGTTCATCAGCGTGCTGCGGCTGGTCGCCCTCTGGCTGCCGCCCCGCCGCAACCCCGTGTTCGTCCAGCTCACCGGCGTGGTCGGCCAGCTCGGTTCGGTGGTCTCCGCGGTACCCCTCGTCGTCCTGCTACGCGACGCCGGCTGGACGCCGACCTACCTGTGCGCGGCCGCGCTGGGGCTTGCCGCCGCCGGCATCATCACCGTGTTCGTGCGCGAGCGGGCAACCCCCGCGGGCGTACCGGCAGGAGCCGCCCGGGGCACCCTGCGCGACGCGTGGTCCGAGCCCGGTACCCGGCTGGGCCTGTGGACCCACTTCACGACCCAGTTCTCCGGATGCGTCTTCGGCCTGCTGTGGGGGTACCCGTTCCTGGTGCAGGGCGAGGGGCTCACACCGGCCTCGGCGGCCGTGCTGCTGTCCCTGCTGAACCTCGCCGTGCTGGTCGGCGGTCCGCTCGTCGGACACCTCTGCGGCCGGTTGCCCAGGCGCCGCTCCATGATCGCCCTGGGCATCGTCGCCGGGTCCGTCGCGATGTGGACGGCCGTCCTGCTGTGGCCCGGCCCGGCACCGCGCGGCCTGCTCGTGGCGCTGGTCGTGGTGCTCGCGGCGAACGGTCCGGCGTCGATGATCGGCTTCGACTTCGCCCGCACCTTCAACCCGACCAGCCGCCTGGGCAGCGCCGCCGGCATCGTCAACGTCGGCGGGTTCACCGCCTCGATCCTGCTGATCGTCGGCATCGGCGTGGTCCTCGACCTGCTGACCCCCGCCGGTACCGGAGCACCACCGCTGTCCGCCTACCGCTGGGCGTTCACCCTGCAGTATCTACTGTGGACAGTCGGTGCGGTGCAGGTGCTCCGGTACCGCGCCAGGGCGACGAGCCGACTCAGCCGCCGAGTGCCGTGACGACCGAGTCGGCCAGACCCTCCCACTGCGCATAGGCGTCCGGGAAGGCACTGCCCTGTACCCGCTGGGCAGCGCAGGTCAGGCAGCCCCAGTCGCCCTCGGTGTCCAGCAGCCGCGCGTAGAACGCCCGCGCCGCGTAGGACGGCGTGGTGATCTCCGACGGGCTGCCCCAGCCCGTGCTAGGCCGCTGCTGGAACAGGCCCAGCGAGTCGTAGTCGACCGCCACGTAGAGGTTGTAGAGCTTCGACTCCTGCATCGCGGTCGCGACCGCGATGACCTTGCCCCGCGTCGATACGCCCATCTGGCGGCCGATGTTGACGATGGTCTGGGCGTTCTCCGCCTGGTACTGGTCGAGACCGGCGATCACCGGCACGGCCGGCTGGGCCGGCGCGGCGGCGGCCGGCGCGGGCGCGGCACTCGCGGTCGCGGCCGGAGCAGGGGCGGCCGAGGCCTTGCCCTCGGCGGACGCCGGCGTGCTGCGCTGCTTGCCGCGGGACGGGGCCTTGGGGGAGCGGTCCGCGGCAGCGGCGGCGTCGGTGTGCTCCACGCCGCCCTGCCCGGCACGGACCCGGCCGCGGTCGCGGCGTTCGTCAAGGCGCTGCGGGACGCCGCGCCGGCGTGGCAGGGCAGTGTCGTCGTGCTGGCCGCACCACCGCCGGTGCGGTCCGAAGTGGACAGTTGGGGACCGGTGTCCGGGCTCGACCTGATGCGCCGGGTGAAGGAGCAGTTCGACCCGGACGCGCTGCTCGCGCCCGGCCGGTTCGTGGGAGGGATCTGACGTGTCGGTCGACGCCACCCACGGCACCGGGGACGTCCCGGCGTCCACCAAGGGCGAGCCGGTCTCGCTGGGCATGCCCGCGTTCGACGCGCACCGGCCGCCCGACCCCGAGCTGATCTCCGACTGCGTGCACTGCGGCTTCTGCCTGCCCACCTGCCCGACGTACGCGCTGTGGGGCGAGGAGATGGACTCGCCACGCGGCCGGATCCAGCTGATGAGCCAGGGCCTGAACGGCGAGCCGCTGTCCGACTCGATGGTCGAGCACTTCGACCGCTGCCTGGGCTGCATGGCCTGCGTGCCGGCCTGCCCGTCGGGCGTCCAGTACGACAAGCTGATCGAGGCGACCAGGGCGCAGGTGGAGCGCAACCACAAGCGCTCGCCGGCCGAGCGGGCGCTGCGCGAGGCCGTGTTCGCCCTGTTTCCCTACCCGCGCCGGCTGCGGCTGGTGCGCGGTCCGCTCGCCGCGTACCAGCGGACCGGGCTGCAGAGGCTGGTGCGCCGCAGCGGCCTGCTGCAGCGGCTCCCGCCGCCGCCGGCGGCGATGGGGGGGATCGCTCCCCCCATCGGCAGGGCGATCGTGCTGCCCCCGCGGGGCGGGGGCCGCGGGGGCCAACGGGAGGACCCCGGGGGGGGTGC
>Ga0081540_1002710_pt1 | contig 14407 bp, 11 predicted proteins | sample TabmetS2T1R1_FD_71024 | JGI IMG/M metagenome (GOLD analysis project Ga0081540, IMG submission 71024) | Tabebuia heterophylla rhizosphere microbial communities from the University of Puerto Rico - S2T1R1 | ecosystem: Host-associated > Plants > Roots > Rhizosphere ... | reverse complement strand
CGTGGCGGCGATGGTGCCCGCCTCTCCCGCGCCCTTGACCCCCAGCACGTTCACCGGGGACGGCGTCACGGTTCGGTCGGTCTCGAAGCTCGGAAGCTGATCCGCGCGCGGCACGCCGTAGTCCATCAGCGAGCCCGTGACGAGCTGCCCGGCGTCGTCGTAGCTCGCCCACTCCCACAGCGCCTGCGCCACGCCCTGGGCGATGCCTCCGTGCAGCTGCCCGTCGACGATCATCGGGTTGATGACGTTCCCCACGTCGTCGACCGCGACGTAGCGGAGCAGCGTGGTCCGCCCGGTCTCGAGTTCCACCTCCACCACCGCGATGTGCGTGCCGAAGGGGAAGGTGAAGTTCGAGGGATCGAAGAAGCTGGTCATCTCCAGGCCAGGCTCCATCCCCGCCGGCATCGAGTGGGCGAGGTAGGCCGCGAGGCTCACCTCGGCGAAGGCCTTGCCGCGATCCGGCGAGCCCTTCACCGAGAAGCGGCCGGCCTTGAACTCCACGTCGTCCGGGGACGCCTCGAGCAGGTGCGCGGCGAGCGCCGCCCCCTTGGCGATGATCTTCTGCAGGCTCATGTGGATGGCGGTGCCACCGACGGCTCCGCTCCGGCTGCCGTAGGTCCCCATGCCGAAGGGGATCCGGCCGGTGTCGCCGTGCACGATGTCCACGTCGGTCATCGGGATGCCCAGGACGTCCGCCACCAGCTGCGAGAAGGTCGTCTCGTGTCCCTGCCCGTGGCTGTGCGAGCCGGTGAGGACCGTCACCTTTCCGGTGGGGTGCACGCGCACGGTCGCGCTCTCGTAGAGGCCGGCCTGCGCGCCGAGTGAGCCGACCACCTGCGACGGGGCGATGCCGCAGGCCTCGATGTAGCAGGAGAGGCCGATGCCGAGGTACCGGCCCTTCTTCCGCGCCGCGGTCTGCTCGGAGCGGAAGCGCTCGTAGCCGACCATCTCCAGCGCGCGGGAGAGCGCCGGAGCGTAGTTCCCGCTGTCGTAGGTGAGCGCCACCTGCGTCTGGAACGGGAAGCGCTCCTTGGGAATGAGGTTCTTGCGCCGGAGCTCCGCAGGATCTGTCCCGAGCTCGCGGGCAGCGATGTCCATCGTGCGCTCGAGGAGGTAGCAGGCCTCGGGGCGACCCGCACCGCGGTACGCGTCCACCGGAACCGTGTGGGTGAAGACGCCGTCCACCTCGCAGTGGATCGCCGGGAAGTCGTAGAGCCCGTTGAGCAGCGTTCCGTAGAGGTAGGTCGGGACCGCCGGCGCGAAGAGCGTCAGGTACGCGCCGAGGTTGGCGACGGTGCTGACCTTGAGCCCGGCCACCTTGCCGGAGGCGTCGAAGGCCATCTCCACGTCGGAGACGTGGTCGCGGCCCTGGGCGTCGGTGAGGAAGCTCTCGGTGCGCTGCGCGGTCCACTTGACCGGCACCCCGAGCTTCTTGGCCAGCCACGCCACCGCCACTTCCTCGGGGTAGACGAAGATCTTCGACCCGAATCCGCCGCCGACGTCGGGCGAGATGACCCGGAAGCTCTGCTCGGGCAGACCGAGGACGAACGCTCCCATGATCAGCCGGTGGACGTGCGGGTTCTGGGAGGTGACCCAGAGGGTGAGCTCGTCGGTGGCCGGGGCGTAGCTCGCGAGCGAGGCCCGCGGCTCGATGGCGTTGGCGATGAGGCGCTGGTTGACCAGACGCGTCTTCACCACCTTCGCCGCGCCGCGAAGGGCGGCCTCGGTCCTGGCCTTGTCGCCGATCTCCCAGTGGAAGCAGCGGTTGTCCGCAGCGCCATCGTGGACCTGGGGCGCTCCCTTCTTGAGCGCGGCGACGGCGTCGACCACGACCGGGAGCTCGGCGTAGTCGACCTGGATCAGCTCGGCGGCGTCGCGGGCGATTGCCGCCGTCTCGGCCACCACCACCGCCACCGCCTCGCCGGCGTGACGCACCCGATCCACCGCGATGGCGCGGAAGTCGGTCGTCTTGAGGCCTGGGAGCAGCCACCCCACCGGGATGGGGTTGACGCCGCCGTCGGCGAGGTCCTTGCCGGTGAACACCGCGCGCACGCCGGAGAGCGCCGTCGCCTTCCGGGCGTCGATGTTGACGATGCGGGCGTGGGCCAGCGGGCTCCGGACGAAGACCGCGTGGTGCGTGCCCGGCAGCTTCACGTCGTCGGTGTACGTGCCTCTCCCGGTGATGAACCGGGCGTCCTCCCGCCGCCTGATGGCCTTGCCGACCAGGCGCTCGACCGTGGGGGTCGCCATGGTGTGCCTCCTATCGGCCCTGGGCCCGGGCGGGGGTGTTGTCGGCGGGTGCGGCGGCCAGCTTCTTCGCCGCGGACTGAACCGCCTTGACGATGTTGTGGTACCCCGTGCAGCGACAGAGGTTTCCCTCGATGCCGGCGCGGATGGCGTGCTCGTCCGGGTGAGGCTCGTCGCGGAGCAGGCCGACGGCGGAGAGGATGACGCCCGGGGTGCAGAAGCCGCACTGCAGGCCGTGCTCCTCCCAGAAGCTCTCCTGGACGGGATGGAGCTTTCCACCCGTGGCGAGGCCCTCGATGGTGAGGACGTCGCTGCCGTCGGCCTGGACGGCGAGCAGTGTGCACGATTTCACGGTCCTGCCGTCGAGCATCACCGTGCAACTTCCGCACTGGCTGGTGTCGCAGCCGACGTGGGTCCCGGTGAGGCCGAGGACGTCGCGGAGGTAGTGCACGAGGAGCTGCCGCGGCTCCACCTCGTGCGACTGTTGCTTCCCGTTCACCTTCAGCGAGATGCGGGCCATCGGGTCACCTCCGGGAGCGGTGCTCCGGCGTCGGGCGAGGCTCCAGGGACATTGCCGAGCACCGTCGGCAACGGTCAAGCACGCGGGCAGCCGACGGCTGCTCCCGACGCAGCGTGGCATTCGGGAGTCCCTCGTTGACACTGCAATCTCGGCGCGTGTTCATTCCCGGCAGTTGCCTCGGCGTCCACGGAGGTCGCGGTGGAACGGCGTGAGAGCGTCGCCGGCGTGGTCCTCGCCGCGGGGACCTCGAGCCGGATGGGTCGGAACAAGCTGCTGCTCGACGTGGGAGGGCAGAGCCTGCTCAGGCGTGCCGTGCGGACGGCCATCGACGCCGGGCTCGACCCGGTGCTGGTCGTCGTGGGCCACGAGAGCGAGCGCGCCCGCGCCGAGCTCGCCGAGCTGCCCTGCGAGTGGGTACTGAACGCTGGATACCAGGAAGGAATCCACAGCTCGGTGCGCACGGGAATCGCCGCGGTTCCCGGGCGTTGCGCCGCGGCCGTGGTGATGCTCGCCGACATGCCGCTGGTGGACGCGGAGATGGTCCGCACCCTGGTCCAGCGATACTTCGCGGACCGGCCGCCGCTGGTCGTGTCCGACTACGAGGGCGTCGATGCGCCGCCCATCCTCTACGACCGGAGCCTCTTCCCGGAGCTGGCGGTCCTCGAGGGGGAGGGCTGCGGCAAGCGGGTGGTGAAGCGACACAGCGCCGAGGCGATCCGCATCCGCTGGCCCACGCGCGCGCTCACCGATCTCGACCGGCCGGACGACCTGGAGCGGATCCGCTCGGAGCTGGGAGCGGAGCGATGAAGGCCGAGCTCCTCCGGATCGCTGCCGATCTCGCCGCGCGGCGCCAGCCGTTCGTCCTGGCGATGGTGGTCCGGCGGCAGGCCTACACCTCGTCGCAACAGGGCGACATGGCGGTGATCACCGCCGACGGCGGCTACCACGGCTGGCTGGGCGGGAACTGCACGCAGCCGGTGGTGAAGCGGGAGGCGATGCGCGCCCTCGCCGACGGGCGGCCGCGGCTCCTGTCGCTCTCGCCGGAGCCGGGCGGTGCCGAGCGCCCCGGGGTGACGGTGCTTCCGATGGTCTGTCACAGCGGGGGAACCGTGGACGTCTACCTCGAGCCCGTGCTGCCGCCGCCGCGCCTGGTGCTCTTCGGGCTCTCGCCGGTCGTCCGGGCGCTGAGCCAGCTGGGGAAGGGGCTGGGGTACTCGGTGGACGTGGTCGACCCGGACGCTGCGCCGGGGCTCCTTCCCGCCGCGGACCGCACCTTCGTCGACTTCGGAAGCACCGAGCTCCGAGAGGCCGGCGGGACGGGAAGGACCTACGCGGTGGTGGCGACGATGGGCGAGCACGACGACGAGGCGGTGATCGCCGCGCTGGGGCTGCGGCCGTCGTACGTCGGCGTGGTCGCGAGCCGGGCGCGGTTCGGAGAGCTCAGGGAAGGGCTGCTCGCGCGCGGGGTCTCGGCCGAGCCGTTGGATCGCATTCACAACCCGGCAGGGCTCGACATCGGCGCGCGGCAGCCCGAGGAAGTGGCGCTCAGCATCCTCGCGGAGATCGTCCAGCTGTCGAGGGCCGCGGCTCCGGCCGAGCCGGCGTCACCGCCGCAGCGGGCCGAGGCCGACGAGGCGCTCGACCCCGTGTGCGGGATGACGGTGGTGGTGGCCACCGCGCGGCACCGTGCCGAGCACGCCGGGCGGACCTACTTCTTCTGCAACCCGCGGTGCCGCGAGAAGTTCCTCCTCACTCCCGAGCGCTACCTCTCGCCGGCAACTGCCCAGACCTGAGACCCGTGCCATGGCCCTGGAGATCGCCAAGACCTTCGTGGTGAACGCCGCTCCCGACGCGGTGTGGAGCTTCCTCACCGACCTCCCGCGCGTTGCCCGCTGCCTGCCGGGGGCGGCGATCGGCGAGAAGATCGACGAGAAGACCTCCACCGGGACCATGACCATCAAGGTCGGGCCGGTGTCGTCGACCTACCGGGGCAAGGTCGTCTTCGAGCGACTCGACCCGGCGGGCCGCACCGCCGAGCTGAGCGCGTCCGGGCAGGACGTCCGCGGCAAGGGCGGGGCGGACATGCGGCTGACCAGCAGCCTGAAGCCGCTGCCCGGGGGTCAGACCGAGGTCACCGCCGTCTCGACGGTGAACGTGACCGGGATCCTCGCGCAGATGGGCCGAGGGATGATCCAGGACGTCAGCGACGAGATGTTCCAGATCTTCTCGGAGCGGATGCGGGCCGAGCTCGAGAGCGGCGCGGCGGCTCAGGCGGCGTCGGCCCCGGCTGGCCCAGCCGGCTCGTCCTCGGTGGCTGCCTCCCCGGCCGTCTCGGGGTCGTCGCCCTCGGCGGCGCCGGTCCCGGCGCCGGTCACGCCCGAGGCGCTGGACGCCGCGGCGATCGGTGCGCGCGTCGCCCGGAAGTCCGCGATGCGCCTGGCACGCCAGCCGGCGTTCTGGGCCGTTCTCCTCTTGATCGCCGCCGGGGTCGCCTATCTCTTGCTGAACCGATCGTCGTCTGGGCCGTAGGAGGAACCATGATTCCTGCGTCGTTCGACTATCACGCACCCGGCACCTTGCCGGAGGCCCTGGCGCTGCTCTCGAAGTACGGGGAGGACGCCAAGGTGCTCTCCGGAGGCCAGAGCCTGTTGCCGCTGCTCAAGCTGCGCCTCGGCCAGACCGGACACCTCATCGACATCGGGCGCATCCCCGGCCTGGAGTACATCCGCGAGGAGGGCGGGTTCCTCCGGATTGGCGGACGGACCCGGGAGTCTGCGCTCGAGGCCTCGGAGGTCGTCCAGAAGCGCTACCCCATCCTCCACGACACGGCGAAGGTCATCGCCGATCCGCTGGTGCGGAACCTGGCCACGGTCGGAGGGAACCTGGCCCACGGCGACCCGGGGAACGATCACCCGGCCACGATGCTCGCGCTCGGAGCGCAGGTGGTGGCCACCGGCCCGAAGGGGGAGCGGGTCATCCCCGTCGAGCAGTTCTTCCTCGGGCTGTTCCGGACCGCGCTCAAACCGGACGAGGTGTTGACCGAGATCCGGATTCCGGTTCCGCCGGCGCGCTCGGGCGGCGCGTACCTCAAGCTCGAGCGGAAGGTGGGGGACTACGCCACGGCGGCGGCGGCGGCACAGGTGACGCTCGGGAGCGGGGGCGCGGTGGAGCGGGTCGGGCTGGCGCTGACCAACGTGGGGCCCACGCCGATCAAGGCGGCCGACGCGGAGAAGTTCCTGGTCGGGAAGCGTCCCGACGCGGCGACGCTGAGCGAGGCGGCGCAGCGGGCGGCAAAGGCCTCGTCGCCGAGCGCCGACCGGCGTGGAGCAGTGGACTACAAGCGGGAGATGGCGCGGGTGCTGGCAACGCGCGCCTTGAAGCTCGCCGTCGAGCGGGCGGGAGGGCGATAGCCATGGCGATGCACGGCATCCGGGTCACGGTGAACGGGGCCCCGTACGACGCGCAGGTCGAGTCTCGCACGCTCCTGGTGCACCTCCTGCGGGATCAGCTCCGGCTGACCGGCACTCACATCGGCTGCGACACCACGCACTGCGGGGCGTGCACCGTCCTGCTCGACGGGCAGCCGGTGAAGTCCTGCACGGTGCTCGCGGTCCAGGCGGACGGCCGGCAGGTGGGCACCGTGGAGGGGCTGGAGAAGGACGGGAAGCTGCACCCACTGCAAGAGGGCTTCTGGGAGAAGCACGGACTGCAGTGCGGCTACTGCACCCCGGGGATGCTGATGACCACCTGCGCGCTGCTGGCAAGGAACAAGAACCCGAGCGAAGGGGACATCCGGGAAGCTATTTCCGGAAACCTGTGTCGCTGCACGGGCTACAACAACATCGTCAAGGCAGTTCAGTACGCGGCCGACCAGCTGGGGAAGGAGGCCTGACCCATGCCACCGAGGACGAGTCCGGAAGTGGGGGGTATGGGGCACTCGATGAAGCGCAAGGAGGACCCGCGCTTCATCCGGGGCAAAGGCAACTACGTCGACGACATCGTGCTGCCAGGAATGCTGTGGATGGACATCGTCCGCAGCCCGTTCGCGCACGCGAAGATCAAGTCGATCAACACCGAGAAGGCGCTCAAGGTGCCGGGTGTGCTCGCCGTCATCACCGGCGAGACGCTGGCCAAGTACAACCTCCACTGGATGCCGACGCTGATGTCGGACACCCAGATGGTGCTGCCCACCGAGAAGGTGATGTACCAGGCGCAGGAGGTTGCGGCGGTGATTGCGACCAGTCGTTACGCCGCGGCCGATGGCGTGGACGCGGTCGAGGTGGACTACGACCCGCTTCCAGTGGTCGTGGACCCGTTCAAGGCGCTCGAGCCGAACGCGCCGGTCCTCCGCACCGACAAGAAGGACAAGACCGACAACCGCATCTTCCACTGGGAGGCCGGTGACCGCGCCGCGACGGAGAAGGCCTTCGCCGAGGCCGAGGTCACGGTGAAGCAGGACCTGTACATCCCGCGGATCCACGTCGCGTCGATCGAGACCTGCGGGTGCATTGCGGACTTCGACCGGGTGAACGGGAAGCTGACCGTGTACATGACCACCCAGGCGCCGCACGCGATCCGTACGGTGTTCGCGCTGGTTGCGGGCCACGTGGGCCTGTCCGAGGAGCGGATCCGGATCGTCTCGCCCGACATCGGTGGCGGCTTCGGCGGGAAGGTTCCTGTCTACCCCGGGTACGTCATCGCGACGGCTGCGTCAGTGGTGATCGGCAAGCCGGTGAAGTGGATCGAGGACCGGATGGAGAACCTCCAGGCCGACTCGTTCGCGCGCGACTACCACATCACGGCCGAGCTGGCCGCGAAGAAGGACGGGACCATCACCGCGCTGAGGATGAAGACGCTGGCCGACCACGGCTACGCCGACGCGGCGGCGAACCCGTCGAAGTTCCCGGCGGGGCTGTTCTCGATCTGCACCGGCTCGTACGACGTGAAGAAGGCCTTCGTGGAAGTCGATGGGGTCTACACCAACAAGCCGCCGGGGGGCGTGGCGTATCGGTGCTCGTTCCGGGTGACGGAGGCAATTCACGCCATCGAGCGCATCACTGACGTGCTCGCCCAGCAGCTGAAGATGGACCCGGCCGAGCTCCGGATGAAGAACTTCATCGCCAAGGAGAAGTTCCCGTACAAGTCGGCGCTGGGATGGGAGTACGACAGCGGGGACTACGCACCGGCGCTGCGCATGGCGATGGAGAAGATCGACTACGCGGGGCTGCGCAAGGAGCAGGCCGAGAAGAGAGCCCGAGGGGAGCTGATGGGGATCGGCATCTCCAGCTTCACCGAGATCCTCGGCGCGGGTCCGTCCAAGCACTTCGACATCCTGGGCATCAAGATGTTCGACAGCTGCGAGCTGCGGATCCATCCCACGGGCAAGGCGATCGCGCGATTCGGCACCAAGTCACAAGGACAGGGACACGAGACGACCTACGCGCAGATCGTCGCCGAGGAGCTCGGCATTCCTGCCTCTGCGGTGCAGGTCGAGGAGGGAGACACGGACACGGCGCCGTACGGTCTCGGGACGTACGCGAGCCGGTCGACGCCGACGGCGGGGGCGGCGGGCGCGATGGCTGCGCGGAAGATCCGGGAGAAGGCCAGGAAGATCGCCGCGCACCTCCTCGAGGTCTCTCCTGAAGACCTGGTGTGGGAGACCGGGAAGTTCTCGGTGAAGGGAGCGCCCTCGCGCTCGAAGACCATCCAGGAGATCGCCTTCGCGGCGTACACCAACCATCCACCAGGAATGGAGGCAGGGCTCGAGGCCGTGGACTACTACGATCCACCGAACCTCACCTTCCCCTTCGGCAGCTACATCTGCGTGGTGGACATCGACCGCGGGACGGGGATGGTGAAGATCCGGCGGTTCGTCGCGGTGGACGACTGCGGGAACATCATCAACCCGATGATCGTCGATGGGCAGATTCACGGCGGTCTGACGATGGGGATGGCGCCGGCGCTGCTCGAGGAGATCAGCTACGACGAGAACGGGAACAACCAGTCGGGGAGCTTCATGGACTACCTGGTCCCGACGGCGGTGGAGAGCCCCTCCTGGGAGACCTTCAAGACGGTGACTCCCTCGCCGCATCATCCGCTCGGAGCCAAGGGAGTCGGCGAATCGGCGACGGTCGGGGCGCCGCCGGCCATCGCCAACGCGGTGGTGGACGCCCTGGCACACCTGGGGGTGAAGCACATCGACATCCCGATCACGCCGGAGAAGGTGTGGCGCATCCTCAAGGAGAAGGGAGTCGCCGAATAGCGATGTCGATCGCCGTCCACTTTCCGGCTCCCGCGCGGCGGCCTGCCTGGGCGTTCGTGGCGGGGCTGGCCGCGCTGACCGTGCTCGGCTGGGCGTGGTCGGTGAGGCTCGCAGAGTCGGGGCACCACGGGCTGCCGCTCTGGGCGCGGGTGGCGATGTGGACCACGATGATGGTGGGGATGATGGTGCCTCCCGAGGTCCCGACGCTGATCCGGCTGGCGCAGGACGGGCGGACCGGGCGCTGGCGGGCGGTGGGGACGGCGTCGGCGTTGCTCGGGGGGTATCTCGGGGTGTGGGCGGTGGCGAGCGCGGCGCTGGCGTTGGTCGATGCGCGGCTCGGGGCGTGGGGGTTGATGACCCACGAGATGGCGTCGCGGAGCGTGGCGCTGAACGTGGCGATCCTGGCGGCGGCGGGGGTGGTGCAGCTCTCGCCGTGGAAGGTGGCCTGTCTCGACCGGTGCCGGGCGATCCCGCGGGCGCTGACGGAGGGGACGGCGCGGCCGCTCCGGTCGGGGGTGCGGCACGGGGCGGCGTCGGTCTCCTCGTGCGGCGTGCTGATGCTCGTGCTGCTGGTGGTGGGGGCGATGAACTGGTGGGCGATGGGCGTGCTGACGCTCGTGCTGGTGGCAGAACGGGTGGCGTCGGCGGGGGTGGCGCCAGTACTGACCAGGCTCACGGGAGTCGGGCTTCTCGTGTGGGGAGGCTGGTTGACGGTCGGGACGGTGATGGCGTGAGAGAGATGCAGGACATCGTGCGGGGGTGGTCCGAGCTCCGCGGGCAGGACGTGGTGCTGGCGACGGTGGTCGGTGCGAGTGGCTCGACGTATCGCCGGCCCGGGGCGCGGCTGCTCCTGTCGACGGAGCGGTGGGTTGCCGGGGGGATCAGCGGCGGGTGTCTCGAGCGGGACGTCCTCGGCAAGGCGTGGTGGCGGACGCGCGAGGGTCCGCTGGTGGTGACGTACGACTCGACCTCCGCGGACGACGAGGAGACCTGGACGTTCGGGCTGGGGTGCAACGGGCGGGTGGACGTGTTGCTCGAGCGGCTGCCAGCGTCGGGCGAGGCGCACCCGCTGGACTTCATTGCGCAGTGTCTCGCGTCGCGGCGCGCCGGGGTGATGGCGACTGTGTTCCGGGGCGCAGGCGATGGAGGGCCGGGGCGGCGGCTGCTTCTGGACGAGAGCGGGGTACGGACGGATCTGCCGGCAGGGCCGCTGCGCGATCGGGTGCGAGCGGGAGCGGAGGCAGTGTGGCAGGAGCGGAGGACGCGGGCGGAGCGGATCGAGGGGCCGTCGGGGACGCACGAGGTGCTGCTGGAGTACATCCGCCCGCCGCGGTCGCTGGTCATCTTCGGAAGCGGCCAGGACGCGGTGCCGCTGGTGAAGCTCGCCGCCGCCCTCGGCTTCCACCTGACGGTGGTGTCAAACACCTCCGGCGGGGCGCCGGCCGAGCTCTTCCAGGAGGCCAACGTCCGCCTCACTGCGAGTCCAAGTGCGGTTCGCGAGAAGCTGATCCTGGAGCCGGACTCGGCGGTGGTGGTCATGACGCACAATCTCAGCCACGACCGTGGCTACCTTCGCTTCGCACTCGAGTCAGGGTGCAGCTACGTCGGAGTCCTGGGTCCCCGGGCACGTACCGAGCGCCTCCTGGGCGAGCTCGCCGAAGCCGGGTTCACGCCAACCGAAGCTCAGCGGTCCTCGCTCTACAGCCCGGTCGGGCTGCATCTCGGCGCCGAGCAGCCTGAGGAAATCGCGCTCTCGATCCTGTCCGAGGTGCAGGCCAGGTTCAGCGGAGCCGATGCCCGGAGCCTGCGGCAGCGTCCGGGGCCCATCCACCCCCGCCCTTCCTGAGCCGCACTCAGGCGGCGAGCTGGGGCGTTGCGAGCGGCCAGAGGAACGGACGGTGGGCGCCGTCCGGGAATCGCGCATCGAACTGCCCCTGTACCCAGCGGACGGAGGCCTGCCAGAAGGCAGAGACATACGCTCGATACGTCTCGCGATACTCCTTCAGCAGCGCGGGAAAGCTCGTGTGACAGAGCGGCCGCGGCGTCCGCTCCTTCGGGCGTGAACGCCGATGTGGGTTCTGGCGGAGGACCCCATCCCGCCCGAGAAAGCGAGCGTGGAGCTTCGCCGCCTGCGCCTCGATCGCCTGGGTCGCGTCTTGAAGGAACCGACGGAACGCCTCCCGCGTCTGCAGGGTTTGAAGCGGGAGGGGCGTGAGCTCGAGCGTCTCCTGTTCGGCCCACTTCTCGTTGAACCGACCAAGGTCTTGTCCCGGTCGCGTCGCCTTGCCCTGTCTCGTCCAGTTGAACCACCGGAACCGGCGAACCTTGCCATCGAGCATCATCGGGAGCGAGCTGAGCCCGGGCCACTCGTGGCAGGTCCGAACCAGCCCTTCCTTCGGTCCGTGCGCGAGGATGTACCGGACACGCTCGAGGAGCGCGATCTCATCGAGCACGGGCGCAGCCGAGTAGCGACGCTCCCAGAACCGGCCGCGCCACCGGACCAGCGTTCCCACCTTCTTGGAGATGTTGGTGAGGAGGTGCTGCATGAACCGCGGGAGGTTGCCTCTCGGTGCCCGGACGAGGAGGTGAACGTGGTTCGAGGCAAAGACGAAGACGAACACCTCGACACCGTTCAGTCGGGCGGCTCTCGCCAGTACACCGCCGAGGACCTCATTCGTCTCGGAAGACGGACGCATGAGGAGACGGCGTTGAAAGCAACGCACCGTCACGAAATAGATCCCCAGCGGTTCGAACATTCTCAGTGGCCAGCCCATGAAATCCCCCCTTGTTGTGGGGAGTCCCCAGCACGAATCGGGCCACCGAAGGTGTTTGACACCCTCTGGGGCGACACCCTCTGGGGCTGGGTTCAGCGGGCGGCGGCCTTCAGCGCTCCGCCAATCTCGTCGTACAGGTGGATGGCACTCCGGACCGCCTTGTCCCAGTCGCCGAGGTGCAGGCTCTCGTTCTCCGAGTGGGCGTTGGTGTACGGGTCCTCCACGCCGATCAGCAGCGCGGGCACGCCGCCCAGCTCGCGGGCGAACGGCTCGACGAACGGAATGCTCCCGCCACAGCCGATCGCCACCCCGTCCACGCCGTAGCCCTTCTTCAACGCCCGGAACGCCGCCTGGAACGCGGGGTGACTCGAGTCCGTGTACCACCAGCCGGCTGCATCGTCGGCGTGCACCTCCACCTCGAGCCCCCACGGCGCCGCCTTCTTCAGCGCCTCGACCAGCCGCTTCTGCACGTCCTTCGGGTCCAGGTTCGGCACCAGGCGCACCCCGACCCGGGCCCACGCCGAGTCGCAGATGATGTTGCGCGCGTCCTTCCGGCTGCTCGCCTGGAACGCGTTCACCGCGATCGACGGCTGCCGCCAGTTCATCTCCCACGGGTGCGTCCCGTGTCCCAGCAGCTCCACCCCGGGGAGCATCCCCGCCTGCTTTCGAAAGTGCGCCTCGTCCCCCGGCAGCGACGCGATGCTCTTCCGCTCGCTGTCGGTGAGCGGCTTCACCTGCTCCCGGATGCCCGGGATGGCGATCGACCCATCCGGGTTGGTGAGCGAGGCCAGCATCCGGCACAGACCCATCACCGGGTCGGGGACCGGACCGCCCCACATGCCCGAGTGGACCGACTGCTTGAGCGACCGGACCTCCACGCTCACCACGACGATGCCCCGGAGCGCCGTGGTGATCGACGGAAGCCCGGTCTCGAAGTTGCTCGTGTCGGTCAGGACGATGGCATCGGCCTGGAGCAGCTTGGCGTTCTGCTTCAGGAACGCGGTGAGGTGGCTCGATCCGACCTCTTCCTCGCCCTCCACCACGATCTTCACGTTCAGCGGAAGCCCGCCCCCGCCCTTCCGCCACGACTCGACCGCCGACGTGTGAACGACGATGCCCGCCTTGTCGTCCGCCGCGCCCCGCCCATAGAGGCGGGGACTGTCGTCCGGTCCACCCTTCCGCTCCGTCGGCTCGAAGGGCGGGCTCGCCCAAGCCGCCTCGTCCCCCGCCGGCTGGACGTCGTGATGGGCATAGAGGAGCAGCGTCGGCTTCCCCGGCGCCTCGAGGATCTCCCCGTAGACGTACGGGTGCGCGCCCTCCACCTCGAGCAGCCGGACCCCGGAGAACCCCCTCTCCCGGAGCAGGCTCGCGGTGGCCTCGGCGCTGGCCCGGACCTTCGCCCGGTCGAACCCGGGGAAGGACACCGAGGGGATGCGGACCAGCTTCTTGAGGTCCTCCAGGTACGCGGAGCGGTGTGCAGCAAAGTGCTTCAGGGCTTGGTCGGTGGCCATGGCGGCTCCTTACCATTGCTCCGACCCCCGGGCCTGCACTGGAGTGTCGGCCGGCGACACGCGGGAGGGACGATGCAGGACTACGAGAAGCTGGGCGTCTTCTACCTGGGGCGGCGGTGGGACGCGAAGACGCGGAAGACCCTTCCCGAGCTCCTGCTCTACGACTCGAAGGACCTCACGACCCACGGGGTCTGCGTGGGGATGACCGGGAGCGGCAAGACCGGCCTCTGCATCGGGCTCCTCGAGGAGGCGGCCATCGATGGCATCCCGGCCCTCGCCATCGATCCCAAGGGAGATCTGGCCAACCTTGCCCTGACCTTTCCTTCCCTCGCGCCGGCGGACTTCCGTCCCTGGGTGGACCCCGACGAGGCCAAGAAGCAGGGCCTGACGCCGGACCAGCTCGCCGAGAAGACCGCCGCCACCTGGAAGAAGGGGCTCGCCGACTGGGACGAGGACGGCGCCCGCATCGCCCGGTTCCGCGAGGCCTGCGAGGTGGCGATCTACACCCCGGCGAGCAGGGCGGGCCGTCCGCTCGCGCTCCTCCGGGCATTCACCGCTCCGCCGCGTGCCGTGCTCGACGACGACGAGGCCCTCCGCGCCCGCGTCCAGGGTGCGGTCTCGGGGCTCCTCGCGCTCGCCGGCATCGAGTCCGACCCGATGCAGGGCCGCGAGCACATCCTCCTCTCGCAGCTGGTCCAGCGATCGTGGAGCGCTGGACAGGACCTGGACCTCGCCGCGCTCATCCAGGGCGTCCAGCGGCCACCGTTCGACAAGGTGGGCGTGCTGGACCTCGAGTCCTTCTACCCGGCGAAGGACCGGGCGGGTCTCGCGCTGGCGCTGAACAACGTCCTCGCTTCGCCAGGCGCCGCGGCCTGGGCCGAGGGCGAGCCCCTCGACATCCAGTCCCTGCTCTGGACGCCGGCGGGCAAGCCGCGCATCGCGGTGCTCTCCATCGCGCACCTCTCGGACGCCCAGCGGATGTTCTTCGTCACCACGCTGCTGAGCGAGGTACTGGCGTGGATGCGCACCCAGTCCGGCACGAGCCCGCTCCGGGCGCTCGTCTACATGGACGAGATCTTCGGCTACTTCCCGC
>Ga0081540_1002709_pt1 | contig 14410 bp, 12 predicted proteins | sample TabmetS2T1R1_FD_71024 | JGI IMG/M metagenome (GOLD analysis project Ga0081540, IMG submission 71024) | Tabebuia heterophylla rhizosphere microbial communities from the University of Puerto Rico - S2T1R1 | ecosystem: Host-associated > Plants > Roots > Rhizosphere ... | reverse complement strand
CGTAGTTGGTGCTGAACAGCACCTTCACCAGCGTGTTCTTGTCGGTATAGGTCCAGTTCACGACCTTCTGCGTCACCAGATCCTCGTTCGGGATCAGGAACTCACGGCCGTCGCCGGCGGCGACCGAGATGTAGCGCGTCTTCATCGCGCTGATCCGGCCCGAGCTGTCGCCGATGGTAACGAGATCGCCGGGTTTCACCGACTTGTCCGCCAGCAGGATGATCCCCGAGATGAAATTGGCGACGATCTTCTGCAGGCCGATACCGATACCGACGCCGACCGCGCCGGAAAACACCGCCAGTGCCGAAAGGTTGATGCCGACCGCGCCGAGCGCGACGATGACGGCGACCGTCAAGAGCCCCATCCGGATCATCTTCACCAGCAGCACCTGGATGGACGGGGTGAGGTCGGCGGAGCGGTTGATCCGGCTTTCGGCGAAATTGCTGGCGATGTTGGTCAGCCACAGCGCCAGGATCAGGAGCGCGCCGAGCTTGATCAGGACCAGCGGTGTCAGCCGCAAGCCGCCGAGAACGATCGAGACGGAATCCGAATCCAGGAGCTGCAGCGTCGGTTCAAGCTGGCCGACGACACTGAGAGCTGCGACCAGCCAGGCCGACAGCGACACCAGCCTGACAATGAACTCGTTGCGAATGACCGACGTCACCAGCCGGATCACGAGCCAGGCCACCGCAAGCTTGGCGGAAACCGCGAGCAGGTAGCTGCGGCTCGGCCAGGTCGAGTGGACCATCACGAAGCGCTCCACGATCACCAGGATCGCGAACACGACGGTGGAGGCGCTGCCGACCAGAACGTGGGCGAAGCGCCGCAAGGCCACCGGCCACCGCATCGCAAGCGAGGCCATGTCGACGCGCGCGCGAATGGATGCCTCGCTGGCCCAGGCAATGCCGCCGGCGGCGAGGATCAGGCCAAATTGCAGATAGAACCAGGGCGAGGTGACCTCCGCGCCGAGCGAGCGCGCGGTGCCGTGCAAGAACTCGATGATCTCTTTCAAATCCATCGGCAAAATCTCGTTTGGGGCCCGCCGGACAAAAGTTGATTCGCGAGTAGCAGGCAGATTCTCACAAGCGCCGGGCGGATGCCATCGGCACAGCAGGCACGGGGGCAGGTTAGGCCCTTAAAATCGGGCAGATTGCCGCTAACGCAGAAATGGGTTGGCGTTCAACTGTGGCAACGATAAGGATGCAATTGCAAGTATTTGCAACGATTTCGGAGGTTCATGGCTTCTCTCGACTCGGTCAGCATAGCCATCTTTCTGGGCGCCGTTCTGGTGATGGCGGGCATCCTGTCGAGCCTGCTGGCGCTGCGGTTCGGGGCGCCGCTGCTGCTGGTGTTCCTCGTGATCGGCATGCTGGCGGGTGATGCCGGGCCGGGCCAGCTCGGCTTCGATGACGTCCGCACCACCTATCTGGTCGGATCGGTCGCGCTGGCGCTGATCCTGTTCGACGGCGGTCTGCGCACCAAGTTTCAAAGCATTCGTACCGTGCTTGCGCCGTCGATGGTGCTGGCGACCATCGGCGTCCTGCTCACTGCCCTGATCACCGCGCCGGCCGCCAGATACGTCCTCGATCTGAACTGGACCGAGTCCTTGCTGGTCGGTGCCGTCGTGGCGTCGACGGATGCGGCGGCGGTATTTCTGCTCGTGCATACGCAGGGCCTGCGCCTGCGGCCCCGGGTGGGGGCAACGCTGGAAGCGGAGTCCGGCACCAACGATCCGTTCGCGATCTTCCTCACGCTGATGCTGGTCGAGTTCATTTCGATCGGCGAAAGCTCGGTCGGGCATGTCATGCTGGAGCTCGCCCGCGAAGGCGTGCTCGGCGCGGTCGTCGGCGTGATCGGCGGCCGCCTCGTAGTGCTGGCGCTGAACCGCATGGCGCTGCCGCAGGGCCTGCATGCGCCCTTTGTCACGACGGCTGCGCTCGTGATTTTCGGCATGGCGCAAATCGCGCATGCCTCGGGCTTTCTCGCGGTCTATCTCGCCGGCATCATCATCGGCAACCGTCCGACCCGGGCGCATAATTCGGTGATCACCTTTCTCGACGCGGCGACCTGGCTGGCACAAATCGTGATGTTCGTTTTGCTGGGGCTGCTCGTATCGCCGCAGCGTCTCTGGGACAGCGTAGGGCCGGCGGTGATCGTGGCGCTGGTGCTGATGCTGGCGGCGCGGCCGCTCGCGGTGATCCTGTGCCTGGTGCCGTTCCGCTTCAACTGGCGCGAAAAGATCTTCATCGCCTGGACCGGCCTGCGCGGCGCAGTCGCGATCTTCCTCGCCTCGATCCCGATGCTGATCGGATTGCCGAAAGCCTATCTCTATTTCGACGTCGCTTTTGTCGTCGTCATCATCTCGCTGCTGCTGCAGGGCTGGACGCTGGCGCCGGCGGCGCGGTGGCTGCATGTGGCGCTGCCGCGGGTCGACCGCGGTCCGCGGCGCGTCGAGCTCGATCTGCCCGGCCAGCTCGAGCAGCAACTGGTCGGCTATCCGGTGCGGCCGAAAAGCCTGTATTTCAGGCGTGGCCTGATTCCGTCCTGGTCGAAACCGACGCTGGTGATCCGCGACCAGCGGATTCTTTCGCCCGCCGAAGCGGACCCGGTCGCGGCCGGCGATTACATCTATCTGCTGGCGCCGCCGGAACGGGCCGAGGCGCTGGATCGCTTTTTCGTCGACATGCCGCCGAGCTCGGCGCCCGACCCGCATCTGCTCGGCGATTTCATGGTCTCCGGCGAGCATACGCTCGGCGAGCTGGCGGAGATCTACGGCGTTTCCGTGAGCGAAGATCAGTCGAAACTGACGCTGGCGGATTATTTCGACATTCATCTCGACCGCGCGCCGAAGGAAGGCGCAGAACTCGCGCTCGATTCCATCGTCCTGGTGGCGCGCAGCATTAGCGGCGGCAGGGTGAACGTGATCGGCCTCCGCCTGCCCGAGGACGAGGAACAGGTCGTGCCGCTGACGCGCATGCAGGCGTTCAAGCGCAAGCTTGCGGATATCTGGTCGTCGGTCGCGGGAGTGTGAATGATGTGCGCGCGGCAGATTGGAGCCGATGTCCGCCGCAGCTCGCAGAGCGAAGAAGGCGTGATCTGCCGTCACCGACAATGAAGCCGCCCCAGCGTTTCAACAGCGAGATCGCCTCCAAATGTCTCCAATGTTGACATTGATCCAGATATAGTAAATACTCTATATTCATCGGAACGAATGAGCAAGACAGATACGCCGCTGGAATTCATAGGCACCTCACGGGAGGACCTGAGCGAATTCCCCGATGAGGTCAAATATTGCATCGGGTTCGCGCTTCGAACCGCTCAGAAAGGCGGCAAACACCCCGACGCCAAACCGCTAAAGGGTTTCAAGGGCGCCGGCGTTCTGGAGATCGTGTCTGATTTCGACGGTGACACCTTTCGAGCTGTCTACACGGTGAGAATCAAAGGTGTAATTTACGTGCTTCATGCCTTTCAGAAAAAATCCAAGAAGGGCATTTCGACGCCGAAAACCGAAATCGACAAGATCAAGCGCAGATTGAAAGAAGCCGAGGGCTTGGCGGAGAGAGAATGAGAAGTAAAGTCAGGGTCACAAAGAGCAGCGGCAACGTGTTCGCGGACATCGGTCTTCCCAATGCTGCCGAGCATTCTATCAAGGCGGACATCGTCTTGCACATCGCTGCTCGGATCAAATCAAAGGGCCTGACCCAAGCCAAGGCCGCGTTGCTGCTCGGTCTTGCTCAACCGGATGTGTCAAAGCTTTTGCGCGGGCATTTCGCCGGTTACACCTACGACCGTCTGTTTGGCTATCTCAATGCCTTGGGCGAGAAAGTCTGTATCGAAATATCGGAAGCAAAAACCAGCAAGGACGCCCGGCTCGAGTTGGAGATGACAGACTGAAGTTGGCCGACATCTGGTCGTCGGTGGCCGGGCACTAGGCAAGCAGCCGCGTCGCCCTGCCGGCCGTCATCAGGCGCCTTCGACGATGATGAAGTCGGCGTCCGCATATTGCTGGCGGATCGCTTTGGCCTTCTGGTATTCGGCGCTCCTGTAACACGCCGTCGCCGTCTCGCGGTCGGCGAATTCGACGACGACGTTGCGATCGCGCGCCTGACCTTCCATCAGTTCGAACTCGCCGCCGCGCACGATGAACTTCGCTCCGAATTTCTCGAAGGCCGGTCGCGCCGCGGCGAGGTAGTCCGGGTAGCGCTCGGGCTGTCGAACGCTGACGCGCACGATCCAGTAGGCTTTGGGCATGGTCTATCTCCGTGTTCGGGCTGAGGTAGTCGCGTCGGAAGGTTTAGCCGCGCTGCCGCGAACAGCCGCGCAAACGCGCCGCGAATGGCTGCCGCCTGCGCGACGCGCGCTTCCCGGATGAGCCTCTGCTTCATGGCGAAATAATCCGCAGGCGACATCCGCTGGATCTCGGCGAGGCCCGCCACGCCCCGGACTTCGATCCGCATCGTCGGCTCCATCGTTTGCGCTCGCTTCCGATCGGCGCGCTCGTGCTTTACGATGGAGCCGTAATCACATAAAATGAATTATAATGATAAAGTTGATCTGCCAGAGAGATATATGGACCTGTCGGATTTGAAGATCTTCAGCGCGGTGGTCCGGGAGGGCAGTGTGACCCGGGCAGCGCAGCGGCTGTCTCGCGTTCAGTCCAACGTGACGACGCGCATCCGCCAGCTCGAAGAGGATGTCGGCGTTTCACTGTTCATTCGCTCAGGCAAGCGCCTGCATCTGTCTCCCGCCGGACGGGTGCTGCTGGACTACGCCGACCGGCTCCTCGCGCTCGCCGAAGAGGCGCGCAACGCGGTGCAGGACCCGCGACCGCGTGGCATCCTTCGCCTGGGGGCGATGGAAAGCACCGCCGCCGTGCGCTTGCCCGGACCGGTGAATGCCTATCACCGGCTCTATCCGGACGTGGCTCTCGAACTGCGAACGGGGAATCCGCCGACGCTGTCAAAGGCGCTGCTGGCTAACGAAATCGACGCAGCGCTGGTGCCGTTGCCGGTTGCGGAAGCGCTGTTCGAGAAGGTGGCGGTGTTCGAGGAAGAGCCCGTCATCGTTTCCGCCGCTGATACGCCGGCGATCGGCAAAGGCAAGAATGCCTATTTCCCGCGCACCATCATCGCCTTCGAGCACGGCTGCCCGCACCGCAAGCGCCTGGAAGACTGGTATGCGCGGCGCGATCAGATGCCGGAGCGCATCATCGAACTCGGCTCCTACCATGCTATGCTCGGATGCGTCGTCGCCGGCATGGGCGTTGCGCTGCTGCCACGGAGCGTGCTGACGACGTTTCCGGAAAGCCGGCGATTGAAGGTCCACCGGCTGCCGCCGGGCGAGAACCGCGCCGATACCTACCTGATCTGGCGCAAGGGCGCCGATTCACCAAAAGTGCACGCGCTGCGGGAGCTGCTGACGAAACAACGCACCGCAAGGCGCGTTCCTGCGCAGGCCTGATGCAATATCCGCAGTTGAGGAAACCGCGGCGTATCATTAGCCTGAGGAAAAGGCCGCTTCACGGCCGCACGGTGGAAACGCAGGAGAGACACAGGAATGTCCGGCCCCTCTGACGACCAGCTCGGCTTTGCGCCCGACTACGATTCCCCGGTCCCCTATATGCAGCGGACTCGCGATTATTATGCCGCGATCGGCTACACGACGCCCTACCGCTGGGCGCATTATGTCGATGCGCCGTTCCAGCCGTTGAAGAAGCCGCTCGCGCAATCGCGCGTCACCATCGTCACGACTGCCGCGCAGTATGATCCGGGCAAGGGCGATCAGGGCCCGGGCGCGGCCTATAACGGCAGCGCCAAGTTCTACAAGGTCTATGACGGCGACACCGCAAAGCAGCACGATCTGCGCATCTCCCATATCGGCTACGACCGCAAGCACACCACGGCGACCGACAGCGGCACCTGGTTTCCGCTGCCGCAGCTTCTGAAGGCCGCCGCGTCAGGGCGGATCGGCGAGGTCGCGCCGCGCTTCTTCGGCGCGCCGACCAATCGCAGCCATCGCGTCACCATCGACATCGACGCGCCCGACATCCTCGCCCGTTGCCAGGCCGACAAGGTCGATGTCGCCGTGATCGTGCCGAACTGCCCGGTCTGCCACCAGACCTCGGCGCTGGTGGCGCGTCACCTCGAAGCCAACGGCATCCCCACGGTCGTGATGGGCTGCGCCAAGGACATCGTCGAACACGCCGCCGTGCCGCGTTTCCTGTTCTCGGATTTCCCGCTCGGCAACTCCGCCGGCAAGCCGCATGATGTGGCCTCGCAGGCGCAGACGCTCGAACTGGCGCTGCGGCTGCTGGAATCCGCCCCCGGCGCACGCACCACGATGCAGTCGCCGCTGCGCTGGAGCGAGGATGCTTCGTGGAAGCTCGACTACAACAACGTCGCGCAGATGAGCCCGGAAGAACTGGCGCGCCGCCGCGCCGAGTTCGACAAGCAGAAAGAGATCGCGCGCGGCAACCGCGCGGCGTGATGTTCGCTGCTTCCCTTCTCCCCTTGTGGGAGAAGGTGGCGCGAAGCGCCGGATGAGGGGTATCTCACGGCGCACTCGGTGTTCGTGGAGAGAACCCCTCACCCGTCTTCGCTTCGCGAAGCCACCCTCTCCTACAAGGGGAGAGGGAAGAAAGAATCAGGAGGACGTCCATTTGACCCGACCGTTCGAAGGCGTGAAGATTCTCGACTTCACGCAGGTGCTGGCCGGCCCCTATGCGAGCTACCAGCTCGCGCTGCTCGGCGCCGACGTCATCAAGGTCGAGCGGCGCGAGGGCGAGGACATGCGCCGCACGCCGCTGAGCCGCGAATGGGCCGATCGCGGCCTTGCCCCGGGATGGCAGGCGATCAACGGCAACAAGCGCAGCCTGACGCTCGACCTCTCGAAGCCGGAGGCGATCACCATCGTCAGGCAGCTGGCTGCGCAGGCCGACGTGGTGATGGAGAATTTCCGCCCCGGTGTGATGGACAAGCTCGGCATCGGCTATGCCGCGCTCTCGGCGATCAACCCGCGGCTGATCTATTGCGCCATTTCCGGTTTCGGCCAGACCGGTCCGGAACGGTTGGGCGCCGGCTATGACGGCAAGATCCAGGCGCTGTCAGGCATCATGTCGATCACCGGCCACGCCGAGACCGGGCCGACGCGCGCGGGCTTTGCCGTGTGCGACGTGCTGTCGGGCGCGACCGCGGCCTTCGGCGTATCCAGCGCGCTGTTCCAGCGCACCCACACCGGCAAGGGGCAGCTGGTCGACGTCTCCATGCTGGAGGCGACGCTGGCGTTCCTGTCAGGACAGGTAGCGGACTATGCGGTGGCGGGCCATCGCCAGCAGCTTTCCGGCAATCAGGCGGTCAGCCGCCGCCCGACCGCCAACCTGTTCAAGGCCGGCGACGGCTATCTGCTGCTCGCCGTCAACAGCGAGAAGCAATACCGCGCGCTGATGGCCGCGCTCGGCCGCGCCGACGCGCTGGAGGATCCGCGCTTTGTCGACTGGTTTGCCCGGCAGGAGAACGAACCGGCGCTGCGGGCGATCATCGAGGAGGCGCTTTCGAAAAAAGACCCGCGCGACTGGGAGAAGATTCTGGAGGCCGCCGGCGCCCCTTGCGCCAGCATCTGGAAGGTCGAGGAAGTGATCGACCACCCGCAGATCGTCGCGCGCGGCGCCATTCAGGAACTCGATACGCCCTATGGACGCCTGCGCTTTGCCGGCAGCGGGTTCCAGCTAGCGCATGGTGGCGGCCGGCTCGACAGCATGGCGCCCACGCTCAGCGCCCACACCGAGGAGGTACTCGCCTCGCTCGGCTATGATGCGAACGCGATCGCGGAACTGCGCGCGCGCGAGGTCGTCTAGGCGGCGGCCGGGCAGGGGCGTCCCGTCCGACCCGGCGCATAGCGACCCTGCACCAAGGCGCTTTGACCGCTCCGGTTCACCGTCTAAAAGACGCCTTTCCCGATCCAAGAGGACAGATCATGCCCGCCTATCGTTCCCGAACCACGACCCACGGCCGCAACATGGCGGGCGCCCGCGGCCTCTGGCGCGCCACCGGCATGAAGAACGAGGACTTTGGCAAGCCGATCATTGCCGTGGTCAACTCGTTCACCCAGTTCGTGCCCGGCCATGTGCACCTGAAGGATCTCGGCCAGCTCGTCGCGCGCGAGATCGAGCAGGCGGGCGGCGTTGCGAAGGAGTTCAATACCATCGCGGTCGACGACGGCATCGCGATGGGCCATGACGGCATGCTCTACAGCCTGCCGTCGCGCGAGATCATCGCCGACAGCGTCGAGTACATGGTCAACGCGCATTGCGCCGACGCCATAGTCTGCATCTCGAACTGCGACAAGATCACCCCCGGCATGCTGATGGCGGCGCTGCGCATCAACATCCCGACCGTGTTCGTCTCTGGCGGACCGATGGAATCCGGCAAGGTCAACATCAAGGGCAAGATCCGCGCGGTCGATCTGATCGACGCCATGGTCGCCGCCGCCGACAGCAGCGTCAGCGACGCCGATGTGGAAGTGATCGAGCGCTCGGCGTGTCCGACCTGCGGCTCGTGCTCGGGCATGTTCACCGCCAATTCAATGAACTGCCTCACCGAGGCGCTGGGTCTCGCGCTGCCGGGCAACGGCTCGGTGCTGGCGACGCATGCCGACCGCAAGGGGCTGTTCGTCGAGGCCGGGCACCTGATCGTCGACCTGGCGCGGCGTTACTACGAACAGGACGACGAAACCGCGCTGCCGCGCAATATCGCGAACTTCAAGGCGTTCGAGAACGCGATGACGCTCGATATCGCCATGGGCGGATCGACCAACACCGTGCTGCATCTGCTCGCCGCTGCCTATGAGGGCAAGGTGCCGTTCACGATGCAGGATATCGACCGCCTGTCGCGGCGGGTGCCGGTGCTCTGCAAGGTGGCGCCGTCGGTCGCCGACGTGCATCTCGAAGACGTGCATCGCGCCGGCGGCGTGATGGCCATTCTGGGCGAGCTCGACCGCGCCGGCCTGCTCAATCGCGGCCTGCCGATGGTTCACTCGAAGACGCTGGAAGACGCGCTGGGCCGCTGGGACATCAAGCAGAGCAAGAGCGAAAGCGTCCGCAAATTCTTCATGGCCGCGCCGGGCAACGTGCCGACGCAGGTGGCGTTCAGCCAGGAGCGCCGGTTTGAGGAACTTGATACCGATCGCTCCACCGGCTGCATCCGCGACGCCGAGCATGCTTTTTCCAAGGATGGCGGCCTCGCGGTGCTGTCGGGCAATCTCGCGCTCGACGGCTGCATCGTCAAAACCGCCGGGGTCGATGAGAGCATCCTGAAGTTCGAGGGACCGGCGCGGATCTTCGAAAGCCAGGACGCCGCGGTCGAAGGCATTCTCGGCAACAAGATCAAGCCCGGCGATGTCGTGGTGGTCCGCTACGAGGGCCCGCGCGGCGGTCCGGGCATGCAGGAAATGCTGTACCCGACCAGCTACCTGAAATCGAAGGGCCTCGGAAAGGTCTGCGCTCTCGTCACCGATGGCCGCTTCTCCGGCGGCTCGTCGGGCCTGTCGATCGGTCATCTCTCGCCGGAAGCCGCCGAGGGCGGCCTGATCGGCCTCGTCGAAGACGGCGACCTGATCAAGATCGATATCCCGTCGCGATCGATCAGCCTCGACGTCGATGACGCGACGCTCGCCAAGCGCCGCGAAGCGATGCTGGCCCGCGGCGCGGACGCGTGGAAGCCCGCCAAGAAGCGCGCACGCAACGTGACGATGGCGCTGAAGGCCTATGCGGCGCTGACCACCAGCGCCGCCCGTGGCGCGGTGCGCGTCGTTCCGGAGTAGCGCGCCGAGACCGAGAGCGTTTTCCAGCGAAGTGGAAACCGGTTCGCGTGAAGAAAACGCGTCAAACAAGAATCTAGAGCCCCGTTCCGATTCAATCGGAACGGAAAAGGCTCTAGTGCGCCAATGCGACTTCCTCGGATGACCGCTCCCGCCGTACGTCGATGCGCAAGCTCATGACGACGGCGGCGCCAATCACGGCAAATGCGGCGAGCAGCAGCAGGCCGACGGTGAAGTTGCCTGTCAGATCCTTCAGATAGCCCATCGCAAAGGGACCGGCGAAGCCCGAGAGGTTGCCGAGCGAGTTGATTGCCGCGATCCCCGCGGCAGCCGAGGCTCCGGTCAGCAGGCTTGCCGGCAACGGCCAGAACATCGGCGGCACCGCGGAAACGCCGATCTGGGCGAAGCAGAGCAACGCCATGATGAGGATGGGATTTGAAACCAGCCCGGACAACCCGATTCCGATCGCGGCCATCAGCAGCGCCACGGCGACGTGACCTTTGCGTTCCATGGTGCGGTCTGAATGCTGACCGAGCAACACCATGCCGATGCCACCGAAAATGAATGGCAGCGCAGCCAGCAATCCGGTCTGCGTATCGCTCACCCCAAAACCCTTGATGATGGTCGGCAGGAAGAAGGCAACGCCGTAGCTCGCCGCATTCAAACAGAAGTAGACCACGGCGCATAGCAGGACGCGGGGATCGATGAGTGACTGAAGCAGGGAAAGGTGTTCGACCTTCTCCTTGTTGCTCTTCTCGGTCGCCTGCACGTTCTCAAGCCACGCAATCTCGTCTGGTTGCAGCCAGTGGGCCTCGTGCGGAAAATCGGTGAGATAGAAAAACACGCCGAGTCCCACCAATATCGAAGGCAGCGCTTCAAGAATGAACAGCCATTGCCAGCCGTCCAGCCCCCAGCCGGTCAGGTTCAGCAACAGTCCTGAAATCGGGGATCCGACGATGGAGGAAATCGGGATCGCCAGCATGAAATAGCTGACGACCCGTGCGCGATATACCGCCGGGAACCACAGGGTCAGATAGAATATGATGCCGGGAAAGAACCCCGCTTCGCATGCGCCGAGCAACAACCGAAGGGTATAGAAGATCGCCTCGTTCGAAGCTCCGGTCGCTTTTGAAATCGATGGGATAAAAGCGAACGCAGCCGAGACGATCCCCCAGGAGATCATGATACGGGCGATCCATATTCGTGCGCCGACCCGCTCCAGGAAGAGGTTCGAGGGCACTTCAAACAAGAAGTAGGCGATGAAGAAAAGCCCGGCACCCAGTCCGAACGCCGCCTCGCTGAAGCCGAGCGCCTCGTTCATTTGCAGCTTGGCGAAGCTGACGTTGACGCGATCCAGATACGCAACGAAGTAGCACAGGATCAGAAACGGTATCAGCCGCCGCATCACCTTGCCGATCGCACGTCGTTCGACGTCCTGCATGGCGCACTCCTCCCAGTGGTATTTCTCGGAGAGTTTGGATGGGCTTTCAGCGCAACTGTGGCCTGTCTAAACGCCAAAGCCCGGCTGGCGGTTCCCGATGGCGTTGCCAAAAGCTGTAGGGTGCGCCACGGAGACTTCACCTCCCCCGCAAGCGGGAGAGGGAGCATACCTCTCTCGCGATGCGATCATGCTCTACGTCAGCACCTTTACCCCGCCGAGCGCGGTCACGCGGCCGCGCTTGAGCATCACGATCTGCGTCGCGAGTTGGCGCAGTTCGGCGGCGTCGTGGCTGACATAGACCATCGGAATACCTTCGTCGCGCAACCGCACCAGATAGGGCAGGATTTCTTCCTTACGACCCTCGTCGAGCGAACCCAGCGGCTCGTCCATCAGCAGCAGGCGTGGCTTCGACAACAGCGCGCGACCGAGCGCGACGCGCTGGCGCTCGCCGCCGGAGAGCTGGCCGGGACGGCGGTCGAGCAGATGGCTGATGTCGAGCAGGTCGGTGATGCGCTTGCGCTGCGCGGCATCCTCAGTGAGCCTGTTCATGCGCCGGCCGTAATCGAGATTTTGCCGTACGTCGAGGTGCGGAAACAGCCTGGCATCCTGGAACACGTAGCCGATGCGACGACGGTGCGGTGGCAGGTGAGTGCCCGTCGACGTGTCATCCAGCGTCTCGCCGTCAAGCGCGATGACGCCGCGGTCGGGCCGCAGCAGCCCGGCGATCATGTTGATCAGCGAGGTCTTGCCCGCGCCCGACGCGCCGAACAGGCCGGTGACGCGGCCCTGGCTTTCGAATTTGGCTTCGAGCGAGAACTCGCCGAGTTGCTTGGTGACGTCGACGTGCAGCATGGTCAGTTCCCGTGCAGCCGCTTGGTGGCGCGCCGCGCGAACCATTCGGAGGCGATCAGCGCGCTCATCGCGATCACGATGGAAATCAGCACCAGCCGCGCCGCCGCGGTGTCGCCGTCCGGGGTCTGGATCAGCGAATAGATCGCGGATGAAATGGTCTGGGTCTCGCCGGGGATGTTGGAGACGAAGGTGATGGTGGCGCCGAATTCGCCGATCGCCTTGGCAAAGCCGAGCACCATGCCGGCGAGGATGCCCGGCAGCGCCAGCGGTAGCGTCACGCTCGCAAACACCCGCCAGGGAGCAGCGCCGAGCGTGCTGGCCGCCTGTTCCAGCCGGCGGTCGATCGCCTCGATCGAGAGCCGGATCGGCCGCACTAGCAATGGAAACGACATCACCCCGCAGGCGAGCGCAGCACCGGTCCAGCGGAACGCGAACACGATGCCGAGGTGGTCGGCGAGCCACGCGCCGACCAGCCCGCGGCGGCCGAAGGTCAGCAGCAACAGATACCCGGTGACGACCGGCGGCAGCACCAGCGGCAGATGGACCAGCGCGTCGAGGACCGACTTGCCCCAGAAATCATATCGCGCCAGCAGCCAGGCCAGCGCGATACCGAAGGGCGTCGCCACCAGCGTCGCAATGATGGCGACGCGTAGCGACAGCAGGATGGCCGTCCATTCGGCCGGCGTGATCTCGAACATCAGGTCGACGGGCTGACCAGGAACTTGAAGCCGTATTTCTCGAGAATGTTTTTGGCCGCAGTCGAGCGCAGGAAGGCGAGATAGTCCGTCGTCTCCGGCTTTGCGGTGGTCGTTGCCGCCACCGGATAAATGATCGCCGGATGGGAATCGGCCGGGAAGGTGCCGACGATCTTGACGCCAGGCTCGACCTTGGCGTCGGTGGAATAGACGATGCCCAGCGCGGCTTCACCGCGCGCCACCAGCGTCAGCGCCGCGCGCACGCTCTCGGCCATCGCGAATTTCGGTTCGGCCGCCTGCCATGAACCAAGCTTCTCCAGCGCCGCCTTGGCGTATTTGCCGACGGGCACGGCCTTCACGTCGCCGGTGGCGATCTTGCCGTCGCCCGCGAGCTTGGCGAGGTCGAAGCCGGCGCCGATGTTCACATTGTCGATCTTGGAATCCTTCGGCGCGATCAGCACGATGCTGTTGCCGAGCAGATTGACCCGGCTCGCCTCGTTGATGTTTTTCTTTCCGATCGCGTAATCCATCCAGTCGGTATCGGCGGAGATGAACACGTCGGCCGGCGCGCCCTGCTCGATCTGTTTTGCCAGTACCGAGCTTGCCGCAAAGCTGACGGTGACCTTGGTCCCGGTCTTCGCGGTATAGGCGGCGTCGATGTCGTCGAGTGCGTTCTTCATCGAGGCCGCGGCGAAGACGGTTACCGTCTTTTCCTGCGCGCTGACGGGTGAATGCGCCACCCCCAGCAGGATGACGAAGGCGGCAAGGATTTCGGTAAGACGAGACATGTTAGCGCTCCATGCATGCTTGCCGGCGCGCCGTTCGGGCGCCGCAATCAGGCGTCGGTTGAATTAGGGAAGCGACGGGCGGAGCGCGCTGTTCCGGCAATTCCGGCGGCTTACGGCCAATCGGAATATCGCTGTCGGCGGACAATAGCAGGCTGGCGTTCCCGGTAAAGTGGCCCTTGGTCCCAGATGCCCGCGGCTATTCGGTAGGCAGAATGGCGATCGAGACGGAATCTTCTTTCGTTCCGCTGACCTGCAGCACGAACGGGCTGGCCGCGAGTTCGTACTTCATGGATTTGCGGATGCCGTCGCAGTCGGTGGCGCCGCTAAATGCCTTCGGCTTGAGGAAATGGCCGTCCTGCAACACATCGACCCAGCCGCCAGCCGACAGGCTGATGGTGTAGAGGCCGGCCTTGGGCGGTTTCGTGACGCTGGCGAAGCCGGCAAACGTGCCGTCCTTCGGCGCGCGCTCGGGCGGTGTCGGCAGCTTGGCTTCCGCCGGGCTGCGCAGGGCGAGGATCACGGCCTGCGATGGCAGGACCGCGAGTTCTGCGCCGGAGGCGAGTTTTGCCCGATCCGGCGCCGTCAGCGCCGCGCGCTCACGCTCGATTCCCCATTTGAACTTGTCACAGCCGCTAGGCTCTTCCGCTGCCCAGGCGGGCGAGGCGCCGAGCAATGCCAGCGCAACGAAAAGCAATGTGCGCATGTCAGTCCACCGCGATCATGACGTCGGAAGCTTTCACCACCACGATGACCTTGCCGCCGGCCTTGATGCCGAGATCATCGACGGCCTCGTTGTTGATCGCGGAAGTGACAATCTGCCC
>Ga0081540_1002708_pt1 | contig 14410 bp, 14 predicted proteins | sample TabmetS2T1R1_FD_71024 | JGI IMG/M metagenome (GOLD analysis project Ga0081540, IMG submission 71024) | Tabebuia heterophylla rhizosphere microbial communities from the University of Puerto Rico - S2T1R1 | ecosystem: Host-associated > Plants > Roots > Rhizosphere ... | reverse complement strand
ACTGCGGCCGGGCGGCGGCGCTGCGACGGCGGCCGGGCGGCGGCGCTGCGACGGCGGCCGGGCGGCGGCGCTGCGACGGCGGCCGGGCGGCGGCGCTGCGACGGCGGCCGGGCCGGATAGCCTCCGGCCCCGTGTCCCTCGCCGATCGCCTCGCCTCGCGCGCGCTCGAGCTCGTCGACATCCCCTCGGAGTCGCGCGACGAGGCCGCGCTTGCGGCACACGCGCTCGGCGTGATGCGCGACGGCGGCGTCGACGCACGCGATGCCGGCGACTCGTGCGTCCTGGCGGGCGCCACGGCGCGCGGCGAGCGGCCGCTCGTCCTGCTGGCCGGCCACCTCGACACGGTCCCGGCGCAGGGCAACCGTCCCGGCCGGCGCGACGACCACGCCGTCCACGGTCTGGGCGCGGCCGACATGAAGGGCGCCGTCGCGGTCATGCTCGAGCTCGCGCTCGCCCGGGTGGCGGCGAACGTCGACCTCGGCTACGTCCTGTTCCCCCGCGAGGAGCTCCCTTTCGGCGAGAGCGCGCTCACGCCGCTGCTCGACCGCGAGCCGGGGCTGCGCGACGCCGACCTCGTCATCGTGATGGAGCCGACCGCGAACGCCATCCACGCCGGCTGCCTGGGCAACGTCAACGCGACCTGGACCTTCCACGGGCGCTCCGGCCATTCCGCCCGCCCGTGGCTCGCCGACAACGCGATCCACCGCGCAGCCGCCGGGATCGACGCGCTGGCCCAGGTCGAGCCGGCGCCACACGACTTCGCCGGCCTGCGCTTCACCGAGGTGGTCTCGGTCACTCGCATCTGCGGCGGGATCGCGAGCAACGTCGTCCCCGGCGAGGCGGTCGCCACCGTCAACCACCGCTACGCCCCCGACCGCTCGCCCGCCGACGCCGAGACGTGGCTGCGCGAGCTCTGCGAGCCCTACGGCACGCTCGTGATCGACGGCAACGCCCCCAGCGCGCCCGTCGCGATCGACAACGCGCTCACCCAGCGGCTCATCGCCACCGGTGGGCTCGGCGTCGAGGCCAAGCAAGCATGGACCCCGGTCGCCGAGTTCGCCGCCGCCGGCGTCGACGCGGTCAACTTCGGGCCGGGCGACCCGGCCCAGGCCCACGCCCGCGAGGAGCACGTCGCCGTCGACGCGCTCGTGCGCTCCTACGAGACGATCGAGGCCTTCGCGTGCGCCTGAACCCTGTCCTCGCCGGCATGGCGAGCTACCCGTTCGTCCGCCTCGGCGAGGCCAAGCGCGCGGTCGCCGCGCGCGGCATGGACGTCATCGACTTCGGCGTCGGCGAGCCGCGCGAGGAGACTCCGCCATTCATCCGCCGCGCCCTGGCGCGCGCGGTCGACGCCGAGCCGGTGTCGACCTATCCGCTCGCCGAGGGCCTCCCCGAGCTGCGCGAGGCGGTCGCGAGTTGGCTGCAGCGCCGGTTCGGCGCCGCCCTGGATCCCGACTCGGAGATCGTGCCGACCATGGGCTCCAAGGAGGCGATCTTCCACCTCGCCCAGATCGTGGCCGGTCATGGCGACAGGATCGCCATCACGACCCCGGCCTATCCGGTCTACGGCCGCGGCGCGCTGTTCGCCGGCACCGAGATCGTCGACGTCCCGCTCGACCCGCGCGATGGCTGGCTTCCCGACCTCGAGGCGATGGACTGGGACGGCGTGGCGCTGCTGTGGCTGAACTACCCCAACAACCCGACCGGCGCGACCGCCACCCTCGAGCTCTACCAGCGGGCCGCCGCGCTGGCCCGCTCCCACGGGTTCCTGCTCGCGTCCGACGAGGCGTACTCCGAGCTGTGGTTCGCAGGCGACGCGCCGGTCAGCGCGCTGCAGCTCGGGGACCTCACCAACGTCGCCGTCTTCAACACGCTGTCCAAGCGCTCGTCGATGCCCGGCTATCGCTGCGGCTTCGTCGCCGGCGATCCCGAGCTGGTCGCGGCGATGAAGCGCTACCGGCCCAATGTGGGCGTCGCGCCGCAGGCCTTCGTCCAGCGCGCGGCCGCGGCGGCGTGGTCCGACGAGGAGCACGTCGTGGAGACGCGCGAGCGCTACCGCGCCAAGCGCGACGCGCTGCTGCCCGCGCTCCTCGATACCGGCCTGCTGCCGTCGGGCGGCGACGCGTCGTTCTTCCTGTGGCTGCGGGTGCCGGGCAACGTCGATGCCGAGGCCTACGCGCTGCGCCTGCTCGACGAGCGCGGCATCGCCTTCGCGCCCGGCACCTACTTCGGCCCGGGCGGCGACGGCCACGTGCGCGTCGCCCTCGTGCCCACCCTGGCGGACTGCCACCGGGCCGCGGACCTCCTAGCATCAGGTGGATGAGCGCCAGCACCGATCTGACGACGCTCGCCGCCGAGATCGAGGAGCTCTACGAGCGCCCGACGAGCGACCTCGGCGACGAGGCCAAGGCCACGGTCGAGGAGGCCATCGCGCTGCTCGACGACGGCCAGGTCCGCGTCGCAGCACCCACCGACACCGGATGGCACGTCAACGAGTGGGCCAAGAAAGCCATCCTGCTCTCGTTCCGCACCCGCGACATGCGCACGAGCCAGGTCGGCCCGTACGAGTACCACGACAAGATGCCGCTGAAGGGCGGCTGGGCCGAGCGCGGCGTGCGCGTCGTGCCGCCGGCCACCGTGCGCCAGGGCGCCTACGTCGCCCCCGGCGCGGTCCTCATGCCCTCCTACGTCAACATCGGCGCCTGGGTCGGCTCGGGCACGATGGTCGACACCTGGGCGACGGTCGGCTCGTGCGCGCAGATCGGCACCGATGTCCACCTCTCGGGCGGCGTCGGGATCGGCGGCGTCCTCGAGCCGCTGCAGGCCAGCCCGGTCGTCGTCGAGGACGGCGCCTTCATCGGTTCGCGCTGCGTGGTCGTGGAGGGCGTGCGCGTCGGCGCGGAGGCGGTGCTCGGCGCCAATACCGTGCTGACCTCCTCCACGCCGATCATCGACGTGCGCGGCGAGAAGGCGGTCGAGCTGCGCGGCGAGGTGCCGCCGCGGGCCATCGTCATCCCCGGCACACGCAAGAAGAAGTTCCCGGCCGGCAAGTACCGCATTCCGTGCGCGCTCGTCATCGGCGAGCGCAGCGCCTCGACCGACCGCAAGACCTCACTGACCGAAGCGCTGCGCGAGCACGCGGTCAGCGTCTAGGGGGTGCCGGGGGCAGCCACGTGGCTGGCGAAGGCGGGTCCCCCACGTCGATCTCCCCGCTGAAGACCGGCACGGCCCACCCCGTCAGGTCGACGTGAAGGTCGTCGCCGGCGTCGACCTCGAGCTCGCCGCCGTCGAGGCGCACCGTCACCGGCGAATCGCCGCCGCGCAGCACGTGGACGATCGCCGCGCCGCACGCCCCGGTGCCGCTGGAGGCCGTCTCCCCCACCCCGCGCTCGAAGATCCGCGCGCGGATCGCCGAGGGTCCGAGCGCGGCGTACCACGAGACGTTGGTGCGACCGGGGAATTGCGGGTCGGACTCGATCGGCGGCCCGATCGCGGCGAGGTCGAGCGCCTCGAGCGCCGCCTCGTCGGCGACCTCGAACACCGTCTGCGGGTTGCCGATCGTCAGGTGCTGGAAGCGTGCGCCGCCGAGCTCGCCCTCGTGCACCAGCGCGGCGCGGCCCATGTCCACGCGGCAGGTGGTGTCGGACAGGATCGTCGTGCGGATCTCGCCGGCCGCGGTCTGGATCGAGAACTGCTGCTCGCCCGTCCACCCGGCGCGGCGCAGGTAGAGGATCGCCTGGCGGGCGCCGTTGCCGCTGAGCTCGGCCTGCGAGCCGTCGGGGTTGAAGATCCGCAGGCGCGCGACGTAGCCGGGCTCGTCGGGCGCTCCGAGGACGAGGACGCCGTCGGCGCCGATGCCCCGATGGCGGTCGCAGAGGGCCCGAACCAGCTCGGCGGCACGGTCGGCGGGCCACTCGCCGGCCTCGACGATGACGTAGTCGTTGGCCAGCGCCTGCCACTTCTCGAACCGCATGGGCCGCCGGTCACCCCAGCGCGGGCAGTCCGTCGATGCTCACGGCGTTCTTCTCGGCCATGTAGTCGTCGAGCGCGCTCGGGCCCTCCTTGGCGAGCTTGCGCTCGGCCCAGGCGCGCGACTGCGGGCGCTCGCCGACGTAGGTCATGAGCGGCACGCCGTAGCCGCAGGAGTCGGCGATCCGGTCGACGTCGACGCGGATGATCGAGCGCTGCTGGACGGGCAGCACGTCGACGGCGGGGAAGTCGATCGCGTCGCCGTCGAGCACCTCGCCGGTGCCGTGCAGGCGCACGATGCGCGGCCCGCCTTCGAAGGCGCAGAGCATGATCACGATGCGCCCGTTCTCGCGCAGGTGGGCGATCGTCTCGGCGCCGCTGCCGACGAGGTCAAGGTAGGCGACCGTGCGCTCGTCGAGGATGCGCAGCGTCTCGATCGGGCCCTTCGGCGAGACGTTGACGTGCCCGCCGTCGCTGGGCGCGGTGCCCACGAAGAACATACGCTGGCGGGCGATCCACGCCCCCAGCTTCCCGTCGATCGAGTCGAAGATCTTGGCCATGGGCAGGAGAGGCTAAGGCAGCAGCCGCCTGGCCACCTCATCCGGGTCGCGATCGGTGACGTCGATCGTCTGCACCGCGGCGAGCTTGCGCATCCAGGTCAGCTGGCGCTTGGCGAAGTTACGGGTGCGCCGCTTCATGGCCTCGACGTCGCCCGAGAGCAGCTCGTCGAACCCCAGCGCCTTGCGCGCGGTCTCGGATGCGCCGGCCGCGTTGGCCGCGCGGACCTCACGCTCGGCGCCCGCGGCGACCATCGCGTCCACGCGGGCGTCGATGCGCTCGTAAAGGCGCTCGCGGTCCATGACGAGCCCGATGAGGCGGGTCGGGTGGCGCGTCGCCGCAGTCCATAGCTGGCTGGGGCCGGCCGGCGGCTCGAGCTCGCCGAGCTCCAGCAGCTCGAGCGAGCGGACGATCCGGGTGCGGTCGCGCGGGTCGATCGCCTCAGCCGCCCATGGCGCGCGGCGGGCGAGCTCGGCGTGCAGCGCGGGCGCGCCGGCGCGCTCGATCTCGGCCTCCCAGCGGGCGCGGACCTCGGCCGGCGGCGCGGGCCTGAGGTCGAGGTCCGCCAGGGCGGCCCGCAGGTACAGGCCGGTCCCCCCGACCACGATCGGCTGGGCGCCGTGGGCCAGCAGGCGGTCGATCTCGGCGTGCGCGAGCTCGGCGTACTCGCCGACCGAGAAGCGCGCGTCGACCGGGAGGATCGAGACCAACCGGTGCTCGAGGCGCTGCTGCTCCTGCGCCGTCGGGACGCCGGTGAGCGTCTCCAGGCCGCGGTAGACCTGCAGCGCATCGGCCGAGACCGCCACCGGCCGCGCGCCGCGTCCGCGCAGGCGATCGGCCAGGGCGAAGGCCAGCGCCGTCTTCCCGATGCCGGTCGGGCCGAAGATCGCCAGGAGCTGAGGGGCCTCGGACGCCATCGGCCCGGAGTATCGTCAGGCGGGTGAGCGTGCGCATCGGCTGCGGGCTGTCGACGAGCGCCGACCCGAGGGTCGCCGCGATCGAGGCGGGCCAGCAGGCCGCGGCGGGGCTGCACGGCACGAGGGCGGACATCGCGTGCGTCTTCGCCTCCGGCGGGCATCTCGCCGCGCCCGAGGCGACCCTCGAGGGCGTGCATGAGGCGCTGGCGCCGCCGGTGCTCGCGGGCTGCGGGGCCGGCGGCGTCGTCGGCGACGGGCGCGAGGTCGAGCGCGGCACCGCGGTCGCGGTGTGGGCGGCTGCGCTCGGCGAGGGGATCGCGGAGCCGTTCCACCTCGATCTCATCCGCGGCGACGACGCGCTCGCCATCGGCGGCCTGCCCGATCTCGACGAGGTCACCGCGGTCGTCCTGATCCCCGATCCCTACTCGTTCCCCACCGACGCCGTCCTGGGCGAGCTGGCCCGCCGGGCGCCGGGCGTGCCCGTCCTGGGCGGGATCGCCAGCGCGCGGACGCTCGACGGCGACCCGGCGCTGTTCCTCGGCGCCGACCTGTGCGACGAGGGCGCGGTCGGCATCGCGTTCCGCGGGATCGAGGTGCTGCCGTGCGTGTCGCAGGGCGCGGCGCCCGTCGGCCCCGAGCTCACGGTGACCGCCGCGGACGGCCACGTCATCCGCGAGCTCGCCGGCCGCCGCGCGCTCGACGCGCTGCGCGAGGCGATCGAGAGCCTCGATCCCGAGGAGCAGACGCTCGTGGCCAGCGGCCTACTGCTCGGCGTCGTCATCGATGGCAACAAGCCAGAGTACGAGCAGGGCGACTTCCTCGTGCGCGGCGTCATCGGCGCCGACCCCGATGCGGGGACGCTCACCGTCGGGGCGCCCGTCACCGAGGGCACGGTGGTGCGCCTGCACGCCCGCGACGCCATCTCGGCCGACCGCGACCTGCGCACTGCGCTCGAGCTGCGCCGCGAGGCGATCGGCGGCGGCGCGCCGGCGGGGGCGCTGGTCTTCACCTGCAACGGCCGCGGCGAGGCGATGTTCGGCATCCCCGACCATGACGCAGCGACGGTCTCCGAGGAGCTCGCGGGCGCGCCGGCCGCCGGCTTCTTCGCCGCCGGCGAGATCGGGCCGGTCGGCGGCGACCCGTTCCTGCACGGCTTCACGGCGACTGTGGCAGTGTTCCCGCGGTGAACGTCGCCGGGCGCACCGTCCTGCTCACCGGCGCGACCGGTGGGCTGGGGCAGGCGATCGCACGCCGGCTTCACGCCGCCGGCGCGCAGCTCGTCCTCACCGGCCGGCGCGCCGATCTCCTCGGCGAGCTCGCCGCCGAGACCGGCGCGCTGACGGTGGCGGTCGACCTCGCCGACCCGGTGGCGGTCGACGGGCTGGCCGAGGCCTGCGCGCAGGTCGACGTGCTGGTCGCCAACGCCGGGCTGCCGGGCTCGGGGCACCTGCTCTCCTTCAGCGTCGAGGAGATCGACCGGGCCCTGGCGGTCAACCTGCGCGCTCCGATGGTGCTCGGGCGGCGGCTGGGCGAGAAGATGGTCGAGCGCCACAGCGGCCACCTCGTCTTCATGTCGTCGCTGGCCGGCAAGGCGGCGCCGCCGGGCAGCTCGGTCTACAGCGCGACGAAGTTCGGGCTGCGCGGCTTCGCCCTCAGCCTGCGCGAGGACCTGCGCGCCGGCGGGGTCGGCGTGAGCGTCGTGATGCCGGGCTTCGTGCGCAACGCCGGCATGTTCCACGACGCGCGCACCAAGCTGCCGTCCTACGTCGGCACGAGCACGCCCGACGCCGTCGCCGACGCTGTGCTGCGCGCGATCGAGGAGGACCGCGGCGAGATCGACGTCGCTCCGCTGTCGGTGCGGGCGGGCTCGGCGATCGCCGGCATGGCGCCCGAGGTCGCCGCCGCGGTGCAGCGCCGGCTGGGAGCCGGGCGGATCGCCCGCGACATGCAGGCCGGCCAGAACGACAAGCGTTGAGAACGCGGAGGGGGCCCCACCTCAGACGCCCATGACCAACGGCTTCGCCGTCGGTGCCCCGTCGTCGGCACCCCTCAGCGCCAGTCGTCGACCGAGACGATCGTCTCGCGCAGCGCGCCGCCGATCATCTTGTAGGTCCCGCCGGTCTCGCCGCCCACCACGGCCACGCTGATGTCCTGCGGGCGATAGGTGCGCAGCTCGTCGTCCGGCGCGGCGTCGAGGTAGCCGGCGAACGGCTCCTGCCCGAGCACCGCCCACGGCCGGACGAGCGTCTGCATCCACTGGTTGTCCCAGTACTCGCGAGCCGGGCGCACCGAGTTCTCCGAGAGCCACTCGACGAGCTTCTCGCGGGTGTCGAAGCCGTAGTCGACGAGCTTGTTCGCCGCCAGCGGGTCCAGGGCGACGAGCGGGCCGCTGAACGGGTCGCTGGCGCGCATCTGGACGCGGAAGCGCTCCTCCCAGGTGTCGTCGCGGATCGTGCCGAACTGCGTGTACCAGCCGCCGAAGAACACGCTGACGGCGCTCGTGCCCGCGTCGAAGCCGTGCTGGACGTGGAACGGCGTCCACGGGCTGCGCTCCTCGTTCTCGGCGAACGCGGCGCTGTAGGCGTAGGAGTTGCCCTGCGAGCCCATGTAGGTCTCGTTCGGCGTCGAGCCCCCCTGGAGGTTCTGCGAGGCCAGCCCGAAGGCGCGGCCGATCGTCGCGTTGGCGTGGTTGTACGGACCGAAGGCGCCGATGCCGGAGTTCATCCCGATCTCGTTGCGGATCGGGCCGTTGACCATCGCGATCGTGGCGAAGGAGGTCGTCGAGCTCGAGCGGGCGGTCATGCCGCTCGACATGGCGGCGAGGATCACCGGCAGGTACTCGGGCGACGCGCCCGCCATGACCGCGTTGACCGCGACCTTCTCGACCGTGAACTCCCAGAACTCGCGGAACGCGGTGGGCCGCATGCGCCCGACGATCTCGTCGGGCTTGCGGCTCGTGCCCCCGAGCATCGCCGCGACGCGCTGCTCGGTCGGCATGACGACGGGCAGGAAGTCCGTCCAGCGCTCCTGCATGAACAGCCGCTGGAGCCCGTCCTCGGTGTCGGCATCGAGCAGGCGCGGCGCCGAGCGGTCGAAGGAGACGCCGTCGAGGTCCTCGTCCTGCAGCGGGTGCGTGAGGCCCTCGATGACCCGCTGCATGAACGCTCCGCCGTTGACGGGGTCCTCGCCGTCGACATAGGCCCGCAGCTCGTCGGTCGACCGGCCGACGACGGGCTGGGGCACGAAGGCCTGGCGCGTCGTAGGCATGCCGTTGGCGCGCGCGACCGAGCGGGCCAGCCGTGCGAACACATGGGTGTGGACCGCGACGGTCGGGACCCGGTAGTTGCTCTCCAGCGATGTGGCGAGCCCGACGACCGTCGGGCTGCAGGTGCTTCAGAGGCCCACGGCCAGGACGGCGGCGTCACCGTCCTGCTGGATCGCGGCGCACATCTCGGGATCGTCGACCCAGCTCTCGCGCGGCTTGATCCGCCTGACGTCGACGCCGGGCATGTGCTCGGCGAACCAGGCGTGCATCTGGTCGACGAAGGCGTCGGAGTTGTCGAACAGGCAGTCGACGAGGTAGAGCGTGCGGCCCTCGAGGCTCTGCAGCCGCGGAGCGAGCGGCTTGCCGGTGACCTGCGGCGGATAGCCGCGCGGGTCGTGGACGGTGAGCTTCTCAGGCATGCGGTCCTCCTGTGGCTGCGGCGAGCGCGTCGTGTGCCCAGTCGCCTGTCTGCAGGTAGCGGTGCGCGGCCTTGGCGGCGTTGGCGCCGTCGCCGGCCGAGATCGCCGCCTGGCCGAGCGAGCCGCGGCGCAGGATGCCGGCGGCCAAGAGGCCGGGCAGCTCGGTGCGGTTCGCGGCGTCGGTGGCCACGCGCTGGTCCTCGTCGAGCTCGAGGCGGTCCTGCAGCACCTCGGTGTTCGGCTGCAGGCCGACGTACACGAAGACGCCGGAGAGCTCGAGCTCCTCTGCGGTGTCCGTGGCGAGATCGCGCGCCCGCAGGCCGCCGACCTTGTCGTCGCCGAGGATCTCCTCGACCACGGTCCGGTAGCGCACCGTGATCTTCGGATGCTCCTCCGCGCGCCTGCGGTAGGTGGCCTGTGCGTCGAGTCGCTCGCCGCGGTGCAGCACGATGACGTTCGAGGCCGCCTCCGCGAGCGTGAGGGCTTCCTGCAGGGCCGAGTCGCCGCCGCCCACGACGCCGACCACGCGGTCGCGCAGGAGCGGCGCGTCGCAGCTGGCGCAGTGGCTGACGCCGCGACCCTGGAAGGCCTCCTCGCCCAGGACGCCGAGCTGCTTCAGGCGCGCGCCGGTGGCGAGGACGACGGCCGGCGCGTGCAGGTCGCCGTCGTCGGTGGTGAGCCGCCAGCCGTCGTCGGTCGGCTCGAGGGCGGCGACCTCCTGCATCCGCACCTGCGCTCCGGCCTCCTCGGCGTGCTCCTGGAGCATCGGGCAGAAGTCGTAGCCGGGGACGCCCTCGGGGAAGCCGGGAACGCCCTCGATCTTCTCGATGCTCAGCAGCAGACCGCCCGGGGCGTTGCCGCCCAGGACGAGCGTCGAGCGCCCGGCGCGGGCCGCGTGCAGCCCGGCGGTGAGGCCCGCGACCCCACCACCCGCGACGATGACCTCGAAGTCAGTCATGTCTGGCGATCATACAATTTGCTCCTGGCGCACAGACGTGCGCCATACGAACACTGACATCGCCGGGGCGAGCGGGTTTCAAACGCGATCACGCCGCGTGGAACGCGCGGCGGTACTCGGCGGGCGAGACACCCAGCGCCCGGCGGAACTGCCTGCGGAAGGCGGGCGGGCCGAAGCCGACCGCCTGGCCGACGGACTCGACCGGAAGCGCCCCGTCCTCGAGCAGCGGCAGCGCCGCCTGGATGCGGCGGTCGAGCAGCCACTCGCGCGGCGAGCTGCCCGTCGCGTGCCGGAAGCGGCGGCTGAAGTTGCGCGGCGACATGAACGCGTGCGCGGCCATCTGCGCCACGGTGATCCCGTCGCCGAGGTGGCCCATCGCCCACTGCATCGCCTGGTCGAGCCGGTCGTCGCCGGCCGCGGCCACCGGCTGCTCGATGAACTGGGCCTGGCCGCCGTCGCGGTGGGCGGCGACCACGAGCCGGCGCGCGACCTGATTGGCGATCGCGCTGCCGTGGTCGCTGCGGACGATGTGCAGGCACAGGTCGATGCCCGCCGCCGAGCCGGCCGAGGTCCAGATGCGATCGTGGCCGACGTAGAGCACGCGCTCGTTGACGACGACGCGCGGGTGCAGGCGGCGCAGGGCGTCGGCGTATCGCCAGTGGGTCGCGACCTCCTCGCCGTCGAGCAGGCCGGTGGCGGCGAGCACGAACGCGCCCGAGCAGATCGAGACGAGGCGGGCACCACGGGCGTGGGCGCGGCGCAACGCGTCGATCGCGTCGGATGCGACCGGCTCGCCGATGCGCGGCCAGGCGGGCACGACGACGGTCTCGGCCTCGTCGAGCGCCTCGAGGCCGTGCTCGGCGACGAGCCCGATGCCGCCGACGGCGTCGAGGCGGCCGGGCTGTGGCGTGCAGACGACGAGCTCGTACCAGTCGTGGACGTCGAGCTCGGGCCGGCTGAGCCCGAAGACCTCGACGACGACGCCGAGCTCGAACGGCGCCAGGCCGTCGAAGACGAGGGCGGCGACGCGGTGGTGCATGGCCATCAGTGTCCCAGCAGCGCTCGCGCGGGAGTGTCGCCGTGGCCGAAAACGCGCGCCGCGTGTCGGATCCGCCACTGGTGGCGGTCGCGCCGCCGCCGCAAGCTGCGCTCCATGAGCGCCACCGCAACCGTCAGCCTCGTCGCCCAGGTCGCCCCGGCGAGCCCGGACGAGGCCAACGCCCACTTCTCGCGCCGTCTGGCCTTCGAGACCGACTGCGCCGACGTCGCCCGCGACCTGCGCCTCGGCATCGCGCCCTACACCGTCGTCGACGTGCGCGGCTCGGAGCACTACGCGGCCGGCCACGTTCCGGGCGCAATGAGCGCGCCCGGAGGCCTCGGAGCCGACCTTCCCGAGGGCCTGCTCGTCCTCTACTGCTGGGGGCCGGGCTGCAACGGCGCCGACAAGGCCGCCGCCCGGCTGACCGCCGAGGGCCGGCAGGTCAAGACGATGCTCGGCGGGTTCGAGTACTGGGTCCGCGAGGGGCAGCCCGTCGAGGGCGCGGACGCCGAGGCGCTCGCGTCCCGCGCCGATCCGAGCCTGGTGGGCTGAGGATCGTCAGACGCGGCCGATGCGCGGCAGCAACCGGCGCGCCGGCGGGCGACGGAAGCTCCGCTGGTTGAGCGCGGCGTTGACGGCGAGAAGCGCGGCCTCGGCCGCGAGCGCGACGGCGCCGAGCGCGTTGAGGCGGCGCTTGGCGCGTCGCGCGGGCTCGGGAGCGGCGTCGGCGGCGTGGTCGCCGTCGCGCAGCGGCACGGCGCCGTTGGGCGCCTGCGAGGCGAAGCGGATGCCCTGCACGGCCGATGCCAGGCCGGTCGCGGCGACGACGCCGACGAGGACGTCCTTCGAACGCGCCAGCCGGCGCTCCTGCGGCGACAGGCGCCGATCGGCGGCCTCGTTGGCGCGCGCCCCGAGCCAGCCCGCGCCGACCGCGAGCAAGGACACGGTGTTGACCGCGCCGTACCGTCGCCAGGCCGCGTTGACGACCTGGCCGCGTTCGGACTCGTCGGAGATCGCGGTCACGCTCGGATGCAGCGCGAGGCGGCCGAAGAGGTTGCCGCCGAGCAGCCCGGCGAGGCCCATGTCGTGGGCGGCTCGGCCGACCTGGCTGATGGGCACGGACGGAGCGGGGATCGTCGCCATGCATCGGGGGTAGCCGGGGCCGCGCGCGGCCAAACCCCTCGCAGCCGCGGTCAGCTGCCGTTGCGCTCGCCGCGGTCAGCTGCCGTTGCGCTCGCCGCGGTCAGTGCCGTCGCGCAGCCGCGGTCAGCTGCCGTTGCGCTCGCCGCGCTGCGCGCCGCCGGGCTCGCGGTCGGGCCCGCTGCCGTCCCTCGCGGTCTGGGCGACCACCTCGAGCACCTCGCTGGCGAGCTTCGGCCCGTCTGACGGGCGCTCGGGGGTCGCCGAGATGCGGACGACGACCTCGTCGCCGTCGATCTCCTCGAGGGTGATGTGCGGGCGGTCGCGGACGGGGGTCTCGAGGGACTCCTCGAGGATCTCCTGGACCTCGAGCGGGGTGACGTCGGAGGTCAGGCGCGCGCGCAGGTCGACGCTGTCGGGCTCGCGCAGCGGGACGATCGCGACGTTGAGGACGACCGAGTTGGGGACCATCACCTGGTCGTCGCCCTGCGCGAAGGTCGTGTAGAGCAGGCCGAGCGAGCTGACGACGCCCTCGATCTGGCCGGCGATGCCGCCGCCCTGCAGGCGCACGCGCTCGCCGACGCGGAACGGCCTCGCGCTGAGCAGCACGGTCCCGGCGATGAGGTTCCCGAGCGTCTGCTGGGCAGCGAGACCGACGATGACCGCGGTGAACGCGCCGCCGACGGCGAGCGTCCGGGGGTCGAGACCGGCGATCCGGAGCGCCACGATGATCGCGAGGCCGACGAAGACGAGGCGGATCAGGAAGCCCACCGTCCCCGCGGTGCCGGGATCGAGACGGCGGAAGAGGGTCGGCCCGAGCGCGCGTCCGACGTCGCGGGCGATCTGCCAGCCGAGGACGATGAGCACGATCGTCGTGATGATCTGGGTCGGCCGGTCCCAATCGCGCCCGAAGAGCTCGTGGCGGTAGCTGTAGACGACGAGGATCGCCACGAGCACCGGGACGAGCACGAACGCCTGGATCCGCGCGCGCTTGACCGCCCGCCGGCTGAGCTGGCGCGCCAGCCCGGCCTCGCGCCAGGAGTGACTGCGCGTGCCGAAGAGCTGCTGCCTGCCCTGATGTCTGTCGTCGCTCACTGAACGCCTCCGTACAAGGACAACACCGGCATCCCTCGCCGGTATCAGGCTCGCGATGTGACGGTGGTCACACTCCCCGTCTAACGCACCAGCCGTCGCGAGCAAGCGGTCTCAGCAGGCCGCTGATGCGTAAACGCGATCGAGCGCGCCCGGCGAGAGCCGGCTCAGAACAGCGATGTCTGCTGCGGCTCGGCCCGCTTGGGCACGATCGGCTCCGCCGGCGCCGCGTCACGCTCCTGCGCCGGCCGCGAGATCCCGCGTGCTCCGCGTCCCATCAGGCCGAAGCCGCGGCGGGTCTCCCTGCCGAACTTCGCCGCCGCCTTCGATCGCGCGCGCGAGACCAACGCGGACATCCGGTCCTGCTCGGCGCGGGGCGCGTAGGCGCCGCGGTAGAGCTGCTCGTAGTGCTCGACCAGGTCCGGCCGGTAGGAGCGCAGCCAGTCCATGAAGACGCCGCGGACCTCGCCGCGGAGGTGCAGCGTGATGCCGCTGACGCTCCTCGCCCCCGCCTCGGCGGCGAGCTCGAGGATCTCCTCGACCTGGCGCGGGTCGTCGTTGATGCCGGGCATGAGCGGCGCGACGAGCACCCCTGTCGGGATGCCGGCCTCGGTCAGCGCGGCCACCGCATCCAGGCGAGCTCTCGGGTTGGGCGTGTGCGGCTCGCTGGCCCGCCACGCCTTCTCGTCGATCGTCGGCACCGAGAAGTTGGCGCTGATCGGCGCGACCTCGGCGATCTGCCGGAGCAGGTCGAGGTCGCGCAGCAGCAGCGGCGACTTCGTGAGGATCGACGCCTCGTTGCGAGCGTCACGGATCGCCTCCCAGATCCCGCGCATGAGCTTGTAGCGGCCCTCGACCCACTGGTACGGGTCGGTGTTGGTGCCCATCGCGATGTGCTCGCCCTTCCACGACGGGCGGGCCAGCTCGACGCGCAGCACCTCGGGCGCGTTGACCTTCACCACGATCTCCTTCTCGAAGTCGCGGCCGGCGTTGAAGTCGAGGTAGGTGTGCGTGGGGCGAGCGAAGCCGGTGTGGGTGACCACGCCCGTCGCG
>Ga0081540_1002707_pt1 | contig 14415 bp, 16 predicted proteins | sample TabmetS2T1R1_FD_71024 | JGI IMG/M metagenome (GOLD analysis project Ga0081540, IMG submission 71024) | Tabebuia heterophylla rhizosphere microbial communities from the University of Puerto Rico - S2T1R1 | ecosystem: Host-associated > Plants > Roots > Rhizosphere ... | reverse complement strand
GGGGCGGGCGCTGGCCGTCGCGGGGCTGCACCCGGCGACCGGCGGGGACGGCACCCTGCTGTGCTCGGGTGACATGCTGCTGCAGGCGCTGGTGGCATGCGCCGGGGTCACGCTGCGGGCGGTGGCCACCTCGCTGGGAATCGACGTGGCCGGGGGCACCGTCGCGGCAGAGGGCGACCTGGACTTCCGCGGCACCCTGGCGGTCAGCAAGGATGCGCCGGTCGGGTTCCGGGCCATCCGGCTGGCCTTCGACCTGGACACCGACGCCAGCGCCGAGCAGGTGCAGACGCTGATCAAGCTCACCGAGCGGTACTGCGTGGTGTACCAGACGCTGTCTCATCCGGCGGAGATGGCCATTTCCGTGGCTTGAAGGGCGCCAGCCCGGGTAGGCGGGCCGGGTGAACAAGCCCCGTCAGGCTCCGGAGTCGGCTGAGATCCGGACGCAGGAGAAGGTCCGGACTCAGGACGATGAGGCCAGGGACCAGCACGACCCGGGTAACGGGCGGATGCAGCAGGCCCTGGAAGAGGCGGCGGCGGTCGCCGAGAAGACCGGTGGCCTGGGCGAGCCCGGACGTCCGGTCAACCGGCGCTCGCCGTTCATGATCGGGCTGTACGCCGCCTTCGGGGTCGCGGTCGCCTACGGCCTGATCCAGCTGTTCATCCATGCCCGGTCCGTGCTCATCCTCATCGGCCTGGCGTTCTTCATCGCGGCCGGTCTCGATCCGATCGTGGGCTGGCTGGTCCGCCACGGCATGCCTCGGTGGGCGGCCGTGGTGGTCGTCGTCGTCGGCGGCCTGGGCATCGTGGCGGGTTTCCTGGCCGCGGCCATCCCGCCGCTGGCCAGCGAGGCCACCGCGCTCGCCCACCAGGTCCCGCACTACCTGCACGATCTGCAGGACCGCAACTCGCAGCTGGGCCAGTTCAACGTCAAGTACCACATCCAGGACCGGCTGACCAAGCTGCTCACCAGCGGCAGCGGCAGCCTGGTGGGCGGGGTCATCGGCGCCGGGGCCCTGGTGATCGGGACCGTGTCCGAGATCCTCGCCATCGCCGTGCTCAGCATCTACTTCCTGGTCGGCCTGCCGCAGATCAAGCTGTTCACCTACCGGCTGATCCCGCATTCCCGGCGGCCGCGGGCCATCCTCATCGGCGACGAGATCTTCGCCAAGGTGGGCGGCTACATGCTGGGCAGCTTCATCACCGCGGTGATCGCCGGGCTGGGCACCTACCTGTGGCTGCTGGCGTGGGGTGTCCCCTACCCGCTGCTGCTGGGCACGTTCGTGGCCTTCCTCGACATGATCCCCGTGATCGGCTCGACCGTGGGCGGGATCGTGGTGAGCCTGGTCGCGCTGACCGTGTCGCTGCCGGTCGCGCTGGGCACCCTGGGCTTTTACGTCTTCTACCGGCTCGCCGAGGACTACCTGATCGTGCCGCGGATTCAGGGCCGCACGGTGGAACTGCCCGCCCTGGCCAGCCTGGTCGCGGTGCTGATCGGCGGGGTGCTGCTCGGCATCGTCGGGGTGCTGGTGGCGATCCCGGTTGCGGCGGCCATCCGGCTGCTGCTGCAGGAGGTCGCGTTCCCCCGGCTCGACAAGAGCTGATTCCGGTATTTCTGACCTGGCAACTCAGGATTAGGCTAAGGCGGGAATGGATACGATCCCGCCGACACCTGACCATTCCTCCGGGGAGGAACCGTGAGTAGCACCGATACCTACGTTGCCAACGCCGAACAGTACGCCGCCAGCTTCGACAAGGGCGACCTGCCGTTGCCGCCCGCCAAGGGCACCGCGGTGGTCGCCTGCATGGACGCCCGGCTCAACCCCTACGGCGTGCTCGGGCTCTCCGAGGGCGACTCGCACGTGATCCGCAACGCCGGCGGGGTGGTGACCGACGACGTCATCAGATCCCTCACCATCTCCCAGCGGCTGCTCGGGACGACGGAGATCATCCTCATCCACCACACCGGCTGCGGCATGCTGACCTTCCACGACGACGCCGTCAAGGCCCAGATCGAGGCCGACACCGGCATCAGGCCCTCGTTCGCGCTGGAGGCGTTCGGCGACCTGGACGGCGACGTGCGCCAGTCCATCGCCCGGATCAAGGCCAGCCCGTTCGTCCCGAACAAGGACTCCATCCGCGGCTTCGTCTACGAGGTCGAGACCGGCCGGCTCCGGGAGGTCAAGGAGTGAGCTTGGTATCGTGACTGGGTGACGGTCGCAACGAAAACGGACGAACCGGGAGCGGATGCCAGCGCCCGGTCGGCCCGGCTGCGGCACCTGATCATCACGGTCTACGGGCTCTACGCCCGGCACGACGGCGGCTGGCTGTCGGTCGCGACCCTGATCCGGCTGCTCGCCGATCTGGGGATAGACGAGCCAGCCGTCCGTTCGGCCATATCCCGGCTGAAACGGCGCGGCATCTTGCAGTCGCGGCGCCACGACGGCGCGGCCGGCTACCAGCTGTCCGCCGGGGCGCTGGCCATCCTGCGCGAGGGTGACGCGCGGATCTTCCGGCGGGGCCGGGCCACCCCCGCCGACGGGTGGGTGCTCGCGGTCTTCTCGGTGCCCGAGTCCGAGCGGCACCGGCGGCACGTGCTGCGGTCCGAGCTGACCAGGCTGGGCTTCGGCATGGTCGCGCCCGGGGTGTGGATCGTGCCCGCCCACGCGCAGGACACGACGGCCGAGACGCTGCGGCGGCTCGAACTCGACGCGTACGCCGACCTGTTCCGCGCCGACCACCTGGCCTTCGGCGACCCGGCCGCGAAGGTCCGCCAGTGGTGGGACCTGGACGAACTGGAGCGGCACTACGAGTCGTTCATCCGGGCGCACGAACCGGCCCTGCGGGCCCTCGGCTCGGGGCCTGCCCGAAGACCCGGCGGGCCGGAGGCGTTCGCCGGGTACGTCCGGGTGCTCACCGACTGGCGGCGGCTCCCCTACCTGGACCCGGGGCTGCCGGCCGAGCTGCTGCCCGAAGGGTGGGTCGGCATCAGGGCCGCCGAACTTTTCTTCGCGCTGCGGGCGCTGCTCGAGGAGCCCGCCCGGGCCTACGTGACGTCCGTCAGCCGCTGACTCAGCCGGCCCAGCTCAACCGGCACCGACCATGGCGATGCCCTGGATCTCGACCAGCAGCTCGGGCCGCCACAGCCGGGTCACGCCCACCGCCGCCATGGCCGGGTACTCCGTTCCGGCCAGCCGGCGCCAGACCGCGCCGATGTCCCTGGCGTGCGCCTGGTAGTCCGGCACGTCGGTCAGGTAGATGGTCAGGCTGACCAGGTCGGACGGCAGGCCGCCCGCCGCGCCCAGCGCGGTCAGCAGGTTGGTCATGGCCCGCTCGAACTGCGGGACGACCCCGCCGTCGGCGACGTTACCGTCCCGGTCCACGCCGGTCTGGCCGGCCAGGAACACCATCCGGCCGGCGGCCGCTCCCCCGGCGACAGAGACGGCGTGCGAGAAGCCGGAGGGCCGGGCGAGTTCGGCGGGGTTGATGCGCTCCGAGGTCATGACGGCAGCCTACCGGTATCGCGACTTATTGACGATCGTAGCGATTCCGGCATACCATCGGTTCATGCGCATCGCGGTCCTGGGTGGCGGTCCGGGCGGCCTGTACTTCGCGGCCCTGGCCAAGCAACTGGACGCCGGGCACGAGATCACGGTCTGGGAGCGCAACGCCGCGGAGGACACGTTCGGCTTCGGGGTGGTGTTCTCGGACGAGACCCTCGGCGGCATCGAGCACGCCGACCGGGAGATCTTCGCGGCCATGCGGCGCGAGTTCGCCCGCTGGGACGACATCGACGTGCACTTCCGCGGGACGGTTTTTACTTCGGGCGGGCACGGCTTCGCCGCAATGAGCCGCAAGCGGCTGCTGGCCATCTTGCAGGCCCGCTGCGCGGAGCTCGGGGTGCGGATCCTGTTCCGCACCGAGGCCCCGGACGTGGCAGCGCTGAGCGCTGAATACGACCTGGTGATCGCGTCGGACGGGATGAACTCGGCCACCCGGAGCCGGTTCGCCTCGACGTTCGAGCCCGACCTGGAGCAGCGCCGGTGCAAGTACATCTGGCTCGGCACGGACCTGGTCTTCGACGCGTTCAAGTTCTACATCCTGGACACCCCGGCCGGGATCATGCAGGTGCACGGCTACCCGTACAGCGAGCAAGCCAGCACCTTCATCCTGGAGATGCACGAGGACGTGTGGCGGCGGGCCGGGTTCGGGCCGCCGGCGGAGCGTGCGGCCGGGCTGCCGCCGGGGCAGAGTGACGAGGCGTCGATCGAGATGATCCGCGACCTGTGCGCGGACGTGCTCGGCGGCCACGAGTTGTTCGCGAACAACTCCCGGTGGGTGACCTTCACCACCGTGCGCTGCCAGACCTGGCGGCACCGGAACGTGGTCCTGCTCGGCGACGCGGCGCACACCGCGCACTTCTCCATCGGCTCGGGCACCAAGCTGGCCATGGAGGACGCGCTGGCGCTGGCGGCGTGCCTGCATGAGCAGCCGGGTGTGGATGCCGCGCTGGCCGCGTACGAGGCCGAGCGGCGACCGGTGGTCGCCTCGACCCAGCGGGCCGCGCAGGCCAGCCTGGAGTGGTTCGAGAACATCGGCCAGTACGCCGACCAGGACCCGCATCAGTTCGCGTTCAACATCGTGACCCGCAGCCGCCGGGTCACCTACGACAACCTGCGGCTGCGCGACCCGGAGTTCGTGGCGGACATGGACGGGTGGTTCGCTTCGGCTTCCGGTTCACCGGAGGTGCGGCCGCCGATGTTCCAGCCGTTCCGGCTGGGCAGCCTGGAGCTGGCCAACCGGGTGATCGTCTCGCCGATGGACATGTACTCGGCGCGCGATGGGGTGCCCGGCGACTTCCACCTGGTGCACCTGGGCAGCAAGGCGCTCGGCGGGGCCGGCCTGGTGATGACCGAGATGGTCTGCGTCTCCCCGTCCGGGCGGATCACGCCGGGCTGCACCGGGATGTACAACGCGGAGCAGGAGGAGTCCTGGCGCCGGATCGTGTCGTTCGTGCACGATCAGAGCGGCGCGAAGATCGGCATCCAGCTGGGCCACTCCGGGCGCAAGGGCTCGACCAGGCTGATGTGGGAGGGGATGGACGACCCGCTGCCCGAGGACAACTGGGAGGTCTGCGGCCCGTCCCCGCTGCCCTACAAGACGGACGGCCAGGTACCGCGCTCGCTTGATCTCGCCGAGCTCGGTGAGATCAAGGGGCAGTTCGTGGCGGCGGCCCGGGCGGCGGCGCGGGCCGGCTTCGACCTGCTCGAGCTGCACTGCGCGCACGGCTACCTGCTGTCCTCCTTCCTGTCCCCGCTGACCAACCAGCGCACCGACCGGTACGGCGGGTCGCTGGCCGCCCGGCTCCGCTACCCGCTTGAGGTCTTCGACGCGATCCGGGCCGTCTGGCCGCAGGACCGGCCGATGACCGTGCGGATCTCGGCCACCGACTGGTGCGAGGGCGGCGTGGGCGTAGAGGAGGCCGTCGAGATCGCGCGGGCGTTCGCCGAGCACGGCGCGGCCGGCATCGACGTGTCCACCGGGCAGGTGGTCAGCGAGGAGCAGCCGGCGTTCGGCCGCAGCTACCAGACGCCGTTCGCGGACCGGATCCGCAACGAGATCGGCCGCAAGTACGGCATCGCGGTGATCGCGGTCGGCGCGATCTCCTCCTACGACGACGTGAACTCGCTGATCCTGGCGGGACGGGCCGACCTGTGCGCGCTCGGCCGCACCCACCTCTACGACCCGCAGTGGACCCTGCACGCCGCCGCCGAGCAGGGGTACGCCGGCCCCGGCGCGACCTGGCCGATGCCGTTCGCCGCGGGCAGCCGCAGGCCGCAGGGGGGACGCACGGACGGCCCGCGGCCGCGGCTGGAGCTGATCCGGGCCGGGGTGCCGGGGACGGCGCACGCCCGGTGGCGCCCGTCCGGGGGTGGCCGGTGACCGCGTTCGCGCTAACGTCCGAGCAGCAGGATTTGGCCGAACGGGTGCGGCAGATCGCCTCCGGACAGCTCCGGGCGCTCGCCGAGGCCGGGACGCCGGGCCACGTGAACCGCGAGCTGATCAAGGCGATGGGCGATCTCGGCCTGCTCGCGCGGCTTTTTCCCGGGGTGGGTGCGGGCGGGCTATCGCGGGAAGCCGCAGCTTTGGACCTGTGCCTGCTGCGGGAGGCGCTGGCCACGCAGAACACCGAGGCGGAGACCGCGCTGGCCCTGCAGGGCCTCGGCTCCTACCCCGTCCTGCAGTCCGGGCGGGAAGAGGTCGTCCGGCGCTGGCTGCCCGCGGTGGCCGCCGGGGACGCGGTGGCGGCGTTCGCGCTGACCGAGCCCGAAGCCGGGTCGGACGCCGCCGCGCTGACGCTGCGGGCCGAACCCGACGGCGCCGGGTGGCGGCTGACCGGCGAGAAGATCTGGATCTCCAACGCGCCGGAGGCCGACTTCTACACCGTCTTCGCCCGGACCACACCAGGCGCCGGGGCGCGCGGGGTGAGCGCGTTCGTGGTGCCCGCCGACCGGCCCGGCCTAAGCGGCGAGCACCTCGATATGATCAGCCCGCACCCGATCGGCCGCCTGGTCTTCGACGGGGTGCCGGTGGAGCCGACCGAGCTCCTCGGCGAGACCGATCGCGGCTTCCGGGTGGCGATGCGCACGCTAGACCTGTTCCGGCCCAGCGTGGGCGCGTTCGCGGTGGGCATGGCCCAGGCCGCGACCGACGCCGCCGTGGCGCACGCGGGGACGCGGACCGCGTTCGGCGGGCCGCTCAAGGATCAGCAGGCCGTCTCGCACCTGCTGGCGGAGATGGCCACCCGCACCGAGGCGGCCCGGCTGCTGGTCTACGCGGCCGCCGCGGCCTACGACGCCTCCGCCTCGGCCGACGCCTCCGCCTCGGCCGGCGCCTCCGCCTCGGCCGGCGCTGGCGCCTCGGCCGGCGCTGGCGCCTCGGCCGGCGCTGGGAAGGGGCTCGCGGCGAAGTCGGCCATGGCCAAGCTGTTCGCCACCGAGACGGCCCAGTTCGTGGTGGACGCGGCGGTGCAGCTGCACGGCGCCCGGGCGCTGCGCCGGGGACACCTGCTCGAGCACCTGTACCGCGAGGTGCGCGCGCCGCGCATCTACGAGGGCGCCTCCGAGGTCCAGCGGACGATCATCGCCCGCGAGCTGTACCGCTGAGCGAGTCCCGTGTGGCCAGTCCCCGTGTGGCCAGTCTCAGTGTGGGACGGGGCTGGACCGTCGCGGCCGTCCCCGGTGAGACTGAGATCACCACGACGACGTCCGGAGGTAACCGGGATGGCACGGCGAGACATCGAATTCGACGCTGAGGGCGTCACCCTGCGCGGCTGGTTCTATCCAGCGGAGGGGGCGAGCGGCGCGGGACCGGCCGTGGTCATGGCGCACGGTTTCTCCGCGGTCAAGGAAATGTACCTGGACCGCTTCGCCGAGGTGTTCGCCGCGGCCGGGCTCAACGTCCTGGTCTTCGACAACCGCTGCTTCGGCGCCAGCGACGGGGAGCCGCGCCAGGAGATCGACCCGTGGGCACAGGTCCGCGACTACCGGCACGCCATCACCTACCTGCACACGCTGCCCGAGGTGGATCCGGCCCGGATCGGGATCTGGGGCAGCAGCTACTCCGGCGGCCACGTGCTGGTGGTGGCCGCGATCGACCGCCGGGTCAAGGCCGTCGTGAGCCAGGTGCCGCTGATCAGCGGCCACGCCAACCTGCGCGCGCTGGTCCGGGCCGACTTCATCGCCGGCTTCCGCGAGCTGTTCGACGCCGACCGGCTGGCCCGCTTCCAGGGCAAGGCACCCGGCATGGTCCCCGTGGTCGACAAGGACCCGCTGGCGCCCTCGGCGCTGCCGACGCCGGACTCGTGGGAGTGGTTCTCCCAGACCGGGGAAACCCGGGCGCCGGCCTGGCGGAACGAGGTGACGCTGCGCAGCGTGGAGATGTTCACCGAGTACGAGCCGGGCGGCTACCTGCCCTGGATCAGCCCCACGCCGCTGCTGCTCATGGTCGCCGTCGGCGATCATCTGGTGCCGTCCGAGCTCGCCATCGCGGCGTTCGACACGGCGCACCAGCCCAAGGAGCTCGTCATCATGCCGGGCGGCCACTTCGACGCCTACACCGTGGGCTTCGAGGCCTCCAGCGGCCCGGCCCGCGACTGGTTCCTCCGCCACCTGGGCGGCTAGTCCCAGCCGACGCTCCTGTCGCATTGCCGTGGTTAGTAGCGGACCGGGGTGGAGTAGCGCGGGTCCTGGTGGCTGGCCCAGTACAGGTCGCGCAGCTTGCGGGTGAGCGGCCCGGGCGTGCCCGTTCCGACGGGCACGCCGTCGACGACGGTGACCGGCATGATGCCGCCGGCCGTGGAGGTCACCAGCACCTCTTCGGCGGCGCGCAGGTCCGCCGCGGTCAGCGGGCCCTCATCCACCTGCTGGCCCGCCTCGCGGGCGAGCTCGATCATCGAGCGCCGGGTGATGCCCGCCAGCGTGCCGCGGGCGGGCGTCAGCCAGCGCCCGCCGGTGCGGGCGAACACGTTGTACCCCGGTCCCTCGGAGACCGCGCCGGACAGGTCGCGCAGCACCACCAGGTCGGCGTCGTGGTCATAGGCGTCGAGCAGGGCCAGGTCGAGGTCCAGCCAGTGGTAGTTCTTGACCGCCGGGTCGACGCTCTGCGGCGGGATGCGGGTGACGCCGCTGATCCACAGCCTGGCGCCCGTCTCTTGCTGCTCGGGACGGCTGATCCAGATGAACGGCACGGCGTAGCAGTAGAACATGCTCCGCGCGGTGCGCAGGTCACGGCTGCCCGGAGGCATCCGGCCGCGCGTGCAGGTCATGGACACGTACGCCGCCCGCAGCCCAGCATGGCGGACGCAGCCGTGCAGGATGTCCTCGATGGCGGCGCGGTCGTGACCGGGATCGAGCCGCAGCCGGGTCATGCTGGCGGCGAACCGGTCCAGGTGGGCGTCGAGCCGGTAGAACCGGCCCTCCCAGACGTGCACGACGTCGTAGGTGCAGTCCGACCGGGTCACGCCCAGGTCCAGTACTGAGATCCTGGCGTCCTCGATGGGGCAGTACCGCCCGTCGATCCAGGCCGCGCCGCCCGGCCACGGCGCGCCGTGCCCGGCCCCGCTCACTCGTCGTCCCGGTGCTCGCGGGCCAGCATCCTGGTGTACCGGCGCATGGCGGTGCGCATCTGCTCGCCGCGGCCGGCCGCCGGATCGGCGCCGAACACGAACGGGAGGAATCCGCCCGCCTCCTCCAGGCCAGCCCGGATCGGGGCGGCGTCATCCGGCGGGTACAGCCGGGCCGGATCGCCGACGGCCACCCAGCCGATCGGGATCCTGGTCTCCGGCGGCACCACGCAGCCGATGTGGACCGCGCCGCCCAGGGCCACGCTGCTGGCCCGGCCCATCCGCGCGCCGTTGAAGACCATGGCGCCGGTGGCGATGAACACCTCGTCGTCCACCTGGCAGCCGGTCAGGTAGGAGTTCGGCCCGGCCAGCACGTGATTCCCGACCACCAGCCGGTGGCGCGGGGTGCCGCGCAGCACGGCATGCTCCATGATCACGGTGCTGGCGCCGACCTCCACCGGGCCGCCGTCCGCGGTCAGCACGGCGCCGTGCAGCACGCAGCTGCCCGCGCCGACGCTGACCTGGCCGGACAGGACCGCGGTGGGGGCCACGTAAGCATCCGGGTGGACCGACGGTGTCATCTCGCGGTGCTTGATCTCCATCGGCCCACTATGCCCGATCGAGCTTGCGGGCCTTCCAGACCTCCTCGCATGGCCATTGCCGCGCCCACTCGATGGTGGCGAGCGGGTGTGATGCGACGGCCCCGGGTCCGGGCCGCAGTTCGAGGAGGTCCTCGACCTCCAGGCCGCAGCGGCGGAGCAGCCGGATCATGTCGCCGTGGCCGACGTGGAACTCGACCGAGTTGTCGTCGGGCCATTCGAACCGGTGCATGCCGAAGAACGGGCGGAGCAGCCGACTGGTGGCGGGCAGGTCGTCTTCGTCGGGGATCGTGAGCATGAGCAGTACGGAGTTGACCAGGAAGATCAGCCGGCCGCCCGGGCGCAGCAGCCGGGCCGCCTCGGGGATCCAGGCGTACGGATCGCACCAGATGCTGGCGCCGTACTCGCTGATGGCCAGGTCGAAGCGGCCGTCGGCGAACGGCACATGCTCGGCGTCGGCGTGCAGGAGCGGGAACCGGAGCCCGAACCGTGCCTGCAGCCCGCGGGCTGTCCTCAGCTGCCCGGGCGAGTTGTCCAGGCCCACCGGCCGGGCGCCGCGGCGCGCCAGCCAGGCCGAGACGTAGCCGGTGCCGCAGCCGAGCTCGATGGTGTCGGCGCCGTCCAGGCCGGACGGCAGCACGCCGGCCTGCGCCTCGGGAATCCCCCAGATACCCCAGGTAGGCTCCGCCGCGGACCAGCTTCGCAGGCCGGCGCCGGTGTAGTCGGGTGCCCACTGGTCCCACACGGCGCGGTTGCGGAGCACATGATCAGCGGTCCCGGTCACATCGGCCAGCATCGACCAGGGCCGGCCGGTCGTCAACCGGATTTCCCGCCGCCCGGTGCCGGTGAGCTGCGGGCTAGATGAACTGGGTGAGCGACAGGACGTTGCCGTCCGGATCGGCGAACCATGCCACCTTGTCGCCGCCCGGGGTCGTCCAGACACCGTTATCGTCCTGGTCCATGCCGTCATAACGCAGGAACACGACGCCCCGTCCGGCAAGGCCGCGAGCGGTGGCCGCGATGTCGGCGACCCTCCAGCCGAGCACCGTGTAGCCGGACCGGGCCACTTCGGCCACTGCCGTAACGCGGAGCATCGTGCCGTTCGCGTCGAACACGCAGGCGAAATCGTTCTGCTCGGTCACGCGCAGGCCCAGTACCTGCTCGTAGAACGCCTGGGCCCGGCCCAGGTCGGCGGAGGCAGCGAACGCGATGACATCACTGGCCTGGAGCATGGGTCTCCTGATGCGGAGCGGTGCCGGCTGGACAGACCGTCGTCGCCGACGCCAGCGGCAGAGGCAAGGATCCCAGTGAGGCCTGATTCTGGCTCGGGCCGGACTTCGCGTGGCCCTGCGTCGCTCCGGGCTCCACCTGGTTCGGAGCCGGGCTCGGCCGGGCCGGGTTCTGGGTGCGGCCCACCGCCAAGCCATGGTCCTGGCTGTGCCCGGGTACGCAGCTGGTGTGCCCGGGCACGGCGCCGTGCCCCTTCCGCCCGTGAGCGGACGACGCCCCGTGGTGAGTCTTGTCGCTTACCGGATCAGGCGAGGCCGCAGGCTGCTTGCTGCCCGTATTGCTGGGCCGGGGCGTCGGTGGGCTGGCGACCGTGAGCGGACGCGGGGAGATGTCATGAGGTGGTGGCGGCGCACCGATCGTCTCGTGCGCGAAGGACTGAATCGGGCTGGGCAGCACGCCGGCAAACGCCGCGGCGGTGCTGCCCAGCCCGGCGGCTGCCACGGCCAGCGCGGCGGCCAGGGAAAGCCTGCCGCGAGCTGGCCTCTCGGACAGCGAGCGCCGGGCTGACCGCAGGGCAGCGTGCGAGGTGCCGGTCCGGGACACGAGCCGGGTGAACGCCGCCTGCGCGGCGTCCTGCCCGGCCAGGTCCCCGGGTTCAGCCGGCCCGGCTGCGGCGGCGAGCATATGCGCCAGGCCATGAAACTCTGGCGGCGCCCCGGGGGGGATAGGGCGCCGCTCCAAGATCATGTCCAGCAGCGGCTCGTCGTGCTCGCCGCCGGGCCGGCCGGGGAAGAACCCAGGCATCTCACCCTGCATAGCGTCGGGACCGCTCACAGCGTTACACCCGCCCGCGCGACCTGGCCGGCCAGCCGGCGCAAGCCGCGATGCGCTGCCACCCGAACCGCCCCCGGGGTCTTGCCCACGATCTTGGCCACGTCACCGGCATCCAGTCCGGCCACCACCCGCAGCATGATGATCTCGGCCTGTTCGCGCGGTAGCGACTTGATCAGCTCCATCGCGGCCTGCGTGGACACCGCCTCCAGCGCCTGGTCGGCGGCGTCGGCGGTGGTGAGCTGCTGCTCCGCCTCGGTCATGTCGAGCGGCACCGCCGGACGGCGGTACCGCGACCGGCCGGCGTCCGCCGCCCGGTTCCTGGCGATGGTGAACAGCCACGCCCGGAAATCCTGCTCCCCGCCGCGGAAGCGCCGCAGCCCTTTCACCACCTGGATCCAGGTCTCGCCGGCCACGTCCTCGGGCTCGGCCGTGATCACCTGCAGGTAGCGCAGCAGTGCCGGGTGCACGTCGTGAAAGATACGGGCGAAGGCCGCCTCGTCTCCGGTCCGTGCGCGAGCCAGCGTGCCCCCGAACTCCCCTCCGATCACCGGTCAAGTATCAGCCCAGCGCACCCGGCGGCGCAGCACAAACGGTAGCCCGTCCGACACAATCTTCACTCGGATCACTCCCGTCACTGCGGGTAGGCCGCGCGGCATTCGTTGCGGCATCCGTTTGGGGTCATGAGCGCGGGGAAGTGGGCCTGGCTGACCAGAACTCACTCAGAGAGGCGAGCCCATGAGGATAGGTGCGGGCCTTCTGCTCATCGCGGTGGGAGCCATCCTGCGGTTCGGGATCTCCACCGTGTCGACACATGGCATCGCTATCCACACGATCGGTGACATCTTGATGATCGTAGGCGTACTCGGTGTGGTGCTCTGGCTGGTCGTGTGGGCGCCCTGGGGCCACAGGCGGCGGCCCGCGGCCTACGGAGACGAGGGGCCGGTCTACCGCGAGGAGAGGGCGGTCTACCGGGAGGACGCCCCGGCCGACGAGATTCCCCCGCGGAGGTACCCCGCCGACCGCTACCAGGACGAATACCGGCGCTGACACCCTGTTCCGGGTAGGCTCCGGGCCATGGCGACTCCCGACCCGGGCCTGCCCGGGAACATCGGCGCGCCGGCCACCCGCGCGCTGACCGCGGCCGGGTACACCGAGCTCAGCCAGCTGGCCGGCGTGCCAGCCGCCGACCTGGCCAAGCTGCACGGCGTGGGACCGAGGGCGCTGCGGCTCCTGCAGGAGGCGCTCCAGGCCCAGGGCAAGTCCCTGGGCTGAACCGTCGGCGAGGCAACCCCGGCCGGAACGCGATGGCCCGGCCGGAACGCCACGGACCGGCCGGAACGCCACGGAACTGCGCTTTCACTGCGTCAGGACGCCTTGGGATCCGGGGTTTCATTGCGTTATGTCGCCGGAGGCGAGCGCAGCACGCGCCTCATGAGAGGACGTGCGCACCGGTAGGTTGGCCTCGTGAGCTTTAACGTCAGCGCGGACGCGTATCTGCGGTTCATGGGGCGGTACTCCGAGCCGCTCGCGGCCCAGTTCGCCGACCTGGCCGGGGTTCGCGGCGGCCAGCGGCTGCTCGACGTGGGATGCGGGCCGGGCGCACTAACGGCCGAGCTCGTGGAACGGGCCGGCCCGGATGCGGTCAGCGCGGTCGAACCGTCCGAATCGTTCGTCGCCGCGGCGCGCGAGCGGCTGCCCGGCGTTGACATCCGGCAGTCCGCCGCCGAACGGATGCCGTTCGGCGATGCCGCCTTCGATGCCGTGCTGGCGCAGCTGGTCGTGCACTTCATGGCCGACCCGGTGGCGGGCCTGCGGGAGATGGGCCGGGTCACCCAGTCCGGCGGCGTGGTCGCTGCCTGCGTGTGGGATCACGCGGGCGGACGCGGGCCGCTGAGCGCCTTCTGGCGGGCGGTGCGCGAGCTCGATCCCGGTGCCGACGACGAGTCGGACCTGGCCGGTGTCCGAGAAGGTCACCTGGCCGAGCTGTTCGCGCAGGCCGGGCTGGGCGTAGCCGAGGTCACCACGCTTACCGTCCAGGTCCGCCAGGATGGATTCGAGTCGTGGTGGGAGACCTTCACGCTCGGCGTCGGCCCGGCGGGAGCGTACCTGACTTCCCTGCCCGCCGACCGCCGGGACGAGCTGCGCGAGCGGTGCCGACGGCGGCTGCCCGAGGGTCCTTTCGAGGTCAGCGCCACCGCCTGGGCGGCCACCGCCCGCCCGCGATGATCCTTGCCGAATGGCTATCCCGTTCGTACCACATCGACAGCAAGCTAACTCCTCCAGGGTGGTATCACCGTGCGGAGTTTGATGCACCAGACTAGTGTTCGCTTTTTCATCGGAGAGCGGGTGCAGATAATCATGTGCAGCGCTCTAGTGGCTGGCGTGGCTCCCGCGGTGTCGCGCCGCCCGCCGCCGCGCGCGCCCGCCCGCAGATCAAACTGCATGAATGACGCGTTCATGTCGCTTGAGCTGCATGAACGCGGCATTCATGCAGTATCGTGCGGCGCTGGCGGCCAGGTGCCGCGGTAGTTGGGAGACAGGCAGGACTGGCGGGACGAGAGGTGATGCCGGGACCGGGAATACCCGGACTGGGACGCCGGGCCGACCCGGAGACGCCGGGCCGGGCGGCGC
>Ga0081540_1002706_pt1 | contig 14420 bp, 13 predicted proteins | sample TabmetS2T1R1_FD_71024 | JGI IMG/M metagenome (GOLD analysis project Ga0081540, IMG submission 71024) | Tabebuia heterophylla rhizosphere microbial communities from the University of Puerto Rico - S2T1R1 | ecosystem: Host-associated > Plants > Roots > Rhizosphere ... | reverse complement strand
GATCATGAAACCTGCCTCACGACAATCGGTCGCCAGTTCCACCCCATCCGACATAACGGGATCTACGCCTCCGTCCAACCAAGGAGACGTAGAATCGACGCCCGCGCTCGCAGAGTTGAAAGCACTGCCTAGCCCACCTGCTCCTCACGAGCAGTCCCAGCAGTTGCTTCAGCGCTTTTTGCAATGGCGTGAAAAAGCCGCCGCGACCGAACCGTCTCAATAGCGGGCGACGATCGGTTGCACAGACGCCATCATGGCATTGGCCGGATTCCGTGGCATCGCTGAGGGCCCCGCAACGGGGACAACTATCGCAAAACTCCGCTCATTGAGAAGCACGACGGCAAGTAGCGCCTGCACCTGCCCGGATGACAGCGCTGCCGTGCCGTCCGTCACCGTAACATCATGGAAGCGAACCTTGGCGCGATCGAATGCATCGCCCCGATCAGATCAGCGATCGTCTTCTCCAGCTCGGGATCCGTCGGCGGCGGTTCTGGTTCAGGAATGGGGCGTCTTGCCATTGTCGCCCCCTTGCGCCTGCTGCTGCTCTAATTGGTCCGGCTTACCGCCAGCTGCGGGCGGGCCCCGGTAAATCCTAGCCTGACCTGAAGCCACGCCTCGATTGTAGCGCAGATAGAACTCCATCTCTTCTTCCCAAGTGTAGGGCGGCTCGTGCCACCCTCCGCCGTTCGTCTTTCCTGAAAACCATCCGCATTGCTCCTTGCTATTCTTGGTCGCGCTCGGCCAGCCTTAAGGTCCCGGTTCTAGACGTTTCCTCGCGCCGCTTATTCGAATTTTCTTCGAGACGGAGAACAGCATTCAGGGCAACAAGGCCATAAAGAAGCGCGCTTGCTGCAATCCACCAAAGAAGGGCTTGTTGCCCGATCCAATAGTAGATCGCTCCGCCAACAAGCAAGTTCTTGACTACAATCACCTGGATCGTGGGGTGCAGCTTTCGCATCTCTCAAACGTCCCCTGCTCCTTTTGTCCAGTATATCGAGGTGTCAGTATACTGAACAAGAGGCATTGCTTCCTGCATGGATTTGCGGGAGACATTCGCCACCAATTTGCGCCGTTTGCGCAATGCGAAGGGATGGTCTCAAGACGAACTTGCGCTGGAGGCTAAGATCAGCCGAAGTTATTTGAGTCAGCTAGAAAAAGGCGTGTACTACGTAAGTATTAAGGTGATTGGCCGACTGGCCGACAAGCTAGACGTGGAACCTGATGAGTTTCTGAAGCGATCGGCAAAGCGAGCGCGCAACAAATAGACCCCAGCCGACAAATTCCTTTGAGGCTGTGTTTGCCGCTGGTGCTGCGCGAGTGTCTGCGAGTGATGTGCCATCAACTCACTTTAGCGGCTCTGAGTACGTACTTGGGCGTGTACTGATTAACTCGCAGATGTCCGATCTTGAGGGCTGAGCGGAAATATTCCGCTCGGTCAGAGTATTACCGGTTTTGACCCATAAGCGACATTAGAGCTTATTGTTGTAATTCCACCAGTGCCGTCTCGACCCGCGTGAGTGCTGGGGATGGCCCGTACTGCGAAAATATCCTTCTTGCCTCGGTTAGATGCTCAAGCGCGAGCGCCTGCTTCTTCTTGGCTTTGTAAAGTAGGCCGAGTGCCTTGTGGGCACTGCCTACCTGTTGACCCGATGGATCTAATTGCCGGTTTACTAGAACGTGCTTCGTTAGCCCGTGAATGCGCGCAGACGCGGTGAAGAGAACCTTCAGAAGAGTTGGCAAGTTCTTCAATAAAATCGCGAGCGGCGGTTTTTCATTGCCCGAAATTATCTGCAGATAGATCTCGCACAAGTTAAGGCGGTACCAATCTGCCATGAATTGATAGCCCTCTCTCTCTCGTCTAGATATTGCATCTTCAAGGAAACGGATGCCGCCCCCAATAGCTCCCTGCAGGACTTTGCACACCGCAGTCGCGGCATCATTGCCGTTCAAACGATAAAGGTCGCCATCGGAGACGCAGCGACGCCGAACTTCATGCAAAATAGGTGCGCCCGCTTCGGTTTGTCCAAGGAGTACAAGAGCACATCCCTTCGCCAGTACAGCATTCGTGCGGTCTTGCGGAGTGATTGCGACCGTCAATGCCTGTTCGCTGCCCTCCAGCGCTTCGGGATATGACTCTTGCATGATGTCAATCCACGTCAAGATGGACAAAGCCAATCCTGTAGAGCGCGGATCGGCTAAAACTCGACCGCGGTCCATAAGCTCGCGCATTGCCCCGCGAGCATCATTGATGCTCCCTCGGTGCAAATAATCCCAGCCAATTGCCGTCCAGATCCAGTTTTGAATATAAGCATCTTGGCAATTTGAGGCGCCCCTGATCGCTTCTTTCTTAAACATCTCGAATTCGCTTAGCGGCTTCGGCGCGATGGCCAGCGAGACCAACAACTCGCCGAGTAGAGAGTATGCCTTCGATCTGCCGTCGCCGAGACGGTCCGCAATTCGCGAGACTTTGCGGTGTATGGCGGCCGCGTCTCTGTATCGGGCATTCCACCAAAGCGCATTTAAATGGTAATAGCGGATGACAACGCTTCTTGGGTCATCGCCGACGCGGTCAATCCGTGTTGAATAGCGCTCAAGCAGATCAATCAACACCTTTATTTTTTCGCTCATCTCCAGAACAGCCGCATAGGAGACAAGGAAATCCGCGACCTGACCATCCGAAGCGCAAGCTGGATTTTTGTCGAGAAGTGCAAGAGCCGCAGTGAAGTGGGCGGATGCTTCATCGAGCGAATAGACGCTGAGACTCTTGGCACCGGCCATCGTGAGGTAGGCGAAGGCTTTGTCGTCCCGTGCCGTTTGGCTGTAATGATGCGCCAGCACTTCGGCCACTTCGGTTAGGCGATTGCCGCTGCGGCGCTCGATCTCTTCGGCGATCTGCAAATGCAGTCCGGTGCGCGGCTCGCTGAGCAGACTTTGGTACAGAGCATCCCGCACCAGCGCGTGCTTGAACGAATAGTCGCCGACCTTGCCGTCGACGTTGACCAAATCGAGCGCCATGATCGCTTGCAGTCGAGCGTCAATGCCAGTCTGTCCGACGACTGCGGCCAACAATTGCGGCTCGAACCGCCTGCCGATTACCGAGGCGGCCTGCAGTAGCGCCCTGTCGTCCGCTGCGAGGCGGTCCACCCGTGCAGTCAACAGGCTTTGCACGGTCATCGGCAGCGCCGCCGCCAGCACGCTCGGATCAAAGTCAACAGTCGTGCGAATAATGCCGCGCTCGGTGAGGAAGCTCGCGATTTCCTCGGCGAACAGCGGGTTGCCCTCGGCCTTGTCGGCAATCTGCCGCGCCAGCGCATCGGGCAGGACATCGACTCCAAGCCGCGATTGTACCAACCGGCGAATGTGGCCGACCGGGAGCGGCTCCAGGCGCAATTTAGCGACTGCGGCGCGGTCCAACCACGGCGGGACGTATTCCGGCCGGCGGGTGGTAACCAGCAGAAGTCGCAAACTTGCTTCGCTTTCAACGATCCTGCCCAGGAGTTCCTGGGATGCACTGTCGACCCAGTGCAAATCCTCGATCATCATCACCACCGGCGACAGCCGGCAGCGCGCCTCCAGGAGTTGCTGCAACATTTCGCGCGTGCGCAGTCCGATTAGCACGCCGTCAAGGCCGGTCAATGATTCTTCCGGGGCTTTCAGGCCGAGCAGATGCAGCAAGAGGCCGAGATTGCGCAGTGAGTGGAGACCCAGAGTCGTTAGACCCATCTCCAGCTTTTGCACAATGCTCTTCTCGGCCTCACCGGCGCCGACGCGGAACGAGCCGCGCACTACTTCGATGAAAGGGAGGAACGGCGTCTGCTGGCCGTCGGGCGAGCAGCTTCCCGTTAGGAAAAAGGCGCGCTCCTTGCCGATGCGTTTGCGGAACTCGTAGAGAACCCGCGATTTGCCCATGCCCGGCTCGGCCGCGAGATCGACGATGCGCAGCTGCGAGCGCGCGTCGTCAAGTCCGCGCTCAAGCACCTCCATTTCGCGCTCGCGCCCGATGAAGGCACTGAGGCCGCGGCTGACCGCCGCGCCAAACCGCGTGGCTCCTTCGCGAATGCCATCCAGACGCCAGACCTTTTGCGGCTCGGATTTGCCTTTGATCACGTGCTCGCCGGCAAACCTCGCCTCGACCATCCCCTGCACGAGGCGCTGCGTCGCCTCGCTCATCGTCGCCGAGTTGGCTTCGGCGAGCGCCTGCAGGCGCGCCGCCACATTTACCGTGTCGCCGAGAACGGTGACGCCGGCTTCGGCACCCGGCTGGACAGCGCCGACTACCGCCGCACCGGAATTGAGCCCGATGCGCAACTGCGGCTGCGCGCCGTGCTTGGCGGCAAGCTCGGGCCCGGCCGTCTTCACCTTTTGCAGGATCGAAAGCGCCGCGCGGCAAGCCCGCAGCGGCGCGTCCTCAAAAGCAACGGGAGCGCCAAACACCGCCATTATGCCGTCGCCGGTGAAACCCTGAACGACGCCGCCCTGTTCGCGCACCGCCTCGTCCGTCAGCCTGGAAAGGCTGCGCATCAGGGTAAAGGCCGCCTCCTCTCCAGACCGTTCGGAAAAGGTCGTGAAGCCCACCATGTCGGTGAACAGGACCGTAACCTGACGGCGCTCGGCTTCCACGCGCCCCTCCCAACAGGTTTAGGCGTTAGGTTAGCACATTGAAGAGCGCGGTAAAGTTGTCGGTCAGGTCTTCGATTGGCCCTTCTGCGACCTCGGGCAATGTCCGCTCTTCCGCCGCTGTTGGGGTTGGGCGGACGTCAGTTGACCAAGCCGCTTAATGAGTACACACGCCCAAGTGGCCGGGCGCGCGACGGGGACAAAGGTTGTCAAATCTGCGTTCGGCGCCGAAGTAAGTGTCCCGGCGCTTCAATATGGGAAGCATACAACTGCGAATGATGCCTGCCAGGGGTGGTGATCGCCCACCAAGATTGCGAAGAGCTACGCGCTTGGGCTGGTCGTTTGCCAGCGCGCGATGCCATAAAGGCTCCGCTCGTCGTTCTAAGAAAGCAGCTTGGGTGTTAACAATGAAAATAGGTGCCACCTCAATCAGCGTTGAGCTGGCGACCGAACTTTGCGTCCACCCTCCGAGCGTTACACTTTTCCTAGCTAGTCTGCGGCACAATGGCTCCGACCACAATTGTCGGGTACATCAATGCCTCGCCCTCGTTACAGAGCTTGCCTGCAGGACGGACTCAAGCTCGATCTTAATTACCTCGCTCGAAAGGGTTTGATCAAGTTCGGCGCCAACATCGGTGCGCGAGGTATCTCGTGGAGTAACTCTCATCGAGGAGACATCGCGAGCGGTACGATCATCGCCGACATGACAGACCCAAGCCATGCTTGGTTTCAAATAGCGATGGGTAGATTCATTCAGCAGATAACTTTGGTGTCTCGCCCACGCCATCTCGGAGGCCATCAGTGGTTCTTCGTGTGTCCCGTAACGGGTGGGCTCGCGACCGTGCTCTGGAAGCCGCCTGGAGCTTCGCGATTCTGCAGCAGGCAAGCGTGGGGACGGCAGGTTGCGTATCGGTCGCAATTCCTAGACATGTCAGACAGAGCGTGCCTTGGCAAAGAGCGGATCAAGGCTCGGCTGATCGGGGACCTCGATCCTGACGCATGGGACTTGCCGCCGAAGCCGAAGTGGATGCGGTGGGCGACTTACAACAAGTATCTCGAGCGGTTCGACGATTATGAGGAAAGACTGGACGACGCTTCAATCGTGTCGGTCGGTAGAAGGCTCGGAAAATAAAATGCATGTGAAATCAACGCGCAGAGTCAGGTTAACAAATAGTTTTCGATACGTGTGAGCGACTCCACAAGGCCTGCAGGCACCGTTACAGCGCGCGAGCGGGACTCAAAGACAAGGCGGGCGAGCTTCCGAAACCCGTAAGCAGGCCGCCAGATATCCAAAACCGCGGTGAGGTTGCGGCGGTACCGAACGAAAGCCCGCCTGAGCGGGGCGACGGTGTTGGTAGTGATGCCTCTCTGCTATAGCTGCGAGATCATCGCCTGCGCGGCCGCCGCTTCACGCGGCCGCTGCGAAAGGGTCGAGGCGCTCCAGCACCCTCATGACCTGCGTAGCAGTCCACTCGCCTTCCCCGCGCGCGGTCGGGATGGCCTGAGCATTGAGTCCTTCTGCTATGGCGCGCAGACTCGTTCTCCCGGCCGCTTGTAGCTCTTTTATGATCGGGGCTAGATCAGCAGCCCTTGCAGCCGTTCGCGACCGTAGCGCCTCGGCAGAGGCCTTGTGAGAGCGCGCGTTCGGGATGACGCCCCGGTCCCCGCCGAGCTTGACGCCGCGCCGCTTTGCGGCCGCCAGGGCTACCTTGGTTCGCTCGGAGATGCGCAGCGCTTCATCCTCGGCGACCATAGCCATAATGCCTACCGTCAGACGGTTCGCGTTCGGCATATCGGCGGCCACGAAGTCGACGCCGGATTCTTTTAGGCCAAGCAGAAAGTGCGCGTTGCGAGACAACCTATCGAGCTTTGCGATGACAAGTCGTGCGCCGTGCAGGCGGCACATTGCGAGTGCTTTCGCCAGTTCTGGCCGATCCGCGCGCTTGCCGCTCTCCACCTCGGTGAACTCGCCGACTATCTTCCAATCACCGCCGTTCAAGTACTCCTCGACCGCTCGCTTCTGCGCTTCTAGCCCTAACCCGGAACGGCCCTGGCGGGCGGTCGAGACCCGGTAGTAGGTTACATGCTTGCCAGTCGACGCCATTTGTCCGCTCCGTTACAATCTGATCAACGTTCGTTGATCTATTTGTAACAATGATGGAGCTGGTGTCAAGATGCTGCAATAGCCCGAGATCGATGGGGCTGACGAGGGGCAGCGGCTACGGCCATTTTCAAGATGATGGATCAGAGCCGCCACGAGTCAGTGGACACGCTCCGCGGCTACGTGCGTGATGCCGAGCTGTTCAAGGATCACGCAGGGGCTGGCCTTTTGTAGGGCCAACACTCTTGTTTGTTAGGTTGTGGATGTGTTTCCCTAGTGCCGCACGATTGGGTTCGGCTCCTCGCGCTGCTCCTGGCTATCACGGACCTGGGTGGCTCTGGCTCGACGGGCAGATCGCGGAGTGCCTCCGATGGGTACCCCGGGGGTGACATCCCGCAAGCAGTCACACTTTGGGAGTCGGGGGGCCCCATTCCGTACGCCGCGAAAATTCAAGTCCTGACACCAGCCGGTGTTAGAACTCATTGGACCATGAGAGCTAAGACTCTCGCTCCATCGCGGGAAGAGCCCTGCTCTTCACCTTGATCCAGTCTTCGGATGGATCTCCGCAATAAACGGCTCGGCGTTCAGACCATTTGCAACGGCCTTCAGGCTCTTTGCGCCGTCTTCCTGAAGGCCTCGGCCGCCCTAGCGTTAGCGCGCTCCTATAGCGCCTTCCTAGATAACGCGCGCATTCTGGGGCTGGGCTTAACGCTGCGGCTTCCGGCGAACGCCGGCGCACCCTTCTGAACGCAACGGCGGCTCCCCTTCCACCTCCGTGACACGGACCGCCGAGCGGGTTCGGGCGAGAGCGGGATCGTTGACGCTGCGAGCATTCTGATGAGCCAGAGTGCTCGCGACGGCGGCTACGTGGTCGAAAAAGTTTACGGGCATGGCCGGGTAACCTCCCGCCGTTGAGCGTCAACTTCGGCGTGGGGCCCCTCTACATCGGCGGCAACTTCAGAGACGGCTCTGCGCAGGGGGAAAGCTGGGAAAGTGGGGATGGTTTCGCTCCTCGCCACGCAAATGGCAAATAACGCACCCATTGCTTAATGAGGTCTGCCATCTCCCGCGCGAACAATGAAACATTCCCCTCTTTCCCAGCTTTCCCCCACGATCTCATCTAAGGTATGTACTCGTAAACGCGCAGGAAGACGGGTGTCAACGCGCTCAGGGCACCGGCAGCAGCGAGACATCCCGTACGTGCTGGTCGGCCACGCTCAGAAGAATCGCGGTCGCCGCGTAGTCACCGATCAGCGACGCGATGTTGACGACGCCCTGATGCCCAAACAGCTTCACGGCGCGGACGAAGGTTTCCGAATCGACTTTGTGTTTGCGGATTGCATCGCGTCCGAGCTGGACGATGACCCTCTCCTTTTCTCCCAGCGCGCTCGCGTCCAGGCGGAACTTCACCGTGTCGATGATCGGTTGTTCCAGGCCTGCCTTCCGCGCGGCCGGTTCGTGGGAGGTCCAGACGTATTCGGCGTCCATCTCCCGCGCCGTCACCAGAATCGCCAACTCGACGAGGCGAGGTTCGAGACCGGACTTGCGCCGGAGATAGTCGTTCACGGCTGTCATGCTCTCAGCCACGGGCGGACTGTAGAGCCGCAGTGCTGCCGGTCCGAACCCGTCTGTGACGCCGCGCGTATCGTACAGCTTCTTCTCGGCCTCGTTCAACGCATCGCGCCTAATCGGCGGAAAACGGTTGCCCGTTTCGGGATGGAGATCGGCGGGACGCGCCCGCCCCGATGATGCCTGTGCCGGTAATGCAGCGGATTCGGAACCCGCCTGTCCGGACGCGCGCGTCGCATGTCCAGCGGCGATGAGGATTCCAAGGACCAGCAGGTTTGCCAGACGTCGACGTGGTTGCATTTCAGCCTCCAGATGGGCGGCACGACCACCCACTAAAGGCGCACATCTTTCCACGCACAGCAATGCGGTTCAACACGGGGGCATCCATGAGAACGAATGTGTTCGTCCCGTTCGTATTGGCGCCGAGGCCGACTGCGCGCCGCTTGCAGACAAGACGTACTTTGGTCGGGCGATACTGTTGACCCAATCGGTTTGGGTCATTTTCGACCGGTGACGAGCCCAGCAGGCGAAGGCGGTTCGGCGCACAGTTCTGAGCGCCCCCCACGCCGTGGCTCGGGCGGCCGAGCGGGTTCAGGAAAGAGTGCCCGTTGACGCTGCGCGCATTCTGATGAGCCAGGGGGCTCGCGATGGCAGCGACATGGCCAAGAATTTCTCGGGCACCCCTGGGGCGGGGTAACCTCCCGCCGTCGAGCGTCAACTTCGGTGTGGGGCCCCCCTCTCCGCCCGCCGCCAGAGCTGGCCCGTTAGCTGCCGTCGAGCCAAATGGCGCGAACAGCAGAGCGTGCGTGCCGGCGACGGCCACGCCGTGTTCGCAGCTTGGCCCCACTCCAAGGGGCGCCGTTCCGCTTGTGCCACATGCGGGCCGCTGCGCGCGCTTGAAGCGGAACATGCAATTGTGCTTGTCGCACAAGAGGTTTTTGAATTTTCTCTTCTTCTGGTCCTCTTGTTCCTCTTAGAAGAGAAAAGGGAATAACGACGGGGAATGATCTGCGAATGTGCCGCCCGAAGCGGCACGAGCGGAACGCGTACCTAACGGCTTGGTGAACCAGGGAAAAACGCGTGCCGCTTGGTGGCCCAATGGGGCACTCAAAACAGTACATCCTCAGGAGTAGTCGGCTCCGACGTCGTGTCTACGTCCTCGTCGCCGACCTCAACCTGCCACTTATAGAGTTTGGGATTGCGCCACGGAAAACCAGGGAAGCGCTCCTCCCACTTCTTGCGGCATTCGCTCAGCTCGGGGAACGTCCATCCGCGATGGCGCATGACCTTGCGCGAGTTGTCACAGCCTTGCTCGGCCAGGAAGTTGCCGAGCTTGTGGTCGCTCATGGTGCGCAAGCGGGGTTCGAGAGTGCGTGCCTGATCATAGAGGCCCAGCCGCGTGACCAATCGATCATGCGTGCCGACTACGACCTCCTCCTCGTACTTGTTCGACACCGCACGGTGAGGCGCGTCGGGATCGCAGCCAGTCAGCGTGCCGGTCTCCAACAGCTCGACCCACCAGCTATCAAGGGGCCCAAGTGAGAGCGCCTGCTGACCCGTGAGATCATTGCACTTCGGGAGCTGCCGAGGGTGGAAGTCGCCCAAATCGTGATGCAGGAGGTCGTGGAGCATGGCTTTGTAACCGCCATTGTCCAACTGATCATTGATCGCCTTAAACCACCCCTGATCCTGGAGCTTGTCGTCGCTGACTTTCAGGACGAAGTAACGCCTCTCGCGCTCGCCTGCCGGCACCACCCAGTCCTCGTTGCTGGCCATCATGATGTGGAGCAGGTTTGGCACTTCCACACCATCGCGGCCCTTCGCCTCGATGAAGATCGTCGGCTCCGTGACGAGACGCTTGATGGTGCCTTCTGCCCCCTTGTTACCCGGCCAGTATGCTTCGTCTGCGAACAGCAGCACAGTGTCACGCAGGTGCCCGTTGAAGCGACCAACGAGATGCTCGGCGCTAGAAATCTGCAGAGCGTGCTGACCGAACACCTTGCACATGGCGTTGCCGACGGTGCCCTTCCCGGTGCCGCGCTTGCCCTGCATCACGAGGACCACTTCGGCGCGCTCGTCGGGATGCTGCACACACCATGCCAGCCAATTCATGACGTAGTCGAAGACTTCCTTGCGGCGGGAAGCGACCACGATCCAGATGTGATCACGGAGCTTGGACCAGTCGCCCTCGCGCGACTGGAAGGCCCACCCGCGCCAGAGATTGAGCTTACCGTCGATCACGCGGACGTTGTTGCCGGGGTGAAAGGTAAGACCGGCGTACTGGCGGCGCTTAGAGTGCTGCAACCACCAGGAGCCCAGCGGCATGAAGCCATTGCCGATCGGGACGAGCTTGTGCATGTGCAGGTTTTTGAAATCGGCAAACCGCATCAGCACCAGTGTCCGGCGCCCGCGCTCAGTTTCAAACGTGCCGACGAACGCCTTGCCACCCTCCTGCACGACGAAATAGCGAGCATTCATGGCGTCGAGCTGCTCGTCGCCAGTCGACAGCCACATGGGATCATCCATGCCGTCGATCGATGACATCATGTTCACGACACCACCTCCGGCGCCTGACCATCCTGTTCGGCTTTCAAGTGCGGGTGCTTCCTGAGCCAGCTCAGGCACATGCTGCGAATTTTGTGTTCTTCGCGCTGCCAATTCCACCGTGCGCCATACTCGCCCGCAGCGGCGCGCGTGGCGATCAGGACGCGCTGGACGACTTCATCGATATGCATACCCCGATTGAGCAACGCCGCCGTGCAGGAGCGCTGCGTGGTGTGGATCGAGTTGAGGCCGCCCGCCATGTACATCATGTCCGCGAGGCGCTGATCGATGTCGATCCGCTCTTTGATGCCGAACTGTCTGGCGCACTCCAAGAAGGGGTTGGTCTCGCCAGCGGTCAGCGCGCGCTCGCGGCTTTTGCGCAACAGGATCGGCGATACCTCGGATAACCATTCTTCGAGATCATCAAGCTCGTAACGGCGACGGCCATCGAGCGCCAGCACCTCAACCTCGGTCCACCTTCCGTTCTTGGTGTTGTGCGTGCCGGGCAGGCGCATGACGCGGCTGACTTCGCACACAGCGCGATCGCCAGCAACAAGGTCGGCGAGCTGCCTCAAGGCGGCCTCGATGCGCTCGATGTTGGGCTGCGTTTCCATCGGCTCCTTGAAGAGCCAGTAGCAGTGCAACCCGTTGCCCGAGAACACGATGGCGGTCGGCGGGTACTGCAGCCCCTTCAGCTTGCACACGATCTGCTCGCGCGTGTAGCCGAGATCGATGTCCTTGAGATCAAGATCGGCGTGGAGCCCAATCGTCTCAACGATGTTCTCCTTGTTACGCCTGGCACCGGCCTTCACCGTGCCGACACAGAAGAACAGGCCGCGACCGGGCTTGTCCCACTTGTGCAGGAACGACGCGACACGCGACGGCAGGCGCGTGTGGATGTGACGCTCGCCCACCTGCTTGGGATCGTCCCGTTCATTCGGGAACGAGCACATGTAGACCTGCTCGCTCGTGTGTTCGAAGAAAGTTTTGAGCAAGTCTACCGCCGAGATCGAACGCGCGGCGATGCGATCGGCTTCCGCGCGGGCAGCGCTATTGTTATAAGGAGCGTGCATTTGACTGTTTTCCTGTTGACGCCCGGTGCGATCCTGCGCTCCGGGCTTTTTGCTTCCGTGCTAACGACGCGAAGGCGCCGGCGGCTGGCCCTCCCTCAAAATGCGATCCCAGGCGGCCGCAGGCACGCGCCGCAAGCGGCCGAAGCTCATCGTGGGGATTTCTCCACGTTCAGCCGCCGCATAGGCCGAATTACGGGACAGACCCGCCATACGACCCGCCTCGGGCACGCTGTACGTGAGCGGCTTGGCATCTGCCGATTGGTTATTCTGCAACTGGAACCTCCTGTCCTTTATGTCTTCGGATATGCAAGACAGTACCTGTTTCGCCTTGACCGGCGCAACTAGTTCGTCTATGTCTGCCTGCAGATTTGTAAGACAATTAAGTCAGACTAGGAGGGACCATGATTTCAAAGACAAACCGGACGGCCAAGAAGCGGCGCGGTCCGGCGCCTAAGGGCGACTACGCCGACAAAGCGGCGACGATCTCGACGCGGATCAGACAAGACTTGCGTGATTGGCTTGAGAAGGCCGCAAAAATGAGCGGCCGCTCACTCTCGCAAGAAATCGAAACCCGATTGCGCCGGACATTTCGGGAAGAAGAGGATCTCGCCAAAAAATTCGGCAGTGCAGATGCTGCTCGCGTGTTTCAGGCGATTGCCGTCACCCTTAACATGATTAGGAACCCGGAGAACCCGGACGCTGATTGGCTTCATGATCCCTACGCTTTCGCGCTTGCGGCGGACGCCATCCACCAAACTCTTTACTTGGTCCGGCCTAAGGAGGCGACGGACCCGTTTCTTGCCCTCGGGCTCGATATTGAAGTGAACCCGAGGGGCATCACAAAGGAGGCATGGCGCGACATTGCCAATTCGGACCCCACGTTACCGTTGAGCAACGATTTGACCTTTAAGCAATGGTTCGCGCGGTACCTCAAAAATACCATCCCTGAGATCGCCGAGCGGGCTGGCGAGAGAGCTAACGTGCCAGAGAGAGACCGACTGGAAGACAATCCTCCAACCAAGGAGGAGCAGATCTTCATGGAACAGGTCATCCTGTCGCATCGGGGCAAAAAATGAAAGGCACGATCCACAAACGCTCCCCCGGCGTGTTCCTGATAGCGATCGACCATGGCCGTGACGCCAAGGGCAAGCGCATCCGCAAGTGGTCCACCTTCAAGGGCACCAAGCGCGAAGCCCAGGACGAATGCGCTCGCCTCATCACCGAGTTGAAGACCGGCAACTATCTGGAGCCGGCTAAGACCACCGTGGCGCAGTACCTCGAACACTGGCTCGCGGACGTTAAGACGCGCGTGAGCCGGAAGACGCACGAACGCTATAACGAGATTTGCCGCAACAACATCGTCCCTCTCTTGGGCTTGGTCCGACTGAGCGAGCTGAAGCCGATCCACATCTCGAAGGCATGGGCCAAGGCGCTGGAGAGCGGACGCGTAGACGGCGGCCCGCTGTCACCGCGAACGGTTCACCACATGCATGTCGTGTTCAAGTCGGCACTCGAACAAGCCGTCGATTGGGAAATGCTACTTCGGAACCCCGCCGCCAAGGTCGAGCCGCCAAAGGTCGCCAAGAAACTGATCACGACCTACGACATGCCGGAAGTCGGCAAGCTGATCGGCCTATTGCATGAGCAGCGCATCTATGTCCCGTCCTTCCTGTCCGCGATGACCGGCATGCGACGCGGCGAGGTAGCCGCCGTCCGGTGGAAGTGGGTCGATCTCGACGCCGGCCGGTTGACCGTGGTTGAGAGCGTCGAGCAGACCAACAACGCCGTCGCCATCAAGACGCCGAAGAATAACCGAGCGCGGGTTATCGCCCTGGGTCCGACCATTGTCGCTGTACTGCGCTCCCATCGGGCTGCGCAGGCTGAGGAGCTGCTTAAGCTCGGCGTCAGGCAGTCAAGCGATACCCTGGTCTGCGCGCATCCTGACGGCTCCCTGATGCATCCGCGATGGATTTCCAAGAAATGGGCCAAGGCAATCAAGGAGAGCGGCCTGCCCCGGCGCGGGTTCCACCACCTCCGTCACGCCCATGCGACCCAGCTGCTGGCGAGCGGCGTCCATGTGAAGGTCGCCAGCGAACGGCTCGGTCATTCCACGACCGGCATCACCATGGACCTGTACCAGCATGTGATGCCGGGCATGCAGGAAGACGCCGCCGCTCAGATCGACGCCGCCTACGTAAAGGCCATCACCGGCCCGGCCCTCGATCAGCGCTGAGCCCCGCGCGCAAGAAGGCAACTGCACCTGATGGGACAGTTGAAAAGCGCACCGGCCAGGACAGCGAGCAGCTCCTCGAAGGTGGCTCAGATGAGCTACCTGATGGCAAATGGTTGCAGGATGGTTGCAGGCGCTTACGTGAGGAGACAGCAGAGCCATCTAACTAATTGATTTTGTTGGCAGGAGTGGCAGGGCTCGAACCTGCGACCCCCGGTTTTGGAGACCGGTGCTCTACCAATTGAGCTACACTCCTGCAGGGAACCTGGCGTCGCCGCCGGTTCGC
>Ga0081540_1002705_pt1 | contig 14422 bp, 14 predicted proteins | sample TabmetS2T1R1_FD_71024 | JGI IMG/M metagenome (GOLD analysis project Ga0081540, IMG submission 71024) | Tabebuia heterophylla rhizosphere microbial communities from the University of Puerto Rico - S2T1R1 | ecosystem: Host-associated > Plants > Roots > Rhizosphere ... | reverse complement strand
CTGCCGCTCGACGACGCCAAGACCTACGAGATGATGGCCCGCGGCGACTCGGTCGGCGTGTTCCAGTTCGAGTCCGAGGGCATGCAGAACGCCCTGCGCCAGGTCAAGCCGACCGAGTTCGACGACATCGTCGCGCTCGGTGCGCTGTACCGCCCGGGCGCGATGGACCAGATCCCGGCCTACGCCCGCGGCAAGCGCAACCCCGACGCGGTCACCATGCCCGACGAGCGGCTGGAGCCGATCATCGGATCGACCTACGGCGTCATCCTGTACCAGGAGCAGGCCATGCAGATCTCCAAGGCGCTGGCCGGGTTCTCCGGCGCCAAGGCGGACGACCTGCGCAAGGCGATCGGCAAGAAGAACCGCGAGGCGATGGCGGCGCTCAAGCCCGACTTCGTCGAGGGCTGCCGCGCGCACGGCGTCTCGCAGGCCGTCATCGACTGGCTGTGGGAGACCAACGAGCGCTCGGCCGACTACTCGTTCAACAAGTCGCACGCCGCCTGCTACGCGCTCATCTCCTACCGGACGGCGTGGCTGAAGGCCAACTACCCGGCCGAGTACATGGCGGCGCTGATCTCGTCGGTGATGGACACCAAGGACAAGGTGCCGTTCTTCGCCGCGCAGGCGGAGGCGATGGGCATCGACATCCTCCCGCCCGACGTCAACCTCTCCGATCACGAGTTCGTCGTGGTCGACGGCAACATCCGCTTCGGACTCGACGCGGTGAAGGGCGTGGGCTACGCGGCGGTCGAGGCGATCAAGGCGGCGCGCGCGGACGACGGGGAGTACACCTCGCTGTGGGACTTCTGCGCGCGCGTCGACCCGCGGGCGGTCAACAAGCGTGCCATCGAGGCGCTGATCAAGTGCGGCGCGTTCGGGTCCACCGGCGCGTCGCGCAAGGGCATGCTCGGCGTCCTCGAGCAGGCGCAGTCCTCAGGTCAGAAGACGCAGCTCGACGCCCAGATCGGGCAGGGCTCGATCTTCGACCTCGGCGCCGAGGCGATGGGTGGGCCGGATTCGCCCAACCCGTTCGCCGCCCCGCAGCATCCGCCGATCCCGCCGGACGAGTTCGACAAGGCCGAGCTGCTGGCCGTCGAGAAGGAGGCCATCGGCCTCTTCATCTCCGCCCACCCGCTCAAGGAGGTGCGCGAGGCGCTGCGCGCCGCCGTCGACGCGCCGCTGGCGTCGCTGCAGGAGCGCAAGGACGGCGAATGGGTGACCGCCGGCGGGATCATCACCGCGGCCAAGAAGATCCGCACGAAGAAGGGCGACCCGATGATGTTCGCCACCCTCGACGACCTCGAGGGCGCGATGGAGGTCCTCATCTTCGGCAAGGCCCTCGCCGAGTACGAGGGCGCGCTGGACGTCGACGAGGTCGTGCTCGTGCGGGGCCGCATCGACCACGGCGACAAGGGGACCTCGCTCATCGCCCAGACCGTCGAGCCGTTCACGCCGACGCAGGAGGAGGTCGAGGCGGCGCGCGAGGCCGCGGCGCTCGAGCCGGTGGGCCCCCAGCCGCTGACCGTCCGCCTCGACGCGACCGTGCTGGCGGCCTCGATCATCGACGAGCTCAAGCACGTCTTCGGCAACCACGCGGGCGAGTGCGAGGTCGTGCTGGCGATCGAGACCACGGCCGGGCAGCGGACGCTGCGCCTCGGCGAGGGCTACCGCGTCAGCGAGACGCCGAGCCTTCGCGCGGAGCTGGCGCAGATTCTCGGCGCGGGCGCGCTGCAGACCACCAGCTAGCCTCGGCGCGGCGGCGCGCTGCCGGCGACCTAGCCCTTCGTATTGCCCCGTTTTGCGGGGGATTCTGCGTAAAGGCTTCGCCGACCGGCCTTTTCCTAGGCACGCCCGAAAACTGATCCCACGGCGCTGTGCGAGTTCGCTAGGTTCGGCGCGCGACCCCTCGCTCTACCGCTGGACCGGGGGCGGGGGGTCGCCTTGCTTCCCAGCGCCGGATCATGGGTGCACGGGACCGGGGGCGGAGGGAGTGCTCCGAGGCTTGTGTACCCCGAGACCGCCGCGTCTAACGGCGCCTGCGCAGGCCCTGGGAGCGCAGCCGCCGGGTCAGCGTGATCTGCGCCTTGTCGGGCCCGTGGCCGTCCGGGCCGTTGGTCTCGAGCACGCAGGGGAGGTCCTGGAAGCGCGGCTCGGAGAGGAAGACGGCGCAGCCGCGGCGGCCGAGCTCGCCCTCGCCGACGTCGGCGTGGCGGTCGCGGTTGGAGCCCAGGCCGGCCTGGGAGTCGTTGAGATGCAACGAGCCGACCTTGCCCTTGCCGACCGTCTTGACGCAGTCGTCGAGGATGGAGGCCAGGCCCTCCTCGGTGCGGATGTCGTAGCCCGAGGCGAAGAGGTGGCAGGAGTCCAGGCACACCCCGAGGCGCTTGGAGGCGCCCGAGGCGTCGATGACGTCGGCGAGCTCCAGGAACGTGCGCCCGATGGTGCCGCCGGCACCGGCGGTGTTCTCGAGGTGCAACGGGCAGTTGTCGCTCTCGGAGAGCGCCTGGGCGATGACCTTCCCCGCGCGCTTGATCGCCGGCGCGACCTTGCCGGTCTTCGCGCTGCCGGGATGCAGCACGACGGCATGCGCGCCGAGCGCGTCGCCGGCCCGCAGCGAGGCGATCAGCGACGCGCGGGTCTTGTCGCGGAACTCCTTGGTGTCGCTGGCCGGGTTGAGCAGGTAGACGGCGTGGATGAGCAGCGCCTCGACGCGGCTCTTGGCCATCGCCTCGCCGAACGCCGCGACCTGCTCGTCGGAGTAGACCGTCGGCTTCCAGGCCCGCGGGTTCTGGTTGAAGATCTGGATCGCGTCGCAGCCCTTCTCGACGCCACGCTGGATCGCGTTGGCCGGGCCGCCGGCGGGGGAGACGTGGGCGCCGATGAGCATGGCCCCCTTCTATCGCACCGGGATGATCCGACGGCGAGTGGGGCGGGTAAGGAGAATCCGCCGCCAGCCAGCCATCCATCCCACCAGGAGGCAAGCCATGCGCAGAACCCTGATCGCGACGACGCTCGCGACGCTGCTCGTCGCGGTCTGCGCCACCGGCGCGTCCGCCCATCACGGGCCGGGCGGCTCGCCGGGCCTGTGGCAGGTCTACGACAACGCCCTGAAGGGGGCCAAGTACGTCGACCTGACCCACACGATCACGCCGTCGATCCCGGTGTGGGCGGGCTTTGGCCCGTCGAAGTTCGCGCCGACGGTCAACCCGGCGACCGGACAGCCCTACAGCTACGCCACGGATGGCTTCGAAGCGACGACGTACAACCTCGCCACCGACCAGCTCGGCACGCAGCTCGACCCCCCCGCCCACTGGGCGCCCGAGTACCCGGCGATCGACGAGCTGCCGGCGACCTTCGCGGTGCGCCCGCTGGTGGTGATCTCGATCGTCAAGCAGGTGCGCAAGAACTTCAACTACGCGCTGACGGTCGACGACATCATGCGATGGGAGGACAAGCACGGGGCGATCCCCGAAGGCAGCGTCGTGTTCGTGCGCTCCGACTGGTCCAAGCGCTGGCCCGATCCGCAGCTGGCCCATCTGACGGAGTTCCCGGGCGTGTCGCTGGCCGCGCTGCAGTTCCTGCACCTGCAGCGCCACATCCTGCTCCACGGCCACGAGCCGCTGGACACCGACTCGACGCCGACGCTCGAGGGCGAGTCGTGGCTCATGCACCACGGCTACACGCAGGCCGAGGGCGTGGCCAACCTCGATCAGGTCCCGCCCACCGGTTGCCTGGTCGACATCGGCTATCCGAAGTTCGGCGGCGGCCTGGGCGGCTACGCGCGCTACGTGGCCATCTGCCCGCCCGATTGGAAGTACGGCCAGCAGATCGGCCAGGTGCCCGAGGCGCCGCTGCAGAAGTACGACTCGGTCCTGCACTGGGATCCGGCCGCAGGCATGCGCGTGCGCTGAGGCGGGTGCCGCGGGCCGCCGACGTGGCTGCCCGTGGCGGGCCCCGCCCTTCTCAATCGTCGTACGCTGGGGGCGATGCGCGTCCGCTTCGCCCCCAGCCCGACGGGACAGCTGCACATCGGCGGCGCCCGCACCGCGCTCTACAACTGGCTCGTCGCCCGCGGCCAGGGCGGCGAGCTCGTGCTGCGCATCGAGGACACCGACCGCGAGCGTTCCACGCCCGAGAACGTCGAGCACATCCTCGAGGCTCTGCGCTGGCTGGAGATCGACTACGACGAGGGCCCGATCTCGCAGCTGTCGCGCACCGATCGCCACCAGGAGGTGCTCCAGCGCCTGCTCGACGACGGCCATGCCTACCGCACGACGGCGACGACCGACGACGTCAAGGACTACAAGGAGCGACACGGCGCCGACCGCGGGTTCCGCGGCGAGGCCGAGGCCGAGGGCGCCGTGCGCCTGCACGTCCCCGACGAGGGCGAGGTCGTCGTCCACGACCTCATCCGCGGCGACACGACCTTCGCCTACGTGCACATGGACGACCCGGTCATCGCGCGGGCCGATTCGAGCGTCCTCTACAACTTCGCGGTCGCCGTCGACGACCTCGACGCGGGGATCACGCACGTCATCCGTGGCGAGGACCACCTGTCCAACACGCCCAAGCAGCTGCTCGTGCTCGAGGCGCTCGGCGCCGAGCCGCCCGTCTACGCCCACCTGCCGCTGCTGCACGGCCCCGATGGCAAGAAGCTCTCCAAGCGCCACGGCGCCGCGTCGGTCCAGGACCTGCGCGACGCCGGCTACCTGCCCGAGGCGGTGCGCAACTACCTGACGCTGCTGGGGTGGGGGGACGAGGACGACGAGACGATCATCCCCACCGAGGAGCTGGTCAGGCGCTTCCGGATCGAGCGGGTCTCGCGCAACCCGGCGCGCTTCGACGAGCAGAAGCTGCGCTGGATGAACGGGCGCTACCTGCGCGAGCTGGGGACCGAGGAGCTGACGCGCCGGCTTTCGGAGTATCACCCCGGCCTACCGGCCGACCGGTTGCGCGACGCGGTGGCGATCTCCGAGGAGAAGATCCAGACGCTGGCGGACTTCTGGCCGCTGGCAGGCTTCATCTTCGACGGCCCGTCCGACGACCCCGGCGCGCGCGAGAAGTGGCTCTCCGACGGTGGTCGCGAGGCGCTCACCGATGCCCGCGCGGCGCTCGAGCGGGCCGAGCCATTCGACGCCGAGCACATCGAGCAGGCGCTGCGCGGGGTGGTCGAGGCACGCGACGCCAAGCCCCGCGACGTCTTCCAGCCGGTGCGGGTCGCGCTGGCCGGGACGACTGTGTCGCCGGGCATCTTCGAGACCCTCCAGGTGCTCGGGCGCGACGAGGCTCTGGCGCGTATCGACGCGGCTTTGCGGACCTGAGAAGCTGGCGGCGTGGTCTCGATCGGGCAGGGGCGCTCAAACACCCGTCCACAGCTGCCGATGAAGGAGGAGGTAGGCCCTCACACGCCCTCACCACAAGCCCCTTGAGCGATCGAACGATGCCCCCTCCTGCAACCGCAAAAGTCACGCCCATTCGCCCCACTGCCACAGAGGCAGCCGGCGCGCAGCGTCGGCACAACGAGGGCCACGGCCGCCGGCTGACCGCCGCGTTCGAGGCGCTCGAGGCCTTCCCTGCCCTGGCCGAGTCGCGCGACCGCCTGCTGCGGCTGGTCACGGCCGAGCGGATCTCGCCCGGCGACGTGGTCGCCGCCGTCGAGTCCGACGTGGCGCTGGTCATCGCCGTGCTGCGCCTGGCCAACCAGGTCGAGGGCCGCACGCGCGGCCGGGTCGAGTCGGTCGTCGAGGCCGTCGACCTGCTCTCGCCCGAGGCCGTCCAGGGGCTGGCCGCGCGGGCGCGCACCTTCGACTTCTTCGAGCGCTCGTCGGTCTGGGACGCGGCGCCCGAGCGCTTCCGCCTGCACGGCGTGTCCACCCAGCGCGCCGCCGACCGCCTCGCGACCGAGGCCGGCTTCGAGCACCGCGACCGCCTCATGGTCACCGCGCTGCTGCACGACATCGGCAAGCTCGTCCTGATGCACGCCTACCCGGGCTATCCGGGTCAGGTGCACGGCAACGCGCGTACGCCCGAGGAGCGCATCCACCGCGAGCGCCGCGAGCTCGGCGTCGACCACTCGCTGGTCGGCGGCGTCCTCGCCCGCCGCTGGGGCCTGCCCAAGTCGCTGGCGTCGGTCATCGAGCGCCATCACGCCGACGACGCCGTCGGCGAGGCCGCCTTCGTCCGCCTGGCCGACATGCTCGCCCACTACTCGCAGGGCGGCGCGGTGAGCCCGACCGAGCTGCTCAAGTGCGCCCGCACGATCGGCCTCGGCCCGACCGAGCTGCGCAGCGTGATGTACGACCTGCCCTACCCGGCCGGTCAGCGCACCCGCCAGATCGACCCGTGCCCGCTCTCGACGCGCGAGGTCGAGGTCCTCAAGCGGCTGGCGGAGGGCAAGGTCTACAAGCAGATCGCGCACGAGCTCTCGCTCTCGACCAGCACGGTCCGCACCCACCTGCACAACATCTACGGCAAGCTCGGCGCGGTCGACCGCGCCCAGGCCGTCCTCATCGCCACCGAGCGCGGCTGGCTCTAGAGCCGGGTACCCGCACCTGCGGGGCCCGGCGGAGCGGATAGCATCGGCGCGGAGCGGATGCTCTCCATCACGACCAAGAGCCCGTACGCCCTGCGTGCCCTCGCCGAGCTCGGACGCTCCGGGGAGGGGCCGGTCCCGATCGGGGAGCTCGCGCGCCGCCGCGACATCCCCGTGCAGTTCCTCGAGCAGCTCTTCGCGGTGCTGCGCCGCGCCGGCGTCCTGCGCTCGCAGCGCGGCGTGAAGGGCGGCTACGCCTTCGCCCGCTCGCCGCACGAGATCACCGTCCTGGAGATCGTCGAGCTCCTCGACGGCCCGCTCGGCCGCGAGGCCCAGGGGATCTTCGCCGACGCCGCCGCCGCGGCCCGCGAGGTCTTCGCCGGCGCGACGATCGCCGACATCGTCGAGCGCGAGGCCCGGGAGGCGGGCGCCGCCATGTACTACATCTAGTCATGATGTCGTGACGACCTCCTGATGCCCGGCTCGATCCTGTATCCGCAGTTGCGACAGCTGCTCGATGAGGGCGCTCAGCTCGTCGAGGTCCTGCCGGAGGACGAGTACGCCGAGGAGCACCTGCCCGGCGCGATCAACCTGCCGCTCAAGCTGCTCGACGCCGATGCCACCGCCGGCCTCGACAAGCGCAAGGCGGTGGTCGTGTACTGCTGGGACGCGCTCTGAGACCTCAGCCCACGAGCCGCGTGCCGGCTCGCGACGCTGGGGTTCGAGAAGGTCTACGACTACGTCCCCGGCAAGGCCGATTGGCTCGCGCGCGGACTGCCGCGCGAAGGTGACAAGGCCCACGAGCCGCGAGTGGTCGATGTCGCCCGGGACGACGTCGTCACCGCCCGTCTGGATGAACGCATCGGCGACGTCCGGCCCCGCGTCGAAGCCTCGCCTCATCGCTTCGGTCTCGTGGTGTCGGACCGCGGGACGGTGCTCGGACGGCTTGGCAAGGCGGCGCTCGAGGCTGACCCGGACACGCGCGCCGAGGACGTCATGGAACCCGGCCCGTCGACCGTTCGCGCCGACATCGCGCCGGACAAGGCACGTGAGCGCCTGGACAAGCGAAAGCTCACCGCGGCGGTGGTCACGACCCCGGACGGCGTGTTGATCGGAGTCGCCGGCCGGGACGACCTCTGATGCACCGCCGCGTTCGCCTGCCGGCGCGAGTGTGCCGCGGACCGCGGTGTCAGTCCGGCTCGTCGCGGGTGCGCCGGTAGCGCTCGTAGATCACCCGCGAGTCGATCGTCCTGGCCTCGATGAGGTCCAGCGGGACGGGGTCGGTGACCGGCGGCAGGAACGGCGTGCCGCCGCCGATGACGACCGGAGAGCGGAACATCCGCAGCTCGTCGACCAGGCCGAGCTCGATCGCCGCCGCGGCCAGGCCGGCGCCGCCGATCGAGACGTCCTTGTCGGTCGCGTCCAGCGCCGCGGCGGCCTCCTCGGCCAACGACGCCTCGGCAAGCCGGGCGTTGCCCTCGACGCTCGCGAGCGTGCGGCTGAAGACGACCTTCGGGAGCGCGCACCAGACGTCGGCGAACGCGGCCCTGTCCTCGCTGTCGCGCAGGGACGGATCCGTCTCCCACACCAGCATCGTCTCGTAGAGCCTGCGACCGCACAGATAGCCGCCGAGCTCGCCGACCCGCGCGAGGTGGAAGCGAAACAGCTCCTCGCTCGGCGCGGTCCACCCGAGCGAGCCTTCACGGTCGGCGATGTAGCCGTCCACCGAGACGGTCATCGAGTAGATCAGCATGATGGCGTCAAGCGTACGGCCAGTCGCCCACCTTCCACTCGCGCCCAGGTGCCCCGGGCCCGGTCCCTGGTCGCGACGCTCAGCCGCCGCCGGGCGCGCCCTGCGGCGCGGCGGCGCCCTGGGGCGGGCCCCCGCCTGAGCCGCCGAAGCGGCCGAACAGGCCGCCGAGGCCTGCGGTCGCGCCGGAGGCGGTCGCCTGGATCTGGGTCGCCGTGACCGTGCCGTTCCTGCTCGTGGTGCCCTGGACGATCACGGTGTCGCCGGGGTGGATCGCTCCGGCGCTGCTCGAGGCCGTCCGGTCGACCTTCGAGTGGCTGGTCGTCTTGACCTTGACGAGGTTGCCGTCGGAGTCCTTGACGTACAGGATCGAGCCCTTCTTGTTGGCGACCGAGCCGACGGTGGGGGCGCTCTGGCTGCTCGCGCTACCGCCGCCGCCGGCCCCGCCCGCGCCGAACTGGCCGCCGCCGCGCCCGAACCCGCCCCGCGCCCCGGCACCAGTGCCGGCTCCGGCGGACGCGAGCGCCGCGCCGTTGCCGGCGCCGCTGCCGTCGTCCTGGCCCTTCTGCACCTCGACGCCGCCGATGAACCCCAGCGCGGCGACGAGCGCGCCGGCCAGCGCGGCCGACACGGGGGTCACGAGCCGGCGGCGGGGCCGCTTGGGCAGCGGCTGCTCGTCATCGGGCTCCCAGTCGGAGAGGAGCTCGTCTTCGTCGTGGATGTGGGAGTCGGTCATTCGAACCTCAGGGCGTCGATGGGTCGCAGCGACGCGGCGCGCGCCGCCGGGTAGGTGCCGAAGAACAGGCCGCAGGCCACGGCGGCGCCGAAGGCCAGGAAGATCGAGTAGAGGGCGATCACGGGGTCGACGCCCGCGATCGTGAACTGGCTGCCGACGATGCCGGCCACGACGCCGAGCAGCCCGCCGAAGACCGAGACCAGCACCGCCTCGGTGAGGAACTGGGTGAGGACGTCGGCCCGCCGCGCGCCGATCGCCTTGCGGATGCCGATCTCGCGCGTGCGCTCGGTGACGCTGACGAGCATGATGTTCATCACCCCGATCCCGCCGACGAGCAGCGAGATCGCGGCCACCGCACCGAGCAGCGTCGTGAAGACCTGCGTGCTCTGATCCGACGCCTCGCGCACCGAGCCCTGGTTGATCACCTGGAACCCCGGGTTGGACGCGTCGGTCACGTCGTGGCGCTGCATGAGGATCGAGGTGACCTCGGCCTGCGCGGCATCGAGCGATCCCGGCGACTTCCCCTGGACCGTGATGTTGCTCAGCGACCCGTAGCCGCTGACCGTGTCCTGCACCGCGGTCAGCGGGGCGATGACGACGTCGTCCTGGTCCTGGGTCCCGTTCGATCCCTTCGGCTTGGTGACGCCCACGACCTCGAAGCTCGTCCCGCCGACCCGCACCGACTGGCCGACCGGGTCCCCGCCGCCGAACAGGTTGCTCACCACCGTGGGCCCGAGCACGACGTAGCGGCGGTGCTTCTCGACGTCGGCGCTCGTGAACATCGCGCCGGACGCGAGCTGGAAGTCGCGCGTCGCCGCGTAGGACGGCGTCGTGCCGACGAACGACGACGGCTCGTAGCTCGTCGAGCCGGATACGAGCGTCGTCCCGGTCGCGTTGACGACCGGCGCCGCGCTCTTGACGTCGGGCGCGTTGAACGGGTCCTGCAGCGCGTCGGCGTCCTGCGCGGTCAGGCTGACCCCGCCACCGCCGCCGCCGGCCCGGAACCCGCCCGGCCCGCCGGGGCCGAACTGCGCCTGGACGATGAGCACGTTGGAGCCGAGGGCGTCGATCCCGGCCTGCACCTGCTTCTTGGACCCGTTGCCGACCGCGACGAGGACGATCACCGCTGCGACGCCGATCGTCATGCCGAGGATGGTCAGGCCGCTGCGCAGCTTGTTGGCAGCGATCCCCGCCCACGCGATGCGAAGCGTCTCGCGCGGGTTCACGCGGCGTCCTCGCGCGCGATGGGCTCGTCGGAGACCACGCGCCCGTCGGCGAGACGGACGATCCGGCGTGCGCAGGCGGCGACGTCGGCCTCGTGGGTGATGAGCACGATCGTCCGGCCGCCGGCGTTCAGCCGCCGGAAGATCGCCAGGATGTCGGCGGTCGAGTGCGAGTCGAGGTTGCCCGTCGGCTCGTCGGCAAGCACGATGGCCGGGTTGGTGACGATCGCTCGCGCCACCGCCGCGCGCTGCTGCTGGCCGCCGGAGAGCTCGGAGGGCAGATGGTCCATGCGGTCGAGCATCCCGACCGCCGCCAACGCGGCCGCCGCCCGCCTGCGGCGCTCGGCCCGCCCGAGCCCTGCATACGCGAGCGGCAGCTCGACGTTGGCCACCGCGCTCGTGCGCGGGACGAGGTTGAAGCTCTGGAAGACGAACCCGATCTTGCGGTTGCGCAGATCGGCGAGGTCGTCCTCGGGGATATCGCTGACGTCGGCGCCGTCGAGCAGGTAGCGGCCGGCGGTCGGGGCGTCGAGGCAGCCGAGGATGTTCATCAACGTGCTCTTGCCGCTGCCGGAGCTGCCCATGATCGCGACGAACTCGCCGCGCTCGATGCGCAGCCAGACGCCGTCCAGCGCTCGGACGGCCAGGTCCTCGGAGATGCGGTAGACGCGCTCGACGTCCTGCACCTCGATCACCGGGCGCGGGATCCGGCGCGGCCGCGGCGTCACGGCGTGCGGCCTCCGCCGCCCGGCGCGGCGAATGCGCCGCCGCCGCCACCGCCCAAGCCGTCGCGGCCGCCGCCGAAGCCGCCCCCGAACCCGTTGGCGCCGGCGCGGTTGCGCAGCGCGCTGTTGAGCTGGTTGGCGCCCGCGCCGGCGGCTGCGGCGCCGGCGGTCGCAGCGGCCGAGCGCACGACGACCTCGTCGCCGGCGTTCAGCCCGCTGACGATCTGCGTGGTCGAGTCGCCGACGACGCCGGTCTGCACCCGTTGCGTGGACTGCCTGCCGTCCTTGCCGACCACGGTGACGGTCGAGCCGCTCAGCGCCTGGCTGGGGACGGCGATCCCGGTCACCTGGTCGGTGACGATGTCGGCGGTGGCGCTCATCCCGGCCTTCAGCGCCTTGCCCGTCTGGTCGAGCGTCAGCGTCACCGGGTAGCTCACGGCGCTGCTGGACCCGCCGCTCGACGACGACAGCACGCTGATGTGGGTCACGCGCGCCGCGAACTGCTCGCCCGACGCGGCGTTGACCGTCACCGTCGCGGGCTGGCCGACCTTGACCGAGCCGATGTCGGACTCGCTGAGGGCGACGTCCATCTTGTAGCGGCTGATCTGGGCCAGGACGATGAAGCTCGATCCGCTGCCCGACCCTGACGAGCTTGCATCGCTGTTCGCGCCGCCGAGGCCTCCGGCCACGCTCGGTTCGCTCGAGCTGCTCGACGACGACGACGAGGAGGAGGAGGAGGAGGTGCCCGTCGTGGCGCCGACCGACCCGTTGACCTCGGCGATCGTTCCCGCCATCGGCGCGCGCAGCTTCGTGGCGGCGAGCGCCTTCTCGGCCTTGGTCACGTTGAGCTCGGCGCTGTCGACGTCGGCCTGCGCGGCGGCCTCGGACATCTGGCTGTCGGAGGCCGAGCCTGAGCCCGACCCGCTCGCGGCCGCCGTCGACGTGCTCGCCGGCGACGAAGCCGACTCGACCTGGTCGAGCGTGTCCTGAGCGGACTGCAGGTCGGCCTGCGCCTGGGCGAGATCGACCTGCTGGGAGCTGTCGTCGATCGCGGCCAGGAGCTGGCCGGAGCCGACGTGCTCGCCCTCGTGCACGTCGACGTGGGTGAGCTCGCCGCTCGTGGCGAAGTCGAGGTCGACCTGGTTGGCGGGAGCGAGGTTGCCGCTGCCCGAGACCGTCGACTGCACGACGCCGCGCCCGACGGTCACGGTGCGCACCTGGGCGCTTGACTTCGCCGGCGAGCCGACGACGAGGATCGCGGCCACGCTCGCCGCGATGGCCAGGACGGCGAGGACGACCGTGGTCGCTGCCGGCCTGCGAAGCGTGCGGCGAGCCATCAGCTGTTGGTGGTGTCGCCGGGCGTCGTCGGGTCCGAGTAGACGCCTCGCCGGGTGCCGGCCGCAGCAGCCTGCGCGACCGCGGAGGTGGCGCCGGATCCGGACGATGAGCCGCACGCGGCGAGCCCGGCGGCAACGAGCAGCGCGCCCGCGAGGGCGAGCGCGCGTGGTGGAGCGATGCGAAGAGCGGTCAAGATGGCCCGAATCGGACCACCCGCGTCGAAGACGACCTGAAGAAATCCGGCGGCTCGGGCGCGGGCTGCGCCGCTTCAGCCGTCGAACGAGAACGTGGTCTCGCCGAGCTCGGAGGCCATCAGCACCGAGAAGGCCAGCAGCTCGCGATGCTCGAGGAGCTCGAGCACGTCCCAAACGGCATTGGTGCCCTCGCGGTCGCACAGCCCGCACAGCGCGTCCATCGCGGTCAGCGCGGTGTCGAGCCGCTTCCTGCGCACCTCGTCCGGGGTGTCGGCGCGCAGGTCCAGCAGCCGCGACCCGCGGATGAGCCCGGCGATCTCCTCGCGGTCCAGGACGATGCGCTCAGCCACAGTGGCAGCCTAGGCCGCCGGTAGGCTGAGTGCGCCACCGATGGCCCGAGTCCCGGTCAACATCGCCGATCACGTCGGGAACACCCCGATGGTGCAGCTCACCCGCCTGCTGCCCGACGACCTCGACGTCGAGCTCTTCGGCAAGCTCGAGGCGTTCAACCCGGGCGGCTCGGTCAAGGACCGCATCGGCGTGGCGATGCTCGAGGCCGCCGAGCGCGACGGCCTCATCGAGCCCGGCCGCACGACGATCGTCGAGGCGAGCTCGGGCAACACCGGCATCGCGCTGGCCTTCTGCTGCGCGGCCAAGGGCTACGACCTCACGATCTTCCTTCCCCAGGGCATGAGCCGGGAGCGCGAGGCACTGCTGCGCCTGTATGGCGCGCGCGTCGAGCTCGTGGAATCCCTGGGTGGGATGAACGAGGCGGTCGACGCCGCCCGTGCCGCCGCCGAGGATGACGACGTCTTCCTTCCCGACCAGTTCTCCAACCCGGCCAACCCCGAGGCCCATCGCATCGGCACCGGCCCGGAGATCCTCGCCGCTCTCGACGGGGAGGTCGACGTCTTCGTCGCCGGCGTCGGCACCGGCGGCACGATCACCGGCGTCGGCCAGGCGCTCAAGGACCGCAACGCCAGGACCCAGATCGTCGCCATCGAGCCGCTGTCGTCCGCCGTCCTGTCGGGCAACGCGCCCGGCCCGCACCGCATCCAGGGCATCGGAGCAGGCTTCGTCCCGGCCGTCCTCGACCGCGAGATCGTCGACGAGGTCATCGCCTGCTCCGACGACGACGCGATCGAGCTCGCCCACCAGTGCGCGGCGCGCGAGGGGATCCTCGCCGGCGTCTCGTGCGGCGCCGCACTGTGGGGCGCGCTCCAGGTGGCCCAGCGCCCGGAGTCCAGGGGCAAGCGGATCGTCACCGTCCTGCCCGACTCGGGCGAGCGCTACATCTCGCTGCCGTTCTTCGCCCCGCGCGATCAGGCCGCCGCGGGCTAAGGGGTGCCGAAGGCGGCCACATGGCCGCCTGAGGCGGGTCCCCCCGGCCGCAGGCCGGACGGGCTCGTGGCGAGCGCGTCGAGGTCGCCGAGGCACCAGGCCTCCATCTCGGGCCACGGCCCGTACCCGGCCTCGACGTTGATGTGGGCGGCGCCGAGCAGCAGATCCACCGTGAGCCCCAGCGGCTCGGCCCAGTAGCGGCCCGCGGCGTCGCCAGGGCAGTAGGGGTCGTCGTCGGAGCACACCAGGCGCGTCTGGCGCGCCGCGATCGCGATCGCCTCGCGCTCGGCGCCCGTGGGATAGAACTGCGAGAGCTCCTCGACCGCCGCGCCCGGGCACGGCGGCGCGACGAGCACCACCCGGTCGACCCGCCGCGACGGCGCGACGTTGGCCGCCTCGCGCAACCACAGCACGCAGCCGAGCGAATGGGCGACGACCACGCGCTCTTCGTCCTGGCGCGCCGCCAGCCGGCCGAGCTCTGAGCGGAAGGCCATGCCCCACCGATCCGGGCACGGCTCCTCGCAGGCGGGCAGCTCGGGGTACTGGACGTGGTGGCCGTGCGCGCGCAGCCGCCCCGCCAACC
>Ga0081540_1002704_pt1 | contig 14422 bp, 7 predicted proteins | sample TabmetS2T1R1_FD_71024 | JGI IMG/M metagenome (GOLD analysis project Ga0081540, IMG submission 71024) | Tabebuia heterophylla rhizosphere microbial communities from the University of Puerto Rico - S2T1R1 | ecosystem: Host-associated > Plants > Roots > Rhizosphere ... | reverse complement strand
CCGATCAGCAGCAACACTCCAAAGATAAGCACCCTCAACACCTCCGGTCGGTCACCCCGAAAGGTGGGCTACCCCGCCGCGCAGAACGAGAAACGTCGTCGTCGAGATAGGCCACGGGGTCCGCGGATCTGCGAAAGCGTGCCGAAGTCGTCGATATCGACAAGCGCGGACGTCACGATCGACGGAAGGCGGATCCCCTTGTGCAACAGGCCGTCCGACTTCCCGGCCCGTCCTCCGAAATGCCCCGCCCGGCCGGTTGCGATGTTAATGAACCTGCGGATGTTGACGACCAAGTTCGTCCGGGGAGCGCCAGCGTCGATCTCCCTGTTCGCGACCGACACATTACGAGTGCGTCGGACATCGGCGCATAGGTGCGGAGTTGGGGAAGACGCCGACGACGTCAGTGCGGCGTTTGAGCGTCGATTCAGGCGGCTACTTGGATCGATTGCGAAAGCGCGATATCGCGATGCGAGCACGGCGCCCGCGTTGATTGATCGCCTGGCCGGAGTTGCAGCTCGCCGGCCGCGAGGCGGTGGTGAATGAGGGACACCGTACCCGTGAAGCCTCCTGCTTACGGCGACCATGCAGCGCCGAAATCTTGTGCGTAACGCACCCAAGCGGGTGCCTTCTCGGGTTTGTTACGCAGGGTTGCTAGTTGCGGGCTGTGGGCCGCGGAGCACGGTGATCGAGCGGGGGCTGACGTGCACCTGGTCGCCCGCGCGGACAGAGGCGGCGGGCTTGCCGGGGTCGTAGGTGTCGATGGCGGTCTGCCAGGAGAGCCCGTCGCGGGTGGCCGGGATGGTGAAGTCGAGCGGCTCCCACCAGGCGTTGACCAGGACGAGAAAGTCGTCGTCGATCAGTCGCGAGCCGTCGGCGCGCCGGTCGGGATCGTCGGATCCGTCGAGGTACAGGCATATCGCGAGCGCGCTGGGGTTGGACCAGTCAGCGCCGGTCATCACGGTGCCGGCCGGGGTGAACCAGCCGAGTTCGGCGGCCTCGGCGCCGGTGAGGAACCGCTGTCGGCGAAACACCGGGTGAGCGTGGCGGAAGGCCAGGAGTTGCCGGGTGAAGGCGAGCAGGTCGTGATCGGCGGCAGGCCAGTCGAGCCAGGTGATCTCGTTGTCCTGGCAGTAGGCGTTGTTGTTGCCCTGCTGGGTGCGGCCGATCTCGTCGCCACCGAGCAGCATGGGGACGCCGAACGACAACAGCAGGGTCGTGAGCATGGCCCGGGACTGGCGGGCTCGCAGAGCCAGCACGGTGTGATCGTCGGTCGGGCCCTCCGCGCCGCAGTTCCACGAGCGATTGTCGTCGGTGCCGTCGCGGTTGGCCTCCCCGTTGGCCTCGTTGTGCTTGCCGTCGTAGGAGACGAGGTCGCGCAGGGTGAATCCGTCGTGGACGGTGATCAGGTTGACCGAGGCGGTCGGCCGGCGCCGCGTACGGCCGTACATGTCAGAGGAGCCGCAGAACCGGGTGGCGAACTCGCCGATGCCGACCGCGTGTCCGCGCCAGAAGTCCCGCATGGTGTCGCGGTACTTGCCGTTCCACTCGCGCCATAACGGCGGGAACCCGCCCACCTCGTAGCTGTCCATCTGCCCGACGTCCCACGGTTCGGCGATCAGCTTGGCGCGTGACACCACCGGGTCTTGCGACACCAGGTCGAAGAAGGCCGACTTCTTCTCGAACTCGCCCTCCTGGCGGGCCAGGGTGGGCGCGAGATCGAAGCGGAAGCCGTCGACGCGCATCTCGGTGAGCCAGTACCGCAGCGAGTCCATGATCAGTTGCAGGGTCAGCGGGTGGCCTGCGTTGAGCGAGTTGCCGCAGCCGGTGGTGTCGAAATAGCGGCGCGGGTCGACGGGGTCGAGACGGTAGTACGCGGGGTTGTCCAGGCCGCGGTAGCACAGCGTGGGCCCGGTGTGATCGGCCTCCGCGGTGTGGTTGAACACGACGTCGAGGATTACCTCCAGTCCGGCGCCGTGCAGCGCGTCCACCATGGCCTTGAACTCAGCGACCTGGCCGCCGGGGTGCCCGGCGCGGACCGCGGCCGAATATCCCTGGTGGGGGGCGAAGTACCCGATCGTGTTGTATCCCCAGTAGTTCGTCAGTCCCCGCTGCACCAGGAACGCCTCGGGCACGTTTTCGTGCACGGGCAGTAGTTCGACGGCGGTCACGCCGAGCCCGGCCAGGTGACTGATGGCCGCCTCATGCGCCAGGCCGGCATAGGTGCCGCGCAGCTCGGGCGGCACCTCCGGGTGGCGCATCGTGAAACCCTTGACGTGCGCCTCGTAGATGACAGTGTCCGCAAGGCCATGCCGGAGCTGTGCGCCGTGCTGCCAGTTGAACGTTTCATCCACGATCAGGCTGCGCGGCACCTGCGCGGCCGAGTCCAGCGTGCTCGGCGCGTCCGGGTCGTCGTCGGCGTAGCCGAGCACCTCGGACCCGAACCTCACCGCGCCGGTGAACGCGTGCGCGTACGGGTCCAGCAGCAGCTTTGTCGGGTTGAACCGAAGACCCGAGCCCGGATCGTAACGGCCTGCAGCGCGGTATCCGTAGGCCTGTCCCGCACCCACGCCGGGGAGGAAACCGTGCCAGACACCCGCGTCGTAGTCGATCAGCGGAATCTGGGTTTCCTTGCCGTCAGCGTCGAACAGGCACAGCGTCATCGCTTCGGCATCGGGGGCGGCGACGGCGAAGTTCGTCCCACCGTCCCGCACGGTCGCGCCGAGTGGGAACCGGCTTCCCGGGAGTTCGTCGAGTGCCGGAACGTCCTGCGTGAGTGTCATGGCGTCGCGTCCCTTCCGATGGTGCGCAACATGTCGCCGACGGAACCGACCGCGCCGTGGCGGCGGCGGATGAGATCGGCAATAAGCCCGGTCCAACCGGTCTGGTGGGTGGCGCCGAGCCCGGCGCCGTTGTCGCCGTGGAAGTACTCGTGGAAGACGAGGTTGTCCTTCCACGCGGGGTCGTGTTGCAGCCGGTCGACCCAGCCGAAGCAGGGCCGCCGCCCGTCCGGACCGGTGGTGAAGATGGAGATGAGCCGGTCGGCCAGGTCGGTGGCGATCAGGTCGAGCGTGACCCGGTGCCCGGAGCCGGCCGGATACTCGAAGGTGAGTTCGTCGCCGAAGAATCGGTAGTAACGCTCGAGTGCCTCAATGAGCAGGAAATTCAGCGGGAACCAGATCGGGCCGCGCCAGTTGGAGTTGCCACCGAACATGGCGGTGGTGGACTCGGCGGGCTCGTAGTCGATGGTCGCGCTGAGGCCGTCGACATTGAGCTGGTAGGGGTGGTCACGGTGGTAGGCGGACAGCGCCCGCAGCCCGTACGGGGACAGAAACTCGCTGGTGTCGAAGAGCTTGGTGAACAGCTTCTCCAGCCGGTCGATGCCGGTCACACTAAGCAGCAGCCGCCGGTCGCCGGGCTGGCCGCGTAGCAGGCCCAGCTCGCCGAGCTTGGTGGGGTCGCCCAGGCCATGCCGGTCGAGGAAGACGGCGAAGTGTTTGCCGACGGCGAGCGATCGGCTGAGCATCCCCTCATCGATGACGATGGCGCTCAGAAGCGGGATGACGCCCACCATGGAGCGGGTCTTGACCGGCACCGTGCTGCCGCCCGAGGTGAGCAGCCGGTCGTAGTAGAGCTTGTCGGTGTCGTCCCACAGGCCCTGGCTGTCCATGGCGTCGGCGATGGCGGCGAAGTGCTCCAGGAACTTCAGCACCAGGTCGAGCGACGGGCGGCGGCCGCTGCGTTGCAGGATCGCGGCGATGCCGCTCATTGCGAGGGCGTAGAAGGCCATCCAGCCGGTGGCGTCCGACTGCTCCAGCACGCCGCCCACCGGCAGGTGGGAGCGGTCGATCGGTCCGATGTTGTCCAGCCCCAAGAAGCCGCCCTCGAACAGGTTGTTGCCCTCCCGGTCTTCTAGGTTGATCCACCAGGTGAAGTTGACCAGCAGCTTGTCGAAGACCCGGGACAGAAAGTCCAGGTCGGTCCCGCCGTCGATGGTGAACACCTGCAGCGCCGCCCAGGCCTGGACCGGCGGGTTGACGTCCCCGAAGTCCCACTCGTAGGCCGGCAGCGCCCCGTTGGGGTGTTGGAACCACTCCCGGCACAGCAAGATGAGCTGGTATTTGGCGAACGCCGGGTCGACGTGCGCCAGGGCCACGCAGTGAAAGGCCAGGTCCCAGGCAGCGAACCAGGGATACTCCCACTTGTCGGGCATGGACATGATGTCGAAGGCATTGAAGTTGCGCCACCGGGCGTTGCGCCCGCCCCGCCGGGACGGCGGCGGAGGCGGCTGGGTGGGGTCGCCGTCCAGCCAGCGGACCACGTCGTAGTTGTAGAGCTGTTTGCTCCACAGCATCCCGGCGAAGGCCTGCCGCATCACCAACGCCTCGTCCGCGCCGACCCCCTGCGGTGTCAGCTCGGCGTAGAACTCATCGGCTTCGGCCCGCCGCTGGCCGACGACCCGGTCGAAGTTCTTGCCCAGCGCGCTGGCTGCGGCGGGCTTGCTGCCACGCGGCCTGAGCCGCAGCCGCAGCTCGGCGGCTTCGCCAGGTGCGATGGTCAGCTTGTACCAGAAGGCGCACTTGGTGCCGTGCTGGTCGGGATTGACCGTGGCCGCCCCGTGGATCACGTGGTCGCCGATCCCGTCCTTCGGGTAGGGCGTGGTCGACGCCGCTCCGTACAGGCGGCTGAGGTTGGTCTCGTTCTCACAAAACAAACGGACTGCGCCGGTGCCGTCGGGGGCGGGTCCGGCCAGCAGCTCCAGCGTGCCCAGGAACGGGTGCTCGACCGTGACCACTGGGCCGCCCGCGCTGATCAGCACCGGCTTGGGTGCGTCCACGTCCCATGACCACGTGTTGCGGAACCACGCCGTCGGCAGCACATGCACGGTGTCGGTGTCCGGGCCGGCGTTGGTCACCCGGACGGTCATCAGGATGTCGGTGGGGTCCGCCTTGGCGTAGTCGACCTCGGTGATCCAGTAGCGGTCGCCGTCGAACACGCCGGTGTCCAGCAGCTCATACTCAGGCTGGAACTTGTCGCGCCGGCCGTTTTCCGCCCGCAAGTCCTCATACGGGAACACCGCCTGCGGGTAGTGGTAGCGCCACCGGTTCCAGGCGTGGCTCGGGATCGCGTCCAGGTACCACCAGTACTCCTTGACGTCTTCGCCGTGGTTTCCCTCGGCACCGGTCAGCCCGAAGGCGCGCTCCTTCAGGATCGGGTCCCGGCCGTTCCACAGCGCCAGCCCCAGGCACAGCCGCTGCTCCGCATCGCAAAACCCGGCCAGGCCGTCCTCACCCCAGCGGTAGGCCTGCGACCGCGCCCGATCGTGCGGCAGGTACCCCCAGGCCTCGCCGTCCGCGCTGTAGTCCTCCCGCACCGTCCCCCACTGGCGTTCGCTCACATACGGCCCCCACACATACCAGTCGCTGGCCTGCCGCAGCCCATCTTCCAGGCGCCCGAACCCGGCCACCCGCTCACCTTCGACACTCATCGCCTAACCCTCCATTCCATTTCCGGCCGCGTGGCCAGCGCACTTTCGCCACAATCACGCGGCGTGCATCCGCCCAAGCAGGGTGAGAGGCACCGTTCGCGGTGCAGAAACGACCGCGGGAGCCGCACCGCACGGAAGCGGAGCTACGGCGCCAACCTCCAGCGAACCCAGGGCCGGAGATCAGCTGACTGAGCCCGTGCAGGACACGTTGATCTGGCAGTACAGCGCGAAGCGTCATGCCTCGAAGGCCTCCCGGTCGCGTCGGCTCAGCTCGCCGCGGACGATGATCTGGTAGCTGATCGGCGCGTTGGCGCCGTGGGATCGCTTGGCTGGCATTACCTCGGCATCGTCGGCCGGAGGCAGATGAGACCACCTCATCAGCCCGCTGGATTCATCTGGATGAGCTAGGTCTCGAACCGTAGGCGTCGATCGGGAAAGCAGGCCGAGCTGACACCGGCCGACCCATTATTTGGCACACGAACCCCCAGGCAGCAAGACCAAACGACCGATCACGCGGCAGGCAAGTAACGGTCCGGCTAACGTGCGGCGATCGCGGCGTCGACCTGATCAGGATCGGGGCGGTTGGGCGGTGACGTCGATCTCCATCCACATCGCCGGCACCCGCAGCGGGGCGAATCCAACCCGCTCATATAGCCCATGCGCGTCGCGGGTGATGAGCGCTATGCGCGGCACACCCTCCCGGTGCAAGTGTTCGACCACCGTGCGCATCAGCCACGTCCCGAGCCCTCTGCCACGCCATGGGTCATCGACGACCACATCGCAGATCCAGGCGAAGGAGGCGAGATCGGTGGTGACCCGGGCCAGCGCCACCTGCGCACCGTTCGGTGCGTACACGCCGTAGCACAGCGAGTTGGCGATCGAGCGCTCGACGGTCGCGCGGTCGCGCTCATTCGCCCAGTAGGAGGCCGCCAGCCAGGCACAGATGCGATCAACGTCGAGGCGAGACACGTCCGTGCTGATCACCAACCCGTCCTCGCCGGGCACCTCGACTATCGTCATCTGTTCATCCTCTCGGCGGTACATCCACAATTACCATCCGATTCGCCCTTTGTGGCGTGCACGAGGGGCGAGAGTGGTCGCCAGTCGAATGCGAGCCGGCTTCGCGGCTAGAGGCCCCAGTGACCGAGCCCTGGGGGTGTACCAGCAGGCGCTTGGTCGTCGCCGGTTGTGACGTTCGCGGCGGGCCTCGACAATCACGTACTGAAGCGGTGCCTAATCCACGGCCTCAACCGACCAACGAACAACGACGTCCGCGGGCGACCACGCAAGGATTCTCAGCCAGGAACAGGCCCCGCCTCAGCGGGATCGGGGACTAATCCCCACTCAGGAGGCGCTGGCAGCGGTGCGTCTCACCCAGCCGTTGTTCGCTGTTCTGACATCGTCGTCGCCCCCAAACTCAACGTAGAGTCGGTGAACCCGCAACCCACCCGCCCACCGCCTGATCCGCGCAGGGTGAGGCGCACTCACCTACGGGGTCGAACAATCATGGCGCCGATCATCACGAGACCCTCCATCACGGCGGCGGACCTCGCGCGGATGCGCGACCGACTGTTCTTCGACGGCGACAAGGCCGCGCGCAAGCTGAGCGGCTTCTGGGTCCTGCTGGTGCTCGCGGCGGTGATCGCGTCCGCCGGCGTCGTCGGCGACTCGGTGGCGACGGTGATCGGCGCCATGATCGTCGCACCGTTGATGACGCCGATCCTGGGCACTTTGCTGTCGGTCGTCACGGGCGACCGGGTCAACCTCGTCCGGTCGCTCGGCCTCGTGGTCGCCGGGGCGGTCACGGTCGTGGGGATCGCTTGGCTGTTCGGGCTGATCGTTGTGGGCCCGGTCGTCGCCGAGACGAACTCGCAGGTCGCCGGGCGGGTGCACCCGCAGCTGATCGACCTGATCGCCGCGCTGGCCACCGGGGCAGTCGGCTCCTTCGCCCTCATCCGCTCCGACATCTCGGAGACGGTCCCGGGCGTCGCGATCGCGATCTCGCTGGTGCCGCCGCTGGCGGTCGTCGGCTTGACGTTGGAGTCCGGCGCCGGGCGCCAATCGCTCGGCGCGCTCTTGCTGTTCCTGACCAACGTCGGTGCAATACTGCTCAGTGGGCTCGGCGTGATGGTGTTCTACCGCGGGTTCGCGCAGAGCGGGCGCAAGAGGGGGCGCGTGCGCCGCAGATTCGCCGTAGGCGTATTCGGGACGTTCGTGTTGCTCTTGACGGTGCCGCTGGCCGTCGCCACGTACGGCGTGATCCAGGACACGCTGGCGCGCGCCGACGTCGAGCCGGTCGCGAGTCGCTGGGCGCAGGCGGCCGGCTGGCACGTGGTGTCCGTGAGCTCGGACGACAAGGGAACGCAGGTGATCGTGACCGGCGGACTCCCGGCGCCGGACCTGCAGGCCCTGCGCAAGGCGCTCGCCGAGGCTGGCGACGCCGACCTACATGTCACCGTCGTGTTCGTGCCCTCCCAGCGCGTCGAGATCGGACCCTGAGCCTCAGCACGCGCGCCGCAACGTTCGTCGCGTGTCGTACGCGGTCATCTTCCTGGGGTGGTGTCCATGGCGAGCTCCCAATGTTGGTCAAGATCATGTCAGTGGAATGTCCGAGAGTTGATCGCGAGCGATGGTCAGAACGTCGTGCAGCACGTTCCGGTCGACAGTCTTTCTGCAGCACCGTGGCGCCGACGATGACGTGGTCGAGCGTGATGACCGCCTGGGCGGCCCTGCGGGTGCCGTAGTCCCGCAGCTGGTGGTACGGCGGCGACGTAAGCCGAGAAATGCCGCCAGCCTCGGCGTGAACCTGAGCCAAGCCGTCATGAGTCCGGCGCGCTCAGGCGGCGGGACCCTCCAGGTCGACCACCACCTCCTTGTTAGCCAGCAGCGTTACCTCCGAGCCGTTGACGAGGATGTCCTCGCGAGCATCGTCGGCACCGGAGAGCACGAACGTCGCCCTGGTGTGGCGGATGGACACCGACACCGTGTTCTGGTGCCACTTGAGTTTGAACGTAATGGCATTCCAGTCCGGCGGTAACCAAGGCTTGAACGTCATCCGGCCCTTTCGGGCGCGAAATCCGCCGAATCCGCAAACCACGGTCTGCCACGTTCCGCCCGCGGACGCGATGTGAATGCCTTCCCGGGTGTTTCTCTGGTTGTCGATGAGATCGACGAATGCGGAGCGCCGGAAGTACTGAAGTGCGTGCTCGTGCTCGCCGACCTCGATGCCGATGATGCAGTAGATCGTCGGGCTCAATGACGACTTATGCAGTGTCAGCGGCTCGTAGTAGTTGAAATTGGTCCGTTTCACAGCGTCCGTGAACTCGTCCGGAAGCACGTAGGTCAGCATCACCACGTCGGCCTGCTTGATCAGCTTCGTCTGTCCGAGGTTGAAATGGTGATAGCCCTCCGGGTACTGAGGCATGTTGTTGTCATCCAAGCTCACCGGCAGGTCGTGCAGTCCGAAGAAGCCGTCGAACTGCTCGATCACGTCCGCCTCGGTGGTCGGAAGCACGCGAATCCTCTCGGCGGCGGTCTGCCAAGCGCGGACCTCTTCGGATGTCAGGCCGATGCGTGCGGACAGCTCCTCCAACGCTCGAGGGTGGGTGAGGGCGAGGTTGGCGTGGACCTGCGCGGCTTGGAGTAGGTGCCACCGCACCAGGTAATTGGTGTACGCATTGTTGTGGACGTGTTCGTGGAACTCGTCGGGACCGACCACCTGGGTCAGGCCATATGCCCCGTCCGCCCTCGCTTCGAGGCGGTCGACCCAGAACCTGCTGGTCTCGAAAAGGATCTCCGCCCCGAAATCGGCCATGAACGTCACGTCACCACTGGCGGCGACATACGCCAGCACGCCGTACGCGACCGCTGAGGTGACGTGGATCTCCTGCTCCCCCATCCATATCCGATGCGCTCCGTCGACCGTCCACTTCGGGGTCGTCTCGACACCCGTGTCGGCCGACTCCCACGCATACCGCGCGCCGCGGAACCCTGTGTCCCGGGCGTTCCGCTTGGCTCCGTCCAGAGTGTGGTAGCGGTAGGACACCAGCGCCCGCGCTGTAGCCGGCTGCGTGTAGATGAAGAAGGGGAGCATGAACACCTCCGTGTCCCAGAACGCGTGCCCACGGTAGAACTCACCGGACAGGGACTTGGCGCCGATGTTGGCGCGCGGGTCCCACTCGTTCGCCGCGATCAGGAGGTGATAGATGTTGAAGCGCACCGCTCGGGTGGCGTCGGAGTCTCCGTCGATCGTCACGTCGCAGTCGGTCCACCGTTGCCGCCAGGTGTCACGATGCCGGTCACGGCAGGCTGCGAACCCCGTAGCGGTATGACGCCGGAGCTCCTCCAGGCAAGCGTGCCGCACCGACTCCGGCGGTATTTCCCGCGATGTGTGGATGGTGACCAGCTTCTCCACCGTCAGGGTCTCGTTGGCCGCCACGCGAACGCGTGACATCTGTTCGATGTACTTGTAGCGCTGGGTCACCTCGGTCTCGACCGACGCCGATACGGTCGTACTGGCGGCGTAGCCGATCGTGATTCCGGTGTCCACCGTGCGGGTCTCCAGATAGATCGCGTCCGTGGAGCCCGACCGGCCGACCTCGTCGAGGTGCCTGGATTTCGCCCACTTGTGCCACGTCATCTGCGGATCGTTCGGAGGCGGCACCCTGTAGAACGGCAGTCGGTCCAGGTTGTACCCGGTGGCGTCGATGCCACTGTGGACGGCGATCGATGCGTCATGGTTCTCCGGAGTGATCCGGACCTGCAGGCAGCACAGATGCTGATCCGTCCCACTGGCAAATCGGACGCTCTCCACACGCGTCCGCCGGCCTTCGGAGTCCTCGAAGACGGTTTCTCGGGACAGTGTTCCCTCGCGCACGTCGAGGATCCGCCGATGGTGCGTGACCGACGCGGACGTCACGTCCAATCTCGTGCCGTTCGCCACGACGGCCAAGCTCAGCCAATCAGGAGCCTTGACCAGCTCGATGACCGCGGAGTCGTAGTGGTCGAAGACGCCGCGTAGGAATGTGCCGGGCAGTGCACCCTCATGGCCTTCTTCCAGCGTTCCCCTCGTACCGAGATATCCATTGCCGACGGCGAAGAGGGTCTCGAAGGTGTTCGCCAGAGCCGGCGTGAAACCCTCCTCCACGATCAGCCACTGCGCACCGTCATCCTCGAACGGGACTCTCGCCGACGACGCGTTCATTACGCACGAGGACCGTAGTTGGCGAGAATCTGCTGGTCCGTCTCCTCTCGGGACAGGTACACATTCAATTGGGCCCCGGTAACGCGTTGGGCTCCCATTGCGTTCCCGTACTCACATCCCATCACGTAGTCGTGGAACTCAAGACTGCCGAACGCCAGCCCCGCAGCGAACGAGTCGCCGGCTCCGGTCGTGTCCACGACGTTCGCGACCTCGATGCGAGGGACGACTCTTTCTACGATCTTCCCGGAGTCATCCTTGTAGAAGACGATGCACCCCCGTTCGTCGAGGGTTATGCAAACCGCACCGATACCCTTGTCCAGACATTGACCCGCCAGATCGTGCAGCTCATCGGACGTCATCTCGAGGGGGTCGCTATCGCTGACGTCCGCCGAATGATCGAGCCATGCCGAGCCGGCCTCCTCGAGGTTCATCTTCAGGATGTCGATATACGGGAGCCAGATGTTCCTGTCTGCCCACACCCTCGGGTGTCGCTCGCCGCTGCGGGTCAGGGTGTTCGTCGGGCCGTGGGCGTCGAGGACCACAATGCCCCTGCTGTTCTCCTTGATGTACCGCAGTGTCGGCTGGCCCACCTCGTAATCAGTGATCGGCACGCAGACGAATGCATCGGCGTCCAGGACGGGGTCAAGGTCCTCGGGCAGGATCGGATTCATGAATTGTGTCTGCCGTTCGACACGAGTGTTGTGTTCGATATACCTCAGCTCGATCACATCGCCTTGGTCCGCGTGCGACGTTATCCCGGAGGTATCAATGTTCGGGTAGTCCGCCAGGATTTGCTTGATCCGGGCCTCGTCCTTCCGGCGCACGTGCGATATGGCCACGATGGTGTCCATGGGCCTCATCAACGCCGAAAGCGCCACCGTTGTGTACAAGACGCATCCGTACTTCTCGAACTCCTCGCCCGCATGAGTAATGATCCGATCGCGGGGGATGGGCCCGAGCACGGCCACCTTGCGCCTCGGGGCCTGGGCTTGTACACCGACCGTCATGAGCGCTCCGCCCCTTTCGCGATATCGTGTTCGGATAGATATTCGCAAAGTGTGACACCAACCTGACAGTGATCGCGTGTTGCCCAGGCGATCACCGCGTCCTTTCGCTACCGGTGAGGAGCATGCGAACAGTCAGGCGTCCGGTCCGGCAGCTGGTTGAGCGACGGGGCGCCTGACACCGCGCCCGCTTCGTCGATATACAGCTGACATGACACGCTTGGCGCGAGCCCCGGCGCGGCGAACGGATCCAACCCGTCGAGCAGAAGTGTCGGCGAGCCCGTCATCCGTGCGCGTGCGCCTCGGCGTGGTCGCGGATCACCCGATGAATGACCGTGACGCGCGCCGATCACCTTGACCCGGCGGCGGGTCCCGCCGGAGATGCGTTCGATGAAGTTGGAGTGCCGGATGCGCTTGTGGTGCTCGACGGGGAAACGCAGGTAGTTGGTCAGCTGGTCGCGGTCGCTGAGCAGGCACTCGACCGCCGACCCGAGTTCGTCGACTGACAGTCACCGCCGGGGGGGTGCCGTGACCCATGCGCGCGGCGACCTCCGCTGACAACCGACGGTGGCTGGTATCGGGTCATTGACTCGGCGAGGATCTGCCTGGGATGGGTGGACGCTGATCTTGGGGGTGAGCAGTCGTGACGCGGACCCGCGTCCAGCATTCCCAGTCACCGTTCTCGTCGCAGCGATAACCCCAGGTGGAGGCGTGTCGGGACACGAGGTCCAGGCTGCGACCGGAGGCGAGGTTCACCACGGCGCGGCCCTCACCAACCCGCAAAGGCCGGACCCTGACCTCGACACGATCGGTGTCGGCACACGCGGACATCACCAGGCGGGATCGGCTTACTTGCACGCAACGCACGACCAGTTCACCGGCCACGAGCGCGGCGTCATCAGCGACTCGTAGCGGCAGGTCGCCCGCGGCGCAGGTCGCGCGTACCAGCCGGCGTGCAACCGCCGGCGCTGCCGAGTGAGGGCGCAGCGTCACCGAGCGGTCCACGCAGCTGACCCCGTGCACGAACCCAAGAATGTCCACACCGCTCCGCTTCGATTACTGGGGCGCCGAGATCCGGACACTCGGTGTACTTCTCGTCGGCGAGGAACTCGACGACCGCGCCGACCACGGCAATCGGATCCCCGGCACTCGTTCCTCCTGCTGCTGAGGTCGGCGGATCGAGTTCCAGGTGCCCGACCGCCTCCTCGCCCTGGACCTAACCGTCCGTCGTCCTCGACACCTTCTCCGGCGTGTCCGAACCGGCTATCCACACCTAACCGGTGTTCGCACGTCAGCGTTCTCGGCCGCCGTTCTCGCCGTGATCCGGAGAGCGGAAACAGGCCGGGCATCTCGAAGGACGAACGACATCGATCGTCCGACACAGAGAGGCGCGATCGTCGTTGGCGACGCGCGGCGGCGAGCACCGAAGCGGGTAACAGGTCACTGGGTAGTGCAAGCGGGTGTGCGTCGTGGAGTAGGCGACCGGCCCTGCAGTTGCGTGCACGGGCGCGGCGAGGTCCGCACGCCAAGCAGGTGTGATCGTGACCGGCACCGTCTCAGGGCCCGGCGCTCTGGCGTCCCTCGAGTGCGAGCGGAGCCAGGAAGCGACCATGGACCCGACGTTGTTCGGTGCGCTGCAGCACCCAAGTGGAGCCCTTGGGCCAATCCAGCGGACTCTCCGGCACACTCTCCACGACCAGGCCCTCCACGAACAACGCGGCGAACAACCGACTGATCGTCTCGCCGTGGGTGCAGAGCACCGCGTTGTGCAGCGCCCGATCCCAGAACAACGCGCGTAGGTGGCTGGGACCAGCGTCGAGCCCGAGCGTCGCAAGCGGCTTGACCTCAAGGGAGCGGTCCCGGGCCAGCGGCTGCACCGTCTGCTGGCACCGCAGGGTGGGGCTGCACAGAATCCGATCGATCGGGTAGTCCTCCAGACGGACCACCAGGCCCTCGGCTTGGCGGCGACCGGCCGGTGATAGGGGTCGCAGGCTGTCCGGACTCGTCCAGCTGCGCTTGTCGCCAGCGTCAGCGTGTCGTACCACCAGCAGCATCTTCGAGGCGCCTTTCTCTCGGCGAGTGCATCAACCCGACCCGGCTGTCAACCTTGCCGACGGGCCAGGCAGCAGCTCCGCCGAGCCCGGCCATCGGCAGCAAGAACACGGTCCATGCACCACGTGCAAGAAGATGCAGACCCGCTCCTAACTGTCATGGTCGGCGACCGGGCAGACTGGCCACCGAGCTGGTGGTCATCAACGCCAGGGCGACCAGGTGGTCCGCGACCTGGCCGGCTCCTTTCCCTTCTTGCCCGCCGTGGTGGCCGTGGTGACTCGCCGATCGGCGGGAGGGCCGGGCAGCAGCGCATGCCATCGGTCATGTTCCGTCCGCAGTCCGATGTCGGCGGTGGGTATGTCGCCTTGACCCTGACGAACTCGAGGCCGAAGTCACCGACCCGGTCGAGCACGCCGGGGAGATGGGTCTGGTCGAGCACCGGCCCGATCGTCGTGGTCTGACCGTTCCCGACGACGAGCGTCATGCCCTCGAAGGCCGTCCGGTAGCGTCGGCTCAGCTCGCCGCGGACGATGATCTGGTAGCTGATCGGCGGGTTGGCGCCGCGGGATCGCCTGGGTGGCATCACTCTGCCATCGTCGGCGTGAGGCAGATGAGCACACCTCATCAGCCCGCTGGATTCATCTGGATGAGGTGGGTCTCGATCCGTAGGCGTCGATC
>Ga0081540_1002703_pt1 | contig 14423 bp, 15 predicted proteins | sample TabmetS2T1R1_FD_71024 | JGI IMG/M metagenome (GOLD analysis project Ga0081540, IMG submission 71024) | Tabebuia heterophylla rhizosphere microbial communities from the University of Puerto Rico - S2T1R1 | ecosystem: Host-associated > Plants > Roots > Rhizosphere ... | reverse complement strand
GCGCCCGCGGCGGCCGCGACGTGGCGTTGGCGGCGCTCGAACGGGCGGCGGAGCTCTCCGAGGATCCGAGTGCCCGAGCGCTGCGGCTCTTCGAGGCCGGTGAGCTCGTGTTCGGCCTCGGCCGCCCGGCCGAGAGCACGCGGCTGATGAGTGCCGCGCAGCAGCTGGGCCTGCCACCACACGAACGCGCGCTGGCGGCCTTCGCGATCGAGGCGCTCGAGCCGACATGGTCCGGTGCGGCCACGATCCAGAGCTTCGCCCGTATCGCGCAGGAGCTCGCCGCGGCCGGCCATGACGATCGGGCGCTGAAGACCCTCTACACGATCGCTCTCAGGGCGCATTGGGAGAATCTCGACGGCGAGACCCGGCGACACGTCGCGGAGATCGCCGAGCAGCTCGACGTCGAGCCGAACGAGCCGGCGCGGTTGGCGACGCTGGCGCTCTTCGACCCTGTGGGCCACGGAGCCGACGTTCGGCGCAGGGTGAGGTCGATGGCTCCGCTCGACCTGGCGGAGCCGGAGCTGCAGTTCGAAGTCGCGGCGGCCGCCGCCGCGGTTTGGGCGCCCGACCTGGCGCTGCCGTTCCTCAAGGCCTCCTCCGCCGGCTACCGCGCCGACGGCAGGCTCGCGCTGCTGGCGCAGTCGCTCATCTTCGAAGCCTGGGCGAACGTTCGCGAAGGTGCGGTACGAGTCGCGAGCACCGCGGCAGCCGAGGGCGTGCGGCTGGCCGAGGAGACGCGGCAGGTCCGCTTCGTCGCCGTCGGGCAGCTCGCGCACGCGATCGTGGCAGCCGAGATGGGCGCGGACCAGGCCGCAGAGCGGCTGATCGGGAAGGCCGAGGCGACGCTCCTGCCGCTCGGGGCGAACCCACTCCTCTCGCAGGTCGCCCTGGCACGTGGCCGGCAGGCGCTCGCGCACCAGCGCTTCGCCGAGGCGTACGCGCATCTGCTGCGGATGTTCGACCCGCAGGACGCCGCCTATCAGGAGTTCTCCAGCGGCTGGGCCCTCGCCGACCTCGCCGAGGCGGCCCATCACGGTGACGGCGCCCGTGAAGTCGTGGACGAGGCCATGAACGCGTGGGAGGCGGTCGCGGCGAAGACAGGTGCCCCGCATCTGGATCTCCAGCTGCGGTACGCCAAGGCGATCCTCACGGCCGACGCCGACGCGGAGCCGCTCTACGAGGCCGCGATCCGCACCGGCATTGACGTCTGGCCTTTCCAGACTGCTCGCACACAGCTCGCATACGGCGCCTGGCTTCGCCGCCGGCACCGCATGACCGAGTCACGCGCGCCGCTGCGCGAGGCTACCCAGTCGTTCGAGGCGCTCGGCCTGCTCCGTTACGCGGAGCGCGCACGGCGCGAGCTGCGCGCCTCCGGCGAGGTTCCCCGGCGCAGAGTGCCCGAGGCCTGGGCGGAGCTGACGCCACAGGAGCTGCAGATCGCGCAGCTGGCGGCGGAGGGTCTTTCGAACCGGGAGATCGGCGAGCGTCTCTACCTGTCCCATCGCACGGTGGGGTCGCACCTGTACCGGCTCTTTCCGAAGCTCGGCGTCACCTCGCGCGCGCAACTGCGCGATGCGCTCGGCTCGTTTGAGCCGCATTTGCAGTCATCCGACCCAAGCGACGGGAGCTGAGCGCCTCTAGCGTCGGCAGGGTCAGTCTTCGACCGAAAGGAGTCGCCGCCATGAGCGAGCGCCCCAACATCGTCCTCGTCCACGGAGCCTGGGCCGACGGGTCCTGCTGGAGCGGCGTGATCGAGCGCCTGCAGGCCGAGGGGTTCCACGTGCAGGCGGCCCAGTTCCCCCTCACCTCGCTGGCCGCGGACGTCGCACGCCTCCGCCAGGTGCTCGAGTTCCAGGACGGCCCCACGGTCGTCGTCGGGCACTCCTACGGCGGCCAGATCATGACCGCGCTCGGCGAGGATGCGCCGAACGCTGTCGGCCTCGTCTACATCGCCGCGTTCGGGCTCGACGAGGGCGAGTCGATCGGCGCGCTCCTCTCGAGCGGCCCGCCGTCGGCCGCGATGGCGCACATGTTCACCGACTCGCACGGCTTCGGCTGGCTCTCCGAGGAGGACTTCGTCGAGCACTTCGCCGCCGACGTCGACCCGACCTGGGCGCGGGTGCTGTGGGCCGTGCAGCAGCCGCTGGCGCTGTCGGCCTTCGAGGAGACGATGGGCGTGCCCGCCTGGAGCGCACTGCCGTCCTGGTACCTCGTCGCCCAGAACGACGAGGCGATCCCGCCCGATGCGGAGCGGCAGTTCGCGGAGCGGATGGGCGCGACCACGATCGAGGTGCCGTCGAGCCACGTCCCGATGATCTCGCACCCCGCCGAGGTGGCCGAGCTGATCGAGAAGGCGGCAGCGTCGGTCGGCGCGGCCGCAGCCCGCTGACATGGCGACCGCGGAACAGACAGCGACGAGCTACACCGGCGCGTCGACCCGACGGGTCACTGCCGGCAACGGCATCGAGTACGCCTACCGCGACCTCGGCCAGAGCGACGTGCCGCTCGTCCTCTTACAGCACTTCCGTGGCAACCTCGACAACTGGGACCCCGCGCTGGTCGACGCGCTCGCCGCCGGGCGGCGCGTGGTCACCTTCGACAACGTCGGCGTCGGCGCCACCACGGGCCGCACGCCGAGCACGATCGAGGCGATGGCGCACGACGCGATCGCCTTCCTCGAGGCGATCGAGGCTGACCGCGTCGACCTGCTCGGCTTCTCGATCGGCAGCTTCGTCGCGCAGGAGATCGCGCTCATCCGGCCCGACCTGCTGCGGCGCGTCGTGCTCGCGTCCTCGGCACCGCAGGGTGCGGCCGGGATGCACGGCTGGGCGCCGGAGGTGATCGGCGCGGTGGGTGCCCCGGAGACGAGCCCGCAGGGATACGTCTCCGTGTTCTTCGCGCCCACCGACACGAGTCGCCAGGCCGGGCAAGAAGCGGCCGGCCGCATCTTCGGGGGACGGACGACCGACCGCGACGAGCCGACGACGTGGCAGACCCGCCAGGCGCAGTACGACGCCGTCTGCGCGTGGGGCATCCCGAACCACTCGCTGCTCGAGCGGGTCGCCGCGATCGACCTCCCGGTGTTCGTCGCCAACGGCGACAGCGACCCGATGATCCTGCCGCGCTACTCGTACCTGCTGGCGGGACTTCTCCCGAACGCGCGGCTGACGATCTACCCGGACTCCGCGCACGGCTTCCTGTTCCAGCACCACACGCAGTTCGCGGCCGACGTCAATGCGTTCCTGGAGGCCGCGGATCCGTAGAGGCTCAGCTGCCGCACTCGGTCCGAGGTCACAGGACGGGCTTACACTGGCCTCATGAACGCAATCAGCAGGCTCCATAACCCACGAGGGCGTCGATGCGGTTGCCCGCCCGAGTGCGTCTGCCAGCGGACCACCCTCGGCCGTGCGTTCCGCTGGTACATCCCTGGCCGCTTCCACTCTCCGGTTCCGCCCGAGGAGAAGGCGCGGCTGGAGATGGAAGGCAGGGCTTTCCGCGTAGACGGCTAGCGACGTCCGATGGGCCGGGCAGGGATCGAACCTGCGACCTTGGGATTAAAAGTCCCCTGCTCTACCAGCTGAGCTACCGGCCCTTGCGGCGAGGGTACCCTCCCGCCCGTGGCCAGGATCGACTTCACGCTGGCGATCGCGCGCCCGCCGGCGGACGTGTTCGCCCGGCTCGTCGACCTCGAGCGCTTGCCGGAGTGGCAGGAGAGCTCGCTCGCCTCGAGCGCCGACGGCCCGCTCGAGCTGGGCAGGCGCATCAGGGAACGGCGGCGCATCATGGGCCGCGAGCTCGAGACCGAGCTCGAGGTGACCGCCTTCGAGCCGCCGCGGCAGCTGACGCTGAAGGCGCTCGGCGGCCCGGTCCCGTTCACGGTCGACCACCAGCTCGCCGCCGACGGCGGCTCGACCCTTCTACACGTCGTTGCGGAGGCGAAGCCCGGCACGTTCATGAAGCTGGCCGAGCCGATGCTCGCCCGCACCGTCGAGCGGGAGCTGCGCGAGGACTTCGAGCGGCTGAAGGGTCAGCTCGAGGCCGAGGGCTATCCTCCTCGGGTCGCCCCCGTCGACTAGCGGCCTAGGTCGCAGCCCTTTCAAGGCTGTAGCGCGGGTTCGAATCCCGCCGGGGGCACTGCACCGTTTTGCCCGCGAGGCCGGCTAGGCGTCGGGCTGCGGCGTCGACCAGCCGCGTTCGGTCCACGAGACCGCATCCCGGGCCGGCCTCGACGCCTCGGCGGGCGCGAGCTCGCCACCGGTTCTCAGCTCGTTTGCCTCCAGCTCCGCGCGCTTCTCGAGCGTGATGCGATGGATGAGGATGTCCGCGCGCGCGTCGAGACGGTGCACCTCGACGAGGTCGGTCTTCCGGAGCGCCGCTGCGCTCCGCTCATAGGCGCCGCCGGTGCTGAACAGATGGGTGAGCTTGAGGACGAGCGCGACGAGGTCGATCGCGATCAGGAACGCGAGGAAGAACGCGACGTACTTCTTCACGGCGGGGTTGGCTCGCTCGACCTGATCGAGCGCGGCCTGGCGCGCGAGGAAGTCGCGGTCGGCCTTGATCGCGGCGACCCGGTTGGCGATCTGCGAGGTCTCGGCGGCCTGCCAGAGCGCGATCTTGTGCTTGTTGGCGGCGATCGTCGCCTGGAGCAGCGGACGTTCCTTCTTCAGCGCGGCTGCGGCGGCGGCCGCCCGGCGGGCGTCACGCCGGTAGTAGGGCCCACGGCCGAGCTTGTGCGTCTGCGAGCAGCTCTGGAGACCGGCCTCGCAGTCGGCGAGGAAGCGGCTGCTCGTGACCTGCTTCTGGAGGGTCGCCTCCCTGGCCTGCGCGGTCGCGATCGCCTTCTGCGCCGCAGCGGTCTTCGCGTCGTAGAGCCGCGTGATCTGATTTGTCGCCTCGTGGATGCGAGCCGTCCGCGTCTTGCTGAGCTGGTCGTTGATCGAGCCGCTGTAGATCACCTGGGCCATCGGCAGGCCGACGACGAGCGCGATCGCCAGCGAGAGGACGAGCCGCGGAACCGCGACGGCGAGGTTGCCGGCCTTGCTCGTGCCGAAGCTCTTCAGGACGAGGCGCTCGATCAGGCAATAGAGCACGGCCCAGAGCGGCAGCACCCAGAGCACCCGGACGATCGAGGTGCTCCACCACTGGCTTGCCGCCACGGTCATACCGAAGCCGCTGACGACCGCCATGCCGGCCACCCACATGCCGAGCCCGTTGAAGAAGCTCGCCTCGCTCGGCACCGTTGCGAGGACCGACTGGTCGCCGCCGGCGAACCACGCCCAGCGCGTGTGCGCACGGCGCGTCCGGACCGGACCAAGGGTCAGGGACTGGTTCGTCTCAGGAGTCGAGGCGACATCGCTCACTGAACAAGATGAGACTCCGGATTCGCCGCTGAGTTGGCCGCGGTCGGCGCGGGGCTTCCGAGTAGGGTGACGCTCGTCTCAGGAGGTGCATCCACGGTCACCGTCGACGAGGTTCGGGCGATTGCCAGCGGGCTCCCTCGTAGCTCCGAGGGGCTCGTGCGCGGCCAGCTGAAGTTCCGGATCGGGCGGATCGTCTGGCTTGCGCTCTCGCGCGACGGGACCACGATGGGCTTCGCCTTCCCGAAGGAGCTGCGCAACGCGCTCGTCGAGTCGGACCCGGAGAAGTTCTCGCTCCCGAGCCAGGGCGACATGCGCTACCACTGGGCGCACGTCAAGCTGGCGGCGCTCGACGCCGACGAGATGCGCGAGCTGGTCGAGGATGCGTGGGCGTTCTGCGTCCCGAAGCGCGTCGCGGAGGAGTACGCCGCCGCGCAGGGATACGTACCCTAGAAGCCCGGGCGGTTAGCTCAGTTGGGAGAGCACCTGCCTTACAAGCAGGGGGTCACTGGTTCGAGCCCAGTACCGCCCATCTCGACCTGTGGAGGAAGGCGCTAACCGTCATTCCTCCCTGGGTCAGGTGTGTCAGGGGTGCCCGCTTTGACCACTTGGTGCTTCCACGGTGCTGTCCTGGATCCCAGGGGCCGGGCGCGAAGTGAACGCTGCAGCCCCGCCTTGGAGTTGAGCTGCCTTCGACAGCGCTCAGCCTCCATGGCGGCCCGGATCGACCACCGTGCTCAGGAACGACACCCAGGTGGGCGTCGGGAGAGGTTCACGAGAGTTGGCGGATCAGCTCTCTGACGTCCAGCGATGACCACATCTCGCTGATCCGCTCGTCCACGATCCGGTAGACCGCAAACTCCAGCGCCTCGACCTTCTTTCCCGTCGGCTCGATGCCTTGGAACGGTCCTGTGTGCGTACCGACGTCGGCGTACCGCGCCGCGATGAGATCGCCGGCGAACAGCACCTCAAGCAGATCCCAGCGCCAGTCCGGAAATGCGTCACGAATCCCGTTCAGACCACCGATGATTTCGTCGAAGTTCTGGACTGAATCGAAGAGTTGGAAGCGGATCGACCGCTTGTAGAACGTGTCCATCCGATCGAAGTCATGGCTGTTGAGGGCGGTCAGATAGCTCTCAAAAAAACGTCGTAAGTCGATGCTGGCCACGTCTCCCGATACCTTCAACGATGGTATCTCCATACATATTGCCCCGGCCGTCCGACCGGGCGCTACCCCACGGCATCCCGGCCCCACGCTCACGCTACGCCCCGGCTCCGTCTCCGGCTAGACGCTCGTTCGGACATGGCCTTGAGCGTGGCCACCGCCTCCAGGTAGCCCGCGCCGGGGAGTGCGCCAAGAGCGGATGCGGCCAGAGCGGCCTCTTGGATGCTCAAGTCCGGGTCCTCCTCCAGGAGGCGCAGTAGCCAGCGGGCTGCGACACGCGGATGCCATGTCAGGCTTGCACGCACGGTGCTGTCCCCCGGTGCTGTCCCCGGCCTGGGAAAAGTGCCCATTAGCAGGGCGCTCCAGGCCCAGTACGCCCATTTTGAAGCTGACGCAGAGGGTTTGCCGTGGCCAGTCCGTGAACCTCTGCAGCCCGACTCCCAAGGAGCGGCCTGGTAGACAGCCCCGGTTCGGCGCCATAGTGTCCTAGGGCCACCGTCTGGTGGCCCTTAACGGGGGGACGAGGAGGCGGGCGAATGAGACTGCGGATGATGTTGGTGTGCTGCGCTGCGCTTGCGCTGGGTGTCGGGGTTGCGACCGCCACCGGCGCTAGTCAGACGCTCACCATCGACGGCCACTTCACGGAGACGTATCCCCAGGGAACCGGGGGAACCGGGGCACCTTCCCCGCATCTCTGCTTCAACGGAGATTCCGGAAGCGGGATGCTCAAGGGATTCGGCACGGCGTGCGAGCAGTTCACGTTCGAGTCGTTCGAGGGGTTCGACGCGAACGGCTGCGCTCTGTTCACGGGAACGGTCACCTTCACGCTCGCAGACGCTCAACACAGCTCCTTCACGGAGCGGGAGCATGACGTGCAGTGTCACCCCCCCAACTGGCCACAAGAAGAGGGACAGAACATCTCCTACGGCCACCCCTTTGGCATTACGGCGACTTGGAACTTCCTCTCGGGCACCGGCACCGGGGTGTTTGCGGGCGTTTGCGCGGGCTCAGGCGATGTGAGGTTCCACACGGCAGGCGCGGTTATCAACGGCTCTTACACGGGTGTGCTGTCGACGCTCTGTTGATCGCCTGCTGGTACTAGGTGGGCATCCGGGGGCGGTCATATCGCCGCCCCTACCCACCTCCACCCGCGGACTAGGCAGCCCGTCTCGCGGAAAGCCAGGTGTACGCACGGTGCTGTCCCCAGTGCCGCCTTAGGCCCGGAAAAAGCGCTGATTTGCAGGGCGCTCCAGGCCCAGTACCGCCCATTCGGTGCCGGCCGCCGGCCCTAGGTGGGGCGCTTCAGCGCATGGCCGGGCGCAAGCAACGCGCCATCGGCGAGTTTCAGCTGGTCGTACTCCTCGAGTGGGAGGCCCACGCGCTCGGTGCAGCCGTTCTCGCCGCACTCACAGACGAACTCCCAGCTCGAGATGTCCTGCGGGTCGACCTTCGTCGCGAGGTCGCGAATCCTGCGGTTCACCTCTCCGAGCAGTTGGGGCATGGTACGCTCTAGAAGTCGCGCTTAGAATGACACGGCACGTAATTAGCGACATGGAATATACGCTATAAATGTCGTATGTCAAGCCCTGAAGCTAACAAGACCTGGCGGTTCCTCTCGAACCACACCCAGGTGCTCCTGTGCCTCCAGCGCGATCCCGACGCGCGCTATCGAGACATCGCCGAGCTGGTCGGGATCACCGAGCGCGCCGCCCAGCGAATCGTCGCCGACCTGATCGAATCCGGCTACGTGGAGAGCGAGCGAGTGGGCCGACGCAACCACTACCGGGTCAACACCGAGGTCGCCATGCGCCACCCGGCGCAGGAGGGCCACGACGTCGGCGAGCTGCTTCGGCTCCTCAGGCTCGAGCCCGAAGCCTGAGACGACTCTCCGGAGGGCTCAGGCCTGGTTCGTCGGGCGCAGCTTCGCGACGCCCCAGTCCTTGTTGCACTTCTCGCAGAAGACCTCGACCGTCGAGCGCAGCGTCGACGCGTCGGCGGTGGCGAGGACGTAGGACTGGCTCCCCCAGGCGCGGCGCAGGGCGAAGCGCTTCTTGCCCAGATGGACGAACAGCTCGGGCGCGCGCTGGGTGTCGAAGTCGCGGCTGAACCTGAGCATCACCCGGCCCGCCGCGTCGCGCTCGATCGTGACCGAGCCCTTCGTGGCCCAGGTGACGGTCTTGAACGTCCCGCGCGCGAGCACGCCCGGCGGCCCCTGGGCAAGCGCGTTCTCGGGCCCGCCGCGGGTGAGCGTGAAACCGAGCGCGAGGCCGGCGGCGACGGCCAGGCCGAGGCCCGCGAGCAGCAGTCGTGGTCGCTTACTCATCGCCTTGCGTCACTTTGCCACAAAGTGCCCTGCGCCACTTTCTCACGAGATCTTCACCGAAAATCAGCCCACTGTTCAGGTTTACGCCGCAAAGTCCACTCTGGATGCGTTTCGCCGTCATCGCACACAGCCCGAGCCCCACCAACCTCGCGCTCGCCGCGGGAGGCTGGGACGGCGTGCCGGGCGAGCTGCTGACCCCGCGCGAGGCGCTGCTGACGCTTGGCCGCGGCGACGTGGCGCTGGCGCGGCTCGACGTGCGTCACACGCTGGACGGCGTCGAGGACGGGCTCTGGGCGCTCGAGCGGCTCACGGAGGCCGGCGTTCACGTCCTCAACCGGCCCGACTCGGTCGTCCTCGCGCACGACAAGCTGTTGACCGCGCGCCTGCTGCGCCGGACCGGCCTGCCGCACCCGCGCACGCTGCTGGTCGAGCGGCACGGGGACCTACCCGATCTTGACTTTCCCGCGGTCGTGAAGCCGCGCTTCGGCAGCTGGGGCCAGGACGTCCGGCTCTGCCGCGACCGCGACGAGCTTCGTGACGTGCTCAACCTCCTCGCCTGCCGCCTCTGGTTCCGGGCGACCGGCGCCGTGGCGCAGGAGCTGATCCCGCCGCTCGGCCACGACCTGCGCCTCGTCGTCGCGGGCGGCCGGATCGTCGGCGCGGCGAAGCGGATCGCGCCGCCGGGCGAATGGCGCACGAACGTCGCGCTCGGGGCGAGCGTCGTCCCCGCCGATCCGCCACCGGTTGCCGCGGAGCTCGCGCTCGCGGCGGCCAGGGCGTCCGGGCTCGACCTGGTCGGAGTCGACCTGCTCCCGACCGGGCCCGGCGGTTTCAGCGTGATCGAGCTGAACGGCGCGGTCGACTTTCGCCCGGTCTATGCGCTTTCCGACGGCGACGTCTACGCGCATGCGACGGCTGCGCTGGCGGGCGGGCAGCCCCTTCCGACGGCCGCTGTCGCGCAGATCTCCTGAAATCGTCGCTTCGAGCCGATAAGGATGGGCGATGGAGCGTGCGGAGAGCATCTGGCGGCCGCTTGGCGAGCTGCTGCTCGAGAAGAACCTGCTGACGGCGGACGAGCTCGAGCTCGCGCTCACCGAGCAGGCCGAGAGCGGCCGGCTGCTGGGCGCGATCCTCGTCGAGCGCGGCTACGTCTCGGGCCCGGCGCTCGCGATTGCCCTGGCCGAGCAGTACGGCGTCGAGCTCCACACCGAGCGTGGCTTCGGCACCGGCCTCTGGGCCGAGATCGACCGGCGCCACCGAGCCGGCCGCGGTGCGGAGCCGGAGCCTGCGCCGGAGCCGGCGCCGGTGCCGGCGGACAACGTCGTCAAGCTCGAGCCCGCGGCGCCGCCCCTGGTCGAGATCGTGCCTGAGCCCGAGGGCGATCCCGAGCTCGAGCGGCTCGAGGCCGAGAACCGGCGCCTCCAGGACGAGATCGAGCGCCTGCGCGGCGAGTTCACCAACCTGAAGCTCGTCGAGTCGCCCGTGCCGGCGGCCTCGCACCTGCTCTTCGTCCCGACGCCGGCCCGGTACCTGCTCGTCGAGCGGGACGGCGCCCCGCCGCAGCCGGGCGCACGGCTCGAGCTCGAGGAAGGCGCCTTCGCCGTGGCGAAGCTCGGCGACGCGCCGTTCCCGGACGAGGACCGCCCCTGCGCGTTCCTCCTGCCTCTGAGCTAAGTACTGCTGTCGCTCGGCGGCTGGATCACGATCACGTTCTGCGCGATCCCGAGGTAGTGGTAGAGCGCCGAGGCCGTCAGGTCGTCGACCGTCTCCTGCTCGCGCGGGACGATTTTGCCTGGCAGCGGCGGCGTCTTCTGCGGCAAGGTGCGCCGGAGCGGGTGCCGGAGGCTGCCGGAGAGGTCGTCGCGGCTGAAGAAGAGCGTCGAGCTGAGCTTCTTCTGGCCCTTGCCGGGCGGGAAGAAGATCAGCACGTTGTCGATCGGGTGCGCGTACTCCATCGTGTAGAGCGCCAGCTCGAGCGCCTCGCGGCGCAGGACGGTGCCCCGGGCGATCGACGGCGCGCCCTGCGTGATCGCGCAGGTCTTCGGGTCGTCGCCGCAGAGGATGAAGACGGCGGTGTTCTCGGGCTGGAACGAGCGGTCGAGCGAGCGAGCGTCGTCGGGCTTGACGATCGCGACGCCGCCGAAGTCGTTGCCGTTCTGCGCGCCGCCGACCTTCACGGCGACGAGCTGGTCGCCGGTCGGCAGCTTGTAGGAGTTGCCGACGTGCTGCGCGATCTCGAGCACCTGCGAGTCGGTCGACGAGGCTCCGGGCTGCCAGCTCGACCACGGCAGCGCCGGCTGGGGGCCGGTGCGCTGCACGAGCACGATCGCGCCTCCGACCGCGACGCCGACGGCGGCGCCGAGCAGGAGGTAGGCCACCGCGAAGCGGCCCCGGGTGGCTAGACCGCGGGCCACGCCTTCGCCTGGCTGAGGTCGATCTTCGGGATCTTCAGCTTTGCGGCCTCGAGGATCTCGACGAGCTCGTCGCCGAACAGCTCCTTGCGCTCGATCAGCGCGTCGGCGATCTGCTCGACCGCCTTCTTGTTGTGCGAGATCAGCGCGTAGGCGGTCACGTAGGCCTGCCCGAGCAGCTGGGCCGCGAGCGCGCGCTTGTCGTGGTCGCCGAGCACCCCGGCGAGCGGATCGGCGCCGAGCGCACCGCCGCTGCCGGTGCGGTTCATGATCTGCAGCCCGATCTGCTCGAAGCGCTCCATCACGTCGTCGACCTTGTCCTCGGCCGGCTTGGCGCGCCTCGCGACCGTGCCGTTGGTGCGGGCGCTGCCGTTCAGCTCCGGGTGCTCGGGTGCCATGCCGCACGCGCCGACCATCCAGGCCGCGCGGGCGGTCGCGCTCTGCACGTCGCCGCCGACGCCGGTCGAGTTCTCGCCGTAGAAGACGCGCTCCGCGGCCATCGCGCCGAGCGCCCAGATCAGCTGCGCCATCTCCTCTGAGCGCCAGGAGCTGAAGCGCTCCTCCTTCTCGCGCGCCTGGTGGTGGCCGAGCGCCTGGCCGCGGCGGCGGATCGAGAGCCGCGTCGACTCGGCGCCCTTCATGTAGACGTGGGCCGCGGCCGCGTGGCCGGCCTCGTGCAGCGCGACCGCGCGGGTCTCCTCGGGGACGTACTCGGTGCCGATCGCGGTGCCCGACTCGACGGTCGTCATCGCCTCGACGATGTCCTCCCAGCTGAAGGCGATCCGCCCGTCGTGGTGGGCGATCGTCAGCGCCATTGAGCAGACCTGCTCGATCATCGCCGGCGAGTAGCCGTTCGTCACGCGCGCCAGCTCGTCTCGGCGGCGCTCGGTGTCGAGGTTCTCGTCGTGGGCGACCTTGGCCAGGTAGAGGTCGAAGATGTCGAGCCGGTCGCGCTTGCTCGGGGTGCGGAACCAGACGTGCCGGCCCATCCGCCCGGGCCGCGTGAGCGCCGGGTCGAGCATCTCCATCGGGACGTTGGTCGCGCCGATGAAGTAGATCTGGTTGCCGACCGGCTTGGCGTGGGGGAGCCGCAGCGAGACCTTCGGGCCGATCCGGCGCGGGACGATGTAGAGCGCGTCCAGGAAGGTGTTCAGCCGGTTCGTCATCGTGCGCTTCATGAAGGGCGGGTTGTCGATCCCGTCCATCACGATCAGCAGCTGGTTCAGCGCCAGTTGGCCGCCCTGGCCGCCGCCGAACATGCCGGGGAAGACCTGGTTCACGATCCGGCCCAGGAACGGCGTCGGCGGCGCGACCCGCGGGCTGCGCTCGGAGAAGATCCGCTCGCGCCAGGCCCGCGACTCGAGGATCAGGTCCTCGCTGGCGGTCAGCGCGCCGTTAGGGCCGTGGAAGCAGAGGTCGTGGAAGCTCTGCGGCCTCGGCGTCATCAGGCCCTGGGCCCCGCCGAGCGACTGGCGGCGCATGCCGACGGCGTCGATCTCGTCGATGAAGACGATGCACTGGCCGCCCCACTTGCGCGCCAGCTTCTTCGCCTTGCGGGCCATGTAGCGGACGATCACCACGTCCATCCCCATGAACGTCTGCGCGAAGCCGGAGCCGGGGATGGTCACGATCGGCGAGTTGAAGCCGGTCGCGATCGCCTTGGCGAGCATCGTCTTGCCCGTGCCCGGCGCGCCGAGGAAGAGCAGGCCGCGCTCGCGCCGGCCGCCCGCCTTCTCGAAGGCCTCGCCGGACTGCCAGAGGTTGACGACCCGCCGCACCTCTTCCTTCGCCTCGACCTGGCCGCGGACGTCGTTCAGCTTCACGCCCCAGTCGGCGTCGCCTGGCTCGAAGCCGCGGATCTGCGAGATGCCCATGAAGAGCAGCGGGCCCATCAGGATCCCGAAGTTGAAGATGAAGAAGATCACGAAGGTGAAGAGCAGCCCGAGCGTCTGCCCGTTCACGTGCGCCTTCGAGGCCAGCCAGTTCCAGGTGTCCTTCGCCGAGTCGACGATGCTCGCGTCGGCGATGCCGTACTTGAGCACGCGCACGGCGTAGACGGCGAAGATGATCAGCAGGAAGAACCAGGCGATCTTCGCCCACCAGCGCCAGAACCAGACGCGCCGGCGCGCGACCACGTCTTCCTCGCGCAGCTGCGGGTTGTCGACGCCGAACAGGCTCGGCCACTCGATGAAGCGGTGGAAGATCAGGTCGAGCAGGCCGCGGAAGGCGGCGACGCCGAGGATCGTGGCCACGATCGCCCAGGCGAGCGTGACCTCCTGCATCTTGTAGAGCCAGATGAAGAGCGCCGGGCTGGAGAGCAGCGCGACGGCCGTGGCGGCGCGGCGGAGTGCCCGCCACTGGTTGCTCAGCTCGCGGGACTCCTCCGTGGAGAGCCGTCCGACGACCGGTGCCGCGCTCATTTACGCAGTGTAGATGTCACTAAGCTCACGTACTTCGACGTGAAAGCTTCGGATTCGTTTGCGGAGGCCGAGGTCGAGCGCGCGCGCAGGTACCACGAGCCGCTGTACGCCGCGCTGTTCGGCGACTGGGCGCTGCAGCTCGGGGTGCTGCTGGCGATCGCCTTCGGGCCGCCCGGCGACTGGCTCTGGTCGGCGACGGGCGGGCCCTGGTGGGCGCGGACGCTGGAGCTGACGGCGCTCGTGCTGCTGGTCTCAGCGCTGGTGCGGCTGCCGCTCTCGGCCTGGCGGGGGTGGGTGTGGGAGCGGCGCTGGGGGTTCTCGACGCAGTCGCTTCCCGCCTGGCTCGGGGACGTGGCCAAGGGACTGTCCCTGGGCGCCGTCCTGACCGGCCTCGCGCTCACCGGGCTCGTCTGGTCGGCGCGTGTCTGGCCGGGGTGGTGGCCGGTCGCGGCGGCGCTCGGCGCCGCCGCGCTGACGCTGGTGCTGAGCCTGCTCGCGCCGCTGCTCTTCGAGCGGCTCTTCAACCGCTTCGAGCCGCTCGCGGACGAGGAGCTCGCGGGCGACCTGCGCCGCCTGTCGGAGCGCGCGGGCGTGCCGGTGCGGACGACGCTCGTCGCCGACGCGAGCCGCCGGACGACCAAGCACAACGCCTACGTCTCCGGGCTCGGGCCGACGAGGCGGCTCGTCCTCTACGACACGCTGCTGCGCGACTCGCCGGTGCCCGAGCTGCGCGGGGTGGTCGCACAC